>TARA_B100000686_G_scaffold354995_1_pt1 | contig 54794 bp, 51 predicted proteins | sample TARA_B100000686 | Tara Oceans TARA_B100000686 (sample SAMEA2622733) | marine metagenome | biome: marine biome (ENVO:00000447); feature: marine epipelagic mixed layer (ENVO:xxxxxxxxx); material: "saline water (ENVO:00002010), including plankton (ENVO:xxxxxxxx)" | depth 150 m
ACTAAAGATAAAAGTAATAAGTATAATTCTACAAATTCAGAAGTGAATTTAGATAAATCTCCTTCTATAAACATTTCTAAAGAAGCTAATATTATTATTGATGATGTGAATATAAAAGATGAAACTCTTGTTAATGATCCATTAGTAGAAGATAATTGGAATGATATAAAAAAGAAACTTAGAAATGTTGGTAAAAGATTCAAAATTGGAGCTCTTTTAAATGTGTCTAAAACTCGTATAATTAACGAAGATTCTTTAATTGTTACTTTTTCACATAAATCACATGTAGAACGCTTAGATAATGAGATTACAGATCCTGTAGTACAAAAAGAGGTTGCTGATATATTAAAAGAAATTCTTATAACAGTAAATAAAATAAAACCCAGAAATGCTGATGATATTAAAGAAGTAATAACTGATAAATCAAGCCATTTAGTTAGGTCAGCACAAAATTTTGGAGCACAAGTTTTTGAGAAAAATGAGGTAAATGATGAATAAAAAAATGATACAACAAGCTAAGAAATTGCAGCAAGATATGTTGAAAATGCAAGAAGATTTAGAAAATTCAACGGTTGAAGCGACATCAGGAGGTGGAGCTGTAAAAGTTGTAGTGAACGGTAAACTTAGAATAGAATCTATATCTATTTCTGAGGAAGTGGTTGACAGTAATGAGATTGAAATGTTGTCGGATTTAATATTAGCTGCTGTAAATGAAGGCATTACCAAATCTCAAGATGAAGCATCTAAAAGAATGAGTTCTTTAACAGGTGGTTTAAACATTCCTGGTTTTTAATTTAAATTTATTGAGTTTAAAATGAATGAAATAGATAATATAAATACAGTACCTGATGCTATATTAAAATTAATACAAGAGTTTTCAAAACTGCCTGGAATTGGAAAGAAAACTGCACAAAGGTTAACTTATCATTTAGTAAGAACAAATTTAGAAGATGCTTTATCATTATCAGAATCTATAATGACAGTAAAAAATAATATCATTCTTTGTAGTGAGTGTTCTAATATTACTCAAATTGATCCTTGTAATATTTGTAATAATCCAATAAGAGATAAAACTAGAATTTGTATAGTAGAAGAAGCTTTAGATGTTTTAGCTCTTGAACGTACGGGTATTTTTAATGGTTTATATCATGTATTACATGGTGTGATTTCACCAGTAAATGGTGTAGGTCCTGATGATATCAATATTAAAAAACTTATAGAAAGAATTGATTCAGGTAACTTTTCTGAAATCATATTGGCAATGAATCCTAATCTTGAAGGTGAAGCAACCTCTATGTATATAAATCAACTTTTAACTGGTAAAAATATAGATATTACACGTCCTGCTAGAGGTATACCTATTGGAAGTGATATAGAATACGCAGATGAAGTCACTTTAGGGCAAGCAATCACAGGTAGACAAAAGTTTTAGTTATTTGTATTTTATTAGATATGAGTAAAATACGTACAAGAATATATAAAACTGACGGAATAATTTTAAAACAAATACCTTTTTTAGAAAAAGATAGGATTATTACAATTTATTCTCAAGAATATGGCAAATTGAGATTGATTGCAAAAGGTATAAGAAGTCCAAAAAGTAAATTTGGTGGTTCATTAGAAACTTTAAATTCTGTTTCTTTATCTATAATCAAACGAAATAGTATAGATTTAATTACAGAGTCATATACTAATGTGACCTATTTAAATATTAGAAATAATTTAAAATTATTATCAAAATCAATGTACTGGATTGAATTGATAGATTCTTTAACTGTTGAAAATGAACCTGTAAAAAATATGTTTCCATTAACTGAATTTACTTTAAATTTAATTAATGAAAATAATTGTAATGATTTATGTCTAAGGTATTTAGAACTTAAACTTATTATTATATCTGGCTATTCTCCTGAATTTTTTGAATGTACTTATTGTAGGAATAAATTGGAACCTACAGATCATTTTTTTTCTTTTAATGACGGTGGTATATTTTGTGGTAAATGTAAAATAAACAGTAATACAACATTACTTAAAATTTCACTTAATTGCATGAAAATAATTAGACTTTTATATAGAGAAAAAGATATTAATAATATACAAAAAATTAACCTAGAAAAAAATATCTTGCTTGAAATAGAAAATTTTTTACTGAGTTATTTAAAATATATACTTGAAAAAGATATAAAAAGTTATAAATTTATTAAAACAATATCTGAAATATAATTAATTGTTAAACATACTTCATCTATTATGATTTATAAATTCTAATTTAGATTTATTCTATATTTGATTTGATAGCCATTTGTAATTTACTCTAGATGATTATAGCTACTATGTATAGCAAATATATATATTTTTCTTTTAAAATTAACATAATACTCGTATTGTGAATTAATAATTTAAGCTATAAAATAAGCTAATCGGCCCCTGTAGCTCAGGCGGATAGAGCAACGGTTTCCTAAACCGTGTGCCCCGGTTCGAGTCCGGGCAGGGGTACCATATAAATTAGTTTTATACTATTATTATATTTAAAAATTAGAGGTTATTATATGAAGTATAAATGGTATAAAGGCAATATACATACTCATACAACTGAATCGGATGGGGATGATACACCTGAATCAGTTGTAAAATGGTATAGAAAACATGGTTATGATTTCTTAGTATTAAGTGACCATAACCATATAACTTTATTAGAATACCCAAAAGGTAAAAGAAGGTTTAAAAGACCTCTGATGATTCCTGGTGAGGAAGTTTCAGCTAATATTGAAATAGATGGCAAATTAATACCTCTACATATTAACGGGATAGGTATAAGTAGATTAGTTGAACCTACTTATTCTGATACTATAATTTCTACTATTCAAGCGAATGTTGATAATATCATAGAAGCAGGTGGTATAGCTTCAATTAATCATCCAAATTTTAAATGGGCTTTCTCTCATAATGAATTAATTCATATAAAAGGAGCTAGTTTATTGGAAATACACAATGGTCATCCTGCTACAAATAATCAGGGAGGACCTGGTAAATTTAGTACAGAACAAATATGGGACTTTATTTTAAGTAATAATAAAAAAATCTTTGGTGTTGCAACTGATGATTCACATAATTACCATGATTTTACACCTATTAAATCAAATCCAGGTAGAGGCTGGCTGATGGTTAAATCAAATGAATTATCTGTTGATAAAATTGTAGAATCGATTAAACTTGGTAATTTCTATTCAAGTACAGGTGTCACTCTTGAAGAAGTTAATATATCAAATAAATCTATTAATATAAATATATGCCAAGAAAAAGAATATATATATAAAACTGAGTTTATTGGAACTGATGGTGAATTATTAGCAATGGTTCCTGGATTAAATCCATCTTTTAAACTAGATAAAAACCAAATATATATTAGGGCAACAGTTACTAATTCTGGTGGTCAAAAAGCTTGGGTGCAACCAACATTTATGAGTTAATTATATTTTAAATAAAATATGAAATGAATTTAATTAAATGCTAACCAAAATATTAAGTTTTAAAAATTTAATTTTATTATTTATATTAGCTTTTTTATTTTTCACAATAGATGTATTAAATACTGATTCACATATTACAAGAGTTAACACTATTTCAATTGATGGACCTATTAAATTAAATACTGCAAATTACATAGAAAGAATAATTTTAGAAAATGAAAATGATAATAATATAATTGTATTGATTTTAAATACTCCAGGTGGTTCTTACGAAGCAACACGAAAAATAATTGAATTAATACTTGCGTCAAAAGTACCTATTATATCTTATGTTTATCCAGCAGGAGGACAAGCAGCTTCTGCAGGTACTTTTATAATGGCGGCTTCACATATTTCATCAATGTCTCCTTTTACTAGTTTAGGTTCTGCTACACCAGTTGATATAGATGGAAAAGATTTACCTAAAACTTTAGAAAATAAAATTTCCAAAGATGCATCAGCACTAATTAGAGAATTAGCTACAGCTAGAAATAAAAATATTCAACTATTTGAATCAACTATTCAACAAACAGCTTCTTTTAACTCAAATGAAGCTCTAGAATCAAATATGATTGATTATATTTCTAATGATTTAAATGCTCTTCTTGATTCTGTAAATGGTGAACAAGTCACTTTAGGTTCTAATAGCCAGTTTATTATAAATACAGATAATTTTGTTATTATAAATAAAAATATGAATTTAAATGAGAAAATTATAGATTTTATATCTAACCCTAATATAACTTTTCTATTTTTAACTCTAGGAGCGTTATTAATATTTATGGAAATATTGATACCTGGAACAATTGTAAGTGGAGTTTTTGGAATAATTTTGTTGGTTTTAGCTTTTATTGGATTAAATAATTTACCAGTGAATTATTTTGCAGTTATTATGATTATATTAGCTTTAGTATTAATTTATATTGAATTTTCGATAGCTGGTTTTGGTATTGCAGGGATATTGGCTATTCTTTCTTTTGTATTTGGAGCAACAATATTGTTTGGCAATAATAGCATTGATTTTTTACCAAACAATAATGAATCTTCAATATTTTTGGGTTTTAATGTAAATTTTTGGATTATTTTAACAAGTACTTTTTCTTTTGGTTTTTTTACATTATTTGTTATTTATGACATAAGAAAATCTCAAATTAAAAAAACTCAATATGATTTTGAATTATTAAACCAAATTGGGATAACAAAATCACAATTACATCCAAGAGGAATTGTATATGTTAAAGATGAAGTATGGTCAGCTGAATCATATAATTTGGAAAATATACCAATAAACACAAAAATAAGAGTTATATCTATGCAGGAATTAATTTTAAAAGTGCAGATTGAAAAAGATAATGATAAAATTTAAACCATATATTTACAAATAAAGGAGCTGAAATGTTTATCATAAATTTCCTTAAAGATTATGAAAGAATAGCCAGATTTAAATGGGGTAACTTTACTGGAATGAAAGGACCTGGGCCAACTTTAATGATACCTATTATGCATAGTGGTGTGAAAGTTGATTTACGAACTGAAGTTATTGATATTCCTAGACAAACTAATATAACAAAAGATAATGCTCCTATTGATATTGATTTTCTCATTTATTTAAGAGTTATAGAAGGTGAAGCAGCTAAATCTGTTTTAGAAGTAGAAAATTATAGAATGGCAGTAATAGGATTGTCTACAACAACACTTAGAGCTGTTGTTGGTGAAATGACAGTTGATGAAGTCCTATCACAAAGAGAAAAAATAAATACAATGTTAAGAACTAAATTAGATAATGAAACTGGCAGATGGGGAATAAAAGTTACTAATGTTGAAATTAAAACAATTGAACCTGCTGCTGATATTCAAGAAGCAATGAATAGACAAATGTCAGCTGAAAGAGTAAGAAGAGCAGTAATAATTGAAGCAGAAGGTACCAGGCAGTCAGCGATTACTGTTGCAGAAGGTGAAAAACAAGCAGCAATATTAAAAGCTGAAGGTCATAAAGAAGCTGAAATACTTACTGCTGAAGGAGATAAGCAAGCTGCAGTATTAAGAGCAGAAGGTTATAGCCTTTCTTTAGATAAAATTCAAAATATAGCTAAAGATATTACATCTAATACAATGAGTTTACAATATTTTGACACTTTAAAATCTATAGGTGAAGGTCAATCAACAAAATATATTTTTCCTATGGAATTTACAAACTTACTTAAACCTTTTATTGAATCTAAAAAAGATGATAAAAACGATTAGGTGTTTTTACCCTATTAAAAAATTAACAAATATATTATAAGTATAAAAAATAGGAGGTTTATATGAATAAATATATAATATCTATTTCAATTTTAATAATTTTATTTATGATTGGTTGTTCAGATGGAGTTGTTGGACAAGGAACTGGTGCTAGCACTAATACAAATGCTGATTTAACTATTCAACAAGAATTTGATGAAGTAAAATTAGAAATCCAAAAATTTAGAGATGAATATGGTACAGACCCTAAAGTTAATGCAGCTATTGATGAAGTTGAAATGATGGTTCAAGAAATGAGAATGTTAATGGAGTCTAATAAATTTCTTGAGCAAGAAATTCAATTTTTAAGACAAGATAATGATGAACTTCGTAGAGATAATGAGCAGCTTATAAAAGATATACAACAAATATCTTCTCAGTATGGGGATGATATGAATCAATCAATGAAAGATTTTGAAGTAATTAGAAAAGATATGGATAATTTAAGATCTGATAATGATATATTAAGAAATGATTCAGATCTATTACGTCAAGATATAAAAGTTATAGAAGCTGATAGAGATAATTTGTCAAAATTTTTAGCTGAAGCAGAAGCTGATAGAGATAAAATACAATTAGAAAATGATAAGATATTTCAAAATATGTTAGATAAAGATTCAGAAATTGATAAATTAGTTAGTGTTAATGAAGAACTTGTAAAAATGAATGATGATTTGTTGAAACTTTTATATCAAACAGATAATACAACAACACCATAATTAAAGTTAAAAATTAAAATAATAGGCATATTTTTAATATGCCTATTATTTTATACTTATAGCTAATATCTGATGATTAAAATGATCTGAAACTAATAATATATTTTTATTATAGAATTTTAAATTTCTTGGCAGGATCATTTTATTATATTGATTAGTGTCATAGTGGTCTTCAAATTTAGATTTCCTTGTATTAATCCCAAATATGGATTCGATTTTTCCTTCTTCATTTATTTTACGTATTAATTTATTATTTGTATCTGAAAAATAAATTGTTCCATTTTCAGATACATCAATTCCTGAAGGGGAATCTAGATAAGAATCTATAGCTTTAGTACCGTCTTTGGAAAATCCTTTATCTCCATTACCAGCTACAGTAGTTATTATTCCTGTTTTATTATCTATTTTTCTAATTACATGAGCACCTTCATCTGCAAAATATAAGTTGCCTAGATTGTCAAAAGCAAGATCTACTGGAGAAACTAATTTACAATTAACAGCTAATTTATTGTCTCCACTATAACCGCTTATTCCAATACCGGCATAAGTATTTATTATTCCTGTTTTAAAGTCTATTTTTCTAATTTTACCAATGCCTGAGTCTCCAAAATATATATTGTCATTTGAATCATGTATGATTGACCTGGAATGAACTATATTTGATGATATAGATGGTCCTCCATCGCCTTTATCCCACGAAAATGCAGATCCAGCAACATTATGAATAATTCCATTTAAATCTATCTTTCTTATATGAGAATGTCTTGTATCAGATATATATACTTCATTTTTAGAATTTACAGATACACCATAAGGATTTCCTAAATGAGCATTTGTAGCTAAACCGCCATCTCCACCATATGCTCTAGCTCCAGTACCTGCTATTGTTTCAATAGTATTATCAGAGCTATTTATTTTTCTTATACGTTGATTCCATGTGTCAGCAATATAAATATCTCCATTATTTGATATGCTAATGCCAAAAGGACTAGCTAAAAATGCATTTAAAGAGTCTTCTTTATCATGTATTGATGTACCTCCAAATATAGTTGATACATACCCTTTTGAATCAATCTGTCTTACTCTGCCACTACAATCGCTATATAATATATTGTTATCTCTGATATGTAATCCTACTTCAATTGAATTACATTCTGTTTCAGTAGCTAAAACATTTTCATCTCCATAACCAGGATTACCGTTACCTGCTACAGTAGAAACTATACCTGTTTCAGAATCTATTTTACGTATACGAAAACCATATTTTTCACCAACATATATATTGTCTTTATCATCTATACATAATGCATCAGGCATAAGTGTGCTAGCGTTTACAGCTAAACCGCCATCTCCATTTGAAGCTTTATCTCCATTGCCAAATATTGTACTTACAATACCTGTTTTCATATCTATTTTTCTGATTCTATCGTTAGAATTATCACATATATATAGATCCTGATTAGAATCAAAAGCTAGGTGTTCAGGATGGTTAAATGCAGCAATTTCCTTAGGCCCACCATCGCCAGAGTATCCACCTAGACTTAATTTTTCTGCAACAATTGGTTTATATTGATTAAGATTTGTAGAATTATGTTTTGATAAATACCCAGCAAAAAGTGAAATCACACCTGATTTTTTATCAATTTTTCTTATGTTATTTGACCATTCACTTGATATATATATATCTCCTTCTTCTGAAATTGCAATTCCACAATAGCAATCCATTTCAGCATTGATTGCTAGTTCACCATCACCTTTACGACCAAGCATACCATTACCTGCAATTGTTGTAATTATTTTTGTTTTATAATCTATCATTCTATAGACTTGATTGCCTAAATCAGAAAAATAGATGTTATCATTATCATCAACTACTAAATCATGAGGACCATTTAGTTCTGCATTAATAGCTAACTCATTGTCACCACTGTAACCTTGCATACCTGTGCCAGCTATAACGTTTAATTTTCCGGATTTATTAATCTCCCAAATTAAATTAAATGTATAATCAGCAATAATTAAGTTACTATTAGATAATTGGTCTATACCTAAAGGCCAACCTGCATCAGCATTTTTAGCGATTGTATTTGTTTTTATTCCATTTCCTATTATAGGAATGTAATTATTGTTTTCTAAAATGTTTAGTCTTTTTAATAAACTCATATATTTCCTTAAATTCAACTTATAGTATATTTAATGTATATTATAGAAAAAATTTTATTTTATAAATATATGTGAGAGGAATTATGATAAATAAAGATGATATAAAGTTGAAATCTTATGAAGTGATTGATAAAAATTCGATTAAATTAATTGAACTTGCAAAAACTATAAGTAGAAATGCCGAAACTGGCTTTAGAGAATTTAATACATCTGAACTTGTAAAGAAATGGTTTGATGAATTAAATATTAAACATCAAGATAATATAGCTATTACTGGTGTGAACGGTATAGTAAATTCTATGAAAGATGGTCCTACAATTTCGGTTATTGGAGAATTAGATTCAAATATAGTACCAGGACATCCAGAAGGTAATCCTGAGACTGGGGCTGGACATGCATGTGGACATCAAATACAAATTGCAAATATGATTGCAGTTGCAGTTGCAGTTACTAAAGCCAATATTCTTGATAATATATCTGGGAGCATAAATTTTATGGCAATACCAGCTGAAGAATATATAGAACTTGAATTTAGAAAAACCCTGAAAGACAATGGACAAATAAAATATCTAACAGGTAAAGGAGAATTTATAAGACTGGGATTGTTTGATAATGTTGATATTGCATTTATGACACATGCTACATCTGATAACAATTATGGTAAATTACTTATTCCTTCTGGTAATAATGGTTTAATTGCAAAAAAAATTGAATTTATTGGTATTTCATCTCATGCAGGCACAGACCCTCATAATGGTATTAATGCATTAAATGCTGCAAACCTTTCATTACAGGCAATACATATGTTACGAGAAACATTTAAAGATAATGATACTATTAGAGTTCATCCGATTATTACAAAAGGAGGTGCTGCAGTAAATCAAGTACCTGATTCAGTGCATGTTGAAACATATATAAGAGCTAAGACTTTAGATGCAGTTTTGCAAACTAATAATAAGATTGATAAAGCAATTAAACATTGTGCATTAGCTTTAGGTGCAAAAGTAAAAATCAGTAACCTTGGTGGTATGTTACCAATGATTAATGATTCTAATTTATCAAATATATATAAAGAAAATTCTGAAGTAATAGTTGGAAAAGAAAATGTTAAAAATAAAGAACATTCAGGTGGATCAACTGATATGGGAGATGTTAGTCACTTAATTCCATCTATTCATCCATATGTTACAGGTGCTTCAGGATCACATCACACGCATAACTTTAAAATAGAAGATTATGATTTAACAGTCATTACTGCAGCTAAAGCTATGCTTGGAACTTTGATTGATATATTATATGATGATGCAAAATTGGGTAATAAAATAATATCTGAACATAAACCTAAACTGACTAAAAATGAATATTTAGATATTATGGATAATTTGTATTCTGAAAACTTATATCAATAAAGGATAAAATTAAATGGAAATGTCATATTTAGGAAATACAGGTTTAAAAGTTAGTAGATTAGGAATTGGTTTAGCTGAAATTGGATATCAATTAACAACAGATAATGTTTTAGAAGCAGGAAAAGTGTTAAATACTGCTTTAGATAATGGAATTAATTTTTTGGATACAGCTTCTTGCTATGGTTTAAGTGAAGATGGAGCATATGGGATAAGTGAAAAATTAATTGGTAAAACAGTATCTGGTAGAAGAAATGAATATATTTTAGCTACAAAATGTGGACATTATCCATATAGGAAAAAGTTAGAAGATCATCCTAAAAGTTGGTTAGCATCAACAGTTGAATTAAATATTAATCAAAGTTTATCTCGCTTAAAAACTGATTATGTAGATTTATTACAAATACATTCATGTAGTTTAGATGTTTTAAAAAAAGGGGAAATTATTGAGGGATTAATAAAAATTAAGGAATCAGGTAAAACACGTTTTATCGGTTATGCTGGTGATAATGAAGCTGCAGCATATGCTATGTCATTAGGTGTTTTTGATACTCTGCAAACTAGTTATAACCTAGTTGATCAAAAAGCTAGATTGGATTTATTTCCATTAATCAAAAAGCAAAATCTTGGTTTAATAGTTAAAAGACCTATAGCTAATGCGGCCTGGAGGTCAAAAAAGAAAATATTTGTTGGTTTTTCTGATTATTTTGATGATTCATATAAAGAAAGAGCAAATGAAATGATTGCATTAGGTCCATTAAGTAATGAGCCGGATAATTCTATAGAATTGGCGTTAGGTTATGCTTTGTCTGAAAAAATTGTTGATACTGCTATCGTTGGTACAAAAGATGACAAACATTTATTAAGTAATATAAATTTGGTAAAAGACGGAATTAATTTAGATAAAAAATTAATTAATGAATTAAAATCTAGATTTGATAAACTTGGTGATAATTGGATACAGATGTAAATTATAGTTTAATAGATCCACTATCATTTAAACAATTATTTTTAGATGATTATTCATTTCAAACAATAACAGGTCTAAAAAAAGTAATAAAAAGACCTAGTAAACAAGGTTATATTATTAAACCTGATAGGTCTAAAGGCCAAACTTTAGTTCAGAGTAACAATAAACCTATTTGGAATCCTGATATAAATAAATGGGAATTATGGTATTTAGCTTTTTATAATGCTCCATTTCAAGGTCCTGGGAATATAAATTGGGGAGATTACCATTATGCAACTTCTAATGATGGAGTAGAATGGGAATACCCTAATCTTGGATTGTATGAATGGGAAAATTCTTATCATAATAATTTAGCATACCATTCTAAATTAGATTTTTTAAAAAGACGTGCTCAAAAAAATCCAGCCAATATTTCAGAAAGACGTTTACAGCACCTTATAAGAGATGATAATGATAAAGATATAAATAAATTATATAAAGGTCTTTTTAGTAATTCTGATACTTTAAATAGATATCCTGCTTTCTCCTCGAATGGATTTGAATGGTTTTTTCCTAATATTGAAGGGATTTATAGTGAAGATACTTCATCTTTAATGTTTGATAGTTTTAAATCCCAATTTGTTGCAACTGTAAAAAAAAGAACAGAATGGGGTAGGTCTGTTTGTATTTCCACTAGTAAAGATTTTATAAAATGGAGTATACCTAAACTAATTTTACATACAGATGAAATTGATATGGTTAATCGACAAGAAAGAATAAATTTTGTTTTAAAAAACAAAGAATATTTATCACCTCCTAAAATAGACATGAATACTGATTATATTGCGCAATTATATTTAATGCCAATTATGAATTATCAAAACCTATATATAGGTTTTCCTCTTATTTTTAATCCTGCTGGTCCAGATTTGCCACAAATGAATCACTGTGGTTTAAATCAAACTGAATTAGCTGTATCTAGAAATTTTTATGATTGGGAAAGAGTTGCGAATAGAGATATATTTATTGGAATAGATCCATGGGATGGTATAAGCTATGACACTACTCAAGTTTCTATATGTGGATCGCCAATTATTAAAAACAATGAAATATGGATTTATTATCAAGGAGCAAGATTTCGAGGATCTTCTGAAATTTACCATAATAAATATAAAGAATATTTTAATGATTTCGGTGCTTTAGGATTGGCTAAATTAAGACTTGATGGATTTGTATCATTATTTGCCGAAAATTATGGACAGTTAATCACAAAACCTTTTAAAGTATCTGAAAATATATTGAAGATTAATGCTAATTCATTAAAGGGCAACATTAAAGTTTCTATAGTTGATGCTCAAACATTAGATCCATTACCAAATTTTTCTTTACATGAATGCGATATCTTAGTTAGAGATAATATAGATATTAAAGTTTCCTGGAATGGCAATAGTAAGATTAAATATAATAAACCTATTAGAGTTATTTTTAATCTTAAATGTTCAGAAATTTATTCATTTTGGATTGAATAATAAATTAATTAGATTTATCTTCTTGGATTGCAGTTGTTTTTCCTTTTTCTACATCTATTTTAAATAATAAAATATATCCAGAAAATATTAATATTAATATAGTAAAAACACCTAATCTTTGATCAAAAAATCCAGTAGTTAATGTAAATAACAATGGTCCGAATACTGATGAAACTCTTCCTATAAAACCAAAAAAACTAAAAAATTCTGCACTTCTAGTTACAGGAGTCATTACTGAAAAAATACTTCTTGCTAGTGCTTGACTACCACCTAAGAATATACCAACAAAAGCTCCTAAAATTATCCATTGCATATTAACATTAATTCCTATTGGTTCCCATATGTATTTGCGAAGCGTAGTAGGCCACCAACCTAATGGACCATCAGTTTTATTAGATAGATGATTTATACCTATGTAATCATCTGTAATATCATTATTAATAATTCTTAAAGAATAAGATGAATTGTTTTTTATATTTGACTTGAAATTAATTAATTCATTATTGTCTAATTTGTCATTTAAGTTTAGGTCGGAATATTTTCTTGAAGTATCAGAAACTAAACTTAAATTACTCCAGTTTTTATCTTCAAAAGAATCAGTTAATTCTAATAACCTTATGATTTTATATTTCCCATTTTGTTCATCATTAATTAAGTAATCAAAATCTTTATCTAATTTAGGTTTTATTGGAATAAATCCAATTGCTAATAATATAATTATTGCCCATCCAATAAGACATATTTTTAATGAAAACATTGCAGAATATTTTTCTGCAATTTTACTAGTAAATAACGTTCCTGGTATAGCTATAAATTGTATTAATACAATGGCAATCATATTAGTTAATGTATTAATACCTAAAACATCAGGACCATATGCACCAGCTATATTAATTACTGTAGCTATTCCATCATTAAATAACAAATAAGCAATTAAAAACATGAATAAAACTTTAAAATGTGAAATATTTTTTAGTGTATTAAATGTCTTTTTTATAGATAAATTTAAAATTGAAACTTTATTTAGATGATTATTACTTGAAACCTTATTATCGTCTAAAACTAAGACAGTGAAAAGTCCGAAGCCAAACCACCAAAATCCAACTGATGCTAAGCAAATTCTAGTTACTATGTCTATATGGTCAGTTTCCATAAAAAGCATAATTAATACCAAGTGAATAACTAATAATAAGCCTCCACCTAAATATCCCAATGCAAAAGCTTTACAACTAATATCATCATGTTTATCTCTATCTGCAATGTCTGGCAAAAAAGAATTGTACCAAATAATAGCACCACTATAACCAATGTTAGAGAGAAAGAAACAACCTGAAAGAAATAACCAAGGAGAAGAAGTATATGCTGAGAAAAACATTAAAATAGTAAACAAACTACCAAATAGGGTATAAACAAAAAGAAGGATTTTCTTTATTTTTTTAATATCGGCTAATGTACCCAAAAAAGGGCTACTTAATGCTACTATTGTGGTTGATATTGCTATAATCAAACTCCAAGATGAACTTCCAGTAAAATTTAATCCTAAAAATGTTACAGAATCTCCATATGAACTTTTAAATAGTTCAACAAAATATACAGGTAATATTGCAACCATTAAGCTAGTTGAATAAGCAGAATTAGCCCAATCATATACTGACCAAGCAAAAACTCTATTATTTATTAATTTTTTCATATATAAAATTTTTATGATTTATCTAAATTATATTCTTTGATATATTGATTATAATTTAAACTATCATATATATAACTTTGATCTCTTTCTTTTGCAAGCTCAACTTGCTTTGATCTTTCTCGGAAATTATTTTTTCTTGATTCACTTGATTTTTTATAACATTTTGAACAGGATACATCTTTTTCATAACCGTTTAATAATTTTTCTTCTTCAGATATTGGATTGTTACATCCTCTACATAATTCATAGGAACCTGGCTCTAATTCTTCATTAACACTTACTCTATTATCAAATACAAAACATTCACCATTCCATTTATTATTTTCTGATGAATTATCTTCTAAATATTTTAATATTCCTCCATCAAGTTGATATAAGTTATTAAAACCAATACTTTTCATATAAAAAGATGCTTTTTCACAACGTATGCCACCCGTACAATACATAGCAATTTTTTTATTTTTATTAATTGTTAATTTATTATCAATAAAATTTTTAAATTCAACAAAAGAGTTTGATTCTGGAGTAATTGCTTGATTAAAGGATCCAATATCAGTTTCGTATTTATTTCTAACATCTAATATTAAAACATCATCATCATTTATTAAATTATTCCATTCTTTAGAATCCACATGTGTAGCCCTAGGTAAATCCGCATTTATAGGATTATTAAGCATGCTTACAATTTCTTTTTTTATTTTTACTTTAAGTCTATAAAAAGGCATTTCAAATGAATAAGATTCTTTAAGATTTAGCTGGTTGAAGCCTAAAGACTTTAAGAGGTATAAAAATTCATCCATATTATCTCGTGTACCTGCCATAGTCCCATTAATTCCTTCTTTAGATAATATTGTTGTTCCCCTAATTTTTTTTAATGAAGAAAATTCAAAAATAGAATTTTCAATAATTTTTGTATTGTTCAAATTTATGAATTGGTAAAAACTAAAAATTTTAAATTGTTGATTTGTATTAATATTTTGCATTTATTACATTTCTATTCATATAATGTATTTCCATATTATATTTATGCTATATATATATCAATGGGAAAAACAAATATAGATTTAGAAATTTGGAGTAAAAATGAAATTAATTGACATAAAAAATGTTGGAGTTATAGGTGGAGGATTAATGGGACATGGAATTGCAATTCAATTTGCAAGGTATGGATATACAGTAAATTTAAACGATACATCAGAAGAAAAACTAAAAGAATCACTTGATAATATTTTGTCAACTTGTAAAACAATGTCTAAATCAGGGATTATAAAAAATGATGAAATAAATAAAATAATAAGTAATATTAATACTGATACATCATTAAAAAAAACTTGTGAAAATTCAGATTTTATCATAGAAGCTGTGTTTGAAGATTTAAAAATCAAAGAAGAAATATTCTCACAATTAGATAAATATTGTAAAAAAGAGATAATATTATGTAGTAATACATCATCGTTTAAAGCAAGTCAAATATCAAAAAAATGCAGTAATTTTCAAGATAGAATAATAGTTGCAAATTGGTGGAATCCTCCTCACATATTACCTCTTATTGAAGTAGTTGATTCTCCAAGTGTTTCTGATTATACAGCTAATTTAACTATGGAATTATTTAAAAATATTAATAAAAAACCAGTACTACTTAGCAAGGAATCTTTAGGTTTTATTGGGAATAGAATGCAATTTGCATTACTTAGAGAAGCAATAGCTATTGTAAGTAATGGAATTGCAACACCTCAAGAAGTTGATGAAGTAGTAAAATATAGTTTTGGAAGAAGATTAGCATTAGCTGGTCCATTTGAAGTTTTCGATGCTGCAGGATGGGATACTATTACAGCAATCGCTAATGAATTATTTCCTGATTTGGATTCAACAAATAATGAACCCAAATTACTTACCGAAAAATTAAGTAAAAATAATTTAGGTATGAAAACAGATAAAGGTTTTTATGAATGGAATAACAAATCAAAAGATAATTATAAAGAGAAAATTATATCTGGATTATCTGTTATTGATAAAATATAAAATTAAATTTTAGAGTTTGATATAAATATGAATAATATTAAATATGATCTAATTATTAATGCTGGTAAAGTATTTTGTTCAAAAAATAATATTGATGAACCTGGTTCTATTGCTATAAAAAATGGAAAGATTATAAAGTTTAATAAAAAAATTTCAAATCAAGCAACTAAAATTCTGGATTTTCCAAATGGAACATTACTTCCTGGCTTTATAGATTTACATACACATCCAGGACCAATTAATTGGAAATATGGTATGAATGCAGATAAATATATATTGTCTAGAGGTACAACTTCAATAATGTCACAAGGTGATGCAGGGGCAAATAATTGGGATAAATATAAAAACGATATAATTAAACCTTCAAAAATTGATATATATATGGCATTAAGTCCAGCTATTAATGGTGAAGAATTTCAACAACCTGTATTTAAAAATCTAGATGATATTAATAAAGATTTAGCAATAAAAACTATAAATAAAGAGAATGAACTGATATGGGGTTTATCAGTTAATGTTGCTGAACCATGTACATATACACATAAACCTGATTTTATTATGAATAAAGTTCTTGATATTGCTGAATATATTAGTAAACCAATATTGTATGGTGTTCGTTGGGAGCCTTTTGATTGGCATATTAAAGATCAATTAAATTTACTTAGAAAAGGTGATTTAGTAACTTACTGTTTTCATATAGGACCAGGAGGGATAGCTCCTAAAGGTAGAGTGGAAGATAGCGTTTGGAAAGCTAAAGAATTAGGAGTGAAATTTGATATTGGTCATGGAATGGGATCTTTTAATTTTAATGTTGCAGAAACAGCAATATCAGAAGGATTTTTACCAGATTCAATATCTACAGATTATTATAGAAGACATATAAATTCAGATCCAGTACATGATGTCCCTCATGTAATTTCTAAGTTAATTGCATCTGGTATGAACTATCAAGATGCTTTTGAAAGAGCTACATTATCACCTGCGAAGATTCTGGGTTTAGAAGATGAAATTGGTACTTTATCAATTGGTTCATCAGCTGATTTAGTAGTTATTCAAGAAAATAATAATATTGAATTAGTAGATGTTAATGGTAATAAAAGAGAAGGTAAATTATTGGAGCCAGTTTTAACAATAAAAAAAGGAGAAATAATCTAATTAGATTATTGACTTATAACCGATATTAGTTAAACTACATATCACTTATAAGACTGAAAGGTTATTATGAAAATATATAAATTTAATTTAATTAACTTACTATTGATTTTAATTTTTATATTATCATGTAGTAATGATTCGACAACTATAGATGATTCAATTTCTAAAGAAACATTAGCTATATCTGTTACCTCAAATAATGTTTCACCTACACCAGAAGAAACATCTAATATAGGACCTACAGGTAAAACTGAAACTGAATTGCGTGCTCAGGGTGATATAAAGACTTTGCGGACTGAAGAATCTGATGAATTAGCCCCTGAAATTGAACATAATCCAAATTTTCAAGACTGTGCTGGTTTAAGAACTGCACAAAGTGGAGGTGGGCGAGGCGATGTACGTGGTCATACATTATGTACTGAAGAAAATTTAAGAGTATTGGTTCAGGATTATATAGATGCTCTAAATAAAAGCGATTTTGACTTAGTGAATAAATATATTGATGAAAATAGTTTAGCTGAACATTCCCCAATATTTGAAGATAAAAGCAATAAAATTAGTAGTGATAGTTTAAATTTAACCTGGGAAGAAGAAGAACCACCTGCAAAGAGAGGGTCTAAAAGTGCTTCAGTATTTATTAATGTAACTGCAGAAAATTTTTCTGAAAGATGGTTAGTAGACTTTATAGAGGTAGGGAAAAAGGGTGGAGGAATTTGGTATATAAGTTCTGTATCATATGATAAATAAATATTAATTATAAAAAAACAATTATTATATATAGATTGGATGTTAATTATGAAAAAATTTATATCAAATATTATTGTCTTCTTTTCTTTATTAATTTTATTAATTTCGTGTAGTAATGACTCAACTACTACTGATTATTCTGCTCAAGTTGATCAAGAATTTAGAAATACTGCTCCGTCAGCTACAGTAGCTGCTGTTGTAACTGTAGCTCCAACTGGAAAAACTGAAACAGAACAGAGGAAACAAGGAGATGTACAAAGTATTCAAACTGAAGGTTTAGCTCCAGAAATTGCATACAACTCTAAATTTCAAGATTGTGTAGGAGTTCGTACAGGGAGCGGTGGAGATGGTAGTAGTAATATACGTGCATTTACTATATGTCGTGCTCAAAATTTAAGAGTATTGGTTCAAGATTACATTGATGCTTTAAACAATTCAGATATTAATTTAGTTAATAATTATATTGAAGAAAAATATTTAATAGAACATACTTCAATATTTGAACAAAAAAGCAAAACTGTAAAAGATAATGGTTTAAATTTAACTTGGATTGAAGAAGATCAACCTGGCATGAGAGGTTCAAAAAAAGCATCAATGTTTATAAACGTTACAGATGGAGATTTTTCTGAAAGATGGTTGGTAGAGTTTTTAGAAATAGGAAAAAGAGGTGATGGTATTTGGTCAATAAGTTTAATTGCATATGATAAGTAAATTAATATAGGTATTGTGAAATAATTATGAAAAAATGTATATATATAACTCACATAGTTTTTTTCTTAATTTTAATGTCATGTTCTAACAATAATGATTCAAACAATATAATTACCCAAACTATTTCTGTGGATTCTGAAGCTTCTGCTGAAGATTCAGCAACTGAACAAAATAAAGAATTGATTGAAAAAGCAAAAGATACTGAAAATGTTCAGATATATTTACAAGAATACGAATCAGAAGAACTTAATCATCATCCTGGTTTTAAAGAATGTTCAAAATCTAGAAGTAAAGTAGGAGGAAGAGGAGGTGGGAATACATTTGATTATAACTTATGTATTTATGACAACATGAGAACTTTAGTTAATACATTTTTTGAATCTATTAATACTTCTAATTTAGATAATATTTTAAAAGTCGTAGATGAAGATTCAAAATCAACAGTCACTAAATTATTAGAAGATAAAATTAATAAGTTTTCAACTAATAATAGTAAATTAACTTGGATGGAAGAAAGCGAACCTCGAAAAACTGGATCTAGAAACATGTCAATGTATATTAATATATCTCAAGATGAAAATAGTATAGATAGATGGTTAATAAGTTTTACTGAATTAGGTAAAAAAGGTAGCGGGTTATGGGTAATTAAATCTGTTCAAGAAAATCAGTAAACTAAAAGTAATAACTGTTAAAAATACAACAGGCTATATATGATAAAACTTGCAGGTACATGGAATAAACTTCTTACAAACCCTATATTTGACCATAGTGAAGATGATTTATGGGATAAATATCCCTCAGCTCCACATATTTTACGTGTGGGGAATAAATTTAGAATGTATTATTATGGTGAAAGATTCGGTCCACGAGGTAAAGAAAGACGTATAGGTTTTGCAGAAGCACCATTAAATGATCCAACTAACTGGACAAAATCAATAACTAACCCTATTCTAGATTTATCTGAGCCAGGTAGTTTAGATTCTGTATGGTGTTCATATCCATGGGTTTTACCAATTACTGATTCACTCTGGTATATGTATTACACTGGATTTGGCGATCAATGGGTTAAAGACGACTTCAAATTAAATCATACTATGCTAGCAATCAGCCATGATGCTGGAATAACCTGGAAAAGAAGTGGTCTTGGATCACTATTACCTGTTGGAACGCCTGGATCACCTCATGAACATGGTAGTGGTTCATGTTCAGTTTTAAAAATTGGAAATGAATATTGGATGTGGTATACCGCTTTAAGAACTGATAAAGAATATCCAACAAGAAAAAACCTGAACATAGGAATTGCTTTGGCTACTTCAAAAGATGGATTAAAATTCATACCACATGAAGCAGGAATCGTAATAAAACCAGATTTTAACAATCCAATTGAAGATTACATATGTTCTAAACCTGTAGTATATTTTGATAAAGGAATATATAAAATGTGGTATAACTCTGCAGGATCTGGATACAGAGTTCGTTATGCTGAAAGTGAAGATGGAATAAATTTCAACATAGACCCTGATATAGTTATTGAAGCTTCCAATCAAGGCTGGGATTCAAATATGACAGAATATGTTTGTACAATAAGCCAAGAAGATAAAGAACTACTTTTCTACTGTGGAAATAATTTCTCTGGAATTGGGATTGCAGAAAAACTAAATGAAACATAAAAGATATATTAATGAACCATTTAAAACAAACTTATTTGTATATAGATTGTGGAGGGATAGGTAATGCAAGTTGGATTAATTAAACAGTTTGAGAGATACTGCCAGAATAGAGATATACCTGAAATTTACAGGATATTAACTGACTCTAAATTATCGAAATTGACTCATCCTGATTTAGATTCAAAAGGTATGGCCAAGCTAGAAGTATTTGGAGCCCGGGGTATATCTGTCGTTCTTCAGAGTACCAGCACTGGCCTTTCCAAGGATGGATTCTTTGAAGCTCACAGAGAATTTGTTGATGTGCATGTACCATTGATTGGAGTAGAGTCTATCGGGTATACCCCATTGGACGGGAGAGTTAAAAAAGGAGGACCTGTGCCTATATATAACCTCTCTAAAAGTGATGATGTTACATACGCTCCTTTTGAATCGGAAAGTGAAATGACAGTCATTCGGCTTACGGAAGGGATGTATGCTTTGTTCGACCCGGACGATGTTCACATGCCTCGCTTACAAACTCAAGGTCCGTCGTCTTTGGTGAAAATGGTTATAAAAATACCCGTTGGATTCATACCTGCTCCTAACCAACAACTAATAGATATATTATCACTAGAGGGAAGTGTGTTAGAAAAGCTTATTAATTTAGGTTAAGACAATATCAACATAGCTAATCAAATTAAGTAGAGTAAAAATGAAATTAAGACCAGATATCAAAATTATTGAGATAGCTTCAAATATTTATGCTAGATTACATGATAACATGACAAATTCAGGTATCATAGTTGGAGATGAAGGAGTATTGATAATTGATTCCTTAAGTATGCCATCATTTGCAAAAGATCTTATCTCAGATGTAAAGCATATAACTGATAAACCAATTAAGTATGTGATAGATACACATGCTCACTGGGATCATTCTTGGGGGAATGAAGAATTTAACGATGTAACAATTATTGGTCATCAAAACTGTTACCTTGAAATGACAGATGTTGATTGGAATGAAGAATGGAGATCTAAGATAGTAAATGGAGATGATTCTTGGGCTAAAGAAGCTAATATTGTAAATATAACTCCTCCTAACTTAACTTTCGAGAGCAGTATGTCTCTCTATATTGGTGGACGCCAGATTGAACTCATTTATTTTGGGAAAGCGCATACTAGTGGTGACATTTTTATAAATATTCCCAAAGAAAAAATATTATTCACTGGAGATGTTATACAACGAAGAAAAATTCCTTATTTAGGTGATTGCTATCCTGCTGACTGGCCTCATACAAATGATAAAATATCTAAACTTCCGGTAGACATTTTTGTGTCTGGTCATGGAGATAATGGTAATCATAATGACTTAGTTGAAGCTAAAACTTTTATAAATGATTTAGTAAATTATAGTAAGAATGCTTTAGATGAAGGCAGAAATATAAAACAGGCAACAGAGATAGTGATTAAAACATTATCTGATAGATACGAAAATTGGACAGGATTTGAGTCATTGGATGAGCAAATACCAGACCTTATAATGAAACTTTCTTAATAACAAATTTAGTAAAGTCTATTTTATAAAAATTTCTATAAATTCAATCAATGTATAATTATCTAATACTTTATTTATATGCAGAATATATTCCTGAAAAATTTTAATTGCAAATAACGGGATTATTAATAAGTAAATATTTTTTTTTGTTAATCTTGAATGATTTTTAGAAAGATTCAATGCAGATATACCTATTATCCAGACTTCAAAGAAGTTAGGGAATATAAATAAAATTATCCTTGATTTAGATATTTCATATATTATTACTCCAATAATTCTATAGATAAATAAAGAGTATCCAATATATCTTTCTCTTTTATTAAACCTTAGCATAATTATTAAGAAAGTAATCATATATGAAATATCTAATATTTTATCTAAAGTTTGATAATTAGATACACCTCCTAGTTTTAGGAAATTCATTAATATTAAGTCAGAAAAATCAATTAGAATTACACTAATAGCACCATAAAATGGATGAATAAAAACAGCAAATGAACCTATTAACCTAAATATTATTATTATTATTTCTTCAAGAGTCATTTGTTCATTAGAATATCAGATGTAAATTACTAAATAATTTTAATGTTCCATTACTGTGCCACCACACATGTTTATAGATTGACCAGTAATCCAAGATGTTTCTTCAGTACATAAATGTGCTACAAAATCACCTACTTCTTCTGGTGAACCATTTCTACCTATTGATGATCTTTTGGACATTTCTTCCCATGTATCAGACCTGCCATATAAATCCATTCTTTGCGTATCAACAATTGCAGGACATACTGCATTTACATTTATTCCAAAAGGACCTAATTCTTTAGCCATAGATTGTGTCATTCCAACCATAGCATAATTTGCTGCATTATAAGCTAAATTATTAGCTGATGCTCTTTTACCCGATAAAGAAGCTATATTTACTATTTTTCCTCCAGATTTATTTTTTTTCATAAAAGGAATTACATGTTTAGTACACAAATAACTACCTGTGACTTTGACATCAACAACTTTCTGAAATGTATTTAGGTCAACTTCTGTTATTGGACTTCTATCAGTACCAATACCAACTGCAGCATTATTAACTAATATATCTATTGCATTAAATTTTTTATAGACTTCATTAATAACATATTGAACTTGCTTTTCATCAGTAACATCTAAATTGAAAAATAATGATTCAGATCCTAATTCTCTAATTTTATTTGCAGTACTTTCAACATCCTTCCACCCAATTTTTTTCTCATCTTCAGGATAATTTTCTTGTTTACGTCCAGTACCTGTTACTACTACTTTAGCTCCTAGCTTTGCAAATGCAATTGCACTAGAATATCCAATTCCTCTTAATCTACCTGCACCAGTAATAATTGCTACTTTTCCATTTAATTTAGTCATTTTAACTCCATATTAATAATTAACTTCTGGATTAACACATGTTATTAATGATTTTTTGTTTACACCGTTGATCAGATTTTCTGCAGATATTTTAGACATTTCATATCTTGTTTTATAACTAGCACTTGCTATATGAGGAACAATTAAACAATTATCTAATTTAAGCAAAGGATCATCATTGGGAATTGGTTCAGGGTCTGTAACATCAAGAGCAGCAGCCCATATCTTTTTATCGAGAAGTGCATTGTAAAGTGCTTTACTGTCAACTACGGGGCCTCTTGATACATTTACTAATATAGAATTATCTTTCATTAAATTCAATTCTTTTTCTCCTATTAAATGATAAGTATCATCATTTAAAACTGTGTGAAGAGAAATTATATCCGAATTAATTAATAAAGTTTTTAAATCTACATATTCTAAGGGTAGTTTTTCTTCTAAATCTTTTCTTCTATTAACATCATAGTAGATAATTTTACAATCAAAACCAATTGCTCTTTTTGCTACTTCATATCCAATTCTACCCATACCTATAATTCCAAATGTAGATTTGTATATATCTTGTCCTAAAAAGTGAAGTGGGTGCCATGTTTTCCATTTGCCTTGATGAACAAATCTTTCAGATTCGGTAATACGTCTTGCAGCAGCCATTAATAAACTCCAAGTAGCATCTGCAGTAGTTGAAGTTAATACATCTGGCGTGTTACCAACGGGAATTTTACGTTTAGTAGCTTCGTTAATATTTATATTATCAAATCCTACAGCAATTTGACTTATAACCTTTAATTGAGGTCCAGCAATATCCATTAATTCAGAGTCAATTTTATCAGTTAGCAAACATAATATACCGTCAATTCCTTTAACTTTTTTTAGTAAAATATCTCTAGGTGGAGGTAATTCATCTTCCCATAAATCTAATTCAGAATTATCTGATATATAATTTATCCATTCAGGAAATATATTTCTAGTTACTAATACTTTAGGTTTATTCATATTTTTATCTCATATATATTTATTTATTTTATCAATCTAGTATATCAAAACTACGTTCAATATTTCTTTAATATTGAGTAAATAAAATCTAAAAGTTATAATAAAAAAAAACTATAAAGGTTTATATGAAATTTAATGCATATTTCAGATGTTCAGAAGGTTGTAATAATAAATTCGATTTATTAGAGATAATATATCGTTGCCCTGAATGCAAAGGTCTATTATCTGTTGAGCATGATATGAATCAGTTAAAGTCTAGATCTGGAAAAGAATGGAAGAAAATTTTTGATTCTAGGTATATGAAAACTGAATGGCCTTATGGAAGTGGTGTATGGGGTAAAAAAGAATTTGTATTACCAAATTTAGATAATTCAAATGTAGTTTCATTATATGAAGGTGGAACTAATTTGTTTTGGGCTGAAAGATTAGGAAATTTAATTGGATTAAATGATTTATGGGTTAAACAATGTGGAAATAGTCATACTGGTTCATTTAAAGATTTAGGTATGACTGTTTTAGTTTCCAATGTGAAACAAAAAATAATTAATGGAGATAAAGTCAAAGCTGTAATATGTGCTTCTACTGGTGATACTTCAGCATCATTAGCCGCGTATTGTGCAGCTGCTGATATACCCGCAGTAGTTATATTGCCTAAATCAAAGATTTCTAATGCACAATTGATTCAACCTATATCTAACGCAGCCTATACTATTTCATTAAATACTGATTTTGATGGATGCATGAAAATAATAAAAAAGTTAAGTGAAGATGAACGCTTTTACCTTGCTAACTCTATAAATTCCTTAAGAATTGAAGGACAAAAAACTCTAAGTATAGAATTAGTTCAACAATTTGATTGGCAAGTACCTGATTGGGTCATTGTTCCTGGTGGTAACTTAGGAAATGTATCAGCAATTGGAATTGGATTTAAAATGATGTTTGATTTAGGAATAATAAATAAATATCCAAGAATTATATGTGCTCAATCTTCGAATGCAAATCCATTATATATAAGTTATATTAATAAATTTAAAGAATTTAATTCTATTACTGCTAAACAAACTTCTGCCACTGCAATCCAGATAGGAAATCCAGTAAGCTATAAAAAAGCTATAAAAATAATTAAAGAATTTAATGGTGTTGTAGAAGAAGTCAATGAAGAAGAACTAGTAGATGCAGTTGGAATAGCCGATAAAACAGGTTTATTTACTTGTCCTCAAACTGGAGTTGCTTTAGGAGCATTAATAAAATCTGTTAAAAAAGGATTAATAAAACCTAACGATAAAACAGTTGTGATTTCAACAGCAAATGGATTAAAATTTACAGACTTCAAAACTTCATTTCATGAAAATAGAATTGAAAATGTTATAAATAATTCACATAGAATGCTACCTGTTGAAATTAATCCTGAATATTCAACAGTCTTAAATAGTATTTTAGAAAAATTTAATTAATATGAAACAAAATCAGATTATTAAAATAATATATTGTATTAAATGTAAATGGATGCTTAGATCTACTTGGATTGCACAAGAATTATTATCTACTTTTGAAAATGATATGATTGAAATAATATTATCCCCATCAGATAACACAGGGATTTTCCAAATACTTTTAAACGATGAAATTATATGGGATTTTAAAATTTTACGTAAATTTCCGCAAGCAAAAGAATTAAAACAAATAGTTAGAGATAAAATTTTACCTGGTAAAAATTTAGGACATATTGATAATTAAAATATAATCAAGGATTTATATATGATTGATAATATTGCTGGTATTAATATATGGACTGATAATTTTAAGGAAATGTCTAATTTTTATGAAAATATTTTATCTTTAAAGGTACACTCAACAAAAGATAATTGGATATCATTCGAATATTTAGATTTTCGATTAAATATAGGTACACATTCAATGGTTAATAAGAAAAATAATGATTCACATAGAATAATGATTAATTTATTATCCAATAATATTGATCAAATGTACAAAACTTTATTGAATAAAGACGTTCAATTCATAAGAAAACCTGAAAAAGAAAAATGGGGAGGTTGGGTTGCAACCTTTTATGATCCTGATAGGAATATATTACAGTTATTGCAAAAGTGATATTACTAATGATGCAATAATCGCATAAGGTAAAAATCCTAACAATACAACAAATACAGCTCTCCAAGTAGATGTATAATCTAAAGCCTGTCTTATAGCAATAATCATAGTAATCAAATTCCATACTCCTACAATAAATAAAACTATAGTAGTTAATATTGGTATTAGTGCAAAAATTGAGAATAATTTAGGAGCTTGAGCATAACCAGTAGTTCTTGCTAATTCTCCCCAATTTGAACTTGTTTCCTGAGTAGGTAAAAGTTTTGTACCTACAAACATTGTAACTAATGCCCATAGTCCCCATAGAAATATACCTATAATAATTGCAGATATAAAATTTGGTAAAGAAAAACCTGTATCAGGTTTAAGTATTATTGCAGTAACTATAGATGATAAAACAACAATACTAAAAGATTGTATAGTTGCATTCTTATCAGCTTCAATTTCTTCATAGGTATTAACGTTTAGTGTCAATACTCCGATTATTCTATTAATCATATTTATCCTTTATTCATAATGAACCATCTATTACTATATCAATTAATGATGGTTTTTGTGATTTAATTGCTCTTTTTATAGCTGGTCCAATATCATTTGGATATAAAACTCTTTCTGAATTTAATCCCATACATTTAGCAATACCTGCCATATCAAACGGAATTCCAAAATCAGAATACAATAATTTTTCACCTGCAGGTTCATCTACATTTAATATTTCTTTTTGATATATACCAAAATTTACTTTTAATACTCTGTACATACCATTATTACAAATAATAAAAATTGAAGGTATATTATCATTGGCAGCAGTCCATAAACCTTGTATTGTCATCATAGCACTCCCATCACCAATAATTCCAAATACAGGTCTATCAGGGTAAGCGACTTTAGCACCTAAAGTTGCTCCAATTCCTCCTCCAATTGATTGCCCTCTAACACCTAATAAATCTCCAGGTTTATTTGCATTAATATAATGCCTCAAAACAGTTCTATTACTTACTGAGTCATCGATTACAATTGAATTATCAGGAATACTATTTGAAATTTCATACATCATTCTTGCTGGTATTATTGGTTCGTTATCCCAATTTGTTACAAATGAAGATTCAAACTCATTATTATTTTTAATAACATTTGCTCTAGTATTATTTTGTATTTCAGAAAATAATGAAATTTGATTATTTTTAATACTTTTATCTAATATTTTAAGAAGCTCTAAAAGAGCATGTTTACAATTAGATACAATACCTATATCTGTTGGTTCTGATTTTCCAACTTTACCTGGTACAGAATCGATATGTATAAGCTTAGTAGAAGAATCTAAAATAACGTCTCCCCAATAAAATAATTCTTCAAATGTATCCATACCTATTGTAATTACTAAATCGAAATCTTTTATAATTTCACGCGAACTTTTACTTCTAAGAGAATGTATTCCAAAATATTGAGGATGGTTAGTAGGGAAAGAGACTTCAGCACCTCTTGATTGATATACGGGAGATCCTAGTATCTCAGCTAACTGAACTACTTCATTAACAGCATCATCATCAGCAACTCTATCTCCTGTAAGTATTAGAATAGATTTTGATTGGAGAATTAAATCTGAAGCATTAATTAAAGCAATTGGGTCAGGGTAATAATTAGAGTATATATTTGCTGAAGGTATTATATTCATTTCAGCTTCTTCTTCAAGGCAATTAGAAGTAAAACCAACATAAACTGGTCCTTTTGGATGACTGTTAGCTTCATTAAAAGCTCTTCTTATTGCGCTAGGAATTTGTTCTGGATGAGTTAATTCAACTGCCCATTTTGTTACAGGTCTTACTAATTCCGCTAAATCAGTTTTATTTTCTGTTATTTTTCTTACATCATAATTTGCTGATGTAACAACCATTGGGGTACCAGTATTATATGCATCTAACATAAGAGCAATTCCATTTGCTAGGCCACTATCTACATGTAGGCTAACAAAGGATGCCTTACCAGTTAATCTAGCATATGATTCTGCCATACCTATAGCAACACTTTCTTGTAATGTTAAAAAATATTTTAATTCTGGATAATCTCCTAACATATCAATTATTGGACCTTCACTAGTTCCAGGATTACCAAAAATATGTTTAACCCCTTCAGACTTAAGCATTTCTAGTAGAGCTTTTTTACCACTCATTTTTTCCATATTGCTATTCTCCTAAAATATATTTATATTATAAATTAACATATATGGGTATTGATTTTATATATATTTATAGTATATATGATGAAATATATAAATTTAATTATTAATACGTAATATGAATCAGTACAAATTTATTATAAAGAAATATATAAAATACATTAAGGAGAACTAATAATGATAACTAACAAAGCTAAGGAATTACATTTTTCATCATTGGTTTTTGACACCCATTCAGATAGCTTGGGCAGAACAGTAGATAATGAAGAAGACTTAGGTACTAATACTTTAAATGGGCATATGGATTTACCTCGAATGAAATTAGGTAATCAAAATGCTCAATTCTTTGCTGCATTTGTTGATTCTGAAAGATTCAAAGTAGAAGAAGCAGTAAATAGAGCAAATCAATACTTTGATGCATTTGATAATTTATGTATTAATTATCCTGAAACATTAGTTAAAGCTAAAACAGCATCTGATGTAATAAGAATTAGAAAAGAAGGCAAAATAGCTGGTATTTTATGTGTTGAAGGAGGGCATGCAATTGTTGATAGTTTAGATGTCCTAAAAATGTTTCACTCTAGGGGAGTCAGGTATATGACATTAACTCATAATATGAGCAATAATTGGGCAGATGGAATTCAAGATGAAGCAGGTAGCGAAGCAATAATCGATTGGGATAAAAGTAAAATTATTCATGAAGAAAATGGATGGTTAAAATATGATACTAAACATAATGGCTTAACTGAATTTGGTAAAAAAGTTATTAAAGAAATGAATAGTATTGGTATGATAGTGGACATATCACATGTTGCCAGAAAAACTTTTTGGGATGTAATAGAAACTACAAAAAAACCAGTTATGGCTTCTCATTCTTCTGCATATTCAATAGCAAAAAACCCAAGAAACATTGATGATGATCAATTGAAAGCTGTAGCAAAAAACAATGGTGTTGTTTGTGTTAATTACGAAGTAACATTTGTATCTGATAAATGTAACCAGGAAACAAGAAAAATAGACACATGGAAACAAAGTGAGATAAAAAAATTAGAATCTAAATATAAAATTAATTCTGAACTTTATAATGAATATATAAAAAAAATAAATATTGAACATAATAAAATCTCTCTACCACTATTAAAGCAACCTATATATACAGAAATAGTTGATCATATAGATCACATGGTTGATGTTGCAGGAATAGATCATGTGGGATTAGGTTCAGACTTCGATGGATCTAGAACCCCTACAGGTATGGAAGATTGTTCCAAAATACCTTTAATAACACAAGAACTTATAAATAGAAATTATACAAATGATGAAATAAAAAAAATCTTGGGACTTAATGTACTTAGGGTATTAAGTGATGTAGTTGGTTCATAAATTTTTATATATAAATCTTTATATAATGCTGTTACAATAAAAATATATATATTTTAATGAGGTATAATATGCCAAAAAAAAGATTAAATATTGAATTTGAAATAGATAGTACGCACTTAGAATTAATTGAAGATATAGCAAAAGAATATAAAATATCAAGTAATTCAAAAGCAATAAGAATTCTTTTAGATTATGTTGCTAAAGATGCAGATTCATTTCAAATATTCTCTAAAGAAAATATGCGCTGCCGTTTCTGCTAAAGGTTTTTAATGAAAAAGATTTTAGTTATTGGAGCTGGAGGACAAATAGGATCTGATCTTATACCAATTTTACGTAAAAAATATGGTAATGATAATGTGATATCAGCAGGATATGAAAATGACTTGCCCTCTTATATTAAAGATAATGGTCCACATACATATATTGATGTAAGGAATAAAAAGCAAATTGAACAAGTTATATGTCAATATAATATAAATACTATATTTAATTTAGCTTCTATATTATCTGCTCTTGCTGAAAAAAAACTACTTTTATCATATGAGGTTAATTTTACAGGTCTTATTAATGTACTAGAAGCTTCAAAAGAAAATAATGTAAAGCAAGTTATTTTAGTAAGTTCTATTGCTGCATTTGGGTCATATACTCCAAATGAATTAACACCTAATGATACTATTCAAAATCCAAATACAATCTATGGAATATCAAAAGTTTTTACTGAACTTTTAGGAAATTATTATGCAGAAAAAAAAGGATTAGATGTAAGAGGTATTAGATTACCTGGTGTAATCAGTTGGAAAAGAGAGCCAACTGCTGGAACAACAGATTATGCTGTTGATATATTTTATAAAGCAATATTAGAAAAGGAATATACATGTTTTCTAAATGAAAACACTAGGTTGCCAATGATTTATATGCCTGATGCTATAAATGCTCTTATTAATTTACTTAATGCAGATATATCATATTTGAAACATAAAGTTGACTTTAATATAAATTCTATGAGTTTTACACCAAAAGAAATTGCAAATCTTATTAAACAACGTATACCTGAATTTAATATATATTATGAAATAGATCCTTTAAGACAATCTATTGCAGATTCATGGCCAAATAGTTTAGATGATACCGTTGCAAGAAAAGAATGGAATTGGAACCCAAAATATAATATTAATGATATGATTGACGATATGCTATTTAATTTAAATATAAAACTAAATAAAAAGTAATATTCTTTAATAAATTAGTGATTATATGTTCAAAATCTTTAAAAATATTTTTATTATAAGTTTAACATTTATTTTATTAATTCTAATATCATGTACAGATGATAATGATTCAGATATAGATTTTGGATTAGTACCTACTATAGAATCAGTAATTACTAAAAGAGAAAATAATATAGAAGCAACAATAGAAGCTAGAGCTAAATTGCTTTCAGATGCTACAGCATACGCTAAATTATTATCATTACCTCCAACTCCTATCCCTACAGTTATACCTACATCAACACCATTTCCTACGCCTACAGTTACTCCAACACCTATACCAACAGTAGCTCCTACTACTATTCCTACAGCTATACCTACTCCAATAAAAATTAATAATCCTGAAAATAATCAACCATCGTATAGTGATATAGCAAAAACATTGAGACCTTCAGTTGTTAAAATTGAAGGAAAAGAATCAGTAGGAACTGGTTTTTTAATTTCACAAAATGGATTAATTGTTACTAATGCACATGTTGTAGGTGATGAATTAGAATTATTGGTTACTCTATTCGATACGAATAAAAGAAAAGCTATAGTATTAGGTAAAGATATTAATGAAGATATAGCATTATTGGCTATCGAAGGATATAAACTAAAACCAATTAGTTTTGGGAATCTTGAAAGACCCGCAGTAGGTGAGGAAGTATTAGCTATGGGATATGCATTAGATTTGCCTGGAAATGCTACTTTTACTAAAGGTATGGTTTCCGCATATAGGCCTAATCTTTTTGGCAATTTAACTGCATTGCAAACTGATACAGCTATCAATCCAGGTAATAGTGGAGGTCCTTTAGTAGACCTTTATGGAAATGTTATAGGAATAAATACTGCTGTAGCTAAATCAGCAGAAGGAATAAATTTTGCAATTTCTATGGATGAAGCTATTAATTCTATTAATAGACTTAAAAATGGTAATGCTAAAAATAGTAAAGAATTTGTTAATAGTAAATATCCATATCAAATAAATTTGTTAGATAATTGGAATGCATATGAAATAAGACCTGATTTTGTAATGCTATATGATGAAGAATCAAGTACTAGAATTTATATTTTAGTTCAGAAAATTGACTCCAATACAACAACAAAACAATATGCTGATAAAAGAATATCAATATCATCAAATCAAAATTTTGAGAACTATGAAAGAATATCAATATCAGAGGTTAAACTCGATGATCTTGACGCATGGGAAATCACTGAGATATGGAAAAGACCTGAGAATGATTTTACTCATAAAGGAGTAGAATATTTCTTAACGAATTCAGGTTTAGGTTATTCAATATATACAGAGGCTGAAATATCATCCTGGCATGATTCTAAGAATAAAGTTAATAATATATTAAAAACTTTTACTATAGATAAATCTGTAGTAAATACTGAAAGAATATCAGATGTCACAGCAACTCCTGAACCATTATTTGTAAATTCTAATTATAATTTTGGACCTAAAGATATAATTGTAGAACATGATACAAAGGATGGTTTTATACCTTTTAAAGCAACTAATACAAATTTTTTAAACAGTGTAATTGAGTCAACAATTATTCCTCCTCACTATGATAAAAACAGAAAATGGAGTTCAGGATTTTTAATTAGACGTAAAAATAGTTCTCAATTACATTCCATAGGAATAACAAGTGATGGGTATTGGTTCCATTATGCTAGAAATAAAAATTTAAATCCAGAAGATATAATAGCAACTGAATACACATCAGCTATTAAAATAGGATCAGATGATAAAAATATATTACGCATAATATATATAGATGATAAAGGATGGTTATTTATTAACGAAGAATATATTACAAAATTAGATTTATCTTTATGGACAGGTTATGGAGATATTCAACCTATTGGTTCCTGGTTTACAGGAGATGAATACGATGGGGAACAAACTAAATTTAATAATTTAAATATTAAGTCCTTAGAATCAGCATACAAAAAAGAAAATGGGATAATAGAAGAATTGGGTAATGGTATGATAGATACATTTAATAGTGATGTATCTGTTACTGATTCTATAATCAATGCAACTTTTTATTTTAATGATTTAAATATTACACAATGGAGTCCTGGAATATTTATAAGAAATAACCAAGTATCTGGAACTCACTGTATTGTGATTTCTGGTAATGGTAACTGGAGTCATTTCATATGGACTCCAGCGACTTCATGGGAATTAATTAAATCTGATTACTCTGAAAAAATCAATATATTTGATAGTAATAAAAATACTGTTCAAATTATGGTATTTGGTAAATCAGCTTGGTTATTTATTAATGGAGATTATATTGATAAATTAGATTTTAGTGATTTGACTGATGAAGGAAGAATTCAAATTTTTAATAACTTTTTCTCTGAGGATGAAAATTTTAATAGTATAACTAATTTCAAAGATTTTCATATATTATCAGTTGGTGTAGATCCTAATTCTGTTAATATTAAAAAATGAAGGTAAGTATGAAGTATTACATAATAATTATTACATTAATTATTTCTTTATTTATTATAGCTTGTAGTGGTAATTCTATTGATTTAGAATCATCTGAATTGATTCAATTAAAAGATAATACCGGGGAAAAGCTCTTTAGATATAATAATTCTGGATGTAAAGGATATTATTGTGCATCTATTTCATTAGACTGGGAAGGGCAAATAAGTGATTTAGATTTACTCAAATTTGGTCAATGGTTATATAAAAATAGTGAAACAAAAATAAATGAAAATGAAAATATAACTGGTAAAAAATATAGAATTAAAATATTCCACCCACCTGATTTTCAAAATTGCACTTGGGAAAATTCAAATGAATGCAATCAATATCTGATTGCTTTTTATTACAGAGATTTAAACATTCATAATCAAGGAGTGGTAAAACTTTATAATTATAATGGTGATACAAAAGAATATTCACAACCTATATTAGATTCTGATATTGAAAAATCTAAATAATAATAGGAGAAATACTATGAAAGAAAAAATTTACAAAAAATTCCCATTAAATGGTTTAAACAGATCTAAAATTTTGTCTGAGATGGATAAAAGATCAACTTTAGATTTGAAATGGAAAGAAAGGCTTGCTGGGGGTGTTTCTTATCCAGCAGGAGAAGATGTACTAAACATTGCAAAAGAAGCGTATTTAAAGTTTTTTTCTGCAAATGCATTATATAAAAATATATTTTCTAGCGTCGCTCAATTTGAACAAGACCTTGTTGAAATGGCCTCTGATTTATTTAATTCTAATAAAGCTACAGGTAGTATAACTTCAGGTGGGTCTGAGAGTATATTATTAGCTATTAAATCAGCTAGAGATAGAGCTAAAGAATTACATCCAAATATTAAAGAACCCGAAATGGTAGTACCTGAATCAGCTCACCCTGCTTTTTGGAAAGGAGCACATTATTTTGGATTAAAAACTATAGCAACTCCATTGAAAAATGACGGAATGATTGATATGAAATCATATATTAATGCTGTAAATAAAAATACTGTTTTAATGGTTGGATCTGCACCTAGTTTAACATTAGGAATGATAGATCCTATTTCTGAAATGGCATCTGTAGCCGATAAAAACAATATAAATTTTCATGTTGATGCATGTGTAGGCGGATTCTTTTTACCATTTTTAGAAAAATCTGGAGAAAATTTAGAGAAATGGGATTTTAGAATACCTGGCGTTACAACTATTTCAGCTGATTTACATAAATTTGGTTATACAGCAAAAGGCGCATCTTTAATAATGTCTAGAGATGAAGATATTTTTAAACATCAAATATTTGAATGGGGCCCTCCTCATAGATCAAAAGAATATTACGTTACGCCTAACATGGCAGGAACAAGGCCTGGAGGTGGAATAGCTTCAGCATGGGCTGTTGTTAATTATTTAGGTATTGAAGGATATATTAAATTAGTTACTGATACTATGAATTATATAAGAAGATTTCAGAATGGTATTAATTCTATAAATGGATTAAAAGTATTAGGAAAACCAGTTATGTCAGTTTTTGCATATTCTTCTGACGAATTAAATATTTATTCTATTGCATCTGGATTAGAAGATAGAGGATGGTTAGTTGGTAAAGATTCATTTCCCTTTAAAGCAATAAGATTTATGCAATCACCTGGTCATGCTCCATATATAGATGATTATTTACGCGATTTAGAACATGTATCTAGATTAGTAAAAGAAGGTAAAATTTCTGATAAAGTAGAAACTGCTAATTATAATTAACTTTCTTATTAATACGATTGTAACTGTTTAGAATTAATAATGAAATCAAAATAGTAATAGCTAAAAATATTACAGCTACTGGACGACCTAATTGTATTCCGTCAGTAATATATCCCCAAACAAAAAAACCAATTATTGATGAAATTCTTCCCACCATAGAATAAAGACCGAAAAATTGACCTACGTATTCTGGTGTACTTAAAGTAAGTAAATATGGCCTATCTGTAGTCCATATACCAGAAATTGCTACACCAGCTAAATTAAATAATATCCATGAATAAATGATATGAATTTCAGCATAAGCAAGATATGCTCCCCCAATTAAAACAATTATCCATAAACTAAGATCAATTTTGAGTGATTTTAATGGGCCAATTTTATCAACAAGAGATCCCCATAAAAACGATGCTAATATTGCTGAAATTATTGCAGCCATTAAAACATATTGAGCATTTTCTTGAGTAAAACCTAATTCATTAGATACATATATACCACCAAACACCATAAATGCATTAATTGCACCAGAATAAAGTAATCTTGCATATAAATAGGTTCTTAAACCAGGAAATTTCTTACTATTTACAATACTATTTTTAATGTCATGAAGAATATAGTATAAATTTATAGTCTTAATATCATTATTAATATTTATCTTTTCTTTAACAAAAATGAAAGATGGTATCGCAGTAATTATAAATAATAAGGCAGTTATTCTGAAAATTCCTATATAACCAATGCTATCAATAAATAAAATACTAATCCCTATACCAAATAAAGCGCCTATATAACCTAATGCAACACCAATGCTTCCTATTCTCCCTTGATTATCTGTATTTGAAACTGAAGGCAATAAAGAATCATAAAAAACTAAAGCACATTGCTGCATGAAGTTAGCTACTATGAATAGCATTATTGCTATTTTTAAACCATTTATACCTATAAGTGAAGTTGCTAAAGCACATGAACAACTTGTAATAATTAAAAACTTAATTTTTTTATTACTTTTATCTGAAATCGAACCTAATATTGGAGCAAATATTAATACTAATAACATAGAAAATGAATTTGCAAATGCATAAATTCTATCTGTACTTCCCATAATATTAACTACCCATAATGCAAAATATATTGAAATAATATTTATATAAAAAGATGTATTAGCAAAATCATATAAACACCATGAGAATATCGATAATTTATTTATACTATTTTTATAAATCATAATAGAAAATATTTTATTAATTATTTATATAAAAAGTATATCTATAATTGGATATATACTAATTAAAAATATGGATTTTTGATTAAACTAGTCTATAATACAAAAATATATTTATAATCTTTAGGAAATTTTTAATGTTAAAAATAAATAACAAATATACAGAAACATTAGAATGGAGAAATACTGGTCCATTTAGAGGTGGTAGAGTTGTTGCTGCTGCAGGCGATCCACAAGACCAAATGGTTTTTTACTTTGGAGCATGTGGAGGTGGAGTATGGAAAACTGAAGATGGTGGAGTTATATGGGAAAACATATCAGATAATTATTTTAATTCAGCATCTATTGGTGCATTAGCTGTTTCTAATTCAGATCCAAATGTTATTTATGTTGGAACTGGAGAGTCTTGTATTAGAGGAAATGTTATAAGTGGAGATGGTGTATATAAATCTAATGATAAGGGGATAACATGGAAGAATATAGGTCTAAAAGAGACTAAACATATATCAAGGATTAGGATTCATCCATCTAATCCTGATTTAGTTTATGTAGCTGCACTGGGTCATATTTTTGGTTCAAATGAAGAACGTGGAGTTTTTAGATCAAAAGATGGAGGAAAAAACTGGGAAAAAATATTATATGTTAGTAAAAATGCTGGATCAGCTGATTTATCTATTGATATAAATAATCCTAGAATTATTTTTGCATCTATTTGGGAAACTAAAAGAGAACCCCATACATTTACAAGCGGCGGAGAAGATAGTGGTTTGTATAAATCAACTGATTCTGGTGATACATGGGAAAAATTAGATTCAACAAATGGATTACCCGAAGGAATTATGGGAAGAATTGGAGTTTCTATTTCAGCTTCAAAATCAGGTCGTGTATGGGCATTAATTGAATCTAAAGACAGAGGTCTTTTTAGATCAGAAGACTATGGTAATTCATGGGTTAAAATTAGCGATAACGCTGATATAATTCAAAGGCCATGGTATTATACACATATTTATTCGGACCCTAATGATTCTGAAACCGTTTATGCATTAAATTATAAAATGTGGAAATCTACAGATGGTGGGGTTAATTTTAATATTATGGCTACTCCTCATGGGGATAATCATGAATTATGGATAGATCCAAATAATTCAAATAGAATGATCCAAGGCAATGATGGAGGCGCCTGTGTATCATTTAATGCTGGAAGGTCATGGTCCTCTATATATAATCAGCCAACTTCACAATTTTATCATTTAGATACAGATAATAAATTTCCTTTTAATTTATATGCAACTCAACAAGATAATAGTGCGATTTGTGTCCCCAGCAGAACAACACATGGAGGAATTCTTTGGTCAGATTGTTATCAAGTAGGAACATCAGAAAGTGGTCATATTGCAGTAGACCCTAAAGATTCTGATATAGTTTATTCTGGAGCAATAGGTAGTTCATCTGGAGGAGGAGATTCATTATTAAAATATAATCATAAAACAAAACAAACTCGAATAGTATCTATATGGCCTGAGGTTACATGGGGGCATGGTGCTAAAGATCATAAATATCGTTTTCAATGGACATATCCGATAGTATTTTCTAAACATAACTTAGATAAAATTTATGTAACTGCTAATGTCGTTTTTAAATCCGAAAATGGGGGGCAAAGCTGGAAAGTTATCTCTCCTGACCTTACTCGTAATGATAAAACTAAAATGATACCATCTGGTGGACCAATTACCTTAGATGTAACAATGGTTGAAAATTATGGAACTATTTTTTCATTTGCAGAATCTCCTCATGATGAAAATATTTTATGGGCTGGTTCTGATGATGGTTTAATTAATATATCCTTTGATATGGGTGAAACATGGAATAATATTACGCCATTAAATATTCCTAATGATATTAGAATCGATAATATAGAAATCTCTCAACATAATCAATCTACTGCTTATATATCATGTACTAGATATAAATTTGACGATGACACTCCATATTTATATAAAACAAATGATTATGGGAAAAATTGGAAATTAATAACTAATGGAATTCCAGATAATGATTTCACTAGAATAATTAGAGAAGATCCAGTTAATAAAGAGTTACTTTATGTAGGAACTGAAAATGGAGTTTATATTTCATTTGATGATGGAAATAATTGGGAAGGATTACAAATGAATTTACCTGCAGTTCCTATATCAGATATGAAAATAAAAGATGATGAATTAATAGTTGCGACTAATGGCAGAGGGTTTTGGATATTAAATAATCTTAATGTTTTACGACAAATAAATAAAGAAAATATTGTAAAAAATTCACTCTTTAAGCCTTCTGATACATATCGAATATTTGCAGGCAACTCTCCTACAAAAGATGCTATAGGACAAAGGAATTATGGTTTTGGATTAGGTAAAGATGGAATATTTATTGATAAAAAACAAGCAAATAATGAAATAAATAGGAAGATATTAGATGGAGGTACTAATCCACCAGATGGAGTAGCTATACATTATTATTTATCAGAAAAAAACTTATCTTCTTTAATTTTATCTGTACATGATGATCAAGATAAAGAAATTGCTACATTTAAGCCTAGTTCAGGAATTAATGATAATGAATTAAAAGAAAAACATATTACGACAAATTTAGGTTTAAATAAATTCATATGGTCAATGAGATATTCTGATGCTCTACAAGTAAATTATAAAGGTGCAATAGATCATGGATTACAAGGACCAATCGCACCTCCAGGTAAATATAAAGCTAAATTATTTAAAGATAAACAATTAATAGAATCTCAAGAATTCAATATTATAAAAGATCCAAGAATAGAATCAACTAATAAAGACCTGATATCTCAGTTTGAATTTTTAATTAAAGTCAGAAATAAAATTAGTGAAACTAGCACTATAATTAATAAATGTATTGATTTAAGAGATCAGTTATCACATTCAATAAAAAAAATTGATAAAAATAATAAGGATTATAAAAAGACAATTAAAAATATAGATAAATTTTTAGAAAAATTATCTAATATAGAAAATAGCTTAATAGATTATAATACTATTCAAGGTAATGACAGGTTAAGTTCACCAGCTACTTTATATATAAAAATTAGAGAACTATCATTCGTTCCATCTCTATCTGATGATAAACCAACTGATCAATCAGTAAATGTATTAAATTTTTTATCAAAAGAACTTGATAAAAAATTTGAAGATTTTAAAAAATTAACTGATTTAGAATTAAAAACATTAATCAAGAATTTAGATGATATTGGCCTACCAATAATTAAAATTTAAATAAGAGGTTGCTATATGGAAGATTTAAAAAATAAACTTAATTCAATTTGTGAAAACCAATCATTTCAAACAACATGGACATTAAAAAATCTAATTAATGATAAAAATATTGATAGAGAAGGAGATAAACCTGTTTACTCAGCAAGTACTAGAAAGATATCAATATTAATGACTGCATTGAAACAAGTTTATGAAAATAAATTAGATCTTAATGAAAAATTAATAATAAAAAGTGATTATTTTAATAATACTTCTGGTGTATTTAGGTTTTGTGAACCAGGATTTAGTATGCAAATTTACAACATATTAACTTTAATGATTATAGTAAGTGATAATGCGTGTACAGGAACTATAGTCGATCTAGTTGGATTAGACAACATTAATGATTTTTGTCAAAATATTGGAATGGTAAATACAAAACATATTCATGGCATTCCTTTAGAGACTTTAAAATATGAAGGTGATTTACAAGAAACTAACTTTACGTCATCTAATGATGTAACTCATTTACTAAATTTAATTTTAAATGGGAAATATAATTGTAATGATTCTTTAAATATTCTTGGAACTTCTCAAAATTTATGTTCACTTGCTTTAGATATATTATCTGGACAACAATTTAGAAGTAAGATCCCTGGATTATTACCTTATAATACACTTGTTGCACATAAAACTGGAACTACACCACATAACCATAATGATGCAGGTATTGTTTTTAAAGATGATATACCTCAATATATATTTTCTGCATATACATCATTTGTTCCTACTGAAATTAATAATGTATCAGGTCAATATGTTGCTTCTGAATTAATTGCTGAAATGTCATACGAAATATATAAATATATCAATTAAATATATTCTAAAGAAGAATCTAAAATAGTTTCTAAAAGATGTTGAGAATAACTACGATTTAGTGTAAGAAATATTTCCTTTTGTATATTATTAGCCCAAATTATAGTTTTTATATTAGATACTAATGATTGAGCACAATAATCAGAGTTAATATTTTCGAGTATATCTAAGCTAGTAAGTTTAGATAGTACATTAATAAAATTTTCACCAGATAATTTAATTGTAGTATAAGAACTTGATAGATCGAAGATAGATTTATAATCATCTATATATGTATATTTTGGTTTTTTACAAATATTCTGAAATTTATTTGACTCACTTATATATATCCATTCATAGGGGGAAATCCATATTAATTTATCATTATCATAATGAGTAATTTTATTATTAATATTAGGAATTATTAATCCATCTACTTCTAATTTTGATTTATTATCATATATAATATTTCTGTCAAATTTTATATTAAAATAATGTTTAAAACGAACTTCAGATATAGATATATTTTTATTATTCTGAAATTTATTTAAATCAATATGATTTACTGTAGGTGGAAATTCAATCATTTTTGTTTAAGGCCTTCTTCATCATAAAAAATTGGTTTAGTAACTTTTGCAAAACTTCTATTAAGGTTCATATCTATAATTAATACTTTTTGATCCATCATTGAAAATCCATTTTTTACTAAAGCAAGTGCAAATGATTTTTTTAAAATAGGGCTAAAGTAACTTGAAGTTACATGTCCAAGTATATTTCCAGTTGGATTTTGAGATTCAGGATTTATTATATGAGCACCGTCTTTAATTATTTTTTCTGAATCTTCTGGTAATAAACCAACTAATTGTTTTCTTTCTTCATCATGAAAATTTTTTCTATTAAGTGAACGTTTACCAAGAAAATCCTTTGACTTTGAAAGCATTTTAACAGCACCAATATCTATAGGTGTTACCGATCCATCAGTATCTTGTCCAACAATTATATAACCTTTTTCAGCTCTTAAAATATGCATTGCTTCAGTTCCATAAGGAAGTATTGATAAATCTCTTCCTAATTCAAATGTTTTATTCCAAAAATATTGTCCATAATTAGAAGGAACATTTATTTCATAACAAAGCTCTCCAGAAAAACTAACTCTAAATATTCTTACTGGTATATTATCAAAAGTAGTTTCTTTAAAAGACATAAAAGGAAATGCATCATTTGAAAAATCAACTTTACTAAATATTCTTGAAGCCAAAATTCGAGATTTCGGACCATTAATCGATATAGTAGTCCATTGGTCAGTTACAGATCTTAATGTAACATTAAAGTTATGCCATTCAGTTTGCAACCATTGTTCTAACCAGTCTAAAACTGCAGTAGCTCCACTACTAGTAGTATGTAATAAATAATGATTTTCATCTAATTTAGCAATGACTCCATCATCAAAAATCATTCCTTCATCATTTAGCATTAGAGAATACTTGCATTTACCTGTTTTCATTTTTGTAAATTTATTAGGGTATACCATATTTAAAAAATCAACAGAATCTGGCCCTACGAGTTCAATTTTACCTAATGTAGATGCATCAATTACTCCGACTGAGTTTCTAACTGCCAAACATTCTTGATTAACTGACTCTTCCATATTTTGGTTAAATTTTGCATAATACAAAGGTCTTTTCCATTGACCAACATTCTCAAAAATTGCATTTTTTTGTTTGTGCCAATTATGAATAGATGTTATTCGTACAGGGTCAAAAAACGAATTATTATTTCTACCTGAAATAGCACCAAAATTTATTGATGAAAATGGCGGTCTTGATTTAATATGGCCAATTTGTTCAGGAGATAATTTTAATATATCTGCTAAAAGAAATATTATATTATCATTCGATTGTTTACCTTGATCTATTCCAGTACCAAACAGAGTGTATCGTCTTAGATGATCTAGAAATACAAATCCTTCTTTTACAGCATAATTTATATCAAATAAAGAAGTATCAGATTGATAATCAACAAAAACATTTTTTGTATTCATTTTATTTATATTAGATGGAATAAATTTAGAAATAGTGTAATTATCTGTATTTTCAAAATGTTTAATAGGAATTAATTTAGATAAATCAACTTTTTGCATATCAAATATTTTTAAAGCTTTTAAATATGAATATTTAATAGATTTTTGAAAATCAAATATTCCTGCAGATGCTCCAATATGAATTGGACTAAATTCAGTTTCAATTGGAATAAAGCAATCTAAGTTATCAGAATATTTTAATGTGCCACCAGATTGTACATGGAACTGGTTTATGGGAGAAAATCCATTAGAAACTGCAAGTAAATTACATTTAATTTTAATTTCTTTTTTTGTTTCAATTGAAGATATATTTATTTGATTAATATGTTTATTACCAAATGCTTTTATTATTTCATGTTCTAAAATGATTTTTACATTATTTTCTTGAAGTCTCTTTAATATTATTTCATTTATATTTTTTCTAACATCAATCACAGCATTAACATTTATACCATATTCTAATAAATCAAATACCATTTGATATGAATAATCATTATTTGTATATAAAACAACATCATCTCCAGCAATAACTCCAAATCTTTCTAAATATGTTGATATAGAATTAGCTGACATTATTCCGGGTAAATCATTATTTTCAAACAACATTGGTCTTTCAATATAACCAGCAGCAACAACAATTTTTTTAGATCTAATTTTCCAGAGAATTTGATCAGGTGAATATGTTTTATTTAAACTATTAATTATTGCTGAATTCTGTATCAATGTAGAAAAATTATGTTCATTTATACTTGATACTTTAGTATTTAATAAGATTTTTATATTTGGATGTTTTAATACATATTTATTAATTTTAATATATTCGTCTTTTTGGTCATTATTATTAAATATATTATTAATATTTAACATCGTGGGAGAAGCGACTGAATCTTGTTCAACCATTAAAATTTTGTATCCAAGTTGTAAAGCTGAATAAGCAAAAGATATAGCTGAAGGTCCTGAGCCAATAATTAATATATCTGTGTTTAAATGTTTCTTTTCATATCTTAAAGAATCAAAATCTGATTTCAATTCATCAAATCCTTTGGTTTTACGAATAAATTTCTCATAAACGTCCCACAAAAATCGTGGCCACATAAATGTTTTATATATAAAACCAGGTTGAAAAAATTTAGAAAAAACTCTTTTTAATGCGTACAAATCAAATTCTAATGATGGCCATGAATTTATACTTTTAATATTCATATTCTCGGCGAGATATATATCAGTTGCTGATACATTAATAAATTCTTTATCATCTATATTTACGTGTATAATTGAATTTGGTTCACCCAAATTATTAGTAAACAAACCTCTTGGCCTATGATATTGGATACTTCTTGATATTAAACTTATTCGATTTGCTAACAATGCAGAAGCAAGAGTATCTCCTTGAAACCCATACAATTTTTTATCATTAAAGTAAAATTCAATAGGCTTAGATCTGTCAATTAAACCTTTATTTTCTATTCTATTAATTTGTTTCAATTTTTATCTCTTATAATTTGTTGGTTTTTCAAATTAAAAACTTTTGTTATTTCATTAGTATAAGTATTTCTCTCAAGATTAAACCACTGTCTACAACCACCTGAATGAAACCATTGTTCAACATGAATACCATTTATATTAGCTCTTGAAAATAAAAATTCAGCCCATTCATTGTCAGATAAATTATCAGGTTCTAAAGGCCTTTGTTCACGAACTTCACCACCATAATCAAATTCAGTTTCATCTCGTTCACCACAATATATACATTGTATTAATAACATTTATCTCCTAATGAGCTACCCCAGCAGCTCCATGTTCATCAATTAATTTACCACTTGCAAATCTATCTAAACTAAAAGCTTCATTTAGAATGTGAGGCTTATCATTGGCAATAGTATGAGCAAATACATATCCTGAACCTGGTGTTGCTTTAAAACCACCTGTACCCCAGCCACAATTAATATATAGATTCTTTACTGGAGTATTACCAATTATAGGACATGCATCAGGTGAAACATCTACAAGGCCTGCCCATGTTCTTAAAAGTTTTACTTTACTAAATGCTGGAAATAATTCAATAATTGCACTTGTAGCATTTTCAATAACATTAAAACTTCCTCTTTGTGAATAACCAATATATTTATCTATACCTGCACCAATTACAAGTTCTCCTTTTTCAGCTTGGCTTACATAAGCATGTACTGCGTTAGACATAACAACTGGGTTTAATATTGGTTTTATAGGTTCAGATACCCATGCTTGTAATGGATGGCTTTCTATTGGAAGTTTAAAATTACCCATTTCAGCAAATCTTGTAGAACTACCTGCAACTGCAACTGCAATTTTATTAGCAAAAATATCCCCTTTATCTGTTGATATGCCATTAACAATATTGTTTTTAATAATTAAATTTCTAACTTCGCAATTTTGTACTATATCAATACCAATTTGATTAAGCCTTCTTGCAAAACCCCAGGCAACTGCATCATGATGAACAGTACCACCACGTTTTTGTAATGATGCACCAAATATAGGGTATCGAGCAGTAGGAGATATATTTATTATTGGCATATATTCTTTTATTTCTTTTGGAGTTAAATATAAACTATCAATTCCATTTAACTTATTTGCGGTAACTCTTCTTGCTACATCACGTGCTTCTTGATAAGAATGTGCTAAGCTAAATACTCCTCTTTTTGTATACATTACATTAAAGTTTAAATCTTGACTTAAGTTGTTCCACAATTTTAAAGAATGTTCATATAATAAAGACGATTCTGTCCATAAATAATTAGATCTTACTACTTGAGTGTTTCTACCAGTATTGCCTCTTCCAATCAAACCTTTTTCAACAACAGCTATATTTGTAATCCCATGATTTTTGGCTAGGTAATATGCTGTAGCCATTCCATGACCACCTCCACCAATTACAATAACATCATAATTTTTTTTTGGAGTTTTGTTGGACATTGATATATCCAAAACTGAATTTTTCTTGAATCCACTTTTAATAATAGAAAATAATGAATATGTATTATTAGTATTTAATCTACTTTTCATTTATTTAGTCTTATCTTCATTGATACAAGATAACATTTCTTTACCTGTTAATCCTAGGATTATATTTTTGGCCGCCATTAACCCCATATTTTCTATAGTTTTTGTACTAGCACTTGAAATGTGAGGGACTATTAGAACATTTTGCATTGATAATAGTTTACTATCCATTTCTATAGGTTCAGGATCAGTAACATCAAGTGCAGTACCAGCAATACTATTAGATTCTAAAGCATTAATTAAAGCTTTTTGGTCAACAGTTTTACCTCTAGAAGTGTTTATTAAATATGCTGACTTTTTCATTAAATTCAATTCATCTACAGAAATAATATGTTCTGTGTTTTTTGATAAAGGCACCAATACACATACATAATCTGATTCTTTTAAAAGGTTATTAAGATTAGGAGTCCATTTAACATTGAGTTTAGGTTCTAATTCATCTTTTCTTGATCTAGAATAATAAAGCACATTCATATCAAAACCTTGCGCTCTTTTTGCAAGAGCTTGACCAATTTTCCCAAAACCAATTATACCTAATGTTGATCCATAAACATCTGGTCCAATATATGGGGTTTGATCAAAAAATTTCCAATTTCCTTTTAATACTTGATTATATGCATATGGAATTTGTCTAGCAATGGCAATGATTAAACCAAAAGTTAAATCAGCACAAGATTCATGTAAAACTCCAGGAGTATTACCAATTTTTATATTATTAATATTTGCTGTTTCAATATCAATATTATCAACACCAATTGCTCTATTAGATATTATTTTTAAATTAGGAGCATTTGAAATAATTTCTTTATCAATAACATCATCTACTTCAGTTAATATTGCATCTGCATCTTTAATATATTTTTTCAAATCATTTTTAGGAGCTTTTATTAATGAATTCCATACTGAAACATCAAAATTTTCTTCTAACAATTTAATTGCCTTTGGAACTCTAGAACGTGTGACGAAAACTTTTTGTTTATTCATATATCTACTCCATCATATTTAATACTTTTAAATTGAATAAAATAATTATATTTAGTATTCTATGATTTTAACAATTTAATTATTATACTTTCAACTAAATTCGATAATAATCTAAAAATATTAGTTTATATATAAATTATTTATGAATAGGAGTCCAAATGGCATATACAAAAATTAAAAATTGGCTTGAAAAAGAAATAACTAATATACATGAAAGTGGTTTATATAAAAAAGAAAACATACTTACTTCCTCTCAATCAACTAATGTTGACACAACTGATGGAGAGAAAATAAACTTTTGTGCTAATAATTATCTAGGTTTAGCTGATAATAAAGAAATAATTAATACAGTTAAAAATGGAATTGATGATTATGGTTTTGGGATGGCATCTGTAAGATTCATATGTGGTACGCAAAATATACATAAAAGTTTAGAAGATCAAATATCTAATTTTTTAGAAACTGAAGATACAATATTATACAATTCTTGTTTCGATGCTAATACTGGTTTATTTGAAACCATTTTAAATAAAGAAGACGCAGTAATAAGTGACCAGCTAAACCACGCAAGTATAATTGATGGAATAAGATTATGTAAAGCTGATCGTAAAAGATATAAACATAACGATATGAAAGATCTTGAAGAACAATTATCTCAATCTATGGACAAGAGATTTAGATTAATTGCAACCGATGGAGTTTTTAGTATGCAAGGTGATTTAGCTCCATTAAACGAGATATGCGATTTAGCTGAAAAATATGATTCATTAGTAATGGTTGATGACTCTCATGCAACTGGATTTTTAGGTCCGAATGGAGCCGGAACTGCTGACCATTTAAATGTAAGAGATCGTATAGATATAACAACAAGTACACTAGGAAAAGCTTTAGGTGGAGCTTCCGGGGGATTCACATCTGGAAAAAAAGAAATTGTTGAATATCTAAGACAAAAATCTAGACCTTATTTATTTTCAAATACCTTAGCTTCTCCAATTGTTATTGGTGCAAGTAAATCATTGGAAATAGTTTCAAATCAACCTGATAGAAGAAAGACTCTAATGGAAAACACATCTTATTTTAGAGAAAAAATGTCGAATTTAGGTTTTGAAATATTACCTGGTATACATCCTATAGTTCCAATCATGTTAAGGGATGAAATCAAAACTGTTAAATTAGCTGAATTAGTAAATAATCAAGGCATTTTGGTTGTAGGTTTTAGTTATCCAGTTGTTCCCCTAGGCGAAGCTAGAATTAGAGTACAACTATCTGCTATTCATACTAAAGAGCAACTCGATAAAGCAATATCAATATTTGAAAAATCAGCTAAAGAATTATCAATAATTTAATAAAGGAAAACCATTAATGAATAATCAATCTAAAAAGGTAGCAATAATTACTGGAGCTGGCCAAGGTATGGGTAAAGCAGTAGCATTAAATTTAGCATCAGAGTCTTGTAATATAGTGATAAATGACCTTAATGAAAATTCAGGTATTGAAACAGCTAATCATATTAACTCTACATATGATTCAAAAGCTATATTCGTAAAAGGCAATGTAATTTCAAAATTTGATATAGATAATACAGTTAATTCAACTTTAGATGAATTTGGTCGAATTGATATTTTAGTTAATAATGCTGGAGTACTTAAACCAACAAAAGTGATTGATATTGAAGAGGATGAATGGGATTTTGTAGTAAATATCAATTTAAAAGGTACTTATATGTTTTCAAGAGGTGTACTTCCTGCAATGCAACAAAACGGGTGGGGGAGAATTGTAAATTTTTCATCTACAGCTGGTAAAAATATTAGTACTGTTGGTGGTGCTCATTACACTTCAGCTAAAGCAGGTATACTTGGTTTTACTAGACATTTAGCAAAAGAAGTTGCTGAATATGGAATTACTGTTAACTCTGTGTGTCCTGGCTTAATTGATACTGAAATGGTTCAATCAACAATTTCACAAGATCTATCTGAAAAATATGCTAATAGCTTTCCTATAAAAAGACTGGGAAAGCCAATTGAAGTAGCTGATTTAGTAAGTTTTTTAGTTTCAGATAAAGCTTCATATATTACTGGAGCATCTTTAGATATAAATGGTGGAGATTTAATGATATAAATAATTAATATATTATTTAAAATGATCCCAACCTTTTGGATCAATATTTATTTCATTACCTAATTCATCTAAAATTATAATTTCTTTCTCAATTATTTTACCAATTATTGTTATATTCGTATTAATATTGTTTTTTATTTTTTTCATTACATCATTCTGGGCTGTAAACAATAATTCATAATCCTCACCACCATTTAATGCATAATCTAAATAATCATCTCTAAATGCAATTTTAAGATATGAATCAATTGGTAAATCATTAGAATGTATTTCAGCACCTACGTTAGATGACTTACATAATTTATTAAGATCGTCTAATAACCCATCACTTATATCAATTGCTGAATTTGCACCTAAATTTAACAATTCAAGTCCTTCATTTACTCTAGGTATAGGGTTATTATGTGAATTAATTAGATGATCCTTTGCTAATTTATCATTTATATCAATATTTTCTGATAATATTTTGTAACCACCATAAGAAGAACCTATATTTCCTGTAATAGCAATTAAATCATTAACTAAAGCACCAGAACGTTTAAGTACACCATTCTGTTTCAATGCCCCATATGCAGATATTGATATAAAGAAATCCCTTGATTTGACTATATCTCCTCCAATTACTGCAACATTATAGATTTTACATTTATTCATAATTCCTAAATATAATGATGTTAAATCTTCTACTTTGATTTCATTATTAATACCTAAATTAATAGTAATAAATATTGGTTTAGCCCCCATAGCAGCAATATCACTAAGATTAACTGAAACACTCTTGGATCCAAGTTGTTCCCAAGAAATATAATCTAAATTAAAATGAACATTATCAACTAATGCATCAACAGTAACTACATGTGAATCATCCAAAGAATTCCATACAGCCGAATCATCACCAGACGGTACAGATAAAACATATCCTAATTCAGATAGATTATTAATAATATCTAAATTATCTTTACTTATAACTTCCATCAAATGATTAATTAAATTAAATTCACCAAATTTTGATATATTCATATATCTTTCCAGAAAGATTTTTAAATAATATATTTTAATTTAAACAATATTAGGGTATCATACATATCTGTTGATATATCGGAAAGGAATAAATTATGAAATTTGTTGATATTTTATATGAAAAAGCTGATAACATTGCATGGGTTACTATTAACCGTCCAGAAGTATATAACGCTACCCGTGGTAGAACTACAGATGAAATGTCTATAGCTTTAGAAGATGCTGAACTTGATGACTCAATAAGAGTTGTAGTTATCTCAGGAACTGGTCCAAATGCTTTTTGTGCAGGAAGAGATCAAAGTGAAGATAGACTAACGGATGATTATCATGGAACAGCTACATTAGACTATACAACATTAATTAAAGAGATGCCAAAGCCAGTTATTGCTATGGTTGATGGTTTCGCTATTGGTTCAGGTAACATTCTTGCATATCAATGTGATTTTACTGTTGCTTCAACAAGATCAAAATTTGGTCAAACAGGCCCGCGAGTAGGTAGCCCTGCATCAGGTTACGGAGTAGGATATCTTTCAGAAGTAGTAGGCAATAAAAGAGCTAAAGAGATATGGATGTTAAGTCAGCAATATACTGCAGAACAAGCATTCAACATGGGACTAGTTAATTCAGTAGTTCCAGCTGAAAAATTAAAAGACGAAGTAGTAAGGTATTGTAACTTAATTAAAAATAATAGCCCTGTAATCTTAGAATTAGAGAAAATTACTTTTCATGAAATTGCTGGATACACTGAAGACTTACCTAGTCCAACTGAAAGATATATGTCTAATTACGATGAATCAGACGAAGCTGAAGAAAGAAGGTTAGCATTTATTGAACGAAGGCCTATAAATCCAGATAAAAACCTACCTTTCTTACACGTAAAAAGAAAGCAAAGATTAGGGGAAATGGAATAACAATTCATCTATAAATACTTATACCTAAGTGTAACTTTACACAGGAGTTAAAATGTCAAATACACAAATAAATATAAATTTAAGTTTTCCAAAAGCTGGAGTTGTTTTTGTTATAAAAGGAAATGAACCATCTTTTGAAATTACAGTAACCGACTCATCTGGGAAAAATCAAAATTTAAATGATTCACCTTATTTAAAAGATTGGGCTAAAGGATATTCAAGATGGTTAGTAAGGGCTAAAGTTAAAGCTAGTTTTGATGATAATAAAATATCAGGAACATTTTTTGAAGGTTTATCTCCAGAAGAAACATTAACTGGAATTAAAGATGCATGCGATATGATAAGACAAAGGTTTGAACATTATAAAGAAAGTGTTTTATAACCTTTACCAACGATCTTGAGGTAGAATAAATCCATCCAATATTTCTTCTATCTCATTAAGATCATTTTTAGTAAGTTTCCAATCTAAAGCTTTTATATTATGGTAGACTTGATTTGGTTTTCTTGCACCAACTATTACTGTTGTAACACTTTTATTAGCTAAAACCCATGCGATAGCTAATTGAATTATATCTCTACCATGATCTTCTGCCCAATTTCTTAATTTTTCAGTAACTTTGTATATATTGTCAAAATTGTCACCTTGCCATACGTTAATTAAGTCTTTACTACGAATATCTTCAGGGTTAAATTTATGTCCAGCTTTATAATGACCAGTTAATAAACCTTTACCTAATGGTGAATATGCCATTACACCTATTCCATTTTCTGCACAAAATGGCAATAAATCATTACCATTAACTCTATGAAGCATATTATATAAGGGTTGAACACTTTGAATATCTGTATATTTAACAACTTCTTTAGTTTGATTTACATCAAAATTTGAAATACCTATATACCTAATTTTTCCCTGCTCCTTAAGTCTCAGTAATCTTTCTATAGTATATTCAATTGAAATTTCAGAATCATGATTGTGTAATTGATATAAATCTATATAGTCAGTACCAAGACCTTTCAAACTATTCTCAAATGCTTGATCTAAGTGCTCTTTTTTATGATTACCCGATAATTTAGTTGCTATAAAAAGTCTATCTCTTTTACCTTTTATCACATTTCCAATTAAAGATTCAGTATTCCCATATTTTTCAGCAGTATCTATAAATGTAATTCCTACATCTAATACAGCATTTAAAGTTGCAATTGCTTGTTCTATTGGTGCATCTCCCATTATTCCGCTTATAGGCCATGCTCCATAGCAAAAAACAGGTACTGTAGGTCCATTATTTCCCAATTTACGATGTTCCATAAATAATCTCCAAAAATAATCAATTATTTATTTACAGGATACTATATATTGTAGTATTAATGTTGTAAGGATAAATATTATGAAATGTATGACATGGAGAGGGAATAATAATTTTTCTCTTGATGAAATAGATATACCTAAAATAAGACCAGGTATGTGTCTTGTTAAAATACATACTGCTGGTATATGTGGTACTGATATACATATTACTCAAGGTCTCTTTCCTTCACCTGAAAATGTAATATTAGGACATGAATTCTCTGGAACAGTTGTTGAAGTTAGTCAAAATGTAGATAAATCATTATTAGGTAAAGATATTGCTGCACATACTGTTGGAGGATGTGGTAAATGTGAGAGTTGTAAGAGATGGACAAAAGCACATTGTGAAGTTAATAGAAGAAGAATTGGTGGATTTAGTCAGTATGTTTTATTATACGAGCAAGCATTATCAATTATACCGAGTAACTTATCATTAGAAAATGCATCTTTAACTGAACCTGCCTCTGCAAGTTTATCTTGTGTAGAAATGTTAAAACCACCTCCCAGTAATAATACTGCTGTTGTTGTAGGTAATGGTTTATTAGGTTTATTTACAATTTATTTTTTAAAACAAATTGGAATTGAAAAAATTATTTCTTCAGAAATAGATAATCAAAGAAGAAATTTATCAAAACAATTTGGAGCTGATATTTTAGTTAATCCAATCGAAGAAAACCTTACTGAAATTGTTTCATCTGAAACAAATGGATATGGTGCTGATATTGTAGTAGAAGCAGTAGGAAATCCAAAAGTTTTAGAAGGATGTTTCCCACTAATTAGACCTAGAGGTCAAATGTTACTAGTTGGAGTAAATCCCAAGGGTTCTAAATTACCTTTTGATTTATATGAAATGCACAGGAATGAAATTTCTGTTTTTGGTGCTTTTGGTCAAGGAAATTCGTTTGAAAGAGCATTAAATCATTTACCAAACATGCCACTTACTAATATTATCTCTGGAAGATATCCCTTAGAACAACTGCCAAAAATTATACAAAAATCTGCTAATTTAGAAGGCATTAAGTTTGTAATCGGACCAAATGATTGATAAAAGCTAGTATTTTATTACAAAATAATATATATTCTAAATCAAAATAAAAATAATTTTATTAAAGGATTTATAATATGAATATTATTGAAGCAGTTTCATCAGTATTATTTAAAAACTATGTAAATTTTTCAGGAAGAGCAAGACGTTCTGAATTTTGGTACTATAATCTATTTCTATGGATTATTTATATTGCACTCTATATAATTTTCATGCAGGTAGTTAATGATCTTAGTGATTGGAAATCTGCAATTTATATTGTTCTATTGTATTTATTTATTTATTTATTTACATTTTTACCTTCATTGGCTGTATCGGTTAGAAGGCTACATGATGTTAATAGAACTGGAAAGTGGATTTTTTTATTATTTGTGCCAATACTAAATTTTCTTATCGCTATAGCATTTATAATTTGGTCTTTATCTCCTGGAACTGATGGTGCAAACAACTACGGTGATGATCCCAAAAAGGTGTAATTTATTATTCTAAATTGATAGTTATTATTGTGAAGGAGCATTTGAAAAATCAGTCACACCATCTGCTCCTAACCACCATTGAATTGTCATAACACCACCATTAGTTGATACAAATCTCATTACACCGTATTTATTAGTGTTATTAACTTTAAATACTAACAATCCATCATTTTGGGCACTTGAACCATGATATGAAGGTGCATCTTCTGAACAAATACCTACTACTAAGCCTCCTGTATAAGTTAACGATGAAACATTGGTTAATTCAGATAAACTATCGAATCCATCATAAGAACCACTGTGCCAGTTAATTGTTCCATTACATCCAGCACCTGAACTATTTACATTTGCTACATCTATATGATTTCTAAAATAAAAATACCCTCGTTTACCACTTGCAATAGACCACCACATTCTATTAGATCCACTACCAATATCATAACTAGAACTTTCACTCATATTTGTTGTTCCATATGTTCCATTCCATGAACTAGATGAAGGAGTAGCAGTAGGTGTTGGTGTTAAAGTTGGAGTAGGCGTTGGAGTAGCTGTTGGAGCAACAGTAGGTGTTGGTGTTAAAGTTGGCGTAGGCGTTGGCATAGCTGTTGGAGCAACAGTAGGTGTTGGTGTTAAAGTTGGTGTAGGCGTTGGCGTAGCTGTTGGAGCAACAGTAGGTGTTGGTGTTAAAGTTGGCGTAGGTGTTGGCGTAGGCGTATTAGAATTACCAGAAACTATTAAAGTTCCTACTGTACCATTTCCAAATTCTGTACTTG
>TARA_B100000686_G_scaffold72210_1_pt1 | contig 54247 bp, 46 predicted proteins | sample TARA_B100000686 | Tara Oceans TARA_B100000686 (sample SAMEA2622733) | marine metagenome | biome: marine biome (ENVO:00000447); feature: marine epipelagic mixed layer (ENVO:xxxxxxxxx); material: "saline water (ENVO:00002010), including plankton (ENVO:xxxxxxxx)" | depth 150 m
ATGCTTTTACCCATACGGCTAGCAGGATTCAAGGCATCGGCTTTGATGTAATTGCTAACGAAATGATACGACGTCACGAGCTAGGATATCCTCGCCAACCGAATTTATCGCAAACATCTCTCCCAAATCCCGGTGAATACCACTGGAGGCCAGGTGGTCGAAAACATGGTTGGGATCCAGAAACCATTTCAATTCTCCAAACAGCGGCAATGCAAAACAATAGAGCATCAAGAAAACGAATTCTCAACGTTGAGAATTCGGAAAAAAAGGAAGTTGGAAATTTACGAGAGTTAATGAATTTTTGTTGGGATAAAGCGAATAAGATTGAACTTAATGAAGTTGAGCCTGCCTCTGCTATTGTGAAAAGATTCTGCACAGGAGCAATGAGTTTCGGGTCTATATCACCAGAGGCCCATGAAACGTTGGCAATCGCTATGAATCGTTTAGGGGGTAAAAGTAATACCGGCGAGGGTGGGGAGGATCCAGCAAGGTTTGAAGTTATGGATAATGGAGATTCAAAGCGATCTGCAATCAAGCAAGTTGCATCTGGACGTTTCGGTGTGACGGCTTGGTATCTCACTAATGCTGATGAAATACAGATAAAGATTGCGCAAGGTGCTAAACCTGGTGAGGGAGGAGAATTGCCGGGCTCAAAAGTAGATGAGTCGATAGCTAGAGTCAGATATTCAATACCGGGAGTGGGTTTGATTAGTCCACCGCCACATCATGATATTTATTCCATTGAGGATCTGGCACAGCTGATTTACGATCTAAAGAATGCTAATCCGCTAGCAAGAATAAGTGTCAAGCTTGTCTCTGAAGTGGGTGTCGGAACTATAGCGGCTGGCGTTGTTAAAGCACATGCTGATCAAATCGTGATTTCTGGAGATAGCGGCGGCACGGGGGCATCTCCATTAACTAGCATTAAGCATGCAGGACTACCTTGGGAGCTTGGAATTGCGGAAACGCATCAAACCTTGGTTATGAACGATTTACGAAGTCGGGTAGTTTTACAGACTGATGGCGGTATGAAAACAGGTCGGGATGTTGTTATAGCCGCCCTGTTAGGAGCGGAGGAAATTGGATTTTCTACGGCACCATTGATTGCGCTTGGTTGCATAATGATGAGAAAGTGTCACCTTAATACCTGTCCGGTGGGTATCGCTACCCAAGACCCGGTGTTACGCAAAAAGTTTAGTGGTAAGCCGGAACATGTTGTCACCTATTTTTTTCAAGTAGCTGAAGAAGTAAGAGAAATTATGGCGAGTCTAGGTTTTGTTACTTTTCAAGATATGATAGGTAGATCAGATCTTCTAAAATCCGATACTGGCTTCAAGAATCCTAAAGTTGATGGGTTAGATTTGAGCGCTATTCTCAAACCTGCAAGAAAGCTCCATGATGATGTCGGAGTGTTTAAGCAAATTAGTCAGCAGCATGAATTAGAAAATATTATTGACAAGACATATTTAATTGAATTAGCGCGACCAGCATTAGAAAGTGGTGAAGCTGTAAACATTGAGTTACCTATTACCAATATAGATAGAACTGTTGGTACGATGCTCAGCCATGAAATTGTTAAAATAAGAGGCGAGAAAGGCTTGCCTGATGACACGATTCATGTAAGGTTTAATGGTTCAGCGGGTCAGAGCTTTGGTGCATGGCTAGCGCATGGAGTCACACTAGAGCTTGAAGGTGATGCAAATGATTATGTAGGCAAGGGATTATCTGGTGGAAAAGTAATTGTTTATCCGCCTACGGTTAGTGATTTTCGTCCCGAAGAAAACATTATTGTAGGAAATGTTGTTTTATATGGCGCCACTAGTGGGACAGCTTTTTTTCGAGGTATGGCGGCTGAGCGTTTTTGTATTCGCAATAGTGGTGCAACAGCAGTTGTTGAAGGTTTGGGGGATCACGGCTGTGAGTATATGACTGGTGGCACCGTAGTAATATTAGGACCTATCGGTCGGAATTTTGGCGCAGGCATGTCTGGTGGTATAGCTTATGTTTATGCGACAAAGACAGACTCTTTTTTAGACAACGTTAATACAGAGATGGTTAGTTTAGAACCTGTCTTAGAAGCAGACTCTGATGTAGAGAAGCTTAAGAATATAATTCACCAGCATTTCGATTCAACAAAATCTTCTATCGCGCGCCGAATTTTGGAAAACTGGATGACAGAGATCACTCAATTTAGGAGAGTCATTCCGACTGAGTATAAAAAAATACTTTCTAATGTATCAAATCGCAGTGGCTAATTGACTTATGGGTAAACCAAAAGGATTTATGGAACTCGATCGCGCTATAGTGCCATACCGTGATCCGTTAGTTCGACTAAAAGATTTTCAAGATATCTCAACTGCTCCATTACCATCACAAATGGAAGAGCAGGGTGCGAGGTGTATGGATTGCGGTGTTCCCTTCTGTCAGTCTGGAGATGGTTGCCCAATCGATAACCTTATCCCAGAATGGAATCATTTGGTATATCGAGGTGATTGGCATCAGGCTTTACTGCGTCTTGAAGAAACTAATAATTTTCCTGAATTTACAGGAAAAGTGTGCCCAGCACCGTGCGAGGGGGCTTGCGTGCTTGGAATTACTGACCCTCCAGTAACGATTAAAAATATTGAAAATGCTATTGTTGACAGAGGATTTCAAGAGGGTTGGATCCAGCCGAAACAACCTCTGAATCGTACTGGAAAAAAAATCGCAATAGTTGGATCAGGCCCGGCTGGATTAGCTGCGGCCGATGAGCTAAACAAGCTAGGTCATCATGTAACTGTATTCGAAAGAGCCGATCGTATCGGAGGTTTATTGACTTATGGCATCCCAAATATGAAGCTCCAACAAGACGTGATAGACCGTCGTGTTGATCTTTTAAGGCAATCGGGTGTTGAATTTGTTACCCACACGAATATCGGTAAAAAAAGAGTGCATGAGAAGGATCATTTGTTGGAAATTCTAAAAGATAGCGGAGTCAATGTTAACTGTTTACCCATAGAGGAGCTGCGTGCAAAACATGATGCACTGTTACTAACTACAGGTTCTACAGTAGCACGAGATCTCCCAATCAAAGGACGATCGCTCGATGGCATCCATTTCGCGATGGATTATTTGACTCGTAGTACTAAAGATATGTTAGATGGAAAAGCATTATCCTTATCAGCGCGTGGGCGAAGAGTTATTGTTATTGGAGGAGGAGATACCGGAGCTGATTGTATTGGTACTGCTCTGCGACAAAATTGCAAAAATGTCGCTAATTTTGAATTGTTGGGAGAGCCTCCATTAGATAGAGCCTCTAACAATCCTTGGCCAAAATGGCCATTAATTTATAGAAAAGAGTATTCGCATATTGAAGCAGCAGCTAGATCAGGAGAAGATCCACGGTCTTATTGTTTGTTATCGAAAGAATTCATAGGAGATGATCAGGGATGGGTTAAGGGAATACGAACCATCCGTATAGATTGGAACTGCCCAACGGACGATGCTCCGTTCACCGAGATAGTTGGATCTGAAGAAATTTGGGATTGCGACATGATTTTGTTGTCTATGGGGTTTCTTGGACCGGAACATGCAATATCTGATGATTTACAGTTGGAATATGATCAACGGACAAATTATCTCGCTAATGTCGATAGTTACGAGTCTAATCAGGCAGGTGTTTTTGTGGCTGGTGATTGTCGCAGAGGTCAATCACTTGTAGTATGGGCGATAAACGAGGGTCGTGGAGCTGCGAAATTCATCAATAGGTATGTCCAAGAGTTAAATTGAACGGATAAAATTTGATTTAATGATATGACATCAACAGTTCCATCTAATGAAAGGCTTATTGTGGCTCTTGATGTACCATCTATCAACGAAGCAAGAGATCTTGTAGCTCTGCTTGGAGACAAGGTTTGTTTCTATAAAGTTGGTTTAGAACTATTCCTTAGTGGCGATGTTTTTGAATTTTTAGCTTGGTTAAGCGATAAAAATAAAAAGATATTTGTCGATTTAAAATTTTTCGATGTGCCTGCAACTGTGGCGCGAGCAATGCAGCAACTGCAAGGCTTGAATATAACTTTTACTACAGTGCACGGGAATGATTCGATGTTGCAGGCGGCAACGGAAGTGATGGGCGATGTTGGAGTTCTTGCTGTTACCGCGCTCACTAGTCTCGATCGAGGAGATTTGGATGATTTAGGTTTTAAATGCGATGTAGACGACCTAGTTTGTTCTCGTGCAAGACGGGCTGTAGAGCATGGCTGTGTGGGCGTTGTTGCTTCTGGGCATGAAACAAGTATTATTAGAAAGCATTTAAATGGAGATATAATAATAGTTGTTCCAGGCATTAGGCCTATTGATAACAGGGATGATCAAAAACGCACTGTTACTGTAAGCCAAGCATTTCATGATGGTGCTGACTATATCGTAGTTGGTCGACCTATACGAGATTCAAAAAATCCCTCTGTGTCAGCGGAAACTATTCAGAAAGAGATAGCAAAAACTCTTAATTCTAGAATCTTGAAAGAAGCTAAAGCGTAAAAAACTTTAGCAGAAGCGTTAGACAAAATGTGCCAAATTAGCCTGTCACTGGAACTGTGTAGTTGAGTCCAAGGCGCCCTCCATCCGCGTAAATGCATTCACCTGTTATATAAGAGGAATCATCTGAAGCCAAGAATAACGCAATGTTAGCAATTTCTTCGACGGTACCACATCTTTCCATGGGCGTTCGAGATAGAATAGCATGCCGTTTTTCTTCGTCGGTCATGACTTGTTTCAGCATATCGGTCATTATGCTTCCTGGGCCAATTGCATTGACTCGAACACCATGTTTCGCAAGACCAACAGCCATAACCCTTGTTAATTGATCAAGCCCACCCTTTGATACGTTATAAGGCAAGATCGTTGGAATTGTCATCACACCGTTAACAGACGACATATTTACGATGCTACCATGCCCTGCCTTAACCATGTGGCGCGCGGTTGCCTGGCTAAGCAAAAAAGCTCCTTTTAAATTAACAGCAATGACATTGTCAAAATCCTCTTCACTGATTTCTAGTATATGACCGCTACGGAGTATGGCCGCGTTATTTACACAAATATCGATTTTTCCATATGCATCAAAGATCATTTCAACAGTGTTATTCACTTCTATTTTTTGCGATACGTCACAGGTAAAGAATTCAGCGTTTATTATCTTTGACGCAGTTTTAGATCCAATGGGATAATTAACGTCTAGAAGCATTACTCGCGCTCCTTCAGCTGCGAATAATTTAGCGATAGCGAGCCCTATTCCCTGTGCGGCACCGCTAATGACAGCAACTTGATTTTCTAGCTTCATGTATGATTTTTCCTTTACTTATAGATTTTGGGCTCTTTGAGGATACACTAACGGAAGTCTAAATTAGTAATTTAGTTAACGTTAATGTGCAATAGCATTGTGAAGCAGTACAATGAACACTGTTATATAGTGATTGATCGGCTATCTACTGAGAAATAATGATATGAAACTGAGAGACATTGCGAATGCTATTGATGGATATTGTCAGGGTGATGGAGATGTCGAGATTGATAGTTTAGCTCCTATACGCACTGCTAGAGCTAATCAATTGACATTTGTTGCCAATCCGAGGTTTCGATTGCAATTGTCGGAAAGTCATGCTGGTGCGGTTATTTTAAGAAAAAGTGATATTGATGCGTGGGATGGCTCCGCGATTATATGTTCCGATCCATATGTTGGGTACGCGCAAGCTGCTCAATTATTCAATCGCCCTCCTTTGCACACAGCTGGCATACATCCAACTGCAGTTGTCGCATCGAATGCCGATATTGACGAATCTGTCTCTATAGGCGCTAACTGCATTATTGAAAATGGCGTTCATCTTGGTTCGGGAGTAATAATAGGACCTGGTTGTGTCATCTCAGAAGACTCTTCAATCGGTGAGGATACTCGCCTTTTTGCAAATACTGTACTTTACCATGCTGTATCAATTGGCGAACGTTGCATCGTGCAAAGCGGAGCAGTTTTAGGTAGCGATGGTTTTGGCAATGTTTGGAAGGAAGAAAAATGGATTAGAGTACCGCAATTAGGTAGATTGATTATTGGAGATGATGTGCAAGTCGGAGCTAATACAACTATCGATCGCGGTAGCCTCGGTGATACTAAAATAGGTAACGGCGTAGTAATCGACAATTTAGTACAAATTGCTCACAACTGTGAGATTGGGGATCATACCGGAATCGCAGGCTGTGTTGGCATCGCAGGCAGCGTGGTTATTGGTCGATTTTGTACTTTGGCTGGCGGGGTCGGAGTTGCGGACAACATCACAATTGTCGATGACGTACACATTACGACAATGACTTCAGTCACTACATCTATCAAGTTGCCTGGCACATTTTCATCTGGAACTGGGCTGATGCTAAGCCAGCCTTGGAAGCGCAGTATTGTGAGGTTTCGCCAGCTTGATAATATTGTGCGCCGTTTAAAATCGCTTGAGCGTAGACTCGATAAATAGATTGTTATGGCATTGATTTCCATTGCCCTATCTGAGTATCAAATAATTGGTAGGGGATAAAGTTCTTTTTGTAGTTCATTTTCGGTGAGTCTTTTACCCAGTAACCAAGGTACAGCCATAGACATCCCATTTCGCGACAGAGTTCTATTTGATAAAGAATAGCTAGTGTCCCTAGGCTTCTTGTAAATTCGTTAGGCTCATAAAATGTGTAAACTGCAGAGAGTCCGTTTGGTACTTGATCGATTATCGAAACTCCTACTAAACGATTGTTTATGCGCATTTCAAGCAGAAACGTATTAATGTTTGAACGTATCAAGAAATCTTGGTATTTAGAAGGATCAGTATCATCCATTCCCCCTTCTTTATGCTTAGATTTTTGGTATTTATGATATAAATTAAAGTGATCTTGTCGGTAGATGGGTGAAAATAATTCAAATTCAACATCGTTGTTTTTCCTCTTAACACGTCGTTGAGAGCGACTAATTATGAAATCATTGACAATGATTCTAATAGATTGACACTCCATACAGTCTGGACATGCGGGCCTATAATACACTTGACCATTTCGACGAAATCCATAACGGATAAGTTTGTCATATAACGATGCATTAGGGGGATCTGCTGCGGGGTTAACGAACACGTTTTCAGCAGTTTTTCCGCTTAGATAAGGGCATGGGTACGCAGAAGATTTATATAGCTTTAATTTTCTTTTGTGGTGCACAATAGATCCTTTGCCATTACATTTAGTGTCCAGTAATCTGTAAAACTAGACACCGCGATACTTTTCTTTATTTGGGAGATAAAATCACTCCTGCTAATATTCTCTGCGCCCAGAGACATTACATGTGGGGAAACAATTTGACAGTCAATTAATGAAAAGTTCAATTTTTGCAAAAGCCAGTCAAGTCCGATTAATGCAATCTTCGAAGCATTGGTTTCTTTAAAGAACATGCTTTCACCAAAAAAAACTCTGCCAAGGGCGACACCATATAGACCGCCTACCAATAGGTCTCCTCCCCAAACTTCGACTGAGTGTGCATATCCTATATTATGAAGATCACAATACGCATCATGCATGTCTTGAGTTATCCATGTCTCCTTCTGATTACGTCTTGGTTTTGCGCATTCTTTGATTACTTCTTCAAAACATTTATCAATTGTAATAATGAAATGACTCTGTTTAAGGGTTTTTCTAAGACTTCTCGAGATTTTTAGCTTGCCCGGAAAAAAGACTGGACGAGGATCAGGGCACCACCACAATATTGGCTGACCTTCAGAATACCACGGAAAAATACCGTTTGAATAAGCTGCAAGAAGACACTCTCTGCTAAGGTCGCCACCAACAGCCAGTAATCCATCAGGAGTTGCTTTATTATGGTCGGGAAATTGATACCTAGTGTTTTTATTGACACCAAAATCAAATATTTCAGGTGGCATAAATTTATGTCCTTAGCAGTTTTAACAAAATTATTTTTGTCAATAATTTAGCGACCCTTCTTATATGGTGAATGATTCTCCAGAATGGTTTGGTATTCCGCTAAATTATTTTTCTCGGATTGGCTATATTTTTTTATTGCGTCGAAGAATTCAGGATGTTTCATCCAGTGCATGGAAGAAACAATAGTTGGAATTAGACCCCTATTAAGTTTATGTTCCCCTTGGGCGCCGGCCTCAAATCGGCCTAGTTTGTTATTAATACTATATTCAATTGGTTGATAAAAGCATGTCTCGAAATGTAGATTTCGAATTTTATCAGTTGATCCCCAATAACGACCAAATAATGAATTTTCACCTGCTAGAAAAAATGCTGCAGCTATATCCTTGCCTTCTTTTTGCCCAATCAAAAGTCGAATTTGCTTTGGCATAGTTTGAGCTAAAAGTTTAAAGAATGCCACATTCAAATAACTAATTGCACCGTATTCTTTAATGGTGTTTTGATAGCATGCGGAAAAAAAAGACCAGTCATTTTCTGTAGCAGTTTCCCCGGTAAGCCACCGAAATATTATGCCGTCTTTTTGAATACTGCTGCGTTCTTTCAAGATGTTTTTTCTCCTTTTTGAACTTAAGGCGCTTAAGAAGTCATTGAAGTCATTGTACCCTTCATTCCACCAGTGAAATTGATTAGCATTTCGTTTGATAAATCCTATCTGGTTTAAATGTATATGATCGTCCGAAACGGTGAAAAGGAAATGAGTCGATGAAGCCGATTTTACATTTGCTAAATTTTGGGTCGCTTCTGCTAGCTTCAATTCGAAAGGTTGATAGTTGATATCAGGATGAGTTAGGATTCTCTTTCCAGTTATTGGCGTAAATGGGACTGTTATTACTACTTTGGGGTAGTAGGGAATACCTGCGCGTCGATAGGCGTGCACCCAGTCCCAGTCAAAGATGTATTCCCCGTAAGAGTGATATTTAAGGTAACATGGCGCAGCAGCGGTTAATTTTCCTCTATCATATATGCCAAGATGATGTGGATCCCAACCAGTTTCTCGTGCAATACAACCTGATTTTTCTAATGCCGATAAGAACTCGTACCGTAAAGCCGGGGAATCTGGAGGAACCAATGCATTCCATTCGACTGAATCCACCTCATCGAGCGAGGTGTGTATTGTTACATCAGCAGGAAAACCTTTACTATTGTTCTTCATTTCGTAATAGAGAGATGCTTTTCTTTCTTTGTTTTTTGGAGATATTTTTTTATGGATAAATTCACTATGATATTAGCGCAAGTGAATGTTGTCGTCGGAGACATTAGCGGAAATGCTACTCGTATAATTGATATTTGTTCTCAAGCTAAAGCTAAATTCGATTCGGAATTTGTGGTCTTCCCAGAACTCGCATTAACTGGTTATCCGCCAGAAGATTTACTGTTCCGAGGTGATTTTATCCGAAAAGCTGAGAATGAATTGACTCGTATTAGGAATGAAATTGTAGTAACCGCAATTGTAGGTCATCCATGCAGAAATATTGGTGTCTTGTATAACGCAGCATCTGTTTTGGGTGGTGGTAAATTATTGGCAAGATATTACAAGCGGCACCTCCCTAACTATAGCGTATTTGACGAAAAAAGATACTTTAGCCCTGGAGAAGGGCCCTGTGTATTCAATATTGATGGCCTAAATATAGGATTGACGATTTGTGAAGATATTTGGCATGAGGGACCAGTTGAAGAGAGCGTAAAAGCAGGCGCGAACATCTTAGTAAATATCAACGCCTCTCCATACCATATTGAAAAAGCAAATGAGAGAGAACTGAATGTCGTATCTGTCAAAGCGAAACAAAGTAATGTTCCTATTGTCTATCTTAATATGGTAGGAGGTCAGGATGAATTGGTTTTCGATGGTGGGTCTTTCGTTTCAGACAACACCGGAAATATTACCCATAGGGCAAGATCTTTCGATGAAGAAATCTTCACGGTTTGCTTCAACAGCAAGCTAATTCCTGTAAAAGGTTATGTCACCTCTATGTTAAGTACTGACGCCAGTATCTATAAGGCTCTTATGATCGGTGTGCGTGATTATGTCAACAAGAACCGATTTAGAGGTGCTATTGTTGGACTATCAGGAGGGATCGATTCTGCCCTTACACTCGCAATAGCAGTTGATGCTCTTGGCGCTGAGAATGTTGAGGCTATAATGATGCCATCTCGATATACAAGATCAATTAGCAAAGAGGATGCTATCCTAGAAGCACAAAACCTAGGTATTAGTTATCGGATTGTAGAGATAGATGATTTATTTAATCTCTTCGTCCAACAACTCAGACCGGTGTTTGATGGGCGCGAGGAAGACACTACCGAAGAAAATATACAAGCTCGTATTCGAGGAACTTTATTGATGGCGATATCCAATAAAACAGGCTCAATAGTTTTGACTACTGGTAATAAGAGTGAAATTGCAGTTGGATATTCAACTTTGTATGGGGACATGGTTGGTGGTTTTTCTGCAATTAAAGACATACCCAAGATGCTCGTGTATGAGCTTGCTAAATATCGCAATAAGTTAAGTCCCGTTATTCCGGAAAGGGTATTTTCTCGCGCTCCGTCAGCAGAGCTTGCTCCCGATCAGGAGGACCAGCAAAGTTTACCTAACTACGAAATTTTAGATGGTATTCTTAAATTGTATGTGGAAGATGACAAAACAATTGAAGATATAGTTGAAAAAGGATATGACAGAGAAACTGTGGAAGATATTGTTTTACGAGTAACGAAAAACGAATATAAACGAAGACAGGCAGCCCCAGGGGTACGCATCAGCAAAAGAGCTTTTGGCCGAGATCGACGTTATCCCATTACATCATTTTTTATTTAAACAGATATAGAAAATCTAGTTGAGCGTAAAAGATGACAAGCCAATAGGTTTTTTTATTAATAATTTGGTATCTTAGCTATCTCGGGGAAGATAAAAGCTGTTCGGATAATTTTGTTCCATGATTCGTTTAGTATCAAAAAATAAATCCATAAGTTCCATTTTTTCATATGTGAGTAGCATCAGGCCTAAACCATCTTCGACAGCAGCTGTTTCTGGATAATTCTCGATAACATATTTCGCACGAGCTAAGGCTGCAACATATGCGCCTAGATCATAATAATGTTTTCCCACAGCGATTTCATGACTGGCAATTATTTCTAGTATGTCGCGCATTCTCTCGCGCGCTTCCGGTATGTAGGAACTTTCGGGGTATTGAGTCACAAAGTCATTTAGCGCTTCAAATGAATGTGTCGCAGGCGTTATGTCCAATTTTATTGAACTCACTCCTGATATTTCCCTAAATAGCGTCGTAGAGGTATCAAACATTGCTACAGCTTTGAAAAAGTGAGCGTAATCTGCGCGAGGATGAGTAGGATAAAGAAAAATGAAGTCATTCGCGGCAGATATTGCAAGCCCTGATTGCCCATTCTTGTAATGGGCATAAATTAGTTCTAATTTTGATTGTTCGGCATATGTTCCATAGGGGTATCGACGCTCAAGTGTATTGTAATACTCAATAGCGGTATCCCAATCTTTAGCCTCCAAATGCTGGCGAGCCTCGCGATGAATTTCTTCCGCAGTCCAATTAATATCTTTTTCAGTGGTTGTGCAACCAATTGAAAGGGCAGAGGTGATTAACCACAAGAGTTTTATAAATTTGTGCAATTAGAGTAAAGTCAAATATTGATGGATGTGAATTATACTGTGATATCTAAAGAGGTGTCTCATAACAGGTACGCATATGAAAGAGACAAAAATTAGGGAAGCTGTTGTGCCTGAAGACTACGTTGGATGGCGGTTAGATAAAGTCTTACCAATTTTGTTTGAGCCATATTCACGAAGTCAACTGCAAGAATGGCTACAAGACGGAAGATTGACAATAGAAGGCGAAATACCCTCTAAAAGCGGAGTCGTTAAGGGGGGAGAGCACATATTTTTGCGGATTCCCGTTGATATTTCTCAGAATTGGCTGCCCCAATGTTTACCCCTAAACATAGTCCACAAGGATCAGCACATTGCGATAATTGACAAACCAGCGGGGTTAGTAGTGCATCCAGGTTCCGGAAACCCGGACTCTACCTTAGCAAATGCGATATTGCATTATTTCCCAGAGAATCAGTTTCTGATTCGTGCAGGTATTGTACATCGACTGGACAAAGGGACAACTGGGCTTCTTGTTGTGGCTAGGACTGAAGTTGCTCGTCAAAGGCTTATAAAAGATTTAGAGTCGAGAGCGATTAAGCGCCAATATTTAGCCTTAGTCTATGGTAGGCCGATAGCAGGGGGAACCTTGGATAGCCCAATAGGCCGACATCCTCGAGATCGACGTCGAATGGCGGTATCAGACAAAGGTAAGCTAGCAGTAACTCATTTTAGATTAGAGAAACGTTATCGTTTTCACACTTTGCTTAGAATTCACCTTGAGACGGGAAGAACACATCAGATTCGGGTGCATTTAGCTGACGCAAGATTGCCCATTGTTGGCGACCCAGTTTATGGAGGCCGATTACGTATGCCACGTGGAGCTGATACTGAATTGACTACGTTGTTGCGCAATTTTAATAGACAGGCTTTGCATGCAACTGAATTATCTCTTACACATCCAACAACAGGAAGCCAATTGACTTGGAAAAGCAATTTACCAGGAGACTTTGACAACCTTGTTAGCGCACTAGATAAACATGAAAAAATTAATGAACGATACTGAAATAAATTTCCAGTTAGCGCAGTGGCCAGCACCTTCACATGTTAAGGCATTAACAACACTAAGAATTGGTGGTGTCAGTAAAGGAGCATTTAATAGTTTGAATTTAGCGTCCCATGTCGGAGATGATCCAGGTTCGGTGGCAGAGAATCGGAGATTAATGTCAAAAAGACTAATGTTGCCTTCCGATCCTATTTGGTTATCTCAAACACATAGTAATAAAGTTGTAAACGCAGAACTAAGCAATATCAATGTACAAGCTGATGGAAGCTATGCTACTCGTAGGGGAGTTGTCTGCGCGATTTTGACAGCTGACTGCATTCCACTCTTTTTAACAGATCAGTTTGGGACTAGAGTGTGCGTCTTGCATGTTGGCTGGCGAGGCCTAGCTGCTGGGATTATCGAGCAAGCTCTGTCGGTTATGCATATTGAGACAAAAAGGTTAATCGCATGGATTGGTCCTGGTATAGGGCCAGATGCATTTATAGTTAATTACGATGCATGGAAAGTACTGACCGTAGATGGTTCGTTGCACCGTGATGCCTTTATTAAATATGGTAATCGTTGGCTAGCAAATTTAGGACAGATGGTGGAAGAACGTCTAGAGTTAGCTGGGGTAAGTAATTTACACAGCAGTCGGGTTTGTACGTTTAAAGATCCAACTCATTGGTTTTCTTATCGACGTGATGGATCTTGTGGTCGGATGGCATCACTTATTTGGATGACTTAAGATCAGAATTATGTGAGAATGATAGATGTTTAAGTCGAACTTCGAGATATCTTCTTGTGCTAAATGGTATTCTGGTTTTTTTGGCTGTATATCCCACTCTTAACAGGCCGCAATCGGAATAAGGAAGTTAGTGTATTAATTCAACTAGAAAGGGTGTTTTTATGAAGGCTATGATACTAGCAGCAGGAAAAGGTACGCGCGTGCAGCCACTTACCCATCAAATGCCGAAACCTATGATCCCCGTTTTGGGAAAACCAGTTATGGAGTATCTTGTCGAGCAACTAGCAAGATGTGGTTTTGATGAGATTATGGTGAATATTAGCCATCTAGCGGATCAAATTGAAAAGTATTTTGGCAATGGTCGTCGTTGGGGCGTAGAGATTGGATATTCATTTGAAGGGCATATTCTTAATGGTGAGTCTGTTGCCCAACCGTTGGGCTCCGCGGGTGGCGTTCGTAGAATTCAGGATTTTGCAGGTTTCTTTGATGACACTTTTCTTGTTGTATGTGGCGATGCTGTCATTGATCTCGATCTAGGCTCAGTATTGCGAAAGCATTGGCAATCGGGAGCGATGGCAAGCATGGTAGTGAGTGAAGTTGCTCGCGAGCGGGTTTCGAATTACGGCGTTGCGGTATGCGATGAAAGTGGTCGAATTACAGATTATCAGGAAAAGCCACCTGTCGACGAGGCTAAATCCTCGTTAGTTAATACCGGAATCTACGTTTTTGAACCAGAAGTGATTAATTATATTCCTAAGGATACGGAATACGATATTGGTAGCCAACTCTTTCCAGACATTGTGGCTAAGGGTCTTCCATTTCATGCGATATCATTTCCTTTTAATTGGATTGATATTGGACAGTTAAGTGATTACTGGGAGGCGAATCAATTATTGATGCGTGGAAGCTTTAAAGATGTTCATATGCCGGGGAAGGAAGTGCTACCGGGGATTTGGACTGGACTTAATGTAAATATCGATTTTGATAACATACGTGCAGAAGGGCCAATTTACATTGGTTCTGCAGCACATGTCGAGGCAGGTTGTGAAATTATTGGACCAACTTGGATTGATCATGGGTGCCACCTACAGTCAGGGGCTCAAATTTGTCGAAGTATATTATTTGAGTATAGTCGTATCGCACCGAGAGGTAAGGTTACTGAGGCCCTAGTATTTGGTCGCAACTGCGTTGATCGCCAGGGTAAAATTGTGACACTAGAAACGGATACCCTAGATTGGGTCGGAGACGCCAGAGACCACTCTTGATCCCAATATTCTCGTAAATTTTTAGTTCAACCTCCTAGTAGAGTAGTTCTAGTGAGGAGATCATTGATACGCCCCACGTAGGCAGCGGGCTCTTGAAGCACTGCGCCTTCGCTCAAGGTCGCTTGATCCAAAAGCACTAATGACCACTTTTCTAGGTCTTGATGCTCAGGTGAAAGTTGTTTGATCAAAGGATGGTCAGGATTTATTTCAAGTATCGGTTTATATTTTGGAGCTTCTTGCCCCATAGATTGCAGGATACGCTCGAGATTAGATCCTATATCTTGTTCATCAGCAACAAGACATGTTGGAGAATCTGTTAAGCGTTTACTCACTCTAACTTCCTTGACCCTCTCGTTTAGAAGTTCCTTCATCCGAGCAACAAGTTCGGATAAATCTTTTTCTTTTTTCTTAGTTGTTTCTTTATCTTCTTCACTTCTGAAGTCAGCAAGATCAAGTCCTCCTTTTGCAGCAGACTTCAGCTGCTTTTCATCAAATTCCGTGAGTGAATTTACAAGCCATTCATCCACAGGATCACTAAGAAGTAATACTTCGATATCATTTTTCTTGAATATCTCCAATTGTGGTGATGTTCGAGCTGCTGCCTCTGATTCAGCGGTAATGAAGTAAATTTCTTTCTGCTTCATTGGCATGCGCTTAACATAATCAGTTAAAGAAGTGTCTTGTTGTCCAACTTCGCTTCGAGTTGTGGCGAATCGCAATAGTTTTGTAAGCTGTGAGTGGTTTTCCTGGTCTTCTACAATACCTTCTTTTAGAACTTTTCCATATTCGCTCCAAAGAGTTTTGTAACTGTCTTTTTCAGTCTCTGATATCTTCTGAAATTCAGCCAAAATTTTCTTTATAGATGCTGTTCTAATTCGGTCAATATCTCGATTGTTTTGTAAAACTTCACGGGATACATTTAAGGGTAAATCATTTGCATCTACAACACCTCGAATAAATCTTAAATAGTTCGGCAACAGATGCTTCGAGTCATCGAGAATAAAGACGCGCCTCACATACAGGTTAATGCCATGACGACGTTCTCTATCCCAAAGATCAAATGGCGCTTTGGCAGGCACAAAGAAAAGTGTGCTGTAATCAAAAGTCCCTTCAACACGGTTATGTAACGTCATCAAGGGCGCCTCTGAATCATAGGTTAACGTTGAATAGAATTGCGTATATTCATCTTGTGATATTTCATTTTTCGATCGAGCCCAAATTGGCGATCCTTTGTTTATTCGTTCCCATTCGTTTTTACTATCCTTCTTGTTCATTTGAATTGGGAAAGAAATGTGGTCAGAATATCGTTCTATTATGTTGCGAAGCCGAAAATCGTCAGCAAACTCGATATCGTCATCTTTGAGATGAAGAATAATTGTCGTGCCATGCTTCGATAGTTCGATATGTTCTAGACTATATTCTCCACTGCCATCTGAGATCCACTGAATACCATCTTCCGAGTTACTACCAGCGCGCCGTGTTCTAAGCTCTACTTTTTTTGCTACTAGAAAAACAGAATAGAAACCTACACCAAATTGCCCGATTAGCTTAGCATCGGCCGATTCTTTATTTGACATTGAATTTAGGAACTGCTTTGTGCCGGACCGAGCAATAGTCCCAATGTTATCAATTACCTCATCTTTTGACATACCAACGCCATTATCAGAAATTGTTATAGTTTTTTCTTTTTCATCGCTAGTTACGTCAATAGAAAGGGAGCTATCTTCTTCAAGAAGTTTCTCATTAGTCAGAGATTCAAATCTCAAACGGTCGATGGCATCAGAAGCATTGGAGATAAGCTCTCTGAGGAAAATCTCTTTATTTGAATAAAGAGAATGGATCATAAGTTGAAGCAGTTGCTTCACTTCAGCTTCAAAGCTATGAGTTTCTTTCTGGTTTTCAGGCATTACTTGCATGTTCCTATGTTTGTTATTAATGACATATATCACAAATATTTGAAATATGGGGATGTGTACGAAGATATCAAGTATTGGTATAGGAGCTTAAATTTCACCGATGCCATCGTTTTTAAAAAAAGTTAGATACCCAAATAGACCTTCATTTTTAGAGTATCTATTAACTGGCGGATAAAAACGGACTCCCGCCAAACCGCTGATTTTACTGTACAATTACGAGTTAACGGGGCATAGCGCAGTCTGGTAGCGCGCCTGCTTTGGGAGCAGGATGTCGGGGGTTCGAATCCCTCTGCCCCGACCACCCCACTTCAACTGTAGCTAGCGCCCGTAGCTCAACCGGACAGAGCATTGGCCTTCTAAGCCAAGGGTTGCAGGTTCGAGTCCTGCCGGGCGCGCTATATTTATCATATACTTAAGACAACTTCCTAGAAACTATTGATCTAATCAAATAGGAGGAGGTCATCAAATCTAAGTCAGATTCAGTGTTTGGTAGGCACAGGTTTTACGGTGTTAATGACCTCTGTGCGGCAGAACTTTATTAAAGGTTATGTCCGGTAGTTTTTTAGTGCCTATTCGCTAGTACGTATGATTCTTGCTTACCCCAATGCAAAGCTAGTGGATCGAATTGTCGTGCGAGTTCCAATAATCCGGTTCGAATTTTAGAATCAAGTGGCGCTAGGGGATGACGCACACGATCTGACCAATTACGCCGCCTTTTTCATGACGGTCTTTGGGGCTCGCAAGCCACATTACCGATTCTCATAATTGATTAGTGGAAGAATTTTTTGATATTACTCCATTGCAGCTTCGCGATCATTTTTTTGGTTAGGGCAATTAGCGGAGAAGTAGTAAATCAAGGATATTAGATGGTAAAATAATTATTCACCCTTGTTATGAATCCCGTTGCGTTATTTTTTTGATTAGCGTGACCTATTTCGTGTCACAGAATAAATCAATTAATAAGCGAACAGAAGATATGTTAGAGGGCACGGTTGGTCCGACCTTGCTCAAACTTACACTTCCAATGATAGTGGGACTGTTGTCAGTTCTCCTTATTAATCTCGTTGACACATTTTACATTGGGCAGTTAGGTCTCATCGAGCTTGCGTCAGTTAGTTTCACCTTTCCGGTAGTATTTGTAGTTTGGAGTATTGCCTTTGGAATAGGGATAGGAACATCATCAGTTGTAGCGCGCGCTATAGGACAGGGCAATCATCCCGAGGTTAAGATACTAACGACTGCTAGCTTATATCTAACATTTCTAGTAATGGGTATAGTCGGTGTAGTTGGTGTGATGACTATTAATCCTGTCTTTACTATGCTAGGTGCTAGCCCCGATATGATGCCATTAATTCGGGACTATATGGTAATTTGGTTCTTGGGATATCCATTGGTTGCACTTCCGATGGTGGGCAATAACGCGATTCGAGCAACAGGGGATAGCAAGACACCGAGCATGGTAATGATGGGTCTAGCGATCGTCAATGCAATACTTGACCCATTCTTTATTTTTGGCATTGGACCTTTCCCGATGATGGGAGTTAAGGGAGCTGCGATTGCTACAGTGATTTCCTATTTCTTTGCGTTAGTCGCAGGTTTTTGGGTTCTAGGAAAACGCGAAAAAATGTTAGAAATCAAGTTTCCATCATTTGAAAAATTATTTTCGTCCTGGAGTCGTATCCTCTATATTGCGACACCGGCTGCTTTTGCAAATGTGTTGGCACCACTCGCAAGCGCTGTGTTGACACGAATTATTTCTAGCTATGGCGCAGATGCTGTAGCAGCGTTTGGAATTGGAACTCGTATAGAGGCTGTCGCGATGCTGGGTGTAATGGCTTTGACAGCGATTTTGACTCCATTTATAGCTCAGAATTTGGGCGCGAGGAATTTGGGTCGTATTCGAGAGGCATTAACTTATAGCAGTAAATTTTCTCATGTCTGGGGACTTTTAGTGGCTTTTTTACTCGCGGTGAGCGCTTACCCCATCGCTTCTATATTTAGCGACGATACTGGCGTTCAATACTTGAGTCGTGCTTATCTTTGGATTCTGCCAATTAGCTTTGGTTTTATGGGCCTTTCAATGATTGCAAGCTCTGCATGCAATGGATTAAACCGACCCTTTGAATCCTTTGTTGTACAGATTTTTCGACTATTCATTTTAATTGTACCGCTTGCAATGATCGGCTCATGGCGATTCGGAATACTTGGAGTTTTTGGGGGAATTTTTGTGGGTAATTTAATATCTGGCGTTGTTTCTACCACTTGGGTTAAGTTTTCAGTATTTATAAAGACAGAAAAGTTAATCGAGAAATCAATTCCGATGCAAGAGATTGAGCAGAAGTGATTTAAATTTGTATTAGATGTTTTATTTGGGTTAGAAGTTTAGATTGATCTAATCCCAGTTGGGAGCCCATGGCACTAAATCTTTATCAATAAGCCTATGATTGAGATTCGTCATGGCTTCAATCCGATTCATGTCAATACTAGACAGAACGAAATCCGTAACGTTGAAATTATTTTCAATATTTTTCCGTTTCGTTGACATAGAATTTATGGATACGCCTTTTTGTAAAATCCATCTCAACGCGACCTGGCTAGAACTTTTTCCATAATTCTTACCGATTTCATCGAATATCGGATACTGAGAAATTTGACCCCTAGCAACCGAGCAATAGGAAGAAAGAGGGATGTTTGTTTCATTTGAGGCAACGAGAAGAGCATCTTGATTGAGGAGGGGGTGAAATTCGACCTGATTTATTGTCAACGGTGCGTTTATGATGCTTGCCGCACTTCGCATCATGGTGCTTGTATAATTGGAAACACCAATATGGAGCGCAAGTTTCTGGTTATATGCCTGTTCAAGTAGTTGTAAGGAATTGAGAATTTGTCCATCGATTGGAGGCCAGTGTAAAAGCAGAACATTAACTTGGTCTATTCGTAAATCACGAAGACTTTTTTCAACAGATGGTATGAAAAGTTTGTCGGTAAAATGATCAGGATGCACTTTGGTTGTGATAAATAGATCATTCCTATCAATAGCAGCGGTCGACAAGCATTCTCCGATATCCTTTTCATTTCCATACATTTGTGCTGTGTCGATTGAGCGATACCCAACATCGATCGCTGTGCTTAATGCTGTATTAAGTTGTTTGCCTTTTAGCGGGAAGGTGCCAAACGAACGTTCGTACCCTTTTTCTAGATAAATATTCATTTGTTGAAAAACTAGTTTAGATTATGGTGAGGATGTCAGTTTATTACGATTGAAGGGGTGATGCTAGCAATTAAAATGCGGAGGAGGGCACTAAACTGTCCATTAGTTGTAGTATGTTCTTGTAATGATTCATGGCTACGACAATCGATGTTTTCGAATATAATGCTGACTCAATGCTTGTCAAGTGAGTTTTTGTAAAGTTTCATTAGATCGAGTTGAAAAATGTTTAAGACTTGCTTGTACTAGAATAGGCTCTTGAAAAAAACGAAGATAATATTGCGCACTGGTGCTAGATTCATTCGACATTAATCCAACTGAACAGGTACGTCGGGTTCTTGGATCCGTAGCGTGCGCTATGCGTGTATGTGCAGAATCGACTGAGCACAAGATTGTGATACGTCAATTCGAGAAAGAAATCAGTTCAGCTCAACCTAAAGCGAATCTCGCGGCTATACACACTACTCCCAATATGCTGGATACAGCGTGTGATACCGGCTTATCAAAGTCCTTAATTGAAGTCGGCGGTCATTTGCCGTGGACTGATTCTCCTAGGACGCCAAAAATGAGAAATCGAATTGCAGTGTGTAGTTTTAACGACATGTATCATTTAGAGCATCATATCGCAGGTTTACTTTATATGGAGCCGAACCTGGCTTACCCAGAACATGCTCATGCGCCGCCAGAACTTTACTTCACGCTTTCAGGAATTGCTGAATGGCGTTATGGTGGTAGCAAAGCATACGAAACGGTATCAGCAGGAAATTTGCTGCACAATGATCCACTCGATCTGCATGGAGTGCATAGCAAAGAAACATCGCTCTTGGCTTTTTTCCTGCTTTGGGGAACCGAGCTGAGTACGCTTAAGAGGGACTTAAGTAAGCTAAATACCCAATAACTTTATAATCATTTTTTTCGAGCCTTGCAACCAGTCCTAAGATGCGATGTATGACCATCTCTTCGTTGCAGGCCGGACCAACTATGATCGTAGTCTTGGTAATTATTGTGGCCATATCTCGGATATATGATTTCGAGACAAAGCTCCCAAAGTATTTCGAGTTACCCTTGCATTGCGTACTTCTGTCTCCAAAGAACCTGTAACATTCTGAAAATTGACTATCCAAGCCCCGTTACACCACAACTTCTCTGTTTTTCACCTTTAAGAGCGGCAAATGTATTAATAAGTGACTTGATGATAGTGTTTTGTCGCTAGCATGCTTGAGGACTTTGCGAGATAATTCGGGTGTGCAGTATGGTGACCGTAGCTCAGTCGGTAGAGCCCCGGATTGTGATTCCGGTTGTCGTGGGTTCGAACCCCATCGGTCACCCCAAATTAAAACAGATGTGAGGTATGTAGTGGGTGTTTGAGTTTTTGATTTATTAAATGTTATACAGCATTTAGCCCCAAATGACTGGACGAAAGTGTTTTACCATGAATGCTGATCTCGTGATATATAAAAAGTCGCTGTTAAAATGTATCGGCACGATCGTATTTGCAACAGGCGTCATTTTTCATTCGTACCTGCATGCCGACTCGCGTGTGTTCAAAAGTGATAGAACCATGTTTCGAGCGGTTACGTTAATAGATGGTTTGGAACATCCATGGGCAGTGGCTTTTTTGCCTTCTGGTAACTTATTAATCACCGAACGCAGTGGCCGTCTTTTATGGTTCAAAAATAACAAGCTGCATAAGGTCAGCGGCCTTCCAAAAATTTCGGTCGGAGGGCAGGGTGGACTTCTCGACGTGGCACTACATCCTGATTACTTAGTGAACAAAAAAATCTGTTTTAGCTATTCAGCAGGTGACAAACGAAATGTAGGTACCGAGATTGCATGTGGCAACTTCGATGAAGCGCATCTTTCAAATCTTAAGGTCATATTTCGCGCAGTACCGAAGTCGAAAAAAAATATCCATTTTGGTTCACGACTTCTTTTCACTGCTGACGGCGATTTATATGCTACGCTTGGAGATCGAGGCTACCGTTTCTCTGCCCAAGATCTTGGAACACATCCAGGATCTGTTATACGAATTAGGGACGATGGTTCAACGCCACAAGATAATCCTTTCCTTACTAGAACCGATGCGCAACCCGAAATCTTTGCTTATGGCAATCGGAATCCGCAGGGTATAGCATTTGAGCCAGACAGCGATAGGATATGGATACATGAACATGGCCCGCGTGGTGGTGATGAGCTGAACGTGTTATCGGCGAGCACGAATTATGGTTGGCCAGTAATTAGTTTTGGATCTGAGTATATGTCAAGAAAACCGGTTGGTGAAGGCACCCATAAATTTGGAATGCAACAGCCAGTTTTTTACTGGATACCTTCAATTGCTCCATCGGGTATGACTTTTTACGATGGTGACAAATTTCCAAAGTGGCGGGGGAATGTCTTTATTGGATCACTTAAATTCAAGTTACTGGTGCGTCTGGAATTGGATAATGGGCGTGTAGTTAGTGAGGAGCGCTTATTAGAGAATGTCTTTGGCCGCATTCGTGATGTGCGTGAAGGTCCAGATGGGTTTTTGTATCTTCTAACTGATGAAAAAAAAGGTAAACTAATACGTCTAGAACCGTTAAGTTAGAAGAACTTTTGTTTCTTGGTGGTAAACGGTTGGGAATGCTAGTATTTAGGATTGTCTCCATAAATAGTTTCTTAGATGTTTACTAATGTCTCTCGCATCATCTTGAGCCCCATGTATAAAGCTTGATTTTCGTCTTCTAAGGAAATTGAGCCCCAATAGATAGAGTCCCGGTGACTCTGTGATACCTCCATCATGACAGATTCTTCCTTTTCGATCCAAGACGGGTATATTTAACCAGGAGTAATCAGGGTAAAAGCCTGTTGCCCAGACAATTGTTCGAATGTTATTTTTGTCGAAATCAAGACTCAATATGGGCGAATTTTCTACTATAGTTGATGGAAATTTATGAGGAGACTCTATTGCATTGTCCCAGGATTTGGTCGAAATCCATTCGTCGATTGTGTTCAGTAATCTGTTCATTTTAAGATCAGCAAGCATACAGGTATTTTTTAGCGAGCCGCTGAATTGAATTTGAGAATTATTTATTCCGACGAGGCGACCCATGATTTTGATGCCTAAAGTTCGAAGATGGTTTAGGTCAAATAGAGTATTTTGTAGGGATCCAGCAAGCTGTGGGGATGGTAAGTTGCGGGCGCGATTAATGTCATCTACGTCAGTGTAGTGCTCATCTGAAATACCAGTAGCATCCATCCACCAAAAGATATCACGGCCTCTGTAAGTGCGTGGGATACGCACATGCTCACCAACAGAAAGTGTAACCGGCCTGCCAGATTTATGAATTTCGTAAGCCAATTGAATTCCTGTAGCCGATGCCCCGACAACAAGGACACCCCCTTCAGCTAGTTGATCTGGTGTTTGATAATCAATAGGTGTGATTGTGTTGACCGATTTGGGTATAGATGCGGAAAGTGCCGGGATGCTAGCAATATTACATGCGCCAGTCGCAAGCACGACCGATCGGCATTTAAATAATCCACGATTGGTTGCCAACTCATAGCCATCCCCTCTAGAATAAATCGAATCTACTTTAGTGTTGATTTCAATCGGCGCAGACACGACATCAGCATAACGTTCTATAAAGTTTACGACCTCAGAAAGGTTCATGAAGCCATTAGGATCATCTCCCTCATATGCAAAGCCGGGAAGTTGACTTTGCCAGTTTGGAGTGAGGAGTCGTAGCGAATCCCATCGCTCAGTCTTCCATGAATTAGCAACCTCAGCTTTCTCGAGAACAACATGATCAATTTCTTGATCACTGAGACAACGACTTGCTGAAAGGCCCGCATGTCCTCCTCCAATTACCACAGCATCGATATGCAGTGGTTGCGTTTTAATCATGAATTATTGTTTTATTTAACCTCAACGGAGACGTTGGTTGGATTAGTAATAATGTCATAAACAGCAGAGCGTTTCTGAGACTGCGCGACAAGCGCATCGATATCTGCTTTTGATGCATCTGCATCGATTGTATATGTTACTTTTATGTCTTGAAATCCGTTTCTGACATCACGATCAATTCCAAGAATTCCTTGTATATTCATTTGTCCTTCTACCGTTGCTGATACAGAACGCAGTTGAATTTCCCGGTTTTGTGCAACTGCCGCTACACCGGCTGTGAGGCAACTCGCAAGCGCTGCCAGAACTATTTCAACTGGCGTTGCGCCTTTATCCTCTGATGCAAACACCTCAGGATGATCGGCATCAAAGCTGAAGGTTGATTTATGCTGATGATCTTCACCAAGTCCATAATAACTTTCAACATTGGTTCTGCTGTGAGTTCCATGGATCCAGTCACATTTAGCACGCCAACAAAATTGTGCAGCATCTGGTTGATCGGTAAGTGCCTCACGCGCTCCTAGTAATGCTTCGACATTAACTCCATTGTCAACTTGTAAATTGCTCATAAGTTTCCCTCATGTCATAATTTTTTCTACGGGTGAGAATATTAGAAAATAGGCTAAAAATGTGCCTATTTTTTTTTAAGATAGGAAAATAGTTTTATACTTCACCCGATAACGATAGTAACAATTTCCATGTTCTTTTGTTTGAGACCCTATGCTACGTCCGCAATCGCTAAAATGCTTAGATCTAGATCTGTAAATTGTTTTCTAAACAAAAACTTAGTAAAGCCTATACAATAACCAATATGGTTAGAGAAAAGCTTATTGAAGTTAATAACTTAGACGTTTCTTTTAAGACATCTGGTGGTCGGTTAAAAGCTGTTTCTGATGTGAGTTTTGCGATGGAGCCAGGAGAAACTGTCGGTATTGTTGGTGAGAGCGGTAGTGGAAAGAGCGTCGTTTCACTTTCGATTATGGGATTAGTTCCTAACCCACCTGGTGAAATTACAAATGGATATATTGGTTTTGGTGGACGAGATTTGTTAAGTCTAAGGCGAGACGAGATGCGAGCTGTTCGTGGAAATGATATCGCGATGGTTTTTCAAGAACCGATGACTAGTTTGAATCCCCTTCACACGTGCGGACGACAAATTAGCGAATCACTCGTGCTACACGGGTCTATGCACAAGTCGAAAGCATTAAGGAATTCAATTGAACTTTTGGATCAAGTAGGAATACGTAATCCTGAACAGACTGCTAAATATTATCCACATCAATTGTCTGGCGGGATGCGCCAGAGAGTTATGATCGCAATGGCGTTGGCCTGTAGTCCGAAACTTTTGATTGCCGATGAACCTACAACGGCTCTGGATGTTACTATCGAAGCTCAGATTATCGCATTGATGAAAAAACTGAAAGAGCAGATAGGCGCTGGAATTATAATGATTTCTCACAATCTTGCACTAATGGCTCAAGTCTGTGATCGTATTATGGTTATGTATTGTGGGCGTATTGTAGAGGAGGGCACAGTCGAGTCACTATTAAGAGAGCCGAAACATCCCTATACTGTTGGGTTGATAGCATCTACACCGACGATAACAGAGCATCGCGCTCGACTAAAACCTATTGAGGGGTCAGTTCCAAATCCATTCGAAATGCCATTGGGCTGCGCATTTTATCCGCGTTGTAGTGATCGCATGAATGAATGTGAAAATGAAATGCCAAGTTTTACAACGTATGATGATAATCGTAGAGTTCGATGTTGGAAGTACTAATGAACGTGTGTTCGAGTAGATATAGCTTACTCAAGCTTTAATAGTGATATCTAAAGTGTAATGACTAATCCACTTCTTAAAGTAGAAGACCTAAAGAAATATTTCCGAAATTCTGGTTCTCGTTTTAATTCATCAGAAAAATGGAACAAAGCAATAGATGGAGTAACCTTTGACGTTTATCCAGGAGAAACTGTTGGCTTGGTAGGAGAAAGTGGATGCGGAAAAAGCACGTTAGGTCGAACGATTATTGGGTTGCATAGACCAACTGCTGGAAAGATAACGTTTGATGGTCAAGATTTGTTAGGTCGTCTCGGACATTCTAGAAAGGAATTGAGCAAGAGAATTCAATTAATTTTTCAAGATCCAGCAGGCAGTCTCAACCCTAGGCGTACTATTAGGGATGCGATAATTGCCCCTTTCGCAATACATGGTTTGCACAATAGTTCCGAAAAAAACAAGATTGTAGAGCGGTTAATTGTAGAAGTTGGTTTAGACATCTACCATCTAGATCGTTATCCACATGAATTGTCTGGTGGGCAGAAACAGCGAGTGGGTATAGCGCGAGCTTTAGCACTGGAGCCTGATTTCTTAATTTGTGATGAGCCTGTTTCAGCATTAGATGTATCTGTGCAAGCACAGATTATTAATTTGCTCCAAGATCTCAAGAGTAAATTTGGATTTTCGTATTTGTTTATCTCGCATGATCTAAGTGTCGTGTACCATGTTAGTGATAGAGTGCTAGTTATGTATCTTGGGCGCGTTGTAGAGACAGCAAGTTATGGTGACATTTATAGGGAGCCACTTCATCCATACACAAAACTACTTATGAGTTCTAATCCAGTTTTAAATCATCAAGATGCCGTTTCAGTAACACCGATGGCAGGAGAGATTAGTAAAAAACATAGGCCCACAGTTGGATGTCGTTTTTCAGATCGCTGTCCCATGGTGACTAATATTTGCAGAGAAAGAGACCCTATATTGCTCAAACAGAGAACTAATCATTCAGTAGCGTGTCATATTTACTCGACATAAATGCAAAAAATAGCTAATCTTCAAACCATACGAATTTCATTATTCAGGAATTTGTACCAACCAACCGTATGTTCTCAAATAGAGTTATACGTTTAATAATTAATATTAGGGAGGAGTGAAATGCGAAATAAAGTGGTTGTAGCCATAGCGATATGGTTTTCCACTACGCTTGGTTTTGCAGCAACAGCGCAAGCGGAAAGTCGCTTAATTCTTGGCATCAGTCCAGACTACAGTACTTTTGATCCTGGTCATGCATATGAGATTTGGGCAAACACGGTGATTAATGTCACCTACGACAAACTGGTGAAGTTTGAGGGTCTCGGTGATGTTCCGGAACTTGATGCCGCTAAATCTCGAAGCGCGTCCGCTGATGGACTTACGTGGACATTTAAGTTGCGAGATGATGTTTATTTTGTTAGTGGTAACAAGCTCACTTCTGCGGATGTGAAGTGGAGCTTTGATCGCGTAAAACATTTAAAGGGCAACCCAGCCTTTCTAGCTAGCAATGTCGAGTCAGTTAGTACACCGGATGACGAAACGGTGGTGATTAAGCTCGGGTACACCGATTCTTCTTTCATATCAAAGTTGGCGACTTCGGCTTTTGCGATCCTAGACAGTAAGACTGTAGAAGCTATGGGTGGCGCAACTGGAGAAGGGGCAAGCGAAACTGACACTGTTAAAGCTGGCCTAAACCAAATGTCAGCCGGGTCAGGTCCTTATATGCTTGAAAGCTTTGTGCCCGATTCAGAGGTTATTTTGGTTAAGAATCCAAACTATCGATCCGAAGTGCCAGGTGCGGATCGGATTCATTTGAGAGCAATGAACGATGCGAACAGTCAACTGTTAGCCATACAAAAGGGTGACATTGATATAGCGTTTAATATCAATTCAGAACATGCAAAGCAGCTCGAAGGCAAAAAAGGGGTTGAGATTCTTTCGAGCGACACCATGCTAATCAATTTTCTATTGATGAACATGGATCCTGAAATCGGCGGTCCAATGTCGAATCCCGATGTGCAGGATGCGGTTCGGTATGCCCTTGATTACCGAGGACTGCAAACAATTGCCGGTAGTGGCGCAATCACACCACAATCATTTATTCAGCGAGGTTTTCTCGGAGCGTTGCCTCCACGAGATCCTGATTACCAAGATTTAGACAAAGCCAGAAGCTTAATGGCCAAGGCAGGGTATGCAGATGGCTTTGATGTTGTTTTCGATGTAGCAACGTATGCCATGCAAGGTGTGAGTTGGACCATTTTAGGCGAGAAAATTGCCTCCGATCTGGCTCAGATTGGAATTAACTGTGAAATCAGAACCAGTGAAATTATGGTTGGGCTTGCTGAATACCGAGCCGGCAAACAAGCGTTTGCGATCTGGGGCTGGGGTCCAGACTATCCTGATCCAAACAACCAGCTTGCTTTTGGACCAGGCGAAAAAGTGGGGGGTGATAGAGTCAATTGGACAGCTGAGATGCATCCAGAATTGGTATCTCTGATCAAAAAAGCAAAAAAAGAAACCAATGATGCAATACGGGGAAAATACTTGGAATTGATCCAGACAATTGATGCCGAGGATGGACCTTATGCATTTCTCTTGCAGTTAGGTCGGCAATTTGCTGTTCGCGATAATATTGAGAACGCTTATACAAACTACTATCAGCTTGATTTGGACCAAATCATCAAAAACTAACTTAATTTTTGAACGATCTGAAAAAACTGAGAAGTGGCATAAGAAATTCTCTTGTTTCGAGTTAGCCGTGGCTCCCGATAGACATTCCTTGTCTTCGCGAGCCACGGTTGTGGGCCGCAAAATCTACTGATACAAATGGGACTCCTTAAATATATTTCTCGAAGGGTCCTCTTCCTAGTGATACTGGTGTTTGGTATTACCACGATGGTTTTTTTACTGACACAGCTCGTCCCTGGCGAACCCGAGTTGGCGTACCTTAGCCAGCGTAGCCTAAGCGATCCTGAGGTCGTAGCCGCATTTCGGGCGAGGTGGGGATTGGATCAGCCTTTATATGTTCAATACATTACGTATATAAAAAACTTGGCACAGGGTGACCTGGGCACGTCATTTCGTACGAACCAACCTGTGCTTGTAGATTTAAAACAGTATCTACCTGCGACGATTGAACTAGCCGTAATCGCAATCATCATTGCCGCTGTATTTGGAATCCTTTTCGGGGTTTTATCTGCCATTTGGCAAAATAGTTGGGTCGATCATGTCTTACGAACAATTTCCGTAACTGGTGTCTCTATACCTAGTTTCTGGTTTGCTTTGCTCGTACTATATGTTTTTTATTTCCAGTTAGGATGGTCTCCAGGACCTGGCCGTTTGGGAGCGTGGTCCACCGCGCCAGATCCGATTACTAATCTCTATATCATTGATGCCTTGATTCAAAAGCAATGGGCTGTTGCTGGAGAGGCGTTCCGACATGTTTTTTGGCCCGCTCTGGTGTTAGGAGCATTCACCATGGGATTGATCACTAGAACCAATCGGTCGAGTCTTCTTGAAACAATGTCGATGGACTACATTCGGACGGCGCGAGCAAAAGGTTTAGGTGAGGTCGCAGTTGTAACCCGTCACGCTTTTGGCAATGCTTTTATTCCTGTAATAACCGTGATTGGATTGGGATTTGGAAATCTACTCGGTGGTGCTGTTCTTGTGGAGACAATATTTTCATGGCCTGGAATCGGTATGTACGCCTATCGATCGGCTGTTTCTCTTGATTTTCCTGCGATAAGCGGCGTGGCGTTAGTTATTGCAGTCAATTATGTTGTCATTAATCTAATAGTAGATATTATTTATGGAATTATTGATCCAAGAATTCGTTATCAATAGGGATCTACCGGAAATGTATTCGCCATTTCATATGTTCCCCATATAAGCTATGTTATTTACGACACGTCACTGGCCAAAAGATAATCTGTTGTTTCTGATTGGAGCGATAGTTTGTATGGTTTGGGTACTTGTAGCTCTTTTTGCGGATCAAATTGTTCCTTATGATCCTCTTGCTCAAGATCTTGTAAGGCGTTTTGAGCCTCCCTCATTTGATCACTGGTTTGGTACCGATACTTTAGGTCGCGATATTTTTAGTAGAGTCTTAGTGGGAAGTCGTTTGTCTCTTACAGCAGGTGTGCTCACAGTTCTCATTGCTGGGACAATCGGTTCACTTTTTGGTGCGATTGCGGGATATTTTGGCGGGCTGATTGATGACATTATGATGAGAATATCAGAAATGGTTATGGCATTTCCTGCCATAATTTTAGCAATGACCATTACTGCCGCATTAGGCCCAAGTCTTTATAACACGATCCTAGCTATGGTCATTGTGTCTTGGCCAAACTACGCGCGCGTAATGCGTAGCATGGTAATTTATGTAAAACAGAACGAGTATGTGGATGCCGCGATAATAATGGGGGGATCAAGATTTCGTACTCTAATTTCGGAAGTTCTTCCGAATAGTCTAGGCCCAGTAATCGTCATGGGTACCCTAGATCTGGGTAATGCAATACTAATTTTTTCAGGACTAAGTTTTTTAGGCTTGGGAGCTCCGCCGCCAAACCCTGAGTGGGGGGCAATGGTAGCAACTGGCATGGAGAATTTTGGTTATTGGTGGATTGGATCATTTCCAGGACTAGCCATTTTTAGTATTTCAATTGCAGCAAATTTCCTTGGTGACGGCCTTAGGGATTACCTTGATCCTAGACTACGAAAATCTTTTTGAAAAGAAACAGTCTTTTTTTATATCTATATAAATGGAGCTATTAATATGGCTTTGGATGAACTCGTTTCAGATGACCGCATAAGATACCGCGAAGTCGATCGAATTATAAAAGGATACCCAACATCCGATGGGGCAGGTGTTCGTTTGACGCGTTATATTGGATCGCCAGAACTCAATGATCTAGATCCTTTTTTATTATTAGACTTTTTTGAGTCTGAAAATCCAGATGACTATATAGCTGGCTTTCCATCTCATCCTCATCGAGGATTTGAAACCGTTACCTATCTGTTAGCCGGAAAAGTACGTCATGAAGATAGTGCTGGACATGGTGGTGTTATCGAGGCTGGGGGTATTCAGTGGATGACCGCCGGACGGGGAATTATTCATTCAGAAATGCCAGAACAGGAAGATGGTCGACTGGCTGGTTTTCAGCTTTGGGTCAACCTTCTAGCAGTGGACAAGATGTGTCAGCCAGCCTATCATGAATATCTAGCTCATGAGATACCAATTGAGACTCGAGGAGGCGGCGTTAAACTTCGTGTTATTGCGGGAAACACCAGCGCACAAACGCACGGGCCTGTAACTGGGGTTGCCACGAATCCAGTTTACTTAGATGTCACTTTGCCAGCGGGATGCAAATTTATCGAACCCTTGCCAGAAACCCATGCGGCTTTCATTTTTGTTATCAATGGGGATCTCCATCAAATTGGAGGAAACAAGAGCGACTTAATTTTGTCTAAACAATTAGGGATTCTTAAAGAACATGGCCACATCACTGTTACGGCAGGTGATGCCGGTGCCCGATTTCTTCTCGTTGCAGGGCAATCCTTGAATGAGCCAATCGCGCGACATGGGCCTTTTGTGATGAACACCAAAACTGAAATTCATCAGGCTATAAAGGACTACAATGCTGGACGGTTTTAAACGGACTAAAAAATAACAGCTCGGATGGTATCAGGAAAGATAGGTAGAATTGTTACCGTATCAATTTTAAATTACCTAATGAGGTGGGTTATTAAAATTTGGAGTGGGAATGCATAAAATTTACTATCCAGCGAAAAACCTGGGTATTGTCTATTTCATTTTTGAGAGAACTGAGGCTAGCCTTGATCACCTCACTTGATATTAGGTTTTTACGATCATCTATTAGTTGTTTTATGTAGCTAGGAGTAAATTCTGGGTGTCCCTGAAAACCAATAATTGAAGAACCCACGCTGATAATTGCATTAGGACACGATTTGTAACTTCCAATGCATTCTGCTTCCGCTGGCAACTTTCCTACACGATCTTCATGACAAAATAATAAACTTATGTTTTTACTCAAATTACAATTCATCCAAGGTTTTAAACTATTAATTTTGCCTTTTTTTACTCCAATACCCCAGCCAACCGGAGATCGCTCTACCGTTCCTCCCAATACCTTAGCAATCATTTGCATTCCATAACAAATACCGATGAATGGGTAAGTTGATTTGCTTACTCTAAGAATAAAACTCTCTAGTTCTCGAGATAAAATTGTATCATCGTTAACGCTTTGTCTCGAACCTGTTGTAATCCACGCATCACAAGCATGCTCAGAATCCGGCACCTGACCTTCAAATATTCTGTAAGTTACGCAATCTAATGAAGGGTCTATTTTAGTGATGGCATCGATTATCATGTTATTGTAATCACCATGCTTAATGCGCAATTCAGAGCGCACTTCATCGCATTGCAAAATTCCGACGCGCAGAGAAGGCATTTGGTTGCTCATCTATAAATCAAATGCAAGATCGCCATGAATTGCGTTGCGCAATATAGTTTCATAGTCATTTGATGTAAACGCAATGGGATTTGTTGACGCTGATGGGTCTCTGAATGCTTGTTGTGAAATTTCTTCGACCCTACTTAAATCAATTCCTACTTTCATTAAAGTATCAGGTATACCAATATTGATTCGAAGAGCCAGTATCCAATCTAGGAATTTATTAAAGCTAGGGTCATCGATCCCAATGTACATAGACAATTGCTCGATTTGATGAGATATTTTTGATCTATTTGCCTGAAGCACGTAAGGCATTAATATTGCGTTCAATGTCCCATGATGCAAATCATAAATGGCTCCTATGGGATGAGCAAGAGCATGCATCGCGCCAAGTCCGCGTTGAAATGCGGTGGCCCCCATAGTCGAAGCAACTAGCATTTGCGACCTTGCCTCAATATCTTGACCATCTTCTACTGCACGCTGTAGATAGTTTCGAATTAGCCTAACGCCTTCCGCCGCAATGCCTTCTGCCATTGGGTGATAGATTGGTGAGCACCAAGCCTCGAGGTTGTGAGAAAGAGCATCCATGCCAGTTGCAGCGGTAAGATTTGATGGTAAATCCAAAGTAAGTAAAGGATCGAGAATAACGATGGAAGGAAGCATTTTTGGATGAAAAATTATTTTCTTTTCGACAGATAACTCATCCAAGATAACAGAGGCGCGCCCCACTTCTGATCCAGTGCCCGCAGTGGTTGGAATGGCAATGATGGGCGGGATCTTTTCTGAATCAGCTTTGATCCAATTGTCACCATGATCTTCAAACGCCCATAATGATAACTCTTGCGCAGACATTAAAGCCACAGCTTTTGCATTATCAAGAGCACTGCCTCCGCCAATAGCAATTATGCCATCATGCTTCCCATTATGGAAAACCACGACTCCATCGCAAACATTTTTTTCGGTGGGGTTTGACTTGAAATCAGAAAAAATCGCCGTTCTAAAAATGTTGGTTGGTAGATATTTACCCACTTGATTCATCATGGGTTTTAATAACAGTCCAGGATCTACTACCAGTAATGGCGATCGAATTTGTAGTTCCTGGCAAGAGCTTGCCAATTCTTCGAGCCTGCCGACTCCAAACTTAATCTTGGTGGGATAATTCCAATTCTGTTTCATATGATCAAACTATTTTAATCTAAACAGAAATATAACTGAAAATTGGAGAACGAATGCGTCAGATAGTTTTCTATCGTAAGGATCCATACATTTACACAAAAAATTGTAAACAGCTACATCCGAGATGAAATAAGGCGTAAAATGGAAATAATTTAGGCAACTCGATACAATTTGGTAGGCAAAAAAATGTCCGAAGTATATAACGTACGGCAATTGACAGGTGCAATAGGCGCAGAAGTAATAGGAGTAGATCTTCGACAACTGAATAGCGCAAGTGCCTCCGATCTTTGGGGAAAATTATTAAAATTTCAAGCGATTTTCATCCGAGATCAAGATTTAACGCCAGAAGCGCTACTGCATGTAGGCAAAAGCTTCGGTCAAATTTTGAAGCCACATGCTGGTTTAACTGAGGTGCCTGAAAAACCAGAGGTTATGCTTGCTGAGACCCGAGATGGCGAAGGGTTTGGAAAATACAATACCAGGTGGCATAGCGATGTATCTTTCGATGAAGTGCCTCCTTCTGTTTCTATCATTCAAGCGATTAAATTACCGCCACAAGGCGGAGACACTCTTTTTGCTAGTATGTATGCGGCTTATGAAAGTCTTTCGGACCCAATAAAAGAGATGATTGATGGCCTGCAGGCCTTGCATGAAGGAGGGCCTGCCTTTAGCTGGTCATTGTTAGATCCAGCTAGTGTCGATGGCAAAAAACGTTTAGAACAGATGAAAAAGGAGCACCCTGGTGCTGTACATCCGGTGGTTAGAGTGCATCCAGAGACTAATCGAAAAGCGTTGTACATTAATAGATCTTTCACCACACGCATTCTTGGGCTTTCAGAAGTGGAAAGCCGTAATTTAATTGATTTACTTTGCGAACACAGTGAACAAGTAGCGTTTCAAATGCGGTGGCAGTGGGCAGAGGGTGATATTGGCATGTGGGATAATCGTTGCGCTACGCATTGTGCCGTTATGGATTATGGAAAAGCCCACCGGGTGATGCACCGAATTACATTACAGGGCGATCGCCCAAAATAATCTTGACTGTTTCACTTTTAAGATCTAGTTGGTTTCAAGATGTATAGATCCCATCCAGTGGTAGTTGATGGTCTGCAATATTGTAATTGGTCAGCGTCAATTTATGATCAAATGGCTATCGGCTCTGTTGATGCAGTGCATGCTACTATTTGTTATCACGAAAATTTCATTGATACTGTAAAAAACATTGAGGATTGGAATCGGAGATTTGAAAAATATTCCGATAGATTGATGCCAGGACGAACAGCCGATGACATATTAAAGGCGAAGGCTTCCGGTAAGACAGCAATTATTCTTGGTTTTCAGAATTGCACTCCTATAGAGGATGACATTTATCGTATTGAAATTTTTCACCAGCTTGGGGTGCGAATTATGCAGCTTTCTTATAACAATCAATCATTGCTAGCCACTGGTTGTTATGAGGAATATGACGGGGGAATAACTCGCATGGGCCGTCAGGCGATTCAGGAAATGAATCGAGTAGGATTACTAATTGATATGAGTCACTCAGCTGAACGTTCGACTTTGGAGGCTATTGAGTATTCAGCTAGACCGATCGCCATCACTCATGCTAATCCATTTTCGTGGCATCCAGCATTGCGAAACAAATCAGATCGGGTGCTTAGCGCTTTGGCTGAGAGCGGTGGAATGCTAGGGTTATCTCTCTATCCTCATCACCTGAAAAACAGGAGTGACTGTTCCCTAGAAGATTTTTGTGAAATGGTGGCGATAACAGCAGATAAATTAGGCATTGATCACGTTGGAATCGGTAGCGACTTATGTCAAGATCAGCCTGATAGGGTCGTTAATTGGATGCGAAATGGTCGTTGGACACGAGATCAAGATTTTGGTGAAGATAGCTCTAGCTATGCAGGATTTCCAGATCAATTACCATGGTTTAAGGATAATCGCGACTTTAATGTGCTTCGACAAGGTCTTCGTGCGACAGGCTTCAGTGTTCAAGAGACCAACCAGATAATGGGAGGCAATTGGGTTGAGTTTTTTCGTCAATCTTTTGGTACAAAACCATGAATGTACGAACTTCGAGGCAGTCTTTGGTTTTTGGGTCAGTGTTCTGAACATAATAGAGTAAGGGAATGAAACAGGAATCTTTGAACTTGCGCCCCCCACACCAAGTGATGCGCATGGAGCGTATGGGGGTGGCATTTCAGAGCAGAATTAGTTTTTCTCGCATATTGTTGCGGCGGATGCAAAGAGAGCAGTGGCAGATTGAACGGAGGAAGTTTAGTTTAGATGACCATGGTTATGGTACAGCGGTTTATACTGCTGTCGGGCCGCATAGAGCATATAGTTTAGTTGCTTTTACGGATCATCTGAATGACAGCGCCCGGACTGACCGTGTCATTGCAGAAAAATGGGATGCCACATTTGTTTTGTACGATGGAATCCCAAGTTCCGAAGTCATTGCTCGGCTCAGACTTAATGTGCCGCGACAGGAAGCCGGGAGATTTGTTGAAAGTGAGATTGTTTTGTCTCGTGCGAATCGAAGTGTGAGATTGTTTGACTATATTACTGATCAACTTTCGTCTGGAGTTCAGCCGGACAAAGATAAACTGATAGATGTAGGTTATTTGATGCGCACCACAGCTGTATATGGGAACGGTAAATTTGGTGTGATGGATCGGGAAAGTTTGCTCGATAGACAAGAATTGGTTGGCCCATTCCAGGCAGAGATGCTTACGGTTTACCTAATCAGATGTTTTTCTATTGATCAGATAGAGCACATTGCTAGTCGTCGATGTCCAACAACTTTTACGCCGTTAAAAAAATCTTATAAGCGGTTTCTGGGGGTTGGCAACGCAACAGGACTTGGTATGGCACCGTTTCTAGTAACCCATCCAGAGTTAATTCATAGTTGGGTTTACGCGAAAGAGTGTGCATTAGCACGTGTTCGAGAAACAGTTGTTGTGACTTCAAAAAAATTGGAAAAGTTCAGTCATCTCATAACAACTTTGAAACAACATCTTACACAGTGGCGAGTTGAAGATGCCAAACAAAGCTCAAATATAGTATGCCTCCAAAGAGATCTGAAAAATCTCACCGCTTTTCTGCAAAGCCCGGAATTTCTGTCACAAACCACGCTTCAGTGGGACTTCGTCTATCGGTGGTCCGAAGAGAAGTGTACTTTGGAGTCACAGGAACTCATAGTGAGTATGCTCATAGAATTGTATCCAGAGTTGGTCGATGAGCTTGAGAAAAAATTAAGCGTCGATAGACGCATTATTATTGACACGAGTCAATCTATTCATCAATTACTGCATAACATTGAATCGATTTACGACTGGGCACTGACGATTGATTTTGAGAATCGTAAAAATCAAACCTACTTCTGGTATGTATCTGCCAATAAACTTGAACCCAGGTTGGGCTATCGTTTCTCAGAGGAAGGTGCAGACAAGGAGATGGCGTTGGATATCGCACGGGCGGTTCAGAAGCTCCATAAAAGACTTCTCAAAACAGATCGTCAATGCACACTTATGGAGTTTTTGCTGAGATACCCAGATCATCGACATACCGTCAATCGAGTTCAGACCATACAAACCTATCTTTATGGAGAGATACGCGATAATTTAATTGGCAGGAATTGTACTCCAGTTGATTTGCTACGATACAAGTTGGCTTTTATGGGGGCATCTAAGTTTGATCCGAAATCTTCTTTATGGACACGTATCACGTTATTTCAGGGTGCACCGCTTATTGATGAACTGACTAAGATGAGTTGTGATGATTACTGTTTTCCAGTCATAAACTGACTGCGACTATGAGTAGATCACAAAATGAAATTCGTTCAGTAGTTTCGAAAGCCACGGTGGCTACCGGTGTGCCGTATGGATTGGCAGAACTGGCAGGAGTCTCGGCAGCATGGTTGTATGTGAATGGGTATGATGGAATATCTGCTGTAGGGCGCGCTGTCGATAACTTGAGTAGGGGCATTGCAAAACCGGTGATGCTAGATTGTCACGCGAGGCACCTCCATGCTGACGTTGAGCAAAAATTGGCGTCAGTATTCTATGCGGCACCTTCTGTCACCGACTTACTAGGGGTTGAATCAGTTGCTACTATTGCAGAGCTAGATGAACCTCTTTTGCTAGTTGGTTCATTGGTTCAATGCAGTAAATTACAGGATACAAATTTCGCTTTACAATTTACTACTACAAATTCTGATACTAGCCTAACAATCAATCGGGGAGAGCTAAATAGAGACCAAGTTTCTGCCTTAAATCATGGGACGACGGTTGGATTCAATGTACATCTTACAGCATTCCCAGTTTCAGAGTCTGATGTTAAGCGATCGAAAAGGAAATCTGCTGCCAATATGCGTGCCAGACAACATAGTGACGCAATGATCGAGGAATATTGGTATGAACTTGAAAACCTTGCAAAAAAGACTTTAGTGCCAGAGTCATCTAAATCTCAGGAGCACGGTGCAGGTGCAGGATTGATAGATAATGATTAAAAAATAGGATTAAAGGTGTAGGATCATGGTATCGATGAACTTTCTATTTGGACACAGATCCCAGTAAGCAAGGAGTGAGCCAACTGGCCTATTGATTGCAAAGTAATTAAAAGGATGACTTCTCACATCACGCAAGGTTTGTTTCTGTCGAGTTTTATCTATATTGATCTGATCGTTAGTCACTCACATTATGCAGATTAATCATGTTTGTATTTTCGGTAAAGTGTGTTTTTCGGTGTAGAATGAGAAGCAATTCAGACGCTGTGTCTAGAAAATTAACTAATAAACCTTGAATATGGGCCGTTAGCTCAGTTGGTAGAGCAGCTGACTCTTAATCAGCGGGTCGTAGGTTCGATCCCTACACGGCCCACCATACTCTCTTTTTTTACAATAGGTTTGCTTAAAAGCCTATAAGGTAGCGAGTAGGGAGCGGTTCCAACTTTTCCATCTGTAATTTCTATAGGGGTGGACAAGTGATGATGATATCTCTGCCTGTATTAAACAAGAGGCTTATAGAGATTTTCAAATGCAACAGCAACAGCATGAAATGAAATTACTTGAAGCAAGATTGAATAAAAGGACTTCCACTAAAGAAAGACCATTTTTCTTGGAGATCTTAGATATTTATTTTCAGCAAAAACAGTTTGAACAAAATAAGCAAATGCAAATAGATATTGCTCAATTAAAATCATCAAATAGGTCTTTAAAGAGTCAACAAAATACTCAAAATGCTTTAAAGTTTTTATATGAAGGTGATTAAAAAAATAAGGATATAGAATTCTTTATAAAAAGACTAGGATCAAACGAGAGTGGATACTCAGGAGATATTCCTGATCAAAGAGGTAAGTTTATCCTTATCCCTAAATCTTGCCATGATTTCTTCCCCGGGCATTCAAAAAAATATCTAAACGACATTACTTTGGTAGATTTCAAGACACCTGAAGGGAATATTATTTCACGTAAATATGACTGGCATAACGCAAAATATCATATCTCCTCAAGAGAAGATTTAAGCAGAGATCACGACGAAAAAAGACTTTATAGATCTAAATCCTTGGATAAAGATTTAGATCTAGACAGAAATGTATTTTTTATCTGTTGTAAATCGGATGATAGAGATGAGTACTTTAGTTTTTCAGTTACCGAAAAAGATGAAAATTATGATTATTTAAATGAAAAAATTAAGAAAGCTCAAATCGTTAAAGACAAAGTCATTGATAGTATCTTTAGAGCTAAATTTGGATCAACCCAATTCAATGAAGAGCAGATAATTATTGAAAAAGATATTATTGATTCTTTCTCTGATGACAGCCTTAGCACTGCCAAAGTAGACCTAATTCTATCTAACACTCACTTTAGAGAATTGGTGATGAAAACCTACGGATATAAATGTTGTATCAGAGAAGATGCAATTGCTCATGGAGATAAGATAATTCTACAAGCAGCTCATATAAAACCAAAACGTGAACCTCATTACGGACCGAACATACCCTCAAATGGAATAGCTCTGTCCTATGACTTACACAAAATGTTTGACGAAGGAATGTGGACGCTTACAGATGAGCTTAAGGTACTAGTTCATCCTAAAGTGATAGAACAAACTTTACTGGGAATGTATCAAAACAAAGTAATTGCTCCTCTGATTGAAGGAAGCTTTTATAAACCGGATATAGAATATCTTAAATTCCATAGAGAGTCAGAATACGGAAAGTTTGACACAACTAGATAATGAAAAAAATTCACCAAATCTTTCAGAGGAAAGAGAAAAATAGATTGAATGTAATAGATCTATTTTCAGGATGCGGAGGATTATCTTTAGGCTTTGATATGGCGGGTTATAACATTAAGGCCATGATAGATTTTGATAAGGATTCACTTTTAACTGCAGAAAAAAATGATTTAGCAGAGCATTACCTAAATCTTGATCTATTTGAAGAAGATTGGATAAAGGGCCTTACAAGTAAGGTTAAGTTAAACGAGGTGGACATAATAGTGGCAGGGCCTCCTTGTCAGGGTTTTTCATTAACAGGCCCAAGAAATTTAGACGATAAAAGAAATAAGCTTTATAAGGCTGTTTTTGAATTGGTGGAAAAGGCAAAACCAAAAGCTTTCTTGATTGAGAACGTTAAAGGCATGGCAACCTTATATAACGGGCAGGTAAAAGACGACATAGTTCAGGAATTTACAAAATTAGGTTACAAGGTCACAACTAAGGTACTCAATTCAAGAGATTTTGGGGTGCCACAATCTAGAGAAAGATTATTTTATATTGGTATGAAGAAAAAAGAATTTGAATTCCCCATTACTCTTTTTGAAAAGGATGACTTCACAACATGCAGGGAGGCTTTAGCGGATCTGCCATCTCTAGAAGATCTTGAAGAAATCTTGACTTATACTTCTAATGAAAGCAGTGACTATCAGAAATTAATAAAGAATGAGTCTAAGAAATTATCAAATCATCAGCCTACAAGACACACTCCAGAGGTTATTGAAGTAATCAAGCAGGTGCCGGAAGGAGGTAATCATAAAGACCTTCCGCCAGGCGTAGGTGAAAGCAGAAAGTTTAATGAGGCGTGGACTAGATATCATGGAGATAAGCCCTCTAAAACAATTGATACAGGTCATAGAAATCACTTCCATTATGAATACAACAGAGTTCCAACGGTCAGAGAAAATTGTAGATTGCAGTCGTTTCCAGACACTTTTGAAATGCAAGGGACTAAAACATCTCAAAATAAACAGATAGGCAATGCCGCTCCAGTTTTGTTAGCAAAAATCTTAGCGGAAGCAATATATGACCAAATTAAAGGTAGTTGATCTTTTTGCAGGGGCTGGAGGCCTTTCGTTGGGTTTTAAGAAAGCAGGATACGATATACGTTCCCATATAGAGATTGATGAAAGATGTTGTGAAACAATTGAAGCCAATGCCCCTTCAACAGAACAGATTTTCAATGTAGATATAACTGACCATAAGAGTTATTTGAAAGATTTAAAGACCTCTATTGGAGGCAGTCTTGATGGGATAATTGGAGGACCACCTTGTCAGGCTTATTCCATTGCCGGCAGAAATAAAGAAGAAAATAAAATGGACGAAGATCCAAGAAATTTTCTTTTTGAATCCTTTAATTTCTTACTAAGAAGACTAAAGCCAAAATTCTTTATATTTGAGAATGTAATAGGAATGTTATCTGCAAGGCCATTTGGAATAGACATTAATTCACAGATTTACGAGAGTTTTAAAAAATCTGGTTATCACGTTAGATCTAATTTTAAAGAATGCGTGTTTGATATGTCGGACTTTGGCATTCCTCAAAATAGAAAAAGAGTAATAATTTTTGGAGTTAGAAGATCTGACTATAAAAATTGTGAACAAGTGGTTGAATCTTTCTATTCTTCTATGGAAAAGAAAAAAAAGAAAAAAAAGAAAACAGTTTCTGATGCTATTGGTGATTTGCCAAAATTATTTCCCCAACAAGTTAGCAGTAGGATATCGCATTCCTCTAATGAGGACTTTAGCGAACACGAGCCAAGATTTCATAATGAAAGAGATATAACTATATTTAGGTTATTAGCTAAAGACATAGAAACAGGAAAGAATAAATTTACCTCTACTGAAGCTTTAAAAAAGGCTTATGAAAAATTTACAAATAAAAAATCCGCAGTTCACAAATATTATGTATTGAGATGGGATGAGCCAAGCAATATTATTCCTGCGCATATCTATAAAGATGGTTTAAGGCACATACATCCAGACTCTAAGCAAGCTAGATCTATTACAGTTAGAGAGGCTGCGAGACTAATGACCTTTCCTGATAGCTATAAGTTACAAGGAAGTCGTGGGGATAAATACAAAATGCTAGGAAACGCAGTTCCTCCAGAATTTTCAAAAATAATAGCTAAAGTTATAGAAAAGGTATTAGATGTTTCTTAGGTATTTACAGGGAGTAGCTAGTGGATCGCAGAGAAAGACGTAAACAACAAGCAATAAAAGAAATAGAAGCTTTTAAAGAAAATAAGTGCTAGGTGTTTTGGTGATGAGCTTGGAAGAGGTATGGCCGAGCCACGTTATGGTTTTCCATCAGGCTACGATTTTGAAGTTCAAAGAAGGCTTCCTTAATCGGAATTATTGCTTGACAGAGTGTGGGCACATTGTGTCACCGAAGATTTCACTGGCATCATCAATGGCGTGTCGGGGATCTGGTCCTGCGGGATAATCGCTGTGTGATGCACCAGTGCGAACCGTTTGATTCATCGTATCGGCGTTTGATGATTCGAACGTAAATTCAAGGGAATCGACCTAAACAGTGAACCGGCTATGGAAGTGAGGTTAGTCACTTGTGCTCATCGGTGATTCTAAGATTGGGTGAATGTTAGGGTAATTATTCGGATCGCCCCAACCGGCGGAGTACATTGCGGGTTATCTGACATACAAAGAAATCGTTGTCGAGAAGCCCCGCCACCCACTCAGTAGTACCACTGTTAAATACTGTTCCACTATTTCTGGTGAAGACAGCCATCATTCCTGCCCCAAAAATATGATCTAGCGATTCATGTTGGATGAGATTAAGACCAGAACGTGATACGGAAACGATCGCTTCAAATTCATCCAGGGGTGCATTGACGAGATAATTTCTGTGGTTTGGTTCGCCACGCACCGCGGGTGTCATCGCGAGAATTTCTAGAGTATCCGGAGCAGCGTCGAGATGTGTAGGGTAGGGCAGACCCTTTCGGAATGTGTAGTCCACTCCATCAACCTCAAAACTAGCGATTTTTGGATCTTGCCCAAATACGTCGCCGTAGTAGAGGTCAGTGTCATTGAAAACCCAATGATCAGGACGGTAAACGGTAAGGCCGCCGCTTGCACGGCCTGCAGCTGTGCCAAATCGGGTATAAATACCGCCCAACCCTGTTAGGCCTAGGGTGCAAGCAGCCGGTCGTTTGATAAAGTCGAAGTCCCAGCAAGTTGACGTAAGGTGTTTCTTGTTGGTCTTAAAAATTGGGTCCTCGAGTGGGTCTTTATAGCAAATCTGAGTTTTACCACCATCCTCGATTCGGATCTGCCAGAGAAAGTTCCCCCCGAATCGAGACACATTTTTGCCAGCGTCAACATGTTGATCTATAGCATCCCGCATTTCAGCAGTCCAATATTCGTCATGACCCACCAAAATAACATTTTCATAGGGAGAAAGGCATTGGGGGTCGAAGTGGAGGTCGTGTTGAGTCAGATATTCGATCACAAACCCTTCACGCTCCGCCCAATGAGCAAAAGGACGATCATAAGTTGCCCAGCCGGCATCCCGGCAATGACGGCTGTATCCGTACGCGAAACTCCATTCGAGCCATGGATAGCGTGGGTGACCAAAAGGGGGTAAGTCGGGAGAATCAGCGTATCGAGGTGCACCCTCAGGCATCCGAATAAGGCCTTTAGCCCATGGGCGATTTAGCGAAAGCCTCGGTGCCAGGGTATCGTTTGGGACCCCCCCTAGAGTTTGCCTATAGGCGTTGGCTCCACCCCAATCGTTGTAGGCAACATAGGTACCCGTTGCTAACACAAGTACAGTAGAGCTGATTGAACCTGGTTGATGAGATTTCAGAACAAAGAATGTTTCTGTCTCCACGATGCCTCCAGACATTTTGGCTCGTAGTGAAATTAGATACACCCCGGGTTGCCACAAAGAACCTGCTTTAAAGACATAGGAAACTGGCCACTTGCAACCAACCTCATACGCATTCTGAGGTGTGGTTTGGATCTCTCCGGCTAGTTGTTCTGAATGGTGAACAACTGTGCTTTCAAAACCGTCTCGGAACACCTCGAGTTCGTAATGTTTTGCCGTGGTATGTACTCTTACTTGCACCTCTTCACCGGGAGCATAAGTAAATTTGTCAGCATAGACCCAGAGCTCGTTTTGGTCCGTGTCACCCGTTGGGATTTCTTGCTGACCGGCCCGATCCATCAAGGTCCATGCGTTTGGTTTCGTTTCAGAATCAGGCATATCCGCGATCGATATTCATGTAATTTAATTTTTCGGTTCGACTGTGCTACCGGGCCATTAGTTAAATAACCTGTTTTCCAATGATTAAATCATTGTGTCTCATGAAGAGCAGACATCCACTCGCTGTGAGAAAAAGGTCTCGGTAAACTAGTTATGAATTGTAGAATAGTATGCTTGTGAGATTTTCTCAACCGTATTAGCATTGTCTTTATGCGTAAACTCGATGCATGCATCTGAGATTGCTCGATTACACAGACAATCAATCATATTTAGGAGGCAAGATACATGACCGCGGATAAACCAATACAAAAACCAAGGGGGCCAATAAAAGAGCTCAAAGGCCCGACTGTTGTTCGTTATGATGAAGCTACTCGTTTCTTGTGGGGAGACTCAGAAGGGGGCCAAGTAAATGATCTGATTTATGGTGGGGGCAGCCGCATTTCTTCATTTATGTACACGTTGCCGCCTGGCGGATCTTTTAGAACATCTAAGGTATGGAAGCCCAAATATGATGAGAACCGGTTTTACTATGTTTATCAGGGTATGCTCGTCGGTCACGAGCCTGAGACAGGACAAATCGCGGTCGCACATGAAGGCGAAGCAATTTTTTGGAAGGGAGATAAATATCATTTTTGTTATAACCCGGGTCAAAAAGAAACGATGATCCTCGATGTTTGGGCACCAGGTGGGTTTCCGTTAGATCTCGTAGAACTCGAATTGTCCCTTCAAAAGCCAGATCTAGAAGAAGTGGTCAACGGGCGATTTGATCTGCTAGGACAATGGCCTATGGCTCGGCCAGAATACGAAAAACAGTCATGGAACAATGGCGATATGATGACAATGACCCGAGCAGACTGCCTGCACGTTTTGACTGGTGAGGACAATCCATTGCTTGTCGATCTGTTCTGCAGTACCGAAGAATTTACCAATGGTTATATTGATTTGCCTCCTGGATTTTTGTCAGATGGTGAATCGCACCCGGGTGATGAGGCATTGTTTGTAACACGCGGGCGGCTCAATGTTCATTTACCAGACAGCCACGACTGGTTTGAGTTGCAGGAGAAAGACAGTCTTTTCATTCCAGAGGGTGTTACCCACAGATACTGTAACTATACGCACGAACCTACCGAATTATTTTTCTCAGTTGTACCGAAGTATAAGTGATGTTTACAAACCGAATGATATTCCGATCAGCTTGATTATGGAATGAAAGACTGAGTGTTATGAAAATCGAGCAGGTGGAAGTTTTCATTCTTTCTGATAGAAATACGGGTGCCCGTATGGATGCTTCTTTTGTAGATGGACTTGCTTTTGTGCGGTTACGGACAAGTGATGGAATTGTCGGGATATCAGAAATCTTTGCAGTGCCTCCTAAAGTAACCCAAGCGGTACTCGATGGGCCTGATTCACTTTTTGGGGCTATGTTAATAGGCCAGGAATTTGCTCATCCCCGAGATATTTGGAAAAAACTCTATGAGAACCGATTATTCGATAATCGGCGCGGCTGGTTAATCATGTGTCTTGGTGGAGTTGACGTCGCGTTATGGGATATTTATGGGAAGAAGAAAGGTTCTCCGGTCTGGCAATTGATGAGAGAAGGGAATCAGCCCATCGACACACCGGGCAACAAAGCCATGCCTTATTGTACAGTTGTGTCAGATCAGTGGGATCGCGAAAGTGTTCTGAGGCAGCAGGTAGAACGTGTGGTGGCATTGCGAGAGGCCGGTTACCGGGCTTTCAAAATTGAACCCATTCAGCAGGAGGCACAAACTATTATTGAACTCACTAAGTTAGTTCGTAATGAGCTCGATGTGGACGATATATTGTGCGTGGATGTTGTCTATTCTTGGAACAGTGTTGAGGAAGCCTTGAAAGTCATCGAGGAGATTGCCGAATACAATATTATGTTCGTTGAGACACCGTTCTCGATTGATCGTATCGATCTTTATAGTCAGCTTACTGCCCGATCGTGCATACCCATAGCTGCTGGCGAATATACGACGACGCGTTGGGAATTCCTTCACCTAATGAATGAAGGTGGCGTTTCAGTGCTGCAACCCTACATAACGACCTGCGGCGGCTTAACAGAAGCAGCAAGAATCGTAGATATTGCACAACAAGCTTCAAAGTTAGTTTGTCCTGGCAATTGGTCCACCCATGTGCTCGGAACTGCAACTTTGCACATCGCAGCCGGTTCTCCAATTTGTCCAACTTATGAATTGGCACCCACGGAAATCTACGGTTCGATTCTTCGAAAGGCTTTGGAAGAGCTAGCTCCGCCCGTAGTTGACGGAACCGTTTTCGTTCCCAACGCACCCGGCATCGGATTTAATTTGCCAGATGAGTTAGAAGCCTCTTTTAGCGTGAACTAAAGAAATAACGAACAGAGACGACGATTACCCCAACATCGCGATAACTGACTCTCATTCGGTTTGGATAGGTCGTGGTGTCGAGACTCCGCGATGGATCAATCCCATTTCCAGCAGTTCCTCCCAAAGAGCTGCAGGTATGGCTTGTTTCATTGCATCAACATTTGCAGTAACTTCAGTCTCCGAACGCATTCCGGGGATGACCGCTGCGACGGCTTGATGACCAAAAGGAAACTGCAGGGCCGCTGAACTCATCGAGACATGATGCCTCCTGCAGGTCGCTTCAATTTGATGAACCTGTTCCAACACTTGAGCCGATGCGGGAGCGTACTCATACATGGACTTCGGCGTGGGACTAGTTGCTAAGATGCCTGAGTTGTAGGGTCCTCCAATGATTACAGAGGTTCCTCGAGCAAGACACAGCGGCAGAAATGTTTTGTTTGCCGTTTGCTCAAGCAAGGTATAACGGCCTGCAAGAAGAATGACGTCTGGTTCTGTGTTTTTTAAGATCTGCTCTGCTGTTTCCCAATCATTGATTCCAAAGCCGATCGCTCCAAGAAAACCGTTTGACTTTAACTTCTCTAGTCTAGGCCAGCCGCTATCCAGAGTTTGTCGCAAATGATAGTCGAAGGTAGCACGGTCTCGGTGGACAGTAGGATCGAGATCATGGATCAGCGCGATATCAATGTGACCAACCTTGAGTCGTCTTAAACTATCGTCCAGTGATCGTTCTATACCCGCCCCGCTGTAGTCAAACTTGTATCCGACGTTTCTGGAGACCGCCATGCAATCGTCGCTATCCGTGGGCCACCCCTCCGACAAAACGCGGCCGACTTTGGTCGATAGTGTAAAGTCCTTACGTAACAAAGTTGAAAGGACATCACCGAGCCGTTGTTCGCTTAATCCGTACCCATAATAGGGTGCAGTATCAAAATAACGTATCCCTGAATTAAGAGCCGATAGTATGACGCGACGAGCCTCTTCTGAGGATACTGGCTCGTACAGGTTTCCAATTGGGGCGCCGCCGAAACCTAAGCGGGTGATCGTCACTGCAGAATTGGGGATCTGAAATGTGGATTGCGATTCCATGTGATAGCTAAGACGGAGAGTACGCAGGAGAAATTATTAATTAAATATCGGAGGTGTTAGTGAAAGCGAATTTGAATCGCATCGGTTGTTCTTACTGCCCTGGCACTTAATTTGTATAAACATTTTTTGTGTAATCTTAAACCTAACCCGAGAACTCTGGTTCAGGTAGCCCACTAAAGTGTGTGTCAATTGCAAATAAGGCGCCCGCTAGGTCAGCATGTGGAGTCAATTTGGTTCCGTTTGCATCCGATGATGCTGTGGTCACAAATAAGGTTGATAGATTGGGGCCACCAAACATGCAGCTGGTAACGTAGGGCGCAGGTATCGATAAGGTGAAGTCTACACTCCCATTGGGATCATACCGCGTGACCATACCGCTACCATAGTGCGCATTCCATAATCCCCCATTGGAATCTACAGTCATTCCATCGGGGAACCCCAACTCCTTTGTAAGTCGGGCAAATACACGCTTATCTCCCAGAGAGCCGGACTTGGGTTCAACATCGTAGGCGTAAATGGTATATCGTATGCTGTCGGCTATATAGAGAACCTTTCCATCGGGAGAAAAAGCCGGACCGTTAGAACAAATAAATCCCTCGATAACAGCGGTAAAGTCTCCGGCGGGCTCTACCCGATAGAGCGCGGCGTTAGGCAGTTCTTCAGATTCATGATATGTGCCCACCCACAGGCGACCCATGTGATCAGCTTTTGCATCGTTAAAGACGGTGTCATCCTTATTATCTCTTGGGTCGACAAAGGGTGAAGTATGACCGGAAGACTCATCGTAGGTTACCAAACCGGCAGAAGTTCCGAGCACGAATCCACCGTTTTTTCGAGGTATAAAGCTACTGACATAGTCAGGACCCTTTAGGGGTAATTGCTCATTAGTGTTGTCTTCGGGTCGGTAGCGGTATATGGCTGGCCGATACATATCCAGCCAGTAGAGGCACCGGTCGCGCGACGACCAAATCGGGCATTCGCCCAATAGAGAGTTGATGTTAGCTACACACTTAATATTCATCGGTTCAAATCAAACATTTGCGTATTGAGCGAGCATTTGGTAGAAGAAGATCATGGTTGAGTAAAGGATTCTATCAATATACCAAAGAGTAAGTGAGCTCGCATGCAGGAAAATATTAAGATTAGCGATATTCGAGCCTTTGTTGTTGAGACGGTTGGGGTCGGAGGAGATTACGGCTCGCGGCCAGGCGGACATTGGATCGTCGATGCACCGCAGTGCAACCCGCTTTCGATTTATGAGAATCATGCTGAATTGAGGGGAGGTGACGCCTCATCGGCAGTGGGCAGCATTCTTGTTGAGATTGAGTCATCTACCGGAAGAGTCGGATACGCTACCGGGGTGGGTGGAGCACCCGCATGTTGTGTTATAGAAAAACATCTGAAGCGATTTTTGATTGGCAAAGAGATTTCTGACACAGAATTTATTTGGGACATCATGTTCAGGGCAAGTCTTTCGTACGGCAGGGGAGGCATCGCTCTTTTAGCCATCAGCGCGGTTGATTTAGCAGTGTGGGATCTGATCGGCCGTCTGTTCGGGCAACCTGTTTGTCGGATAGCCGGTAGTGGTGACAATCGTTCCGAACTGCCTGTGTATTGCACGGGACCTAAACCCCAAATTTACAAAGAGCTGGGGTTTTGGGGCGCCAAGATTGGGTTACCTTACGGCCCTGGTGCAGGCGCTGCCGGATTTCAAAAGAATATCTATAGGATAAGTGAGTGCAGGGAGATGTTGGGCTCCGAATATCCGTTTATGGTTGATTGCTACATGGGACTTGACTGCGAGTACGCATCGAAGCTGGCGGAAGCGGTATTGCCTTATGACTTGTATTGGATTGAAGAAGCGTTGCCCCCGGACGATATTGAAAATCTTAAGTTGCTTAAAAAACGGCACCCCACGATTTCTTGGACTGCGGGTGAACATGAATACTCGCGTTTTGGGTTTATAAAGTTAATAAGGTCTGGAGCGGTTGATATATTGCAGCCGGATCTAATGTGGTGTGGTGGCATGACAGAGGCTTTGCGCATCGCTAAGTTAGCAAAAAAAGAAAATGTACCCGTTGTCCCACATGCGGGAGGTATCTACAGTTACCATTTTGCGGCCGCTTGCCGGGAGATTTCAATGGTCGAATATTGCATTCCGAGTCTCAATGGAGATGAGATTGAACCGGTTTTCGGTACGATGTTTGACGGGGAGCCCCTTCCCGTCGATGGGAAAATAGCGATCAGCGACAGGCCGGGGTGGGGTTTAGAGTTGCGCCCAGATCAATTCCGGATGGACCGGCCGTATGCCCTTGATTAGATCAGGCGAGCCAAAATTATTGACGCATTTTGTTGATTTTTTAGTTAGATTGTCGTGGGGAGTGTAATGCAGGTGTGATTTTGTGTATGCTATGCATGACAAGTTCGTTTTAGGTTATAGGTAAGGAGAGGTATTAGAATTTTCGATTGCAGTTAACACAAAAAGGAATATAGGAGGATGTAACTGATGGCAAAGAAAGCTTCAGACAGTCGTGGTTGGTCCCGACGTCAATTTGCAAAGAGTCTGGTTGCGACTGGTGCGTTAGGGGCGTTGGGTGGGCTGCCTATTCGATTAGCACATGCAGGGGCCGATGTTTATTGGATGGGATGGCAGGGTTATGACGACTGTTTTCGAACAACCGATTATCTAGAGAGTAACGATATTACTTTTAACACGACATATATCGCCTCGAACGAGGAAGTCATAACCAAACTAGCGGCCGGCGGTCTCGGTAAATACGACATCTCGACGATGTACTTTGGATATATCCAGATGATGGCAGAAGCGGGTTTAATTCAACCAATTGACGAAAGCAAAGTGGAAGCTCTTGTGGGTGGGAAAATTCTGCCGCAGTTTCTAACACAAGAAGCATTGCGATGGAACGGGCAGCTATACGGTGTGCCGTGGACGTGGGGCACAATCCCGATGATGTATGATCCTGCAGCGATCGAGGCGCCTAAGAGATGGAAAGACCTTTGGGACCCGCTGTATAAGGACAAGATTGGAATGATCGCAGATCCATTGGGCAATCTTTACGTCTGGATACCCGCTATAACGGGCAATCCGAACCCGAACATGTCGACACACGCTCAGGTCAAAGAAACAATCGACGCACTAATCGATCTAAAGAAGAACCACGCCCGCGCATTCTTTCAAGGATACGGTGAATGTGCGGACGCTTTTGCGCGCAACGAAATTGTTGTGAGTGCAATGGGCTGGGAAGCGATGGTTGGTTTCGCGGCGGCTAAGGGCAAGGTTATTGATTTCACGATTCCAGAGGAGGGCACCTTGATGTTTATGGATGCCTTTATCATTCCAACCGATGCACCGAATCGCGACATTGCATACGACCTTGCTAACGTTTGTCTTGGGAAAGAAGGCCAACTGTCGCTGGCAGAAGGGCTCGGTCAGGCGATTGTTAATACGGATATTGTTCCTTTGGTTTCTCAAGAAAACCGTGATATGTACCGTTACGACAATTTCGCAGCTATTTCCGAGAAGGCACATCTGTGGCCTGTGCCGCCATCGGAATCCGATGGTGTGCACGCGACTTTTGACGAAATGCTTGAGGAGTACGAAAGACTGGTCAAAGCCTAAGTTTTGGCGCATTGCTGCAAGCGGGCGTCCGGAACGATTGTCTTCGCTCCGGACCTGCCCGTTGCAGGTTTCTTGGGATTATTTTCGTTGGCTTGTCGTCAGGCTGAGGTTTGGCCGTGGAATCGGTCGTTACGTCTATCGCGCAGAAACCCAAGATTCGCCTCAAGCGTTTGAGAAGGTAACTTAGACTCGGAATATGATTGATATTGTTTCAAATCTGGACTTGGAAAGTTAAACATGGTTAACGATAGGGGTAATCAGCTCAACCAAAAAGACAGCCCGCTGGTACGTTTGCGGGACCTGTCAAAAAGTTTCGGTCGGGTTGAGGCTGTAAAGTCGATCAATCTCGATATTAAGAGTCGTGATTTTCTGGCTATTCTGGGCCCATCGGGGTGCGGTAAAACAACTCTTCTCCGCTTAATTGGTGGGTTTGCCGAACCATCGAATGGGACTATCGAGATCGGTGGCAACGATGTCACTCGACTTGGTCCAGAGCGACGGCCCACTAATATGGTATTTCAGGGATATGGACTGTTCCCTCATATGACTGTGCGGGAAAACATTGCATACGGTTTGAAGATCCAAAAAGTATCGCAATCGGAGCGCGAACAACGGGTTGATGACGTCATCGGGTTGGTTCGTTTGGAAGAGTTGGCTGACCGCGGCACGGGTGAGCTGTCCGGAGGCCAGCAACAGCGAGCCGCGTTGGCAAGAGCCATTGTCATGAGGCCCCAGGTCTTGTTGTTAGACGAACCACTGGCGGCCTTAGACCTTAAGCTGAGGCAAGCGATGCAGGAAGAACTTCGCCGCATCCATAATGAGATCGGCGGCACATTTGTTTTTGTTACGCATGATCAAGGGGAGGCGCTAGCATTGTCGAACCGGATCGCCGTTATGGATGAAGGGAACATTGTACAGGAGGGTGGTCCGGAGGATATCTATGCTAGCCCTGAATCTCGGTTCGTTTCAACATTTATAGGAGAGGCAAATATACTCTCTGGGAGGCGACAGAACAGTGTGGTGACTCTAGCAGCTGGACTGGATTTACCAAGTTCATCGGGACCTGATGGAGCCGTTATTTTGGTTATCAGGCCTGAGGCAGTCCAGATTTTGTCCGACAATTCGCAGGTCGATGTTCGTACAGAAGGGACAATCGTCGACAAGGTGTACTTGGGGGCATACGTCCGATTCCAGATTCAGCTTTCAAGTGATGAGTTTATAACTGCCAACGTTCCAACATTGAATCTCTCAAAGGAATATTTTTCTGGAGATCGCATTGCAGTAGGTTGGGCCGGAAAAGATCATCGAATCCTAATGGATTCATAAGCCGTGCGGGAATTGATCAAGAGCTGGAAGACCGTACCGTCGCTCGCGGTACTGGCGGGCCTATTTGTAGCACCGTTGTCTTTGTTATTTGTTGTTAGCTTCTGGTCGAAGAAGTTGTTCCGGGTAGTGCCGGATTTTGTTTTCGATGGCTATCAAAAAGCTTTAGTCAGTTACTGGGATGTTGGACTCAACACATTGGCTATTGCTATTTCCACAGGAATTATCACCACTACAATTGCTTTCTTTTTCGCATTTTTTATCCGATTTAAGGCGGGTCGCTACGGTGATATCTTGCTTTTCATTTCTTTGGTGACATTGTTCGGTGGATATCTGGTTAAGATCTACGCATGGAAGAGCATTCTCGGATTAGAGGGTATATTAAACACCGCGTTGATTGGTCTGGGGATCGTTTCAGAGCCGCTCGGAGCGCTCCTCTACAACCGGGGTTCGGTCGCAACAGCCCTTACCCATTTTCTTTTACCGATCGCGGTATTGCCCATTGTAGCCTCGATGCGAAACATTCAGGATATCACCCTTGAAGCAGGGCGCGATCTTGGTGCGGGCCCAGTCCGTATACTGCTTGGGGTCGTTCTGCCACAATGCCGGGCCGGTATCATTGCCGCTTTTGCTTTCTCTTTTCTTATCGCTGCCGGAGACTACATCACGCCATTGTTTTTAGGCGGCACTGATGGCGCAATGATCGGGATGTTTATTGCCAGCCAATTCTCAATTCGATTCGACTGGCCGCTAGGTTCTGCGATGGCATTTCTTACGATGTTTTCATGTCTAACGGTTGTTCTTATTGCGCGACTGGCGATTGTAAGAGGGCGCAAGTGAACCGCTCTAGCGAATGGGGTTGGTGGGGTTTTGGTACTCTGGTTGTTGTCTTTATGACGACGCCGTTAATTCTGGTTGTTTTGTTTTCATTCGGTGAGAGTGCGCTCACAAATTTTCCTATGGGGGGGATCACGGGGAAATGGTATGACGAACTGTTTGCCAATCGGGAGTTTTGGAAAGCGTTTAGAAACAGTCTGACTATCGCTGGTGTCGTTGTGGTTGTATCCACGGGCATCGGTACGATGGCTGCCTTGACTTTGGCGCGTATGCGCCCGACCCTGTCGCAACCCTTGCTAATTGCGTTGTGTTTGCCAGTAATGATGCCTCCGCTTGTGATTGCTATCGCGCTGCTCGTTTATTATGTGCGATGGGTCGGGGTCGAGCTCAGTTTGTTTACGGTAATCCTTGGCCATTTGCTTGTGACTCAACCGTTTGTTATTTTGATTGTTTATGCACGAATGGCAACATTTAACTATGAGCTGATTGATAGCGCTCGCGACCTCGGTGCGAATTCTTGGATAACATTTTTGACAGTGACCCTGCCGATTATTAGGTCAACGGTGATTGGTGCCGCCCTCATAGCATTAGCGGTTTCGTTAGACGAGTTCCTCATAACCTTTTTCACAATAAGCGGAGGCAATACGCTGCCCACCTTTGTATTTGGCAAGATACGAACTGAAATGGATCCAACGATCAATGCAATCGCTACAATTCTGCTCGTATTGACTGTGAGCTCAACCATTATTGCTATGAAAGTGAGCCGGTATCGAGCTTGATATATCACCGGGGGACCAACCTATGAATGCAAGAAAAGGACGGGAGGCACAATGGGAGAAAGAGGGGTACTTGGCGGTTGAGGACCTGCTGTCAGAAGACGATTTAGCCAAGCTGAGGTATAGATTTGATGATTTCGCGCGGCAAGGCCAGTATCTCAGCGAGAGCACCGATCGATTTAAATTGACCAGTTTCGAATCGATCAGCGACCCATCTGCGATTCAGGGAAACGCTGTTCAGGTTGTTGCGGAGCCCCATGAAATTGATGGTCAAATCATGGAATTGGCGAGAGACTCCAGAATACTTGATATTGTTGAAATTGCGTTAGGTCCGAACATTCAACTCTATTATTCGATGGTGTTTATGAAGCCGCCAAGCGTGGGGAATAATGCTCCTTGGCACCAAGATTTTTCGTTTTATGCCCATACACGTGCAGATCTTGTGCACGTCCAAATCTACTTCGATGACTCGACTGTTGAGAATGGCTGTCTTCGGATTGCGCCTGGAAGTCGAAAGTTAGGCCTATTAAATCATTTCAAAGATGGTGTTTTTACAGGCGAGCTTCAGGGCGACACCA
>TARA_B100000686_G_scaffold137693_2_pt1 | contig 54023 bp, 51 predicted proteins | sample TARA_B100000686 | Tara Oceans TARA_B100000686 (sample SAMEA2622733) | marine metagenome | biome: marine biome (ENVO:00000447); feature: marine epipelagic mixed layer (ENVO:xxxxxxxxx); material: "saline water (ENVO:00002010), including plankton (ENVO:xxxxxxxx)" | depth 150 m
AAGTCTACATATATTTCTTTTGCCAAACCATTTGTATCGATGTCTTGCGATATAGTCATAAAAAAAATCTCTTAAAAACTTAGGAAATATATAAAATACATAACTAATTTTATATATCCCTTTCAAATCAAACAATATTGATAAAACTGCATCAGATTTTGTTTTTAACACACCATTTCTTAAATATACAACATTATCCAAGTTTTTAATTTTATCTAAAGCATATCCATATTCAGATAAAAGCTTTGAAGCTATATTAGATTGCAATGATGCAAAGCTAAAAGTTTTGAATTTATCTCTTCGTAAAATAAAATCAACCGTATAATTACATAAATTACAATATCCATCAAAAAATATCAGATTATTCCTCTTTGAATTATTAGCTAACATAATTATAGATATTAGCCTTGGGGAGGAGAATAATTTACATTACTAGCATTTCTTAATGCATCAATTCCATCTTCTGCTGAAATTAAAGCTGTTGTTTTAAGGTTAGTGACTGCACCTGCTCCAGATATTGCCATTAAAAGAGAAGCCATAGTGTTATTATCTGGTGCTTCCATAATTAATACTAAGTCATATTCGCCTAAAGCAAAAAAAGCTTGAATAATTTTTACTCCAAATTTATCTAACATCGGACTAAGTTTTTCAAAGCGGTTTTCTGGGTTTTTTACTTGATTAGCCCAAGCTTCAGATGTATATGAGCATTGTGTTAAATAATATGGCATTTATTACCTCCTTGGTTATGAATATAAATTTATTTTAAACACTAAATATCAATTATTCAAATATCTATTTACTACATATATAAACAAAAGCTGGAGGTAAATTCCTCCAGACAATTCTACTTTTAGAAACTTTTTGAAAACGGCGAATTAATTTTTTTTTAAACCTGATACCAGATGGAAATATTATACCTGGTAAAAGTGCGATAGTTAAAAAAAGCCCTCCCGGCTTTAAAGCTATATATAATTCATTTAATAATTCATCTTGTAGATCATTATCAAAAGCAGCCCAAGGTAAAGCTGATATAATACAGTCAGAATGCCGAGTTCCATGTTTTGACAAATATTTGTTTATTTCACTTGCAGAATCATTATAAACAATCACATTAGGGTTAGTATTTTTAGTTTGGTTAAATAACACCTTATTAAGTTCTATTGCAAAAAATAATGAATTATCAGATTTTTTATTTATAATTTCATTAGTAAATATTCCAGTTCCTGGTCCTAACTCTACAATTACAGATTTAGTAGTTAAATCTGCACTATCAGTAATTAACCTAGATAAATTTTTTGAGGAAGAAAATAAAGAACCTATTTGCCTAGGATTTTTAAAGAATTCTTTTGTGAATTTCATTTTTTATATGATTTCTTTTTTCATTCCAGGGATTCTATTCAATTTTTGATCGCCTTCTAGAACTTGGTGCCAACCTCCTTTATCATCTATTAAATGATTGTCAGAGCTTCCTATTGGATTCCATCCAAGAATATCCTTAGCCCGACTTGTATCTCTCCAAGCATATTTATTGTTTGAACTAGCATGAAAAACATCAAATCTAATACTTTCTGGTGCACTTAAGCAAAGGTCAATCATTTGCAAACAATCTTGTTGAGATAGAAATCCTGGGTATTGCCGACGCAAATTAGGTTTATCTTCAGCTAAAACTCCTCCTAAACGAATACATAAAACTGAAATATCATAACGATCTGAATAAAAATGTCCTAAAGCCTCACAAAAAACTTTACATGCACCGTATATACTTTTAGGCCTAGTAGGATGCTCCTCTGTAATCATTTCCCAAGGACCTTTAACTTTGTCATATTCTCCTGCAGCTAACTCTCCATATGGATATTCCATTTCATAACCCGTCATAGTGTCACCCGTGCTACCTAGAACAACTCGCTTAACTCCATTTAACCTAGAAGCTTCATATACATTTCTAGTTCCTAAAATACCTACATTAAAATGCTCATCCCAATTAATTACATCTTTAGTGTAATTTGACATGTGAAGAACAATATCAATATTTTCAAAAGCTGGCATTATAGAATCCAAATCAGTAATGTCCGCCTGTAAAGTTGGAATTTCAGAAACATAACTTCTATTAAGAGCAGTAAATTCATATTTATGTGAGAGGTTTCCGAAAGTAATTCCACCTATAAGACCACTTGCTCCTGTAATTAACACTTTAGGTTTATTCATTAAAAAACTCCTTATTAAAGAATATGAATATAATATATAAACTCTAACACAAAAATTTACAGAATTAATTTATAGATTGACAAGTGTTTATTTAACATATAGCCTCAAAATAATTAACAAAGTATTTAAAGGAGAATATATTACTTATGGACCTAGGAATAAAAAATAAAGTTGCATTTGTAACTGGAGGCAGTAGAGGACTTGGTAAAGCTGCTGCAATATCACTTGCAAAAGAAGGTGTAAATATAGGTATTTGCGGTAGAACACAATCTAGTATAGATTCAACTATTGATGATTTGAAAACATTAGGAGTACAAGTTGAAGGATTTATAGCAGACATTTCAAATATAAAAAATTTAGAAAAACTTCATAAAGATATAACAAATAAATTAGGTCAAATAGATATTTTAGTTAATAATGTAGGTGGATCTAAATCTAAAGGAGATTTTACAGAAACCTCACTTAATGGTTTCCAAGAAACTTTTTCGTTAAATTTATTTGGATCATTTGAAATGATGAAACTTGTAACACCAAATATGATAGATAATCAATGGGGGAGAATTATTAATATAGCTTCTATATGGGGTAGAGAATATGGTGGAAATATATCATACATGGCTGCAAAAGCTGCACTTATAGCTACTACAAAACATGCAGGGTTATCATTAGCAAAACATGGAGTATTAGTTAATAGTATCGCACCTGGATCTATAGCTCACCCTGAAGGCAGTTGGGAAAGATTTCAAAATGAAAATCCTAAATCTGTAGTTGATGAATTTATATCTAATAACCTTCCAATGGGTAAATTTGGATGGCCTGAACCTGTTGGAGATTTGATAGCATACCTTTCATCTGATCGTATAGGATTAATCACAGGTTCATGTGTGGTAATAGATGGAGGACAAAGTTATTCTATGCTCTAATTTGCCCATCACCTATAACTATCCATTTATAAGAAGTTAATTCTCTAAGGCCCATAGGCCCACGTGCATGTATTTTATTTGTACTAATTGCAACTTCAGCCCCGAGTCCGAATTGTCCACCATCATTAAATCTAGTTGAAGCATTAACCATTACTGCACTAGCATCTACTTCATTAAGAAATTTATCACTAGAGTAGGAATTATTTGTAATAATAGCTTCTGTATGCCCAGATCCAAATTCCTCAATATGCTTTAATGCATCTTGAATTGAATCAACAATTTTGACTGAAGCTATTAAAGATAAAAATTCCATACCCCAATCATCTTCATTTGCTTTAACAACTAAATTTGAATTATGCCCTTTTAAAATATTAAACGCTCTTTCATCACACCTAATTTCCACACCAGATTCAAACAGAACATTTGCTATTTTAGGTAATAATTCTTGATATATCTTTTTATTTATAAGTAATGTATCCATTGCATTACATACTGATGGTCTATTTACTTTTGCATTGTTAACAATTGAAATTGCCATATCAATATCAGCATATTCATCTACATAAACATGACAAACTCCTATACCTCCTGTAATAGCAGGAATTCTAGATTCATTAGCAACCATATTAACTAATTTTGATCCTCCTCTAGGTATTATTAAATCAATATAATCTTTCATATTTAACATTTGATTAACTAAATCTCTATTTGTAGATTTAACTATTTGAATTATATTTTTGTTTACACCAGTATCTACTAATGAATCCCTAATTAAACCTGATAAAGCTATATTAGTTAAAATACCTTCCTTGCCTCCCCTCAAAATAACAGAATTACCTGATTTAATACATAAGGCTGAAAAATCTACTGTAACATTTGGACGATTTTCATATATCGCACCTATTACACCTAATGGTACTCTCCTTTTTTCAATTCTCAGGCCGTTTGGTAAAGATTTTATATCAAAAATTTCATCAAGAGGATCTGGAAGCTCAGCAATAGTTATTACATCCTTAGAAATATCACTTAATCTTTTATCATCTAAATATATTCTGTCAATTAAAGAATCATCCAGTCTATTACTTATAGCTTCTTCACAATCTTTTTTGTTAGCAATTAAAATCTGTTCTTTATTTACCATTAAATTTTCAGCTATTTTATATAAAGATCTATTTCTATCTTCAGAGTCTAAGCTTGCTAACACTTTAGCAGCTTCTTTTGCCTCTTTTCCTAGTAAAAGTAATTCGTTAGAATATTTCAAAAAATTTTCTCCTAAGTTTCACAACAAAACCATATTGTTTCTATGAACAACTTCATCTCCATACCTATATTCAAGTATATCAAATATCTTGTCAGACCTAATCCCTTTAATCTTCTCTAAATCTTGAGAAGAATAATTAGTAATACCTACCCCTATTCTTTTACTTTTGTTAGACACAATCGATATAATTGCCCCTCTATCAAATTCCCCATTAATTTCAACAACCCCTGCAGGCAGTAAACTCCCTGTATTTTTTATTATGGCATTAATAGCACCATCATCTATAACAATACTTGTATTAGATAATAATCCACTTAACATCCATCTTTTTCTGCTTTCCAATTTATTATTACTTGCTTTAAACATAGTTCCAACAGGCTGGTGATTAAGTAATTTAATTAAAACTTCATCTTCTAAACCATTAGCTATAATAGTGCTAATTCCAGTAGAAGTAGCTAATTTAGCTGCCTCAATCTTAGTAGCCATACCTCCACGGGCGAAATCATTAGAGGAAGCTCCACCCATAGAGTATATTTTCTCATCAATATTATTTACTTCTCTAATTAATTCTGCATCATTGTAAAGATTAGGATCTTTTGTAAACATACCTTTTATATCACTTAAAATAATTAAAAGATCTGCATCAATTAGATTTGCAACCATTGCAGATAAATTATCATTATCACCAAAATTTTGCCCTTGTAATTCATCAACTGAAACAACATCATTCTCATTAATTATAGGTATAACTTTGTTATTAATTAAACTGAATAAAGTGTTACGAATATTCAAATAACCAAGCCTATTACTAAAATCATTCTTAGAAAGTAAAGCTTGAGCTACAATAATATTCTTTTTATTAAATAATTCTTCATAGGCATACATTAAATGTGGTTGCCCTATAGAAGCAAGCATTTGCCTAAATGATAAATGCTTTATATTACTAGAGCCCCTAAGCTTAATACGACCTGCTCCAACTGCACCAGAGCTAATTAATACAACTTCAATTCCATTTTGATGTAAATAAGATATCTGGTCAACAAACTTATTCATAAAATTTACATCTAAACCTTGTAATCCATTTGTTAATAAACTTGTACCAGCTTTAATAACAATTCTTGAATATTTATTTGTGTCTGATTTATTAGAAATAATAGTCATATTTAATTACTCACAAAAACTAAAATTAAATTGAAAAATTTACTATTTATTAGTTTTAAAAAATTACTGCTTAATTATAATTACCAAGCTGGATCTGAATCATGAAAATCATTATTTGTTATTCTCCTTTGATCTGATCCATCTGACTTCATAACAAATATCTCAGCATCACCATCAAGGTAAGATACAAATGCTATTTGTTTTCCATCAGGGCTCCAGACTGGTTGGTCATCTCTAACATCATTATTTGTCAAACGTACAATGTTTCCACCAGTTGAATCCATTATATAAATTTCAGGATTGCCATCTTTATCAGATACAAACATTATATTTTTACCATCAGGAGACCATGAAATAGAATGTTCATTAAATTCAGAATTTGTTAAATTTCTTTGACTTTTTCCTGTAGATGTCATTGAATAAATTTCAGAGTTCCCATCACGCATAGAAAGAAATATTATAGTATCTGCACTAGGTGACCATTTTGCATTGTAATCAGCAGTTTCTGTTAATCTAAATTGATTAACTCCATCTGGATTTCTCGTATATATTCCAATAGACTCTTTTTCAATAACAGAAAATAAAATAGTGTTATTTTGTCTAGACCAATCTCCAATTTCACGACCATTCAATGTCGTTAATCTTATTGTCCCCCCACCATCGACTTGAACAATGTTAATTTGATCTCGATCAGGTTGTTTTGATAAATATGCTATATTCTTACCATTGGGGGCCCATAAAGGAGAAGATGTAGAACTAGTAAAACCAGTAGTTGCATTAGATATTACCGACCTAATAGTACCATCATTTTTCATTACATTTATAGATTTATCTTTACCAGAACCTGACACAAATGCTATTTTGTCGCGGTCAGGAGATATAATAGGTGACACATCATCTTCTTGAGATTGGGTTAACTTAGCTTCATTTTCACCTGTTGAGTCAATAGAATAAATATTAAAATCGCCATCACGATCAGAATTAAAATATATTTTGTTTGCAGCATCTGCAGAACTGCAGCCGTAAAAAATAAATATAAATATAGGTAAAAAATAAACAATATTCTTCCTATATTTACTATAAATCTTTTTGAAAATTTCGTATATCATATTTAAACTCTTCAATTTAAATAATTTCATAGATTTAATTTAATTAAAAGCTATAAACTATGTAACAGCTATATATATTAATAAGTCAAGCTTGATTAGGGTACACTTTTAAGTATCTTAAAACTAACTTAATTATAATAAACTGACTTTTATTGCAACAGCTCCACCTCCACCATGACATAATACTGCTATACCAGTCTTAAGATCCTTATTTTTTAAAGCATGAATTAATGTAACTAAAATTCTAGTACCCGTAGCTCCAAGAGGATGTCCAAGTGCAATTGCACCTCCATTCACATTAACTTTAGACCAATCCAAATTCAAATATTTAGCATTTGACAAAATTTGGCCTGCAAATGCTTCGTTAACTTCAAATAAATCAATTTCTTCAATTTTAGTATTACTTTTAACTAAAACTTTTTCTACAGCTATAGCTGGAGCTTCAAAAAGTTCAGCTGGATCATTTGCAACTATTGCATAATTATCGATTATAGCTATAGGATTAAGCCCTTTGGAAGTAGCATAATCACTATCAGACAATATTACTGCAGCGGCTCCATCTGAAATCTGTGAAGAATTACCTGCTGTAGCAACTCCATTTTTTGAAAAAGGAGATTTTAAATTCTCTAATACTTCCAATGTAGTATCATCTCTTGGTCCTTCATCGTAAATAAATTCTTTTTTACCTTTTTTATTTTCTATAATAACAGGAGCAATTTCAGAGCTAAACATACCTGAATTTATCGCAGATATAGCTCTTTGATGACTTGTTACTGCATAATTGTCTTGATCAATTCTAGTAACTCCAAATTTATCTGCAGTTTTTTCAGCTAAAACACCCATAGACAAGTCGTTAAAAACACACCAAAGCCCATCTTTGATCATTGAATCTTCTAGAATTTTATTACCAAGTTTTCCATCGGTCCTACTATCATTCATTATATGAGGTGCTCTACTCATATTTTCCATTCCACCAGATAAAACAACATTAACATCTCCAGATTTAATCATTTGAGAACCTAAAATAACTGACATTAAACCAGAGGCGCAAACCTTATTCACTGTAATAGCTGAAATAGATGAAGAAACTCCTGAATATATCAATGCTTGCCTAGCTGGTGCCTGACCAACACCTGCACTTAATACATTACCCATAATTGCATAATCAAGCTCAGATTTGTTTATTAAAGATTCTTTAATTGCAGATTTTATTGCAAAAGAGGCCAAATGAGGTGCTGAAAGTGAACCAAATGCTCCTAAGAATTTTCCAATTGGTGTACGTTTAGCACTTAATATCACAACTTTTTTATCTTTTGTCATTTATAAACCTCTTGGAATTTTAACAATGATATGTTTTTTGTTTAAATCAACCTTAATTACAACATCACGAATTGCAGGTAAAAGAATTTCTTTTGAATTATCTAAAGATATAATATAAATATCATTTGCACCAGTATTTATAATATCTATTACATCACCTAAATATTTATATTCTTCTGTAAAAACATGCAACCCTAACAACTGGAAGTGATAATAATTTCCAGGTTCTAATGGAGATATATCTTCTATATGAACTTTAATTAATTTATCTCTTAAAGAATCTGCTTGGTTAACATTTTTAATTGAATCTAAAGTAATTAAAAAGTTTTCTTTAGATCTCTTAACACTAGTAATTGTATATTTTTTTTGCTCTATATATATATTATTGCCAGGAGAAAATCTTTTCTCATTATCAGATAAGCTTAAAACTTTTATACAACCCTTAATGCCCCAAGGACGTAATATTTTCCCTACTAAGACTTCAGGTATGGGTTCTGAATTAAATAAAGTATTTGAATTTAACACAATTTATCTAATAAATATAATACTATATTATTTCTAACGTTACTCTAACATTTTGTTTTATAGCTAAAACTTTTAAAATTGACCTCATTGCTCTAGCAAACTGACCTTGTCTTCCTATCACTCTTCCTTTATCTTCTGGATGAACTTCTAGGCTTATTACAATTCTATCATCTGATTCAATGGTTTCGGTTACTTTAACTTCATCAGGATTAGCAACTACTGAAGTAGCTATATACTCAATTAGTTCTTTCATTTTCTTCTGAACCCTCAATCACGCCTCTAGATTTCAACATTCTTTCTACAGCTAAGCTAGGGGAAGCTCCCTTTTTTAACCACATTAAAGCTTTATCATTATCCATATTTATCAATGGCGGATCCTGTCTAGGGTTATAATGACCTATTTGATCAACAAATTTTCCATCTCTAGCAGCACGAGAATCAGCAACCACAATCCTATAACTAGGCTGATGCTTAGATCCAACTCTCCGTAACCTTATCCTCAACATATTTTTCTCACTTGATTATTAAATAATAAATTTTATTCTGCCTATTTATAGTTGTCAATTATTTTTGTGATTCAGCCTTAACTTTGTTCAACTTATTTACTACTCTAGACTTTCTTCTTGCAGCATTATTTTTATGAATTGCACCTTTTTGAGCAGCTTTATCTAAAGCAATAACTGCATTACTGACTGTTATTTCAGCATTTTCAATATCATTTTCATCAATCAATCTATTTGACTTTGTAATTAAACTTTTTGCACGAGTTCTCAATGGAGCATTTTTTTTACGCTTTCTCTCTGAAACTCTAGCTGATTTTGCACTTGACAATATTAAATACCTCCTAAATAGTAATTATTAATCTACTGTTCTAGAAACAGATATTACACCTTTAACATTATCTAAACTTGAACATAAATGATCAAGGTTTTCTATACTGTTAATATATACAGTTAAATATATTATACTTATATCATTGTACTCTTCTTGAATACAAGATGCTATGTTTAATCTCTCTTTAGCTACTTGAACTGTAATATCTCTCAATAAACCGACTCTATCATATGCATCTATTTTTATCCTAGAAGGATAAGTTTGGCTGTTATAATCATGAGTAACGTTATTCCAGTCAACCTCTATCTGATTATCTAAATCATAATCAATAATCTCTTTGCAATTCCTTCTATGAACGGATACCCCTTGATCTCTATTTAAAAATCCAACTATTTCAGTTTCAGGGGAAGGGCTACAGCAAAGAGCAATCACTGTTTTTAAATCACCACTACCAGTAACAGATCTATTAACAACTCTTTCTCTATATGAATTTTGCACTAATTTACCTTTTTCTGATGAAATTTTATTTGTTTTAGCTAATTCTTCTATAACTTCAGAAACAGGCAATTTCCCACTCCCAAGTAGATTTAAAAATTCTGACTCATTATCAAAATTCATTAATTTAACTATATCTGAAATTTCAATTGAATTATTAAAATGCTTAATCCGTTCTTCGATTAAATATTTTCCATTCTGTAGATTATTTTTATGTTCCTGACGGTTAAACCATTGTTTAACTCTTGTTTTAGCTGAAGTTGTTTGTAAAAAACCTAAATCATTATTTAGCCAATCTAAGCTTGGTCCTCTAACAGTCTTGCTTGTAATTATTTCAACCCTATCTCCATTTTTTAATTGATAAGATAAAGGTACTAATTTATCATTGACTTTGGCTCCAACACATCTATGGCCTATATCAGTATGTATCCTATACGCAAAATCAAGAGGAGTGGAACCTGCTGGCAATTCTTTAAGATCTGATTTAGGAGTATAAACAAAAACTTGGTTTTTAAAAACATCAGACTTAAAAGATTCAACAAATTCTTGAGCCCCCACAACATCTTTTTGCCATTCAAAAATCTGCCTTAGCCATGTTATTTTACTATCAAACTTATCATCTTCTAAATCAGAATCAGATTTATAAAGCCAATGAGCAGCTACACCATATTCTGACGTAGAATGCATATCTTTGGTTCTAATTTGTACTTCTACAGGATGAGCTCCTTCACATAATACAGTTGTATGAAGAGATTGATATAAATTATCTTTTGGATTAGCAATATAATCATCAAATTGCCCTGGAATAGGCCTCCATAATTTATGAACCAAACCTAAAGCTGAATAACATTCATCAATATTTGTTACTAATATTCTTAACGCAAAAAAATCATAAATTTCTTCAATTTTCTTATTCTGGTCTAAATAAGACTGAATTTTTTTATATATACTATAAATATTTTTTGGCCTACCTGAAATTTGAGATTTAATTTTAAAACTATCTAATTCTGGTTGTAAAATATCAATTATATTTTCAATATATTTTTCTCTTTCACTTCGTTTAGTTTTTAATAATAGAGAAATATTTTGATATTCTTTTGGATTTAAATATTGAAATGATAGATCTTCTAATCTCCACTTTAATTCCCATATACCTAATCTATGAGCAAGAGGAGCATATATATCTAAAGTTTCTCTTGCAATATATAGTTGCCTATCATATGGCAAAGAGTTAAGAGTATTCATATTATGCAGTCTATCAGATAGCTTTATTAATATTATTCTAACATCAACAGCTATAGAGCTGATCAGTTTACGTAAATTTTCTGCTTGAAGAATATCTTCATCACTTAATTCATTATTTACATTTGATTGAACTTTTTTCATTTCGGGAGTAAGTTCTGATCTAGTAAGCTTAGTAACTCCATCCACTAATTTTGCAATGTCTTCACCAAATAATTGAGACAACTTATCAAAAGCAACATTACAATCTTCCATAACATCATGTAATAAAGCTGCTGCTAAGACTTGGTGGTCTAACTTTAAATCAGCCAAAAAATTAGCTGTTTCAATTGGATGATTTATATAAGGTTCACCTGAAAGTCTAGATTGCCCTTTATGTGATTCTAATGCAAATTTATAAGCTTCTTGAATTACAGAAACTTGATCTTCTATAAGGTATTTTTCAGCTTTATCAATCAATAATTGAATAGAGTCCATAACAAAACCCAACAATATTTTATTTAATTTATATAGTATCCTTAAATTAAATTGTATAAAATAACAATTTAAAGCTAAATATTAATTTAACTACTACTAAAAGGAATGATTAATTGTATAAATCTCCTAGGGGCACATCAGATATTTTACCAGAAAATCAGATGTATTGGCGAATATTAAATAAAAATATAGAAAAAATTTCTTTAGAATTTGCTTATGAACGCATTGATACTCCCATAATTGAAGATGCCAATTTATTTGTGAGAGGAATTGGTGAGCTTACAGATATAGTTGAAAAAGAAACTTATACTTTTAAAGATAGAGGAGACAATTTATTAACCCTAAGACCAGAAGGAACTGCACCCATATGCCGCGCGTACCTTCAACATGGCATGCAAAACTCAACCCAACCTACTAGATTATATTATGTATTACCAAATTTCAGATATGAAAGACCACAATCTGGAAGATATAGACAGCACCACCAGTTTGGAGCAGAAAATATTGGTGAATCCGATCCATATATTGATTGTGAGATTATTGAGTATGCTTGGAGATTTTTACAAAGTGTAGGTCTATCAATGTTAAACTTAGAAATTAATAGTATTGGAGATAAAAAATGTCGCCCCAAATACATTACAGATTTAAAAGAATACTATAATTCACAATCTAATAACTTATGTAAAGACTGCACTAGACGTTTAAACAACAACACCCTGAGATTATTAGACTGTAAAAATTCAGACTGTCAAGAAATAATTTCAAAAGCTCCTAACAATTTGGATTATTTATGCAATGAATGTAAGGCCCATTGGCAACTTCTACTTTTATATTTAAAAGATATTAAATTACCATATAAAATTAACAGCCGCTTAGTTAGAGGTTTTGACTATTATACAAGAACCGTTTTCGAGATATCTTCAAAATCAAATAGTTCACCAATAGCAATAGCTGGAGGAGGGAGATATGACGGATTAATTCAAGAATTAGGCGGACCAGAGACTCCCGGAATTGGATTTGGCATAGGAATTGAAAGAGTTATATTAGAATTAAAAAATCAAAAAGTATCTATCCCCAAAAATAATAAAAATAAAGTGGTTATAGCGAGTATTGGAGTAGAATCTAGACATATTTCTATGCATATATCATCTATTTTAAGAAAAAATGGAATAACTACTATAGTTGGGCCTTCATCAAAAAATTTACGCAGACAGTTAAAATATGCATCTTCAATAAATTCAACGCACGTAATTATTATAGGAGATGAAGAAATACAAAAAAATACTCTAATAATAAAAAACCTAACATCTGGAGTACAAAATATAATCCCTAATATATCTGATGAGATAATAAAAATACTTAAATAATAATTAATTGACCTTTAAGAGGAATAAATGCAAAAAAGAATCGAAGAAATTGAAAATAGATTTGATTTAATTGAATCGCAATTAAAGGATCCAGAAATATCTGCAGACTATTCTAAGATACAAAAATTGTTAAAAGAACATAGCAGTATTAAAGAAAAAGTTGATTTAGTAAGAATGGTTAGAGAATTAGAAAATAAAATAACTGACACAAATTCAATGCTTAAATCTTCCTCTAATGAAGAAGAATTAACAATAATGATACAAGATGAATTAAAAAAATTAAAATTAGATAAATTAAAATTAGATAATAAACTATCTAACTTAATGGTACCTAAAGACCCAAATGACAATAAAAACGCAATTATGGAAATAAGAGCTGGGACAGGTGGTGAAGAAGCAGGATTGTTTGCTTCAAATTTATTCAGAATGTATATCAGATATGCTCAAAGAAAAGGCTGGCAAACAGAAATAATTAATTTAAATGAAACTGGAGTAGGAGGGGTTAAAGAAGTTGTTTTTCAGATTAATGGAGAAGAAGTATTTCGATACCTTAAACATGAAAGTGGAATTCACCGAGTTCAAAGAGTCCCTTTAACCGAATCAAGTGGCAGGATTCATACTTCAGCTAGTACTGTTGCAGTTCTCCCAGAAGCAGCAGAAATTGATATAGAAATCAAAAATGATGATATTCAAATTGACATTTTTCATGCTAGTGGTCACGGAGGACAAAATGTTCAAAAGGTTGCTACGGCAGTGCGAATAACTCATAAGCCAACAGGAATAGTATCAATTTGCCAAGATGAAAGATCACAATTCAAGAATAAAACTAAAGCTATGGGTGTTCTAAGATCAAGAATATTGGCACTTGAAACTCAAAAACACCAAGATGAAATTAGTAAAAACAGAAAATCGCAAGTTGGATCTGGAGATCGTTCAGGAAGAGTTAGAACTTATAATTTTCCTCAAAATAGAGTAACTGATCACAGAATCTCTCTCACAACACATAATCTAACCGAAATTTTAGATGGAGATATACAAGAGTTCATTGATAAATTATTAGAGTTAGAGCAAATGAGAAAAAATCAAGAACAAATATCTTGAATATCGCAAAAGCACACCAAATATCATCTAATTTATTACAAAAATCTGGTATAGAAAATCCTGAACTTGAATCAGAATTACTAATAAGATATGTCCTAAGTATTACTAGAACTGAATTTTACATATCTAAAATGAAACAATTATTATTCAGTCAAAAAAAACAATTAGAAATATTAATAAACGAGAGGTTGAAATTTAAACCTTTAGCATATATAACAAATCATAAAGAATTTTATGGATTAAAATTAATTGTAAATGCATCAGTTTTAATACCAAGACCTGAAACAGAAATGCTAATTGATATAGCAATAAAATATGCTAAAAATAAAAATAATTTATTAAGAATAGCTGACCTTGGTACTGGTAGCGGAGCTATTTCGATTGCTATTGCAAAAAATATAGAAAACACAAAAATAAAAGCTATCGATATTTCAAAGGATTCCATAAATATTGCAAAGTTAAATTCACGAAAACATTTTGTATCAGACAAAATAAATTTTGTGAATCAAAGCATATTTGAACCTACAAACGAACTATTTGAATTGATAATTTCTAATCCTCCATATTTGAAAACAAAAACTCTACCAATGCTTCAAAAAGAAGTTCAAAAAGAACCTGAAATAGCTCTCAATGGAGGAGAAGATGGATTAAAATTCATCAGATATATAATTCAAAAATATTATGATAAATTAAGCCCTCATGGTTCCATGATAATTGAAATAGATCCTAACCAAAAAGATCATATCTTATCTTTATCTAAAACTTTAAATATATACGATATAAAGTTTTATAAAGACTTAAATAAATTAACAAGAATAGTACAAATAGAAAAGAATTAACTAGAAGATAATTGAAAATATTTACCTTCTGTTTTTATAGATGGAGCAATAACCATTTCAGCATCATGTAATTCAGAGATTTTCTGCGCTCCCACCATACCCATACAGGCTTTAAGAGCGCCAATAAGATTTTGAGTACCATCAGTTAAAGAACTCGGACCAAAAAGTATCTGCTCCAAAGAGCTCTTAACTCCAACATTTACTCTGGTACCTCTAGGTAATGCAGGATCAGGAGTTGCCATACCCCAATTACTTCCCTTACCAGGAGCTTCTTTTGATTGTGCAAGAGGAGTTCCTAGCATGACCGCATCAGCTCCACTTACAAATGTTTTACAAAGATCTCCTCCAGTTCTAATACCTCCATCAGTAATTACAGGCACATATCTTTTAGATCTCTTAAAATATTCATCTCTAGCCGCTGCACAATCTATAGTCGCTGTAACTTGAGGAACACCCACACCAGTAACTTCTCTGGTTGTACATGCAGCACCAGGGCCAACTCCCACTAAAACACCATGAATACCAGTTTCCATTAATTCAAGAGCGACATCATATGTTACACAGTTCCCGACTAAAACAGGGACTTTAATCAAGTCTAAAAGTTCTGGAAATCTAAGGCCTTTTATACTATTCGATATATGCCTAGTTGTTGTAACAGTAGATTGAACTACTAATATATCTGCACCAGCTTCTACAGCTATAGGAGATAATTTTTTTGTGTTAGCAGGAGTAATTGATACAGCACAATAACCACCATGTTTTTTAATATCATTAACTCTTCTTGCAACTAGTTCTTCTTTAATTGGTTCTTTATATAAATCTTGCATTACACCCGTAACATCAGATTGAGATGAATTAGATATTTTCTGTAATACTTCTTCAGGATCATCATATCTAGTTTGAACACCTTCTAAATTCATCACACCTAATCCACCAAATTTATTCATTAATACTGAGAAACTTGGGGAAACTATAGCATCCATAGCAGATGCTAATATAGGAATTGTTAAATTAACACCAGCTATATCAATAGATGTATCGGTAATCTCTGGATTAATAGTTATAGAACCAGGAACAATAGCAACTTCATCAAATCCATAAGCTCTACGAATATTCTTGCGTTCAGATAAACCCATTTAAAACCTCTTACAACAAATTAAATATAAATATGACAATCTTAAATGCTATTTAACACAGTCAGTGTTATTATAATTCAATAATAACAATTTATAAATAGCTAATAACCTAATATGAACTCCAAAACACCAGAAAAAATTATAAAAAAATATGCTCATGAACTAGGATTTGATATTATTGGCATTACAACAGCAAAACCATTTTTAAGAGGTGAAAAAGAATCAATAGAAAGAATTGAAAATGGACATATGGGAGAAATGCATTGGTATACAATAGATAGAGTTCAAAAAGCAAATCATCCTGAAAAGCTCCTTAATGATGCAAAATCTATTATTTCACTCGGAATAAGTTATTTTAAAGATCCAAACAGTGATAGTAATAATAAATATATTGGGAAAGTTGCACAATATGCATGGGGTAAGGATTACCACTTTGTAATAAAAAATAAATTAAATTTACTAGTTGACAAATTATCGGATATTTTTGGAAATAATTTTAAAACAAGAATCTTTGTTGATGATGGACCAATGAATGACAGGGCTGTTGCTGAGAGAGCAGGAGTTGGGTGGTTTGGTAAAAACACAAATATCTTGACTAAAAAATTTGGTTCATGGGTATTTTTAAGCCAAATACTTACTACACTAGATTTAAAACCAGATAAACCTCTGAAAACAAATTGTGGTAACTGTATAAAATGTATAGATAAATGTCCTACAAATGCGATAATTGCTCCATATAAAATTGATGCTAGGAAATGTATAGCTTATCTTACAATAGAACACAGAGGTGCAATTCCTATAGAACTTAGACCTCATATTCAAAACTGGATATTCGGATGTGATATTTGCCAAGAAGTATGCCCTGTTAATGATGACGCTGAAGCTACAAGAGAAGATAATTTTATATCTACTCATAATTATTCATTAGAATACCTAATTTCATTATTAGAAATTAGTGAAGAAGAATTTCGAATTATTTTTAAAAATAGTGCAATTAAAAGAGCTAAAAGAGTTGGATTACAAAGAAATATTTGTATTGCTCTAGGTAATATTAAAGACCCAAAAGCTGTTCCTGCATTAGCTAAAGCTCTAACATCAAAAGAAGTTCTAATTCGTCAACATGCTGCATGGGCATTAGGACAGATTAAATCTAAATCTTCTTTGGATATTTTAATTGCATCTAAAAAAAGCGAAAATTCTTTCGATGTACTTAGTGAAATCGAATTAGCAATTAATAACAAATTCTAAAATTGACAAAATCCTGGAATATAACTAATTTATTAATTAATACTAAAACAGGAGGGCATCAAATGTCATCACACGATAAATTGTCAACCCGTCCAGTATCGATGGGAAGCAATGGAATGGTTACTTCTGCACATCCTTTAGCATCAACAGCTGGTATTAAAATACTTACTCAAGGAGGAAATGCATTTGATGCAGCTGTAGCTGTAGCTTCAACATTAAATGTTGTTGAACCCTATATGTCTGGTATTGGAGGAATTGGGCTAGCATTAGTGTACATAAAGAAAGAAAACCGATTCAGGTGCTTAAATTTTTCTGGTAACGCTCCTGAAAATGCAGTCCTAGAAAAATTTACACCAGAAAATAAATCATTAGGCATTCTATCTTCATTAATCCCTGGAAATTTATCTGGATGGCTAACTTTAAATGAATCTTACGGAACAATGGATCTTGACAATTTATTTTCTTCAGCAATAAATTATGCGGATAACGGATTTCCTTTAACTTATTTAAATTCACAATATATACAAAAATCAAAAGAAAGAATTTCACCATTTCCATCATCATCAATCTTATTAAATAGTGATAAATCTATACCTAAACCAGGTTCAATTTTAAAAATGCCTCAACTAGCTGAATCATTTAGAAAGATATCTCGACATGGAAAAGATATTTTCTATAAAGGTGAATTAGCCAAACAAATTGTTGATGGAAACAATAAATTAGGAGGTATATTTACACTTGATGATTTCTCAAGATATAGCCCTGAATGGCAAGACCCAATAAGTATTGACTACCATGGATATAAAATACTTACTACTCCACCTAATTCAAGTGGATTTCAAATTTTAGAAACCTTACAAATCCTCGAAAATTTAATGAATTTCAATGATTCTCCTCAACAAATAAATAATCTTCATAAATACATAGAATCAGTTAAATTGGCAACTACAGATCGAATTAAATATGCAGGCGATCCAGACTATGTAAAAATCCCTTTATCCGGCTTACTATCCAAAGAATATGCGAAAATTCAAAGAAAAAGAATTGATGATAAACCATCAATAGTGAGTGGTGAGCATTTTTCCAACAATATACCTATTGGTTCTTTATTACCTGGATCACCTGAAAATTATTCTTCTGGTATGACTACACATTTTGCAATTGCAGATAAAGAAGGAAATGTAGTATCTATAACTCAAACCTTAGGCGGTGGTTTTGGATGTGGTGCAGCAATGGGTGAAACTGGAATATTCCTTAACAACATGGCTTCTTGGTTTGACATTTCTGAAAATAGTCCCAACAAAATTGGACCTAATAAGAAAGTTGATTTCGTCGTTGCTCCAGTGCATGTAGCTAAAGACAATCAATTTATATTAAGCATTGGAACTCCAGGAAGCTGGGGCATATTACAAACCACTCCACAAATCATTACAAATATATTAAATTATGGCATGAATATCCAAGAAGCTATAGAATCACCTAGGTTTAAAGTATTATCTAACAAACATGTCCAAATGGAAAATAGATTTAAAGATGATTGTATAAAAAAATTAATGAAATCAGGGCACTCAGTTGAAATAATAGATGATTGGTCTCCTATAGTAGGTGGGGCACAAGGAATAAAACTAGACAAAGAAACCAATGTTTTTTATGGAGGAGCTGACCCTAGAAGAGACGGTGTCGCCATTGGTTGGTAATAAAATATCTTTCCGATTCCTAAATTCATTTTATTCTAAATTAAGATAAGAATATACAAATATTTCTTTATATGTTATGATTTATGCAAAAATAATAACACAAAAAAGTATAGCCTTTTGTCTATATTTTTCATATTATTATTTGTAATATATAACAAAGTAATTGAATATTTATATAATATGCCCTTGTAAAGGCTGTAATCTTTGCTAGATATGTGATAGAGTTCAGATTAGATTGAGTTCTAGTATAAATCTTTCACTCTTAAGCGGGAGGAAAATTAGATACCATGCTTAGGTATAAGTTAACCGCTTTCTTAGCTATAGTTTTACTGATGGTTTTCCCGACTTCAGTAATACTAGCTGAGGAAGAGGAACAAAAAACAAGAATCGGGAATGCTGAAATACATGATGATATTTCATCAAATGATGCAATTAGATATACATTGCATAGTCTACCAATACCTGCAGAAGGAACAGCTTATGAAAGTTGGCTAGTGTCTGATGATGCTAAAACTTTCTTAAGTACTGGAGTAATTTCAGTTGCAGCAGACGGAAGTGCTAGCCTATCATTTAATAGTGCTTCTGCTGGTTATACTGGAATAGACTTACTCCAAAATTTCGCAACTGCAATAATTACATCAGAAACTGTTCCAGATGATGATACGTCTAGCCCTGGCACTGTTTTATACATGCATCAAGTTCCAGCAGATGGATTGATTCATATAAGACATTTAGCTGGTAAGAGCCCGACAGGTGAAACAGGAGTATTTCGTAACCTAGTTACTCAGCTTGACCTAGCTATTACTAGTGCTCATGCTGCAAAAAATGCTACTACCTTAGCTGAAATGCAAGGACATGCTCAAGATGTAATAAATATAATTGAAGGTTCCTCTGGAGCCAATTACAAAGCTGGAACTGTAAATGGTGATGGCTATGGAATACTAAACTATGCTGCTGATAGATCAATTGCCACTACAGCATCGGAGGCAGTACCTGGAGATCCATATATAACTGGAACATCCACACTAGTTAAAATAGATGCTAAAAATACAGAAGATTGGGCTACTCTAGCTAGAGATATAGCTATTACTAATATAATAGCTGAAGACGAGCTTGTAATTGCACAAATATTTGTTGGGCCTGGTGCTGGAACTTTAATTAGTAACCTAGAAGCTGCTAGAGATGGATTTGATAGTAATAAAAACTCATCTATTGAAGCTGTTGCCGGTGAAGGTGGTGCTAAACAAGCAATTAGAGATACACAGCTTATGGCTTCATTTAGATTAGCTTCAGTAACAAGCGGTGGTATTTCCCCTTCATCTATTAACCCTGTATTACGTTATGATGGCAGTGGTTTGCCTATAACAGGGGGAATTCCAATAACTAATTTGTTGCCTATTACTCTATTATTAGCAATAATATCTCTATCTATAGGTACTATAGCTCTTAGAGTTTCAAGGAAAAACAGAGCTTAGTTTTTAAAGATTATAAAATAAAAGAACCCTGGATTTAGTCATATGACTTTATTCAGGGTTCTTTTATTTTATTCAAACATGAAATGAAATGATCCAAAATAATATTTTAAAACTAAGCAACTTAATAATAACTTATATTGTTGTAAATTTGATAATAATATTATTAAGTTGCAATTCATCTAGTAATACAAATATTTATGAAGAAGAAAAATATATAAGTCCAATAGAAATTTTAAATAAATCTAGCAAATCTATAGAAAAACTAAATTCTTTTTATTTGGACTTATCTCATGAAAATGGGTTCACTTTTATCTCAACTAATTTATCTCTTATATCAGCCAAAGGTTATATTATAAATTCGGAAGAACTTAATATTGAATTTAGCGGCTTAATTAGTGGAATACCAATTAAGTCAGGAGTAATTGTAACTAATCAATCAACCTATCTAAAAAATCCATTAAATGAAATCTGGGAAAAAATACCTGAAAATTTAAACCCAATAAATTTTTTTGACCCTAGTGAAGGAATATCAAACATCCTTAATGATATCTCAAAACCACAAATCACTGAAAATACCACTGAAAAATATGTCATAAATGGAATATTGCCTAATAAATCTTTAGCATCAATAGTACCCGAGCCTGTAGAAGAAGCTAATATAGAAGTATTATTAACTATCAGAAAATCAGATTTTTTGCTTTCTAAAGCTATACTAATAGGCAAGATAAATAATATGGAACAAAATAATACAAAAAGAATTATTAAATTATCTAAATTTAATGAAATAATATCTATATCTTTACCAAATCAATAAACTATAAGTTATGTTGAATAAAATAAAAAAATATCCTTATATTTCACTTTTACCAATTTGTTTAGGAGTATTTATAGCAGCTGATGACCAAACAGTAATAGTAACTATAATTCCTGAAATTATGAATGATATGAATATAGCTCCAAATGAACTAAATAAAGTCTCATGGAGTATAACAGGATATTTAATTGGATATATATCAGCAATTCCAGTAATAGGAAGAATATCAGATATATATGGTAAACGCAGAATATTTATGCTGTGTATAATAACTTTTTTAATCGGATCAATTTTAGTTGCATTATCTCCAACAATAGAATTATTAATATTATCAAGAATATTTCAAGCAATTGGAGCAGGTGCTTTAATACCGATAGGTATAAGCATAACATCGGATTATTTTCCACAAAATAAAATTGCAGTACCTATAGGTATAATTGGAGGCACAGCAGAAGCTGGAGGAGTAATAGGACCATTATGGGGAGGAATCATATCTAATTATATAAACTGGAAGTGGGTATTCTGGATAAATATTCCCCTAGGGCTAATTGTATTATTAACTTGTATACTATTTATAAATCCTAAAAAATCTAGCGGTGAAAAATTTAATCTCATATCAGGCTTTATATTAATTATTTCTCTTGTATCTATAACTTTAGGACTTAATAAATTGAATCCAATAGATATATATACATATATTTACTTCACAATTTTTATAATCACAACATTAATTCTAATAATTCAAATAAATTCTAAAAATTTTAATAACATAAAATCACAATTTAAAACTTATAATTTTATATCAGTTAATTTATCTCATCTTTTAATTGGATCATCTCTTATGATTGGTATGATTACTGTACCTTTAATGGCAAATACTGTGTTAGGACTAAACCCATTAGATGGAGGTTTATATCTAATGAGAATGACTATTGCTATTCCAGTGTCTGCAATATTAGGGGGGATAATATACCAAAAAACAAACTATAAAATAACTGTAATAATTGGATTAATAATATCTAGTATTGGATTTTTACTAATGAGTAATTGGACTTTAGAAATATCTGATCCCAGCTTAACTATTCACTTATTTGTTACAGGGTTTGGTCTAGGAATGTTGATATCTCCAATATATTCTAAAGGATTAGAATCTATTCAAGAAACTTATAAAACTACTGCCGCAAGCATATTGACTGTCAGCAGGCTAATTGGTATGACTTTGACTATGTCATGGATAAGTGCATGGGGTACATCTAGATTTAAAGAATTAACAAATGATATTCATATTCTACCAATATTTAGCCAAACTAATTTAAATTCTAATAACCTTACATCTGATATTCAATTGCAAATTACAGAATCTGGTCTAAAGTTATTCAACGAGTTTTTTTTAATAGCTTCTATATTATGTGTCATTGGAATAATTCCATTAATTTTAATTAAAAATAAAAATTAACTAGATGTCAAATATTTCCAACTAATTGGAAAGTGAGCATGAATTTGGCTTCCCATAGATTCAACTAATTCTCTGGTCTCCATTTGAGCATCCTCTGTAGTTCTCAATCCATAAACTCTAGAAAAAGCAAATAAACTACCTGTCCAATACCACTCCGTATACATAGATTGAGGCAACAGCATCCGGGCTTGTTCAGGCGCTACATTTTTCAAAAGTAGTTTAGAATATAAATCAAGAGCATCTTTATGTAATTTTAATATAGCTTCATCTTCTTCATTAGTAAGATCTATAACTTCTGTTCCAGACCCTTGTTTTTTGTTTTTTGGTCTTTCTCTCCATTTTTCTGGAATAAAAAATCTTGGAACTGTATCAACATATCTCCTGCTTACTTCATTCCATACTAAACCTATCTGATGCTTAACTAGTTGCCTTGCAACAAAAATAGGTGCTGAAATCCTAAATTGTAATTGAGGGTGCGCAAAAGGAGTCCAATGACCATGGGAGGCCAAATACTTCAGGAGTTTTTCATCTTGGTCACGAAATTCATCAACATGTTTATCAAATGAAACCCTAGCACTATTTACAACAGTTAAATCACTACCCATTGTTGTTAAGAGTTCTGCCTTCAAAATTATTCTCCAAATATTTTTTCAATTTTAAATTAAAAATCCAATAGGATTCTCCAATGCCTCTTTAACAGAAGTAATAAATCTAGCTCCATCAGCTCCATCAACTATTCTATGGTCAGCTGATAAAGTTGCATTCATAATTTGAGCAATCACTATTTTATCTTCCACTACAATTGGCTTACTCATAACAGTTCCAACAGCAATTACTGCTGTCTGAGGAGGTTGAATTATAGCTATAAAACTGGAAACATCAAACATTCCTAGATTACTAATTGCAAAAGTACCTCCAGTATATTCAGAAGAATTTAATGTGCCATTTTTAACTCTTGCTATTAAATCTTTTGACGCTATAGAAATATCAGCTAAAGATTTTTCTCCACAATCCATTATTGCAGGAACTGTCAATCCTTGATCTTCGGCAATTGCTATACCAATGTTTATCTGTTGATTAATTTTAATATTGTCACCATCTAAATATGCATTGAAATTAGGGAATTCTAGCAATGCTTGAACAGATGCTTTAACTATTAAATCATTAATAGAAACCTTAATCCCCTGGCTTTCCAAAGACTTATTCAATTGCAATCTGAATTCTATAGCTTTGGTCATATTAATTTCACACGATACATAAAAATGTGGTTTTTCATTTTTACTAATCGATGTAACCCTAGCAATTTGCTGCCTCATTTTTGAAAGAGGAATATTTTTATCATTATTATCTTTAACAAACGAGCTTTCAATAATATCTGAACTTTCAATATTTGAAAAATTTAATATATCCTCTTTTACTATTCTGCCTGATGGACCAGTTCCTTTAACCTTTGTTAAATCAATTCCTTTTTCTTTAGCAATACGTCGCGCAACAGGAGAAGCTCTTACAACAAGATCTTCTTTAAGATTATTATCCTCTAAGAGTAAACTAGAATCAGTTTCAGAAACATCGTTATTATCTGGAATTTCAGAATCTTTTATTTCAATAACTTCATCATCAACTTTAATTTCTGAAACATCTTTAGTTTGCAAAGTATCAAACTCAGTTATATCTTCCTCTTCTGTACCAATTATAGCAATCGGATTACCTACAGGAACAGAAACTCCTTCAAAAACTAAAATTTTTCTTAATATCCCATTTTGTTCAGCTTCTACTTCAACAACAGCCTTATCTGTTTCAATTTCAACAATAGGTTCACCTACTTTGACGGATGATGATTCTTCTTTTAACCATCTAATTACTGTTCCTTGAGACATATCATATCCAAGCTGAGGCATATTCATCTTAGTTGCCATATTACACTTCCTTACATAATAAATGTAAAATTTTTTATATCTTAAATTTTTTTCAAATTAAGTTTTTTAATAATTTCAGTTAACGCATATTTAGCATTTGGAATTATTGAATCTTCTAAGTTTTTTGAATAAGGTATAGGAATATCTTCAGAACAAATTCTTATAATAGGACTATCCATATAATCAAAACATTCCTCTTGAATAATAGATGTCAGCTCTCCTGAAAATCCTCCAGTTTTATGAGCCTCTTCAATTATCACTACTTTACCGGTTTTTTTAGCAGAATTAATTATTGATTCTGAGTCTAAAGGTCTTAGTGTTCTTAAGTCAATAACATCACAAGAAACATTATATTCTTTTTTTAAAATATCTGAAATTTCTAGAGATACACATACCATTTTTGAATAACTTATAATGGTTATATCATCTCCAAGTTCTAATGTACTAGCTTTACCAAATGGTACATCATAATATTCCTCAGGTACTTCATATGTATTCCTATAAATCATCCCGTGTTCTATAAATAATATTGGATCATCAGACTTGATTGATGTACGTAATAAACCTAATGCATCATAGGCATTACTGGGATTTACCACTGTTAGACCGGGAACAGACGCATACCAATGCTCTAAACTTTGAGAATGAGTAGATGATAATTGGCCTCCTCCTCCAGTTACAGTTCTTATAATAATAGGAACATTCATTTGACCGTTAGAAAGATAGTTTAATTTTGCAATATTGTTTACTATTTGATCCATTGCTAATAAGGTAAAATTTATGCTCATAATTTCCAATATTGGCTTCATTCCTGCCATAGCTGCTCCGCAACCAGCACCAATAATAGCTGATTCAGATATTGGTGTATCAATAATACGCTCTTTCCCAAATTCTTCTAAAAACCCTTTTGTTATTGAATATGCTCCGCCATATTCAGCTATATCTTCTCCCATAATAAAACAATTATCATTATTATTTAATGCTTCTCTTAATCCAAGAGAAATAGCTTCTCTAATTGTTAACAACATGATCAAACCTACTATCTAAAGAGGGAAATTTACTATTTTCAGCAAAATTTTCAGCTTTTACTACTATTTCATCTGCTTCATTTTCAATTTTTGAAATCTCTTCATCAAGATCTTTATCTGCTAAGAATTTCTTTAAAAAAATAATCGGATCTTTATCAACCCATGATTCTACTTCTTGAGTATCTCTATATTTACTAGGATCCGCTATCGAATGGCCTCTAAATCTATAAGTCATTGCTTCAATAAAAAATGGACCGTCACCATTCCTTATTTTGTTTATAGCTTGTTCTACAATTTCCCTAATTGCAAAAAAATCCATCCCATCAACTTGCGCGGCTGGAATTTTATAAGGGTCCTCAATTGATAAATACACATCTTTTCCGCAAGCATGTGTATCATAAATACTACTCCCCATACCATATAAATTATTTTCTAAAATAAATAGAACTGGAAGTTTCCACAAAGAAGCCAAGTTCATACATTCATGGAATTCCCCTTCATTTACTGCTCCATCTCCAAAGAAACACATTATCACATCATTTTTTTTCTTAAATTTTGAAGCCATAGCCAAACCAATTGCAATCGGTAATTGCCCTGCAACAATAGCGTATCCTCCCATAAAATTTTTAGAACTATCCATTATATGCATTGACCCTCCTCTTCCACCGTTAGTTCCATCAACTTTACCGTATAACTCTGCCATAATTAAATTAGGGTCTATACCTCTAGCTAAAGCATGACCATGATCCCTATAATGCGTAACTATATAATCATTTTCTTTTAAAGCCCCTATAGCTCCTACCGCTATAGCTTCTTGACCACTATAAATATGTAAAAACCCAGCAATATTTCCTCGTTTATATTGACGTTCTGTAGATTGTTCAAACTTACGTATAACAATCATTTGTCTTAATATATTTAATAAATCTTGATTATTTAAATCCATTATATAAACCTAAACTAGATATGAATTGCTTCATCAAAAATACTTAAAGAAGCCTCTTTAATTACTTCTGATATAGTAGGGTGAGGGTGAACTAAAGCCCCTAATTCAACTGCAGTTCCTTCTAAGGCTTTTAATATACCAATTTCTCCTAATAATTCAGTAACTTCTGCACCTATCATATGTGCTCCCAAAAGTTCATCTGTATCATTGTCAACTATTAACTTACACACCCCTTTATGTTCTGCTAATGCTAATGCTTTACCACTAGCAGAAAAGGGGAATTTACCAATTTTTATATTAAGTCCCTTTGCAACAGCATCCTCTTCAGTAATACCAAAACTAGCAACTTGAGGTTCACAGTAAATTGCTCTAGGCATATCATTATAATCAATAAGAGAAGGCTCTAAGCCTGCAATTGTTTCAACAGCAATAATTGCTTGCGCAGAAGCAACATGAGCTAAAAGCATTTTTCCAGTTACATCCCCAATAGCATAGATATTTGATATATTTGTTCTCATATTTTCATCAACCAAAATAAAATCTCTATCAATATTCAAATCTACAGATTCAATACCAATATCACTTATATTACCTTGCATTCCAACAGAAACAAGAACACGATCACACTCAACTATTGAATCAACACCATCTTTTGTAAGAGACAAAGTTGCAATATTATTATCAACTTTAATATCATTTACCTTACAACCTGTAACTATATCTATACCTTTACTCTTAAATGTTCTTTCTAAATTCTTACTTATGTCTAAATCTTCAGAAGGTATAATTCTTGGCATCAATTCAATTATTTTTACTTGTGCTCCATATGTATTATATATGTGTGCAAATTCAACACCAGTAGCACCTCCTCCAACTATAACAATTCTTTCTGGTACTAGAGGGGATTCCAAGGCATCTCTACTAGTCATTACAATATTATGATCAATATTTATTCCAGGTAATTGCCTCTGTTTAGCTCCTGTTGAAACAATTATATTTTTTGCAGATAATAATTCACCAGTTTCTAGAACTTTTATAGTCTCTGCATTTTCGATTACACCTGTACCTTTAATATTATCAATCTTGTTTTTTTTCAAAAGTAAAGCTATTCCATTAGTAAGTTTATCTACCACATCTCTACTACGCTTAATTGCTTCTCCAAAATCATAATTTAAATTGTCGAATTCAATACCAAACTCACTAGCATTTTTAACTAAACTTAATACTTGTGCATTTCTTAAAAGAGATTTACTTGGTATGCATCCCCAGTTTAGGCATAAACCTCCAACTGCTTCCTTTTCCAAAATTGCAGTCTTTAAACCTAGCTGAGATGCTCTAATAGCAGCCACATAACCGCCAGGGCCTGCACCCAATACTACAACATCATAATTCAATATGTATTCTCCTTAAAATATTCTAATCAGATAAACTAACAGTATTTTATCATAGATTAATATTTATAATATTATAAATATGTTAAAATATCCTCTTAAGGGTTTTAGCCGAGGTAGCTCAGTCGGTAGAGCACAGCACTGAAAATGCTGGTGTCGGCAGTTCGATTCTGCCCCTCGGCATACTTATATTATTATTTTGCGGGCGTAGCTCAGTGGTAGAGCGTGTCCTTGCCAAGGACGAGGCCGTGGGTTCGAATCCCATCGCCCGCTCCATTATTTAAATACTTGTTAGTATTTAAATAAGTTAATATAATTGTTTTAAATATACTAAAAATTAAATTAATAACAAAAAATCAGATTATATATGACTACAAGTAAAAGAGACTATTACGATATATTAGAGATATCTAAAAATTCTTCAGAAGAAGAAATAAAAAAAGCTTTTAGAAAATTAGCTCTTAAATATCACCCTGATCGCAATAAAACAAGTGAAGCTGAAGCAAAATTCAAAGAAATTAACGAAGCTTACCAAATTCTTTCTGATAATGAAAAAAGACAATTGTATGACCAATACGGGCATGATGCTGTAAGTGGAACTAGGTCTGGAAAAGGATTTGAGGGTTTTGAAAATTTTGGCGGAGTAGGTGACATTTTTGATGCTTTCTTTGGCGGAGGGTTTGGTACTAGTAGTAATAAACAAAGAGTTCATCAAGGATCAGATTTACAAACATCTATAAAAATTGACTTTGAAGAATCAGTATTTGGTACAGAATCTGAAATACAAATTCAAAGAATAGAAAAATGTTCCCATTGTAAAGGAAATAAAAGCGAACCTGGTAGCGATACACCTACATGCATTTCTTGTAATGGGTCTGGACAAGTTCGAAGATCACAACAAAGTGTATTTGGACAGTTTGTTCAAGTAGGAAACTGTGGAAGTTGTAAAGGTAGAGGTAAAATAATAAAAACACCTTGTACAGAATGTTCAGGTAATGGAAGACTAAGAAAAAAAAGAAAATTGTCAGTTTCAATCCCAGCTGGGATTGAAACTGACACACAAATTAGATTAACTAATGAAGGTGAAGCTAGTATCGATCAAGGACCTCCAGGGGATCTATTTGTACATGTTACAGTTACTCCTCACGAATATTTTAATAGAAAAAAATATGATATTCATTCAATTAGAAACATAAATATTTCACAAGCAGCCTTAGGTGATAAAATTAGAGTTCAAACTTTAGAAGGAGAAATTGAACTAACCATACCTAAAGGTACTCAAAATGGAAGAAATTTTCGATTAAAAGGGAAGGGGATTGTACACCTAAACTCTAATAAAAGAGGAGATCATATAGTATCTATAGTAGTACGTACTCCTGATAATTTAACAAGTTCTCAAGAAAATATTCTCAAAGAATTATCCAATACTTTAGAAGACCCTGATAACGAATTAAATAATGATGCCAAGAGCTGGTTCAGCAAAATAAAGGATTCAATAAATAAAGAAGATTAGTTTAATTCTACTTTTAGGAAATAATATTAATGGATTGGATAGAATTAAGTATAGATACCCCAAATGAATTTGTAGAACCAATATCTCAAATTTTTCTTCGTTATGCTAATACTGATATAGCAATAATAGAAAACATCGAATACCATCCAGATGAAGGTGAAACAAAACCTAATAATTATTCTGTAACTATTAAAACTTATATTGAAGAAAACCAAAAATCTGATAGCATATGTACTCAAATTGATATAGCTACAAGACTTATAAGATATATTTCTCCAGTTGGTGTTTTAAAAATACGCAAAATAGGTAATAAAGACTGGAAAAATTATTGGAAAACTCAATTCTCTAATATAAATATAGGAAAGAACCTAGTTATATCTCCCACATGGCAAAAATATACTCCAAAAGAAAAAGAAATAGTAATTAAACTAGACCCTGATATCGCATTTGGCACAGGTTATCATCCTACCACCAATATGTGCCTGCAATTATTAGAATCAAATATAAAGACTGGAATGAAAGTTGTTGACATTGGATGTGGGTCCGGAATACTTTCTATTGCTTCAATTAAATTAGGTGCAAAAAGAGTAGTAGGAATTGATATTGACCCAAATGCAATAAAAGTTTCTAAACAAAATTCAATTTTAAATTCAACTTCAAATAATTCACAATTCCTCAAAGGAACAATCACTGATTTGAGTCTAGATTTAAAATCTTTTGACATATTCGTAATTAATATATCTTCAAAAATATTTAAAGAATTGGCTTCTCATATCAGAAATCACATTCCTGTAAATAGTAAAATCATTATATCTGGTATATTAGAAGAAAACGAAAATGAAATACAAAAAGAATTAAAATTTTTGAAATTCAATATATTGAGCAATAATCCTTTAGAGGGCTGGGTAACTATGATTGCTGAAAAAGTCGATAATGCATAGATTCTTTATAAAATCAATTATCAAAAAAACAAAACAAGTTATAATCCCTGAAAATCTAAGACATCAATTAATTAATGTTCTTAGACTTTCAGTAGGAGATAAAATTACACTTTTTGATAACTCAGGCTGGGAATATATAACAGAATTAAAAGAAATAAAAAAAGATAATCTAATTGGGTTTATAATTGAGAAACAAAAAAATTCATCTGAACCAACAATTAAAATTACTTTGTATCAACCTATCCTAAAATCTGACAAATTTGAATTTATATTACAAAAAGGAACTGAATTAGGGGTAACTAATTTTGTACCTATATTTTGTGATAGATCTATAAAAAGGTGGAATGACGACCAGATTTTAACAAAAAAATATCCACGCTGGAAAAAGATCATAACTGAAGCGTCAGAACAATGCCAAAGAGGAATAATCCCCGAATTAAATAAACCTTTAGACTTTACAAAAGCTATTACTTATCCAAATAAAAATATGAGTAAATTTATTGCCCTAACTGGTAATAAAAACTCTAAATTAAAGCAAATACCTCAATCGAATATAAATATGGAAATAGGGTTGTTTACTGGTCCAGAAGGAGGTTTTACAAAAGAAGAAATAGAATTATCTAAAGCAAATAGTATTAAACCAATATCTCTAGGAAATAGAATATTAAGAGCAGAAACAGCCACTATAATATTGATTACTGCGATTTTAATTAAATTTGACGAAATATAAATTAATTATATCGGATTTGTTAAATTTTTTATTACATAATCAGGAGACTCATAATTAAACACGATATTATAAATCCCATTAATTATAGGCAAATCTAGATTATGCAATTCTGATAAATTTTGAGCTGCAAAAATAGTATCCACACCTTCTGCTACATTACTCATAGATTTTTTAATATCAAAGATACTTTTACCAATTGCTAATTGTTCCCCTACATAACGATTACGACTTAAATTACTTGAACAAGTTGTAATTAAATCACCTAATCCAGAAAAACCTAAAAATGTTTTTTCTAATGCACCACATGCTAAACCTAATTTAATCATTTCATTAAAACCGCTAGTAATAAAAGTAGCAACTGTATTATTCCCATACTTCAACCCATAACAAATACCGACTCCAATCGCAATAATATTTTTTAAAGCTCCACCAAATTCCACACCAATAACATCAGAACTAGTATAAACATGAAAAAACTTAGAACTGAAAAATTTTCTTACTTCTAAAGTAATTCTCTTGTTATCTGAAGCAATTACAGTGGAAGAAGGAATTTCTTGAATTATCTCCGCAGCTAAATTTGGACCAGAAAGTACAGATATGCCTCTATATTGATTACTTTGAAGCTCGTCATACAATATTTGACTCATACGCATTGAGGTGTTTATTTCTAAACCTTTCGTTGCACTTATTAATAAAGCTGAACCAGATAAATATTGCTTAATATTTTGAATATTATTACGAAATGATTTTGATGGAACTGATATTAATACCATATCAGCATTTTTTAAATTTTCGTAGTATTCCGTAGTAATATTAATTTCTTGAAATTTCTTTAAATTATTACTTGAAAAGATTTTTAATCTCTTGTTAGTAAAGTCTTCTACATCTTCTTTATTTCTTGCACAAATAGTTACATTTAAACCATTTTTCACGAGTAAATCTGCTAAAGTAATTCCCCAACTAGTAACTCCCACAATTGCAACATTAATCAAAATACTTAAACCTTAACTCTAATACTCTATATCTTTTGACCTAGTTTACGTTCTTGACCTTTAATTAAACGTAAAATATTATCTTTATGTCGAAAAGCAATTAAAATAGTCCCAAGAACTCCAAACCACATATAGGGAAGAGGGGCATTTCCAGTAAGACACAATATTACTAAAAATATACTTCCAACTACTGACGCAGTAATAGAGCCCAATGACACATACCTCGTTATAGCTATCAAAAATAACCCAACTATACTTGCAATAAGTCCTGATATCGGAGATAAAAATAATAATCCGGCCCATCCACAAGCAGTACCTTTTCCTCCTCTAAATTTAGAAAATACAGGCCAAATATGGCCAGTTATTGCTAAAACTCCTGATAAGGATACAATCAAACTTGAATCTACTATTAAAATAGCTAAATAAATAGCTAAGATTGATTTCAACATATCTAAAATTAAAACTGCTATTCCTGTATATATCCCTACAGTTCTAATAACATTTGTCATCCCCATACTTCCACTTCCAAGTTCACGAACATCAATACTTTTTACTATTTTGCCTAAAACAACTCCGAATGGAATTGAACCAAGAATATAAGCTAATATTAATACAAGTAATTCCAAAATCATTTTTTACCTAACTTCTTAAACCTCATTCTTATTGGGCTACCTAAGAAACTATAAGCATCTCTTAAACAATTCTCAAGGTATCTCTTGTAAGAAAAATGAACTAAATCTGGATTATTAACATAAAAAGTAAAACTTGGAGGAGCTACCTTGTCCTGAGACACACTATGTATTTTTAATAGACGTTTACCCGAATTTGATGGAGGATTATTTCCAATTGCAGTTGTTATAATACGTCGCAAATCGTATCGTGGTACTCTTTTGCTCCACTCAGTATTAACTTTTATTACATTTTTGATTAACTCATCTAAACCTTCCCCATTTAAACCTGAAGTAAAACAAATAGGAGCAAAATTTAAAAATTTAAATTTATTCATGATCTTAGCTTTAATATCATCTTCTTTCATCGATAATTCAGATGCTAAATCCCATTTATTTACAACAAGTACTACGCCTTTAAATGCATTTAATATGTGGCTAGCTACATGAGTATCTTGAGAAGTAGCTAATTCAGTTGCATCCATAACTAGTGCACATACATCTGATCTATCAATAGATTGTAATGTTCTAAGAACACTATATTTTTCAACTCCTGATTCTATTTTTCCACTCCTTCTAATACCTGCTGTATCAATTAATAATATATCTCTATCTTGGTAAATAAATTTAGAATCCAAAGAATCTCTGGTAGTCCCAGGTGTACCATGAACAATTGAGCGGTCTTCATTGAGTATTGAATTCATCAACATAGATTTCCCAACATTTGCACGTCCAATCAATGAAAATTTTAAATCTACATCAAAATCATCATATTCCTCATGCGTAGGTAATAAATTTAGTAATTGTGACATTAAATCATCAATACCTATATTATGATAAGCACTAATTGGAATAGGATTAGTTAGTCCCAATTCAAAAAATTCAGATGCTGACATTTCCCTTAATTCATTATCAGACTTATTAGCTGCTAACACTAAAGGTTTACCAGATTTTCTAACAACATCTGCTACATATCTATCTGAGGATGTTATTCCAATAGATGCATCAACTACCATAACTAAAACATCTGCTTCATCAATTGCAGAATAAATTTGATTCTTAACTTTCAGCCACAAACTATTCTCCACATCAACATCTAACCCACCTGTATCAACTAATGTAAATATTCGATTCCCCCAACTAGTATTTAAATTTACTCTATCTCTTGTAGTTCCATATACATCAGAAACAATTGATGATCTAATTCCTACTAGCAAATTAAATAAAGTTGACTTACCTACATTGGGTCTACCTATTATGGCTACACAAGGGTTTAAATTAGATTGATCCATAAAAATCTCGTTTATGCACTAAATAATGTATGCATGATTGCCTTTTGAGCAAATAATCTGTTCTCGGCCTGATCAAAAGCTACAGACCTAGAGCTATCCAAAACACTTCCATCTATCTCTTCACCTCTATGAGCTGGCATATCATGCATAAAGATAACAGAGGATTTAGCAATATCAAGTAAATTTTCAGTTACAGTATAACCTTTAAAATCTTTTACCCTCTCATCTCTTATTTTTTCTTGTCCCATACTGACCCAAACATCTGTATATACAACATCAGCATTAGTTACTGCGTCATTTGGATTTAAAATCCATTTAACCTCTGACCCAGAAACTTGAGCACGATGCTTTGCTTCATTCAAAATTATTGCTGGCAATTCATAGCCTTTAGGAGATGATAAAGTAAAATTAATTCCAACAGAAGAACAAACTAGAGCTAAACTTGAAGCAACATTATTTCCATCTCCTATAAATACAACTTCAAGCCCATTAAGGGAGCCTTTATGTTGGTTAATAGTTGCTAGGTCACCTAAAGCTTGACAAGGATGTTCAAAATCTGACAAAGCATTTATTACTGGAAGAGATGTATTATTTGCAAGCAATTTCAAACTATTGTGTGAGAAGACTCTTGCAATTATCCCATCTACCCATCTATCAAGAACTTTTGCAATATCACTTTCAGGCTCTCTTGTACCTAAACCAACATCATCTTTAGATAAATATATACATTTACCTCCCATTTGAGAGATTCCAACTTCAAAACTAACACGAGTTCTTAAAGAAGGTTTTTCAAATAACAAAGCCAAAATTTTATTATTGAGAGTATTAGGCATCCAGCCCGACTTCATTTTGTTGGTTTTATCAACTAATTCGTAAATCTTTTCGCTAGAAATATCGATTATAGATAAAAAATCTTTTAAATTCATAATTATTCCCTCAAATTTATAATATGATTAATTTTACATATAAACAAATCTTACCACCAAATACTTAGTATTTAATATTCCTTTTCTGATTTTAGTTTATCTATAAATAAAATATCTTCTTCAGAAAGTTTTATAGAATCTAACAGATCAGGTCTCCTATAAAAAGTCTTTCTTAATGATTCTTGTCTCCTCCATTTAAGTATTTCTTTGTGGTTGCCAGAAAGTAATACTTCAGGGACCTTCCAATCTCTAAAAACTGATGGTCTTGTATATTGCGGATGCTCGATAAGACCCTTCGCAAAAGAATCTTCATCAACTGAATCTTTAGAGCCAACAACTCCAGGTATCAATCTTGAAACAACGTCAATTAATACCATAGATGGCAATTCTCCTCCTGTTAACACATAATCTCCTATACTAATTTCATGAGTTACTAAGTTTTCTCTAACTCTTTCATCCACTCCCTCATATCTTCCGCATATCATAACTATATCTTCAAATTCCGCTATTTTTTGAGCTAAATTATGATTAAGTTGTTGGCCCTGTGGACTTAAAAGAATAATACATTTTTTACTATTATCTGGAATATTATTTTTTAATAAATCTTCAACAGCATTAAATATAGGCTCTGGTTTAAAAATCATACTCCCTCCACCAAAAATATAATCATCTACGCTTTTATGTTTATCTTCAGCATAATTACGCAAATCATAAGTATGAATATTTATCAGTCCTTTATTTTGTGCTTTACCAATCACTCCTTCAAAAAAATAATCAGAAAAAATATTTCTAAATATTGTTAATATATGAAAATTTGTCATATATAAAAACCTCAACGTAAATGATAAATTAATACAATAAAAGTAGATTATTTATTCTACATACATTAATATCAATATAAAAATAAATATTTTTTAACAATGACTTATAAACCTCTTAATATTAATTTATTAAAAAATAATCTTTCAAACAAAATAGTTGGAAGAAATATATTATATTACGATACTCTCACATCAACAATGAACAAAGCAAAATTACTTGCTGAAAGCAATGAATCAGAAGGGTTAGTAGTAATAGCAGAACAGCAAACGAAAGGACGTGGTAGGTTTAGCCGAAATTGGATATCAGTCCCAGGTCAAAATATTTCATTATCTATTTTATTAAGACCATCAATAGAGCAATTAGCATATATCAATATGGCTGCAACCTTAAGTGTATGCGAAGTTATTAAAAATTATACAAACCTAAACACAACTATTAAGTGGCCAAATGACGTAAAACTTAACAACAAAAAAATATCGGGTATATTAATTGAAAGCCAAGCAGATTCAACTAAACTAATTTACGCTATATTAGGAATAGGCATAAACATTAATTTCAACCCAAATAACCATCTAGAAATCTCTAACATAGCTACAAGCATATATAACGAAACAGAAAAAATAACGGATCGTACAAATTTTTTAATCTCATTTTTAAATACTTTTAATAATTTTTATTTTAAAATAAAAAACCAAGAATCTATTGTAGAAGAATGGTCTTCAAAAATTGAAACAATTGGGAAAAACATAGAAGTAAATTCAAATGGAGTATTAATTAGAGGTAAAGCAATTGAAGTCACAAAGCAAGGTGACTTAATTATAGAATTGCCAGATAATAAAAGAAAAAAAATTACTGCCGGTGAAGTGACGTTACAATCTAATTAGATTGCTATATTAATATTTTCAATAATCTAGGTATAACTAATTGTAAAACTATCAATACAATCATGGGGGAAAAATCAAACATCCCTGTTCTAGGAAGTAATTTTCTTACCGGAGCAAGTATGGGTTCAGTAATATTAAACAATAAATTACTAACTGAATCATTTCCTCTAGGCGATATCCAAGACATTAAAACTCTACCAAAAATTGCAAATGTTAATACTGTTGATAGTAAATAAATAAAGTTAGCTATAAAATTCAATTCCGTTTACCTAATTCTAATGATTTTTGATAAGCAGCTATTACTGTTTCCATTATAGTAGCTCTTCCTCCACCCTGTTCAAATGCCAACAACCCTTCAATAGTAGTTCCACCAGGTGATGCTACACGATCTACCAAATCAGATGGATGGTCGTCAGAATCAATTAACATTTTACAACTTCCCAATACCGTCTGAAGAACTAATTTTCTAGATAAATCTCTTTGAAGTCCTAAATAAACTCCAGCATCAATTAAAGACGAAATAAATAAAAATACATATGCTGGACCACTAGCACTTAGAGCTGTAGCAATATTTAAATAATTTTCATCTTTAACCCATAACTGCTCTCCTAATGATTCTAATATATCTTTAGTAAAATCATTTATTTTTTTTGGTACATTATTAGTAGACGACCAAACACTCATACCAGAACCTATTTGTGCAGGTGTATTTGGCATAACTCTAATTATAGATTTAATATCAAAAGCTTCTCTTATATCATCTAAACTTAAACCAGCAATAATAGAAATTATTGTTACTGAATCTGGAATGTTTCTAGATATATTTTTACTAATTTCTAGAAAATTTTGAGGTTTTACTGATAAAATTATTATTTCTGCATTCTCAATAGCTTTTAAATTATCTGCATATGATTTAATTTTGTAAGTGTTTTCTAAATATTTACGCCTTTCATCAGAAATTTCTCCAATTGATATTTTGCTAGAAGCTATAACATCTGAATTCAAAATACCTTTAATTATTGCTTCTGCCATAATACCGCCACCTATAAATGAAATATTCATAATTTCTTATTCCTTAATTTATTTATTTAATTTTTAAAATTAAAGTTTTACTAACGAATATCTCTAAATTTATGGAAGCTTATTATCGGCTACTAAAGAAACTGCAACATTTATAGCTTCCAACATACTTAAAGGGTCTGCTAATCCTTTTCCTGCTATATCAAAAGCAGTTCCATGATCAACTGAAGTTCTTACAAAAGGGAATCCAATGTTAACACTAACACTTCTAGCCCAATCATAAGCTTTAATTGGAATATGACCTTGATCATGATACATCGCTAATACTACATCATAAGCGCCATCTATAGCTTGGTTAAAAATAGTATCTGCAGGAACTGGTCCAATTGCATTAATACCAATTTTCTTAGCTTCATCTATAGCAGGCAATATCTCGTCAAACTCCTCATTGCCTATTAATCCACCATCACTAGCATGAGGATTCAAAGCGGCAACTCCAATTTTTGGATTACTAACGTTCCATTGAGTAAAGTATTTCTCAGTTAAAATAAGTTTATCTAAGATATTCTTATAATTAACATAATCACAAGCAATTTTTAAAGATTTATGCGTTGTAAGGTGAACAACTCTAAGATTTCGTGCCATTAACATAGTTGCCACCTGTTCAGATTGAGTTTGACTTTGAAATATCTCCATATGCCCCACATCTTTAAATCCAGCTAATTTACATGCTTCCTTATTTATTGGTGCTGTAACAATAGCTTGAATTTCATTATTCACAGCCAAACTACCAGCTTTTAATATCCATTCAACAGATGCCTTACCTGAAGAAGAAGAAATTTGACCTTGTTCAATATCATTAGAATCTAAGTTATTAATATCTAAAACATTGAGTTTAAATTTATCTGAAACAGCTTGACTTAGGTTATCAATAGAATTGATTTTTTTATCAGAATGTACCAAATTTAAAGCATTTAACATTAAATTTGAATTGCCAATAATTACTGGTATAGATTTATCAAATATTGAATCATTCAATAAAGATTTAGCTATTACTTCAGGCCCTATCCCTGCAGGGTCACCCATAGTGATACCTAGATATGGCTTATTATTAAGGTTCATATAAATCTCATACTTTAGATTTCAGTTATTTCCAATATAAAAACATTACTCACATTTAGTATAGCCACAATCTCTACAACTATGACATCCTTCCTGAAAAATCATATAAGCTGAACAATCCGGACATCTTGCTCCACTATTTAGTTTTCCCTCCCCTCCTTCAGAATCTAAATTATCTGAAGGGAAAATTCCCAATTGCGCAACATCATCCTTAATATCAATAGTATCTAAAGTCAATTCACTATCAGATACATCATTAATTCTTTTTCCTAAAACATATGCAACTGCATCTTCTGCAGAACGAATTAAATTCCCGCCGTCCCAAACTGGGCAACAAGTAGTCCCTTTTAACTGATCAACTATTTGTTCAGGATCTACTCCTGAACGTAAAGCTAAAGATGTCAATCTAGATAATCCGTCTAGATGAGCTGCTTCACACCCCCCAGATCTTCCTGATGTAGAAAAAACTTCAAAAGGATTTCCATTTTGATCAAAATTAACAGTAACAAACATCGTGCCATGACCTGACCTAATTCTTTCTGTTAATCCATTTACAACAGTCGGACGATTACGCGGCAATAAGATGTGACTATTATCAGATTCATCGCTACTTTCTTCATCATTATTATTTTTTCCTGTTTCTAAAACTTGTAAAGACTTCGAACCATCTCTGTAAACAGTTACTGCTTTACATCCAGTTTTCCACGCTAATTCATAAGAATTTTTAATATCTTCTACAGTAGCTTCATTAGGTAAATTAATAGTCTTTGAAACAGAATTAGTTACATATTTCTGCCAAATTGATTGCATTTTAATATGAGCCTCAGGACTAATACCCATAGAAGTTCGAAATATTGCTGAATCTATATCATGTTTATCTAATATATTCTTAGCATTATCAGGATTATCTGCTATTTCTGATAACACTTCTCTCACTAATTCTTCATCTTTTAATGTGTCTCTAAGCTTTTCCCATACAGATATTGGAGCATCTAAAAGACGAGAACTAGTACCTTCCTGATCTTCCCACAAAACATTTGACCACCAAGCAATAGCAAAATGAGGCTCAATTCCACTTGAACATCCTGCAATTCTACTAATAGTACCTGTAGGAGCAATTGTTAGCACGCTAGAGTTTCTTACAGGAGGCATTCCTCTATCTTTCAAAGCTGAGTTTTCATATTCAGGAAAAGGACCTCTCTCTTCAGCTAAAATTCTTGATTCATCCCATGCAATTCTATTTAAAAATTCTCCTAGTTTTTCTGCAAGCTCAAGAGCATCATCTGAATCATATGGCATATTTAATCGCATCAAAGAATCAGCCCATCCCATAACACCCAAACCTATTCTTCTAGTTTTCAAGTTAACCTCTCTCAATTGAGGTAAAGGAAAATTATTAACTTCTATAACATTGTCCAAAAACCTAACAGACGTTCTTACAGTTTTCTCAAGAGACTCCCAATCAAAATCATTATCTTTAATATGTAAATCCAAATTAATAGAGCCTAGACAACAATTACCATAATTCTCTAAAAATTCTTCCCCACATGGGTTAGAAGTTTCAATTTGACCCATTTGAGGATTAGGTGCAGTTTCCCAAACTCTATCAACAAAAACGACTCCAGGATCTCCTGTCTTCCAAGCAGATTCAGATATTTCGTTCCATAATTCCTTAGCTGATACTTGCTCAACAATTTTACCATCTCTAGGATTTATCAAGTCCCAAGGTTTATCTTTTTCTACAGCATCCATAAATTTGTCTGTAATCTGTACAGATATATTAAAATTAGAAAGTGTATCATCTCCATCTTTACAATGAATAAATTCCTTAATGTCTGGATGACTATCTCTGAGTTGCCCCATATGGGCTCCTAATCTAAAAGAACCTTGCGTAAGAGTCGCCCCAACTGAAGAATACAATTTCATAACCGCTATAGGACCACAAGCCATCCCATGAGTTGTAGAAATTTTATCGTTAACTGGCCTCAATTGCGAAAACCCAAATCCTATGCCTCCACCCCATTTTTCAATCATAGCTGCATCATATGCTACCGACATTATTGAATCCATTGTGTCATCTGGTGAAACTACAAAACAAGCTGATAAACAACCTTTATCAGTGCCTGCATTAACAAGTGTAGGAGAATTAGGTAAAAACTTTAATGATGTCAATAATTCCAAGCATTCATTTCTCCAATTTTGTCTTTTTGACTTACTCTCGCCTAATGAAATTGAATTAGCAACCCTTTGAAATAAATCTTGATGATCTTCAATTAAGTTACCTTCTTTATCTCTCCGAAGATATCTTTTTTCAATAATCAATTTAGCATTATCGCTTAATTCAGCATATGGACCAGCTTCATCGTTATTATTAATTTTATTTTTATCACTTTGTTCTTCTTTAACCGGTTGTAAAAAAGAATATTGTAAATTACTTTTATACTCTTCTTTAAGATGCTTGCCCATTCTATTCTTCTCAACCATACATACTCCAATAATCTAAATTTTAAAATGTTAAAAAATATTTTTTATATACTAATTACTCATACTAATTTTGTTTGAAAATTCTTAATACTTTTAGATAGACCTTTACGCCTACTAGTGTTTTGCAAAAAATCTATTTCCAAAGAATCTAAAAATGACAATTGAGCATTATAATCTATCTTAGTATCTTCATTAATTAATAACGAATCAACTTCATCCTTAAAACTTTCGACATCTTTAAAATCTCTATAAACGCTAGCAAATCTTATATATGCAACTCTATCTATTTCTTTTAATTTTGTCATAACTAATTCACCAATCAACCTAGAAGGTATCTCTGATTTACCTGATTCTATAATTAATGCTTGAGTTAAAGATACTAACTTATCAATACTACCAATTGGTATAGGACGTTTCTTACAAGCATTCCACAAACTTCGTTTTAATTTATCTACATCAAAATCTTCACGTCTAGCATCTCGTTTTATAACAGAAATTACTTTAGCCTGTATAAATTCATATGTAGTAAATCTAACCCCACAATTAATGCATTCTCTTCTTCTACGTATCGAATTACCAGAATCTCTTGAATCCAGAACTTTAGATTGATTTTTATTACAGTAGCTACAAATCATTTCATACCAAACCACAAATTAAGGTGCTAGAACATAAAATTACCACTATATATTGGGCAATGTCAACGAAAATTTATGTCGTTTTTAAATTGTTTGATTGTAATCTTTATTCATAAAACGCTATGTAAATATAACTTTTAAAAAAAAGACAAAAAAGTCTCTAAAATTTAGAGACTTTTTTGTCTTTTTTACTTTTTTTATATAATTTTTATTATTTATTCATTGAGCCATTAGTATTATGTCTACTCATTGAATATCGTCTTAAAAATGGAGGAACATCTAAATCAGTCTCTTCTCCATCTAAAACATCTTCAAGCATATTTTGTATTTGTGTTTCTCTTTCTTGCATACTTTCAACAGTAGGAAATCCAGTAGCAACAATCGTCAACTTTATTTCATTCTCCATTTTTGGATCAGTAACCATTCCAAATATAATATTAGCATCTGGATCAACTACACGTTGAATAACCTCTGCTGCTTCATGTAATTCAGATAACTTCAAATCGCTGCCACCAGTTACATTAAATAAAACCCCTTTTGCGCTTTCTATAGAAACATCTAGCAATGGATTTGTTATAGCTTGCTGAGCTGCTTCTCTCGCTCTGTTTTCTCCTACACCCCAACCTATAGACATCCATGCTGGACCAGCATCACGCATAACTGTGTTAATATCAGCAAAATCAACATTTATATCTCCAGCAGTAGTAACAAGTTCAGCTATGGATTGAACCCCTGAACGTAAGACATCATCGGCCATTTTAAATGCATTTTCAGCTGTAATCTCTTCATCACATATAACATGTAATCTTTCATTAGGTATAACTAACAGTGTATCAACATTCTGTCCCAAATTCCTTATTCCTTCTTCGGCAGATTTTGTTCTCTTACTACCTTCAAAACTAAAAGGTTTTGTTACTACTCCAACAGTAAGAGCACCTGTTTCTTTAGCTATTTGAGCAAGTACCGGTGCAGAACCTGTACCTGTTCCACCACCCATTCCTGCTGCTACAAAAATCATATCTGTATCTCGTACTACTTCAAATAACTCTTCTCTACTTTCTTCAGCTGAACGCATTCCTAAATCTGGGTCACCACCAACCCCCTTGCCAGCAGTTAATTGCTCTCCAATACGTATTTTCATAGGAATATCACTTTGAAGTAATGCTTGTGCATCTGTGTTAACAACAACATATTCTACGCCAGGAATTCTTTCCCTAAACATCCTGGATACTGCATTAGATCCTCCACCTCCAACACCAATTACTTTAATTTTTGCTATTTCTCTTGGATTTATACTATTAATTATTTCCATAATACTCTCCCTAATTTTGACGAAATTGGTTGTACTGGTAACAACGTTTTAATTTGGTTTATAAATTGATAAGTTTTATTTTTAGTATTTAAATTAGAATCTGATTTATTTGATTCTGAACCATCAGAATTATTAATACCTTTTTTGTCTAAGCCCCATAACAATATACCTAAAGAACTTGAAAACTCTGGTTTATTTAACCCATCTTTTAGTTCATTACTATGTTTTGGAAAACCTAATCTAGTATTACTACCTAAAGATTGTCTAAATATAGAATTTATCCCAGGCAACTGACCTGATCCTCCAGTTAAAACTAAAGACATATCAGCTAAATCAGTAATACCATGATTCGATAACTTTATCTTAACTAATCTTGCTAATTCTGTAGCTCGCTCCCTAATTAATTGGCAAACCTCTCTACGAGGTACTCGCAATACGGAATCATCTGATGTGTCTAAATCAACTTCTTCAGAATGCGATATACCAAATAATTCAGCATTCCCCCATTTTAATTTAATATTCTCAGCAATATCGTAAGTTGAATTATAAGTTACACAAATATCATTAGTAAATTGATAACCTCCAACAGGAATTACATCAGTACATAAAATAGCATTATTTTTAACAACAATAATATCAGTAGTCCCTTTTCCAATATCAACTAATATCACTCCATTATCTTTCTCAAAATCTGTAAGAGTAGACATCATGTTCCCTAAAGGGGTAAATACAAGTTTATCTATATTAATACCAACCATTTTTATTAGTTGACGGATTTTAGCTACTTGCTGTTTATCTCCTGAAATTAAATAATTATCAACTTGCAAATCCTCAGTATGCATACCAAGTGGATTCTTAATACCAGCTATACCATCGACTATATATGAAAGAGTAATAACGTGTAATAAGTCATTGTTAACATCATCTTCATTTTTAATCAAATTACTAACATTACAATTTAGGTCATCTGTAGTAATAACTCCATTCTTAGCAACAGAATCCATTCTATCTATTCTAGTTTTAAAATTTATATTTGGACTAGTCATGCCTATGTAAGCTGATTGAATATTCAATCCTAATTCATTTTGAACTTGGTTGATGGAATTAATTATAGAAGATGAAGCTAAATCAATATCATCAATCAAACCCTTATGTATTCCTAATGAAGGCACACTACTATATCCCAATATATTAAAACTATCCCCAGAAGGCTTAGCAACTATTGTACAAATTTTATCTGTACCTATATCTATCGCTGTTACTATGTTATTATCCATAATGATGCTCCTCTATCCATATTTGTAACCATTATATTTTCTCAGCTACTCGTAATTTGGCACTTCTACTTCTACGGTTTTGCCTAATCTCTTCTAAAGAAGGCTTTATAACTTTTTTAAACATTAATTTAAGTGAGGCTGAATGATTACAAACACACTCTAAAATATTTGTTGGACAAATACATTCACGTGATTCTTCAAGCAAAAGCTTTTTTACCAACCTATCTTCGATAGAATGATAAGAAATAGTGATTATTCGCCCTGATTTTTTTAACAAACTGATAGCTTGTTTAATACCTGAATTTATATTATCTAATTCATTATTAACATACATTCTTATAGCTTGGAAAGTTTGAGTTGCAGGATGAATGCTTTTATATTTATAACTTTTTTTTGCTCTAACTATAATATCTGCTAATTTTAAAGTGCTATTTATTGGTCTGTTTTTTACTATTGAGCGAGCAATTGCATTTGCTTGAGGCTCTTCACCAAAATCACGAATTATATTTTTTAAAGTCTCCTCTGATTCTTGGTTAATTACATTAGATGCTGAATCAGTTTGATTTATATCAAATCTCATATCCAATTCTGCATCTTGACGAAAGCTAAAACCTCTAATAGGCTTTTCTAAATGTAAAGATGATACCCCTAAATCAAACAATACAGCCTCTACTTTATCTATTCCACTTTCTTTTACTATATTAGATATATTCGAAAAATTACCCTGTTTAATAATTATCGAATCTAAATTGTTATTCAACCTTTTTTTTGCTATTTCTATACCTTCATAATCTAAATCTAAAGCTAGAATTTTAATTTTTTTTCCAATAGATTTTGCATATTCTAGAATTGCTTCTGAATGCCCTCCTGAACCTAAGGTGCAATCTACTAATACTCCTAAACTCTTAAAATTTATTGATTCTAAAACCTCCTGAACCATTACAGGACTGTGATATATTCGCATTACCTTCAAACTTATATTGCTATAATCCAGAATATTTAACTTATAAAAGCAGTTTCCCAAACAAAATAATAATACGCAAGGCATTTCTAGACTTATTTATTACAAATCTAAGACTTTTCCAAAAATATATTAATTCATTACTTATAATATAAATTCTTTTACTAATAAATTAATAAAGAGTTATAATAATAATATATATTAATTTAAAATTAAGAAGGTAATTCAATTTTTAAGTTAGGCATTATTACAATTAGTGATTCAGCTTCAATTGGTAAAAGAAATGATTCTAGTGGAAAAGTTATTAGTGATATTTTTAAGAAAAATGAATCAATCCAAGAAGTTTTTTATAAAATAATCCCAGATGATATTGACACAATATCCTCTTACCTAATTGAATTAAGTGATAATCATATAGCAGATATTATAATTACTACTGGAGGTACAGGATTAGGTCCAAGAGATTTAACTCCTGAAGCAACAAAAAATGTTTTAGACAAAGAGATCCCAGGGATTACTGAAGCAATGAGGTTAGAAACATTAAAAAAGACAAACTTGTCTATGTTAAGTAGAGGAATATCTGGATTAAGAAAAAAGTGCCTAATAATTAATTTACCAGGTAGCCCAAAAGCAGTAAGTGAATGTATGGAAATTATCGAGCCAGTATTAGAGCATGCATTAACAATAATTAGCGGTAAAACATCACACAAATAAATTTATTCAGGTATTCCCCAAACTAATTCAGCCACATCTACACTTAAAACAGATTCAATGCCTGAAGAACTTAAACTTATAGTTCCAGTAGATTTGTTATTATCTACAACTACAACACTATTTCCAGGAATTAGTCTGTTATCTACTAAATATTTTAATAAACTCATATCGTCTGCAGGTATCCTGTCAATTTTTATTCTAGTATTTGATTTTAATTGACTAATTCTGACAGCTTTTTTATTTAAAACATAATTACTTCCTGGGATTGGATACCCATATGGAGATGTAGAAGGATTACCTAATTTTGACAATATCTTGGTCTCTAAATATGATGATATTGCATGTTCAAGTAAATGAGCTTCCGTATGCGCTCTATATAATTCAACATCAAACATATCTACTACTAATCTTTCTGCCAATCTATGTCTTTTTACAATAGTCTCAGCATTAGTATAACCACTCTTAGTAAAGTTGACTTCTTTTTTTTGTTCATCAATAGTAACAAATCCTTCTCGGACTAAGCGTCTTACCATGCCTCCAACAGATGGAAGGGAAGTCCCAATACCTTCTCCTATAGGCAATGTCTTTAAATGTAATGCAAGGCTAGAAATAGTAACGATATTACCTTCTTCCTTTAAACGAAATATAGACAAAAGATAATTCTCAACCCCCATTGAAAGTCTAGAAAAGTTATTATCTTGTTCTTTCATTTTTCAACCCTTTTTATAAGTTGCTAGATGCTTATAATACCAAATTACTATTAAAATTTCATCTCTAGAATTTAATTAACACTGTAAACAATAAGAGGACTTGTAGTGGCTTTTATTAAATTAACATTAGATCCTATACTCCACAATTGATCTTTATCATTGTGAATAAATTTTAATAAAAATCCATGATTTACAGATTGAACATGAACAATTGAGTACATGCCTCTAAATTCTATTGATAAAACTTTAAAATTCCCATTTGGATCATAAGTAACACTAAAGTCTTCTGGCCTTATTAAAACATTTACGTCCTTACCATCAATAATTTGTGAATTCTTCAAACCTACAGTTTTAAAAGAAAAATTACCTAAACTAGTGTTTAAAACTCCATTTTTGATACTTCCACTTAAAAAACTACAATTTAAAACTAGACTTGCAACTTCTTTATTAATTGGAGATTGAACCACTTTATTTGGCTTGTCAAATTGCACTATTTTACCATCTACCATGATAGCCAAATAATCTGATGTAGCAAAAGCTTCTTCTCTATCATGTGTAACTAAGATTGTAGACACCTTACTATCTCTAATAATTTTTTGAATATCTGTTAACATAGCAGACCTTGTAAATGCATCTAAATTACTAAAAGGTTCATCAAGTAACATTATTGTTGGCTTCGGTGCTAAAGTACGAGCTAGAGCGACTCTTTGCTGCTGCCCACCAGAAAGCTCTTGTGGATATCTATTTTCAAACTTTTCTAACCTAGTTATTTCTAAAACTTCTTTAACTCTACTATCCCTATCTTTTTTATCAAAATTACTTAAACCAAATGCTATATTATTATATACATCCATATGAGGAAACAATGAATAATTCTGAAAAACCATTCCTATATTCCTTTTATTAGGTGGCACATTAAAACCATTTTGTGATACTAATTTACCATTAAGAAATATTTCTCCTCGATCTAATTCTTCCAAGCCTGAGATCAACCTTAATAATGTAGTTTTACCACATCCGCTAGAACCTAATATAGATAATATTTGTCCAGAAAAAAGCTGAAGATCTAAGTTGCTAATTACTTTATATTTATCAAAATTTTTTGATAAATTATTACAGTTTAATACTAAATTCATAATATTCCAGGTCTATCCTCAGATTTCATTAATAATATCAAAGGTAATAATGACAAAAAAATTATAGATAATGCTGGTGCAGCCGCACGAGCAAAATAAGCTTCAGAAGCAGAACTCCATATTGATGTAGCTAAAGTCTGAAACCCTAAAGGACCCAAAATTAAAGTTGCAGGAAGTTCCTTCATAGTAAGTAAAAATACTAAAGCAAAACTCATGATCAAACCAGATTTCATCATAGGAATAAGTACATATATAATTACAGAAAGAAAATTTTTACTTAATATTTTAGCAGAGTCTTCAATTTCAGGATTAATTTGTAAAAGAACAGCCTTAGAATTACCTAAAGCTACTGGAAAAGCTAAAATTATACATGCAATTATTAATAATAACTTTGTTTGATATATAAATCCTACAAAATTTATTCCAAAATATACCAAAGAAATAGCTATAACTACACCTGGCAATACATAACCTACTAAACTTATTATTTCCAAATACTTATTTATAATTAAATTATACCTAACCAAAAATATTGCCATACACATTGAAAGAAACACTGTAGCTAAAGAAGTTGCAATCGATAAAAATAAAGAATTATATATAAGCTCCCAAATAAATACTAAAGGCTCACCTGCTGACACTCCTCTAATTAACCAAAAGAATAATCCTGATAAAGGTAAAATTAATGAAAGAAATACAATTAATCCAAAAATAAAAAGAACAGGTATACTCCAAACACCTAAGTCTGTTTTTTTATTTCTAGGACTAGTTCCAGTACCTATTTTATAATATTTACTTTTATTTCTAAACTTGGATTCAATAAAAATAATTAATACAGCAATTAATACTAATGCTAGAGATATTAAAGAAATTATTGAACGATCAATTATTGACTGATATTGCTGATAAATTGCCCAAGTAAGAGTATTGTATCTCATTAAAGAAACAGCCCCAAAATCAGATAGAGTATATAAGGATACAAATAAAGTGCCAGCTATAATTGAAGGTCTTAATTGTGGTAAAGAAATTTTAAAAAACGTTTTAATTTTACTATGCCCTAATAATCTTGAAGATTCAATCAAAGTTGAATCTAAGTTAGTAATTGAACTCTTCAATATTAAAAATAGATATGGAAAACTCAATAAAGATAAAACTAAAGTTGCGCCAAACAAACCATGTATATCCGGTATTTCTTTAATACCAAAGATTGATTCTAATAATTCCTGTAAAATTCCTCTTGGCCCTAATATTGATGAATATAGAAATGCTCCTACATAAGTAGGTATAACTAATGGCAAAGATAATAATACCGCCCAAACATTAGGCATTGGCAGTGCCGCACGAACATTAATCCAAGCCAAAGGCAATGCAATAAATAAGGTTATTAATGAAACAAGAATCATTAATAATACTGATCTTAATATTATATATACATAATTCATGGTAAAAAAAACATTTAAAACTTGAAGATTAGCTTCAGATACTCTCAAAAATAAATATAAAAAAGGTAATACCATAATAAAAATTATAAATACCACTGTTAATGTAATATATATTGGAGGTAGCTTTTTAAATGAAATACCTATATTCATATATAAAATTTCTTATCTTGAAAGCAAATTAATAAATTAAAGATATAATGTTTAAAACTGAAATCAATTATATACTAAGTAAAATAATAACACTAGTTTAAGCTAGATTATTAGTACATGCATAATATTCTTTATGATTTAAATCAATTAATTTAAATCTTCTAAAGATAATAGATTGCTACCAATGTCAATGTGCATTACTTTTCTAGCATTTAAAGCTAATGCCAATCTATCTCCAAGGGCTTGTGAAGATAATAATTTACTAAAGGAGTATGTTTCATCAGGAACATTAAAGTCTAACTTATTACTTTCAGTAATTTGCAAAAATAAACCTGAATTAATTCCCCCTTTGTGTAATTGACCTGTTGAATGTAAAAATCTAGGTCCATAACCTAAAGTTGTAGCTATTCCATATTCAGAAACAATTCTTTTTCTTAACGATTCAAGAATTTGACTTGTTTCATAATTATTGTCTATATATGCCATAATTGCTAAGTAACTATTATGTTTAGCAGATAATAACATTTCTTTCAAAGATGAAAAAGAATATGGTAATTCATTATCTGAAAAAGATATATCTTCTGATAAAAACCTAGCTGTAATATCTTTAGATAATTGGCCGTTTGGTTGATCAAAAGGATTGATGTTCAAAAAAGCTCCCAATAAAGCCGTAGCAAACTCCCATCTAAAAAATTCTCCAGCTATATCATATTCATTATCTAATTCAAACTTTATTGATGGATGTCCATATTCATCAATTTTATCAATAAAAGAATCTAATCTTTTATCCTGTCCAATTTTAATATAAATAAAACACCTATCATCAGAATATAATTCTTCAGAAATTAATGGTTCATCATATATTGGAATCAAGCCAACTCCATCTTTACCTGAACTTTCTGCCACTAATTGTTCAATCCACATACCAAGAGTTTTTATTTTTTCACTTATAACTAATGTCATCTTATCTTTTCCAGATGAAAACATAGCAGCCATAAAAGCACTTAATCTAGCTGCAGAATTAATATCTAGATCTGAAGACTTAGATTCTTCTTCTATAAGCTTAGCCTTATTTAATAGTAAATCTAAATCTATTCCACACAATACTGCCGGAATCAATCCAAAAAACGAAAGTACTGAATATCTTCCACCTATATTTGATGGGTTATATATTACATGACGAAATTTATCCTTTAAAGCTAAATCTCCTAAAGGAGTACCTTCATCTGTAATAGCCAAAAACCGCTTACCTAATTCGTTTTCATCTTTAAAGATATTTTTTAATTTATCTTTAAAAAATTTATATAAAAGTAAAGGTTCCAAAGTAGCTCCGGATTTAGAAGCTACTATAAAAAGTGACTTTTCCAAATCTATTTTTTCTAAAAAAAAGTTTATACTATCTGGCACAGTTGTATCTACCACCAAAAGATTAAGATGAGGTTCTTTTAATTGACATATTTTATAGATTACTTCAGCACCTAAACTACTACCTCCCATACCTAACAATACAATTTGATTAAAATTTTCATTCCATATTTCATCTTTAATTTTATATATATATTCTTTTTTATTGTTAATGAAATCTAATATATTAAGCCATCCTAACTTATCAATAGAATCTTCAGAGTTGAAATTCCACAAACCATAATCATTAGACCATAAACGACTTATAAGATTATGATTAATTAAATAATTTAAATTTTCATTATATTGATTTTCCCAAGACATTTTATTAATGACTCAAACTCTTAATTTTTGACTCAATATTAAGTATCAATTCGTCGTACGATTGAGTAAAAGATTGAATACCTTCAATCAATAATTGATCTAAAGATTTATCTAAATTTATTCCATTAGACTCTAATAATCCAATATTTTCCTCTGCTTGAAAAACACCATCATATAATCTAATACTAGGTGATCCATGATCAATAAAAGCTTTCAAAGTATTATCTGGTACTGTATTGACTGTATTTTCTCCAATTAAAGAATCTATATATAGAACATCACTTAAATCACGGTTTTTTGTACTAGTACTTGCCCAAAGTGGCCTTTGCACATTCGCCCCTTTCGTTAATAACTGCTTAAATCTTTCAGAATTAAATGTATTTTTAAAAGCTTCATAAGCAATCTTAGCATTACTAATGCCTATAGAACTTAATAGTTTTTGTCTGATAAAATGTAAATCAGACGGAAGCATATTTAATTGATTATCAATTATTGTATCAACTCTACTAATAAAAAATGAAGCTACCGAATGTACTTGAGATAAATCTCCGCCATTCTTTTCAAATTTCTCTAGACCTGATATATAACCTTCTCTTACTCTAAAATAAGATTCTTGTGAAAAAATTAAAGTTACATTGATATTTATTCCTTCACTAATTAATTCCTTTAATGCAATAACTCCTTCATTAGTTCCAGGGACTTTAATCATAATATTAGGAGAATCTAATTTATTAAATATCCTTTTTGCCTCCTGTATAGTTCCTTTACTATTAAATGCAAGATTAGGATTCACTTCTAAAGAGACATAACCATCTTTTTTATTAGTTTCTTTATAAATGGGTAGTAATAATTTTGCTACATTTCTTATATCATCAATAGCTAAAGATTCGAAAATTTGCTCATTAGACAAACCTGATTTTGACAAATTTAACAAATCATCATCATATAATTTACTACTAGAAATTGCTTTTTCAAACAATGTAGGATTTGAAGTAAGGCCAGTAACCCCTATATCTAATAAATTTTTTATATAACCATTATTAATTAATTCTCTATTTATATTGTCATACCAAATAGACTGTCCTAATAATTGAGCTTTAAGTATATTATTCATATTTCCCACCCTCATTAATTAATAATGCATTTTCTAAAAATAAAGTGAATTATATAATAATACATTAAATAATCTAAATTCCATAAAAAAAATTGAATAGTTGCTTAGGCTAATTTAAAATAAATATATTTAGAAAAATAAATAATTCTTTTTATAAACAACTGGGAATAAAATTATTAATGAAGAAAAAACTTAAAATCACTTTAATAATTATTTCAATATCGTTAATTTTAGGAATTATATTTTTATTCGCTAAAGGCCTTACAAATGATAAATCAACTTCGAGCAAAAGTGGATTTACTAGAGTAGGCGAGAAAGCACCCGATTTCGAATTTAATTCTATAATAAATTCTAAAGATATAACTCTTTCAGAATATATAGGTGATCCATTAGTAATAAATTTTTGGGCTTCGTGGTGCCCCCCTTGTAGAGAAGAATCTGAATTACTAGAAAAAACTTATAAAGAATTAACTGATCAAAAAATAAAATTTATTGGAATCAACATCCAAGATACTGAAATAGAAGCAAAAAATTATATATCTGAATACAACATCACTTACCCAAATGGCATGGATATAGACGGAAGAATTTCAATAGATTATGGAGTTATTGGATTGCCTGTAACATTTTTTATAAATAAAGATGGAATTATAAATACGAGATGGGTTGGAGCAATATCTAAATCTGAACTATATTCAAATATATCACAAATAACAAAGTGATTTTGCTAACCTTTTAATCCTTAAAAATTTAACATAAAACCACTGACACAAATTGATTTGGTGGAGCTGAGGAGGCTCGAACTCCTGACCCCCTGCTTGCAAAGCAGGTGCTCTCCCAACTGAGCTACAGCCCCTGATTGAAGCTGACCTTAACAACTGGATAGTGGAAGGAAAAAAAATTCAAAAAAAACGTCGGATTTTTATAAGATTAATTCATATTTTAAGGAACTCCCTCTTAATAAAAAGAGTCATGCTCAACTTAATTTGTCAAAATCTATTCTGACGATCGACCTGAAACATTAATAAAAATGTTTCTACTCCCTAGAAAGGAGGTGATCCAGCCGCACCTTCCGGTACAGCTACCTTGTTACGACTTAGTGCCAGTCACTAGCCCCACTTTCGGCATCTGCCTCCAAGATAAATCAAGGTTAGCTAAATGACTTCAAGTGTTGCCAACTTCCATCACTTGACGGGCGGTGTGTACAAGGCCCGGGAACGTATTCACCGCAGTGTGCTGACCTGCGGTTACTAGCAACTCCACGTTCACGCAGGCGAGTTTCAGCCTACGATTCCAACTGAGATCGGCTTTATGGGATTAGCTCCAGATCGCTCTTTGGCAACCCTTTGTACCGACCATTGTAGCGTGTGTGTAGCCCAGGACATAAGAGCCGTGATGACTTGACGTCGTCCCCACCTTCCTCCCCTTTGTTAGAGGCAGTCTCGCTAGAAAAAGTAACTAACGACAAGGGTTGCGCTCGTTGC
>TARA_B100000686_G_scaffold78516_1_pt1 | contig 53252 bp, 41 predicted proteins | sample TARA_B100000686 | Tara Oceans TARA_B100000686 (sample SAMEA2622733) | marine metagenome | biome: marine biome (ENVO:00000447); feature: marine epipelagic mixed layer (ENVO:xxxxxxxxx); material: "saline water (ENVO:00002010), including plankton (ENVO:xxxxxxxx)" | depth 150 m
AAGCCACTATCCCAACTCCGGATCCAACTACTACCCAACATCAGTCAGAAGCCTTAACGACGGCTTACGCAGGTGGATATGTGATTGTTGATACTGATTTCGGGACTCAGACGACTGTGAGTGTGTCTTCGGGCGTGAGGAAAATCGTCACCAACGCATTGCCTGATCATGAAACTGGTCAATTCCCCAACGCGGGGAACCCAAATACAATTTCGGCGCAATCGGTTAATTATGAATATCCGGCAGATCCGATCTATACGGGTACTGCACAAGAGGTTCATGTGCCTGGAGTCGCGGTAAACGGTGTGAAGTTTGAGCCTGGCACCGCAGAAACAGTTTCTTGTGAGTCAGGTGAAACATATCCTGTCGAAGGACTTCAAGATCAGTTCAATCTTGGGATGGACACGAATAACGCGCATGTGCAACCTTCTGGTGCTTATCACTATCACGGGTTGCCTAATTCACTGACCCAGAAACACAACCATTCTAGTTCCGATCTCGTTCACGTCGGATTCGCAGCAGACGGCCACTTTATGTACGTCTCACTAGCAAGCAAATACCAGTCGAGTTACCGGTTGACAGAAACGCTTCGTAGGGGGGTTAATTGCACGGTTAGTCTCGGCCGGGAGCATGGACCTAACATCGTCATAAACAACTCCGCACCTGATGGGACTTACACCTCAGATTGGGAGTATGTAGACGGTCTCGGTGATCTCGATCAATGCAATGGGATTTCTATTGACGGTCAGTATCGGTATCTCATCACTAAAGACTTCCCATTTATCAGTAGATGCTTAAAAGGCGTCTTCACTGCGACACGGAGTACCGCCCGCCCAAGTGGCTCGCCTTCGTCGATTCCACGCGGATCACTTCCAGCGCAGCCTAATCTTGCCGTCGCAGCGGCAAGATTAGGGGTGTCAGAGGACCAACTGCGCATTGCGCTTGGGCCGCCACCGCCAGACATTGAGTTTGCAGCAAACGTATTAGGTGTCAGCGCCAGACTTCTGCGTGAAATCCTCGATGAAAGCCGTTAGGAAGAAGATTTCACAATCGCGTTAACGCCATATCCATTCGACACAGCGGCGTGATAGCCATTGGCTCACACTAAAAGATTTTCAAACGCCAGAAGATGCACCGCTCAGTCCCGGAGAATCGACAATCAAGCTCAGAGCATTGGTCTTGGAACGAGCTTGGAACATGGTTGCTCTAGTCTCAGTTTCGTTGAGCTAGGAAAGGTTCTTATGATGGCTCAAGAAAATGCAGGCGCCACCGAAAGGATCGACGCCATAACGCTCGCGACAGCTGATGTGGTGGGATCCATCAAGTTCTATGAGGCATTAGGTTTCGCTATTTCCTATGGAGATGCGTCAAGTTCGTTCGTAACGCTCGAATCAGGGACTTGTTTCGTCAATCTGTGGGAAGTCAAGCCAGATGATCTCCCGGCGACTTGGTGGGGACGAGTGATTTTTCATGTCGATGATGTCGACTCGGTGTATCGACGCGCTGTGGATGCGAATTTGTCTCCCCAAGGCGCGCCGGCGGACGCACCTTGGGGTGAAAGGTTTTTCGCTATTTCCGACCCGTCCGGTCATGATCTCAGCTTTGCCAAGAGAATTAAGAACTGAAAGACGCCGAGGAATTATGGCTTTCGATTCGGGAGATGACCGGTACGCAGGATTTCCTTCTGGGTTCTTTGATCGGGTCGATCAATCTCCAGACAATCAGTTCTATCTGGAGCCGAGGTTGGTTGCTCATATTGATGAGAGGGCGATCGCCGCAGTGGGTGAGTTGTACCGCGATCTCAAAATCGAGGGCAAGGTTTTAGATTTGATGGGCTCCTGGATCAGTCATTTTCTGGACCCACCAGACAACCTGACAGTGCTGGGCATGAACGCGACTGAACTAGACAGCAACAAGCATGCAGCCTCTTGGGTGGAACATGATCTAAACGATGATCAGCGGCTTCCCTTTGATGATGACTGTTTTGACAGTGTCGTGTGCTGCGTTTCGGTGGATTATCTCGTCAAACCCTTGGAGGTTTTTGACGAGGTACATAGATGCCTCAAGCGTGGCGGCGCGTTTGTACATACTTTCTCCAATCGATGTTTCCCTACAAAGGCGATCCAGGGTTGGGGACAGACTGATGATCGTGGTCACGTTGCGATTGTCGGAGAGTATTTTCGTCGATCTGGTGGTTGGGGCGATCTTCACGCTGAACTTCGGACAGAGGGTTCGGGAAATGGTGACCCTCTCTACGCCGTATGGGGTTACAAGGAATGAACGTTCTTACCCGCGCTGCTTGAAGAAGTATCGTTAGCGAATCACACAAGGGGGAGCATTGACCGGAGAAGAAGCCAAGGAACTCGTGCGCCACATAATGGAAGACGGCTTTAACAAACAGGATTTATCTGTCGTAGAAGCCTCGTTTACGCACGACTACGTGCGGCATGGTTACGGCGGTCCTTCAGCTAATTCTCTTGCGGAACATATTGAGTCCTTGAAGGCGTACCACTCTGCACTGAGTAATGCTCGATTTGAAATTCAGCAGATGGTTAGCGATGGAGCTTCTGTAGCAGTGAGATACATCTTGAGAGGAACTCACACCGGGACGTTTATGGGCGTGACGGCTTCAGGCAACGAAGTCGAACGTCACGCGGTAGCGATTTTCACTATTGAGAACCGCAAGGTCGTTGAAGGTCACATAGTTAGCGACAGTGGTGGCCTTTTGGAGCAACTCACCAACGAATCTACGTAGCTGGCTAATTTAGCTGAACAGCAATTGTTCAATAAGTGCGGCTTGGTGTTTGGCTTCTGAGGGGTCGATAGCCCACATCGGTGGTTTCACACAGATAGAGGTTGCGTGTTGCGCAACGCTATGAATCTGTTCTCCCACTTCATCTGCAGTTCCGCAGACCGCAAAACTTCGTGCCGCTTCCAAAGGCACCAGGTCGAGACAACTTTCTACGGGTAGTGAACGTCTCGCTTCTACAAGCGTGTCAAATAATTCCCCGAAACCGTGAGCATCGAAATAAGAACGATAGCTCGGTATCGAAGCATAAAAAGCTACGTTGCCTCGCGCGCGGCGAGCGGCAACTACTGGATCTGAATCAATTGAGGCGGTCAACCAAAGCTGAACTTCTATATCGGCGAGATCGCGGCCAGCGCGCGAAGCTCCTCGTTGCAGTGCCGGCAATGCTCGTTCCTCAAGCCACCATTGAGACCAGATTGAATGACCTATGAACCCATCGGCACATTCGCCCGCTAATTCGCACAGCCGTTCGCGCAGCGAAGCAACCCATATGGGGATTCTTCTGACATTCTCCCCGAAATTGGGGTGCAAGGCCGCAAATGACAGCTGGTAATACTGCCCTTTATAGTCCGGAATTATCGGGGCATTATTTGAGGCGGCGTCAAAGACCATTCGAAGAATTTCGATAACTTCACGCATTCGTCCGATCGGTGGCTGGAAGTCCTCGTCAAAAAAATTCTCTGTCCACGTTTGGGGCGCCGTACCCAAACCTAGCGAGAAGCGTCCATTGCTGATTTGGTCAAGTTCGAGAGCAGCACACGCCGTTTCGAAGGGTGATCGAACAAATGCCATCGCGATGCCTGTTTCTAACTTCAAGGAACTAGTGGATGTCGCTGCGACCGCCAAACTGGCCCACGGCGGTCCATAAACCTGGTTGCCTATCACTCCCGAGTAACCGCGCTGTTCTAATTCTTGGCTTCGCGATGCAATCGTGGAAGCGTTTCCTCGTCCAATGGGGGCCCAACAGTTCAACACAATTCGATTCCTTTAGTCATAAAACCGCGTCGAATCTGCTGTGAACCTATTCGCTACTTCGGATCATCGACGCCCACGGATTAGTCGACCCGGACGAGCTCCAGTGAACTCGTCATTTTCTCGAACAACTTCACCGGCAACCAAGGTTGCCTTATAGCCATTTGCTTCCTGTAACAGACGGGGTGCCCCGGTCGGAAGGTCATAGACCATCTCGGGTGCCGAGATCGATAGATTCTCGTAGTCGATCACATTTATATCTGCGCGTTTGCCAACTTCAAGCGTGCCCCGGTCGCCGAGCAAACCATAAATCTCAGCTGTGTCATGAGTCATTAGCTTGACTGCTTCTTCAACTTTCATTTTTGGGCCATTGGTTCGATCTCGAGTCCAGTGGCTAAGCATGAATGTCGACGTCGAAGCGTCACATATCAACCGGCAATGTGCTCCGCCGTCGGAGAGGCTCCAGAAAGCACCGTGATGATTTAACCGTTCATAGGTCGGGTCGAGAGTGTGCTCTGCAAAATCGGCAAGAGGAAAGAATATTAATCCTCTTCCGTTTTTCGCTAGGAGAACTTCGTAAGCGAATTCGTAGGGGTCCCGATCTTCTCTCATGGCCCGCGCTTCTACTGAGTCTTCGGGTTTCGGTTCATAGTCGGGGTTGTCGAGTAGTGGGTACATCTTGTGAAAGGCGTGGGCGACGTCATAGTTGAAGCGCCCGGTGTAGCCGGTGGTTTCACTAAGAATTTGTTCTTTCACCGCTGGTTTGGAAAGTTCTTCCACAAGCTCGGAGCGGGTGCATTTCTCGGCCAATGCCAAGTAGGTAGGGTGCATTTTGAAAGGGTGAAGTGAGGTTTCAAGCCCAAACAATAATCCCGCTGGTCGACCTGCTACCTGTGCAATTACTTTGCCGTCACCATCAATCGGTGCCGACGAGAGTTCGAGAAGTTCGCGCCATTGTTGTGGGTGGCGGTCAGCTTGGTTCAACGCGTAGGTGACTGTTAACCCATAATCGTTAGCTAATGCTCGCATCCAGTCAATATCGGAACCGAAATTACCTTCGAGGCCCCCAAGCCCAATATCGGAAGCAACTTCTACGACACCACCGCCCGCTTCAGCAACCGCTTTCCCCATTGCAATGAGTTCTTCTGCGCCGGCGAAAGTTCCGGGAACAGGTTCCCCGTCGAGGGCTCGGTGCAGCATGGTTCGAGAGGAGGTGAAGCCGAGGGCTCCGGCTTCAATTCCCTCTCGCACAATTTGAGCCATCGCTAACAAGTCGTCCGTTGTTGGATCTTCGTTGTGCGCGCCACGCTCCCCCATGACATACGCGCGTACTGAGCCATGAGGCACTTGTGTCGCTATGTCCATCACTCTCGGCATTTTCTCGAGTGCATCTAGGTATTCGGGAAAGGTTTCCCAGCTCCATTCGATGCCTTCCGCTAGGGCTGCCCCCGGGATATCTTCGACACCTTCCATGAGTTGGATTAACCAGTCGTGGCTATCTGGTTGAGCTGGGGCAAAGCCAACACCGCAATTACCAAAAACGGTTGTAGTCACACCGTGATACGAAGAGGGGCTCATTTCTGGGTCCCAAGTTGCCTGTCCGTCGTAGTGGGTGTGGACATCGACGAAACCTGGGGTTACTAAATGGTTGGAAGCATCAATTTCAGTTCGACCTTCACCGATGTTGTCGCCAATTGCTGAGATCAACCCATCGTCGATTGCGATGTCCATCTGCTGAATAACATTTCCAGTGCCGTCCGCTACATTGCCGGATCTAATAACAATGTCGTGCATTGAGTTCCCCTCTCGCCCGTAACCAATCTTATTCAATTACGGACTACATGTTCTCAGAATGACTTCAACAACGGATCTAAACTCGCACGGTGGCAGCGGTAGACGACTCTCTTATCAACGCATTTGAACAAGATGAGTTTGTGGTTGTAGAAGATTTCTTTGACTCAAAAGAGTTAAAGCTCTTCGGATCCATAGTTGACCAAGCTGCCAAAGATCGGATTCGCCGCGTGGCTCTGGTGCTGTGCGTTTCGAAAATCTATGATCAGAGTTTCATGACTCTAGGAATCTCATATGTACCTTGAACTTTCGGCGGACGAACTGCTTACAACTACGCGCGCTGTTCGGAAACGACTAGACCTGAACCGACCGATAGAAAGGTCGCTACTTCTTGAATGCACCGATATTGCTTTTCAATCTCCTACTGGTTCGAATGCGCAGGGTTGGCATTTTCTTTTTGTTGAAGACTCTGAGAAGAAGCGACAATTGGCAGAGTTGTATGGACAGGGGTTTGATCCCTATGTCAATGGACCCCCAAGGGAGTACGCGCCGGGAGATATTAGAGCCGAGCGAGCCGAGTTTGTAAGAGGCTCTGCGATGCATTTGCGGCAAATTTTTCATGAAGTTCCCGTTCTGTTAGTTCCATTGATGTTGGGACGGCCCGAAGGGGTCGATGCTTTCGGTCAGGCTTCTATGTGGGGTTCAATAATTCCCGCTGTGTGGAGCTTTATGCTCGCGGCGCGCGAACGCGGGCTTGGTAGTGCTTGGACCACACTTCATTTACCGTTCGAAAAAGAAGCCGCCGACGTGCTGGGCATTGATTACAACGAATGGACTCAAGTTGGTCTCTTTCCGGTTGCGTACACAATTGGCACAGACTTTAAAAAAGCGCCCCGGTTAGATACAGCGGACCTGGTTAGTTTCGACTCCTTTGGAAACCACTAAGGGTCCCTGAACGATAAAATCGAAAGCGCCCGCGTCGCAACATCTGTGTAGCTACACACAAGTTGTCAGGCAAACTAAGGCCTTGTGGCGGTGGACAGTTGGTGAGCTAATAACCGTGAATAAAGTCCGCCTTCTTCCAAAAGCGCGTCGTGGTTGCCGATTTGAGCAATCTTTCCTGCATCCATGACAACGATTTGTGTTGCGTTTCGCACCGTTGATAGTCGGTGGGCGATAATCAATGTTGTTCGGCCGTACATGAGCTGTTGTAGCGAGTCGTGAACAGCAGCTTCATTCACAGCGTCGAGGTGCGATGTTGCTTCATCCAAAATAAGCACTGGCGCATCTTTCAGGAACGCGCGGGCTATCGCTACTCGCTGACGTTGACCGCCAGATAGTCGCACGCCTCGTTCCCCTACGTTCGTTTCTAGTCCTTCGGGGAGATTTCGGACGAAGTCCGTGAGAGAGGCTTGTTCTATTGCTGCAGTTACTTCAGCTTCGGTTGCGTCCGGTCGCGCCATCAGAATGTTCTGGGCCAGCGTGTCGTTGAATAGGTAAGTCTCTTGACTGACCATCGCAACGTGGGCCCTAAGGTCGTCAAGGTCGAGATCGTCCAGCCGTTTCTCAAATAAACGGATATGACCCGTATCAGCGTCCCAGAATCGCAGTATGAGTTGCGCTGCTGTGGTCTTACCAGCCCCTGAAGGACCAACTATTGCGACGGTGGAACCAGCAGCTACTTCGAACGAGACTCTCGCTAAGGCCTGGATTTCTGTCCCCGGATAACTGAATTCGACTTCGTGGAAGCTAACCGCATTAGTTGCGTTGTGAATGTTGATGGGTGTTGGAGCAGTTGCTGAGTTAACGACTACCGGCTCGTTGTGAACTTGATGGAGTCGGCGGGCCGCGCCCAGGGTGTCTGCTAACTGACGGCCGACATGGACGATTTCTGACACTGGTAAGAAGCAGGCTAAGGCGAGGAGGGTAAGCAATGGCAGAGTGGTTGGGTTCAGGTCGCCGGCAGAAACCAGCGTTGCTCCGGTTACGACGACGGCTAGGCCACCAAGGCCGGTGGCCACTTCTAGTAATGCAGTCTGACGAGAAAGGTCACTGTAGAAGGGAAGTCGTGTGTCAATGTGACGTTGGACTCGTTGCAGAAACGACTTCGATCTCGTGGTTGTTTGTTGAAAGGCCAGGACCTCGCCCAAGCCTTGGACTGTGTCAACAACGAAAGCGTTCAAATCACCTAAAGCTTCTCTATCTTCCGAGCCCAATTTGTCTAACCGCTTTCGCAGCAAGAATGGGCTAAGGGCAACGACTGCTAGGAAGGGGATTAATGCGACTGCCATTTGCCAGCCAAGAATGCTGAGAGTGATCAATACAGTGGAGGGGACCAACAAAGCTACAAATGATGGAGCAACCGTGTGGGCAAAGAAATACTCCACCATCTCAACATCGTGGGTGGCCATCGCGACCATGTCGCCGGTGCGTCTGCGAACTAAATATGCCGGTGCGAGCTGATCGATTTTTGCGAAAAGGGCAACACGCATTTCGGCAAGCATTCGAAATGCCATGTCGTGAGCTATCCACGATTCCAGCCAGTGCAAGATACCTGCTAGCGGGGCAACAATAATCAGTGCGGTGAGGAGACCACTGAAAGATTCACCGCGTTTAACCGCTGCGACGATGAGTGCGCTGATGACCCCTACTCCTATGAGTGCTGCGACGCGAGTAACGCCGAAGACAAAAGTTGCAATCAGTTTCGTTCGCCATGGCCGTATTTCCGAGAACAGCCATTTGATGGCCGCGAACCATCCAAGGCCTGACGCTGAAACAATCTCGTTATCTGTTGGTTCAGTTGCGTCGCGATAAGAATCAGCCTTGTTGCTATCGGTTTGCGACTCTTCAGTTGCAGGGCGAACGACTTTTTCGGTTGAAAGTTGAGCCGCCATGAGCGCAAAGTAATTTCCCTGATTCTCCATCAGTTCATCATGGGTTCCAGACTCGACAACGTTGCCGGCGTCGAGAACAAGGATCCGATCTGCGGCGATGACGCTTGAAAGACGGTGGGCGAATATCAGTGTTGTGCGACCGACCATAAGCCGGTCGAGCGCTTCCTGAATTACCGCTTCGTTTTCTGCGTCCACTGATGACAGAGCTTCGTCGAGTACAAGAATTGGGGAATCTTTTAGTAGTGCTCTGGCTATTGCTATTCGTTGTCGTTGTCCTCCAGACAAGCGGATCCCGCGTTCTCCGATGACGGTGTTGTAACCATTTGGGAGTTGGTTGACAAATTCGTGAGCGTTTGCATCTATTGCCGCTTGGCGAACATCTTCCATTTCGGCGTCAGGCGCACCAAACCGAATATTTTCGAGGACCGTTCCGTGGAAAAGAAATGTGTCTTGTGACACGAGGGCAATCGCCCCATAGCGGTCTTGTGCAGCAAGATCTTGTAGGTCGTGTCCGCCGAGTGTGATGCGCCCGTTTGTGGGGTCGTAGAAGCGAAGTAGGAGTTTCGCGATGGTGCTTTTCCCAGAACCGCTCGACCCTACGACCCCGATTCGTTCACCCGGTTCTAAGTTGATATTGAGTTTGTGAAGCGTTGCTTCTGTTGCTGCTGGGTATCGGAAGGTGACGTCATTAAATGAGACGCGTGGTTCGAGTGGTTCCCGAAGAGCCACGGGTTCGTTTGGTTCACGCACCCGAGGTTCGGTGTCGAAGACTTTGAAGATGCCTTGCGCTGCTGATAGGCCCATCATCCCGTTGTGAAGTAAAGCGCGAAGGTCGCGTTGTGGACGGAATACTTCAATGCCGATCATCAATATGATCAACAGCGTCGTCATTTCCATGTCTCCCGCTTGCACCCGGTAAGCACCAAGCGTAAGAGCTACTGCTGCTCCTAAAGCCAGTCCGGTGTCAGTGATACCTCGGGTAAGAGAGTTGGTAGCCAGCACCCACATTGTGCTTTTGAAGACATCGTGTGCTCGTTTGGCCAGCGTGCGACCTCTTTCAGCGCTTTGTCCAAAAGCTTTTAGAGTCCCTAAGCCTTGAAGCGAATCTAGAAAATCCGCAGCAAATTTACTGTAGGCCTCTTGTCGTTCCAAGCTTCGGGCCGCGTCCCATCGATGGAACACAGCTGGGGCTAGCAAAGTGATTAACGCGAAACCCGTTAAGACACCGGCGACTGGAAGATCTAGTGGAGACAAGATCGCAAAAACCGCTATAGGTGTAATAGCTGCAACTATGAGTTGAGGTAAATATTCGCCAAACCAGACTTCTAGTTGTTCGACGCCCTCAACAAGGGACAGCAAAACTTCGCCAGTGCGGACATGCCCAAAATGTGATGGTCCGAGTTGCAGGACATGGTTGTGGAGTTGAGAGCGGAGCTTGAGTTGGACGGTGGCTGCGGTTCGGTGGGCCACCATTTTTCGCCAATGTTCTAGAACCCCGCGACTGATCATTACGATCCCAACTAAAAGCATTGGGGTTACTAGATCGTTGAAGGTAGCGCCATTAAAGACTTTACTGAGCAGCCACCCAAGCAGTCCGAGACGTGCGATGCCGGCGAGCGATGCGATGACGCCAATGGTCACTGCTTGAGCAATGGCAGCGCGAGTGCCTTTGGTGAGCGCCCAGAGTCGCAAGTCAAAGAACATCGGACGGAATCCTACGCTGCCGCGGCTGAAAGCGTGTTCAGTTCCTTATGAGGAAACGAAGTGCAACACTAGGCATGTGAGCGGACTTCTCGACAGACACAACAAAGCGATGGGACACCACGCTCCCTTGTTTTACGAAGACCCTATTCAGCTAGTTAGTGGAACCGGCGTGTGGCTGCAAGATGCAGAAGGAGCGCGTTATCTGGATCTCTACAACAACGTTCCTTGCGTGGGGCACTCGAACCCCAGGGTCGTCGCGAACCTGTCACAACAAGCCGCGAAATTAAACGTTCACAGTCGCTATCTACATGAGGGCGTCGTCGATTACGTGGAGAGGCTCGTGGCCCTTCACCACGATGGAATCGAATCAGCAATTTTGGGATGTAGCGGTACCGAGGCAACTGAAATGGCGCTTACGCTCGCTCGGACGGTAACAGGCAAGCGGGGAATCATTTGCACGGACGCGACGTACCACGGTAATTCTTCGCTCGTAAGTCGCCTATCTGGGTTGCCGGTCGGCGTTGAGCGAAACGGCGTCAAGTCAATCGCAACTCCCCAACTGTTTCGACCAATTACTGAAGGGCTTTCAGAGAGCGAATTGTTGCAAGAACATCTTGATCAACTAGCAGCCACAATCGCTTCTTTCGCCGACAGTGGTGGTTTCGCTGGAATGATGCTGTGCTCAATTCTTGCCAATGAGGGATTACCTAACCCTCCGTCAGGATGGTTTGCGGAAGCTACGGCGATGGTGACAGCTGCTGGTGGTTTGGTAATTGCAGATGAAGTTCAGGCGGGTTTTGCACGCAGCGGGTCTTGGTGGGGTTACGAAGTGAACGGTTTCGCACCCGATGTGGTGTGTATGGGCAAGCCGATGGGTAATGGGTTCCCTATCTCTGCAATGGCGGCGAACCACGAAATGGTGACAACTTTTAGGGAGCGCCATCGTTACTTCAACACATTTGCTTCTTCTCCTCTGCAGGCGGCAGCCGGCGGAGCAGTGATTGACGAAATCACAGAACGGGGTCTCGTGCATCAGGTAGCCGAAGTTGGTGGCCGTCTAAAATTGTCTCTTTCTGAACTTCAAAGAACTCATCCCCAAATCGGTGACGTCCGCGGCAGTGGTTTGTTCATTGGAATTGACTGGGTGGAGCCGGGAACCAACATTCCTGATCCTGACGGAGCGCAACGAATGGTTGAGAATTTGAAGTCTCGGTGTGTGCTCTTGGGTAAAGCTGGACAATACGGCAATGTTTTAAAGATTCGGCCGCCGTTGGTATTCGAAGATCAGCACACACAGATTTTCTTGAACGCATTTGAGGATTCTTTACTGAATGCCTAGCGAACCTGATTTTGTCGAAGCAGCGCAACGTGCATGTGGTTTTTGGAATCTCGACCCTATACAAATTGACGTGTTATCTCATACTGAGAACGTTGTTTGCCGGATAAGAATCAGTTCTGACAAACAAGTGGTCATGCGGTTTCACCGCCCCGGCTACAACGAGTTAGCGGAGCTGAATTCGGAAGTGGTGTGGGTCCAGTCGCTCGCCGCCTCAGGATTACCAGTTCCTACCGCCCTGCAAACCCCAGCTGGGGATTATTACCGTTCGGTTGACATCGGCAATGCGGATTCGAACGAACAACGAATTGTCGGGGTCGTCAACTGGGTTGCGGGTCAACCATTGGGAGGTGCGTTAAGCAATGCTTCAGAAGACGTTGTCACCCATTACGAGACAATCGGGTCACTCGCCGCGAAGATTCGATCTCACTCATATATGTGGGAGCCGCCGGAAAGTTTTGTGCGACGACGGTGGGATATCGACGGGTTACTTGGTGAAAACCCCTTATGGGGTCGTTTTTGGGGGGTCAACTCATTAACCGACAAACAAAAGGCGATCTTCAGTGAAGCCCGAAAGGTTTTAAGGGAAGGCTTAGGTGGCCTTTCTGCCAAGCCTGATCGTTTCGGTCTCATCCACTCAGATCTCCATCTAGGGAACATCATGTGCAGTGGCGACGAGTTAACAATTATCGATTTCGACGACGCCGGCTACGGCTGGTTCGCTCACGAAATAGCTGTAGCGCTTCACCCTGGGATAGGCGAGTCCTGGTTTACGTCCGCTCGGCAAGCTTTTCTCGAGGGCTACTGCTCGGTTCATGAACTGGCGTTAGACGAGATTGAGTCGATAGATCTTTTCCTCGCTATTCGGAGCTTGATGATTGTCGGTTGGCTAGATGCTCGACCAGAGTTACCTGCATATGACTACTTTCCGATAGTCATCGAACGCGCAGAACAAGCCGCACAAAACCTGCTTTCACGTTCATGACATATCTACGTTCGTTGATGAGTGCAGCCGCTGTTGTCGCTCTAACCGCGTGCGCTGGGGCAAACACAGTCAATTCTGCTCCTAGTTCTCAACCTGTTCTCAGCGCTACTACAGGCGAAAAACAAAAAGACGCGACAACAACGACGTCAGTTGCGACCTCATCGGTCCAGACCACGTCGACCACTAATGCGGTAACAACAACGAGCGAGGTCGCTAGCTCAACATTTGGAAAGGCTGAGATAACCCCAAGAAGCTTCGACCGAGTGTCAGAAACAATCAAAAACTTTGTTGATCAAAATCAATTAAATGGCGCTGGCTTTGTAGTTGTTGATCGCAACCGCGGAGTTATCTATCACAACCACTGGGGAGAGTTTTCAGCTGATCGCATCTCCCTGATTGCGTCGACAAGCAAAGTCATCAGTGCCGGAGTTCTTGTTCACCTTCACGACAAAGGGATACTGGACCTCGAAGCACCCATTGGTGACATCATCGATTACGCGGGTCAACTCAGCAGTATCACTCCAGTGCAATTGCTGTCTGGAAGTTCAGGTATCCCGGGACTTCAGCCCGACGATCCTCTCTACATTTGCATGTTCTTGCCAAGTAGTTCGCTGCAACAATGTGCTGCCGAAGCTCTGTCCATAGCTGCCTCTGACCCACGGACTATTGCACCAGATACCGAGTTTCGTTACGGAGGTATCCAACTTCAGGTCGCTGGCGCTGTAGCCGAAGTTGCTTCTGGCAAACAATGGGCAGATTTAATCGATGAAATCTATGTTCAACCCTGCGAGATGAGATCACTGGGATACACAAACCCTTGGATCCCACTTCAAGCATTGACCGGCGACTATCCCAACTGGTCTGGTGACCTATCACTGCTACCCCCGACCGATAACCCCCACATTGGGGGCGGCGGCTATATAGCGACTGGCGACTACGGGAAGCTTCTATCTATGCATCTAAATAATGGCAAGTGCGGGCACTATGAGGTCTTGTCGCAGAAGAGTGTCGCGTTGATGCAACGGAACCGATCAGGTGAGGTCTACGGGTCGCCTATCGGTTACGGCTTGGGGTGGTGGACTCAGAGCCGAAACCGCTACGGAGAATCGGCCAACCAAGAAACTCAGTCAACATTTCGACTTACAGATCCAGGTTTGTATGGCTCCACCGCTTGGCTCCAACCTGAAGATGGCTTCGGCGCGTACCTTGTAGTCGAAAGCACAGGCTCGGTCGGCCAACGCCTAGCGAACATTCTCTATCCACTAGTTGAATCCGCCGTGAAAGCCGACCGATCTGACTAGCAGTTTGCTATTGGGTACTGAAACCTGCTTTGAGTAGGCCTTCTCGTTAGGGGGCTTCAACCGCATACATTTCTGGAAGGAGCCGATCGGAGTGTTCACGCAGGGATCGGTGAGCAATCCGATCTTGCACATCGGAAATAACGTCGGCGTCGTTTGCAGCGAAAGTTCGCAAATGCCCCATTTCAGGAGCCTACGTCGCGGAACTACTCAAGTACCGATTCTGACAATTCAAATCAAGGTCTTCATTCAAGCTCTTTCCGGTTGAAATCGCCGTGCCGCTTGCCTGTGTCTCGTGAGAATTTCATCGAGATCAGGATTCGTGAGATGGCCATTTTCGACAATTGCTCGACCATGAACAAAGACGTGTGCAGCGCTAACTGGGCCACATCTCAGCCATCCTTCAATTGGGTCATCAATAACACCAGCAAATTGCGGACCATCAAGTTTCCAGACAGCTACGTCTCCGACGGCGCCAACTGACAATTCGCCGATTTCTCGATTTCGCCCGAGGCAGGCAGCACCTCCGCGAGTTGCTATTTCTAAAGCGGTTCTTGCGTCCATTTGATCGGCACCCGAACTCAATTTGCCTTGAAGCATCGCCAATCTTGCCTCCTGCCACAAGGAAGCCGAATCAGCCGACGATGAGCCATCGCAACCTAAACCGACATGACATCCCGCGTTTCTCATTTGTACTACAGGGGCAATTCCTGACGACAAGATCATGTTGGAGCTCGGGCAATGAGCGACACCGACACCAGCTGCTCCCAAACGCGCTATCTCGTCGGGGTTAGGGCGTACAACGTGTGCTCCCCAACTTCGTTCGCTCAGCCACCCGACGTCTTCAAACAAATCAACGGGGCGCAGGCCAAATTGTGCGATTGAGTATTCATCATCTTCAGCATTTTCCGCGAGATGAGTGTGAAGCCTCACGTCTAGTTGTTCAGCTAACTGAGCTGTGCTGCGCATCAAGTCTGGGGTAACGGTAAACGGCGAGCATGGGGCTAGCGCTACTTGGATCATCGAGCCGAAAGACGGATCGTGCCATCGTTCCACTTGCCTTTTGCTTTCGGACAGAATGTCGTCCTCGGTGCGAACTGCATCATCCGGCGGTAATCCCCCATCTTTCACGGACAAACTCATTGATCCATATGTAGGGTGAAACCTCATCGAGAGATCGACGGCTGCTTGGATTTCGGCAGCTAGTAAATCTCCTGCCCGAGCGGGATGCAGATAATGGTGATCGGTCGTAGTTGTGCAACCGGACATAGCTAATTCCGCTAGACCCACCCACGCTGCGAGGTAAACGGCTTCTTCATCTATGGAACTGGTCCAGAGGGGATACAACGACTGGAGCCAGCCAAATAAGGGAGCGGCCGTCATTGGGCGATAAGCACGTGTGAGATTTTGGAACATGTGATGGTGCGTATTCACTAGTCCCGGGGTTACGAGACACCCTGACACATCAACTGAACTTTGCGCCCTGGGCGGTGCTTCAGTACCAGTACCTAGGCCAACCACATACCCGTCGGAGATCGCCACCCAGCCACCCGTTAACTCTCGACGTTGGTCATCCATTGTCGCTACCAACCAAGCGTTTTTGATTAGTAGGTCAACGGGATCAGTCATTGCGGACAGTTTGACATCGTTGCCAGGGTTCCGTGTTGACTAATTATGGACTCATAGGTCTATCTTGGGAGAATGCCTCGTCCATTAGCGATTTTCGACGAATTTGACCCTTCGGGCAAAAAAGTGTTTGAAAACGCTGTAACTCGCTTCAGCGAACGAAACATCGTTTTGCCGAGATTCAGTCAGTTAAGAGATCCCTCCACCATAGATTCCGACATAATCGATGCTTTAGAGGACGTTGACCGAAACTCTGCGAACCCACTAAATCTATTTCGCGTTCATTGGTTCAACACAACCGCACAATCAGCTCCCGCGGAAATACCTGATCACATTGAGTTGCCGCCACAGATGACTGGTACAGACGCTCGAATCCTCGTGGCACTGGGCAACCGATTCCCAATGATTGGCGCCCACAAAGTGCTGGCAGCTTATTCCTGCCTGGTCGCTCGCCTAGTGACTGGGCGCTTCGATCCAACTATCAATCGAGCAGTATGGCCATCTACTGGTAACTATGCAAGGGGCGGCGTAGCAATATCGAAGATTATGGGTTGTCGCGGAGTCGCTGTCTTACCCGAAGGCATGAGCCGAGAACGGTTCGAATGGCTAGAGCGATGGATTGATTATCCCGAAGACGTAATACGCACCCCTGGGACTGAAGCCAATGTCAAAGAGATTTATGACGAATGTGCCCGACTTGAAGCCGATAATTCAAACGTAATTCTTAATCAATTCAGCGAATTCTCGAACCATCTTGGGCACTACGCAGTGACCGGTCCGGCCCTTGAGTCCATTTTCCTACACACAACATCTGATCGACCAGCGCGCTTAGCTGCTTTTGTTTCAGCTTCCGGCTCCGCGGGCACTCTAGGAGCAGGTGACTATCTTAAAGACCGCCACAAAGCCCGAATTGTTGCTGTCGAAGCACTCGAAGTACCAACAATGCTGTACAACGGCTTCGGGGATCACAACATCCAAGGCATTGGCGATAAACACATGCCTTTAATACACAATGTGACCAACACCGATCTCGTTGTAGGAATTTCTGACACCGCGACCGATCAGCTCGATGTTGCATTCAACAACCCAGCCGGGCTTCGAGCCTTGGAGCGCTGGGGAGTAAATTCTGATCTTGCGTTGATGCTCACCAACCTCGGTTACTCCTCAATTTGCAACGTGCTCGCCGCTATCAAAGCAGCCAAACACTGGGATCTAGGGCCAGACGACATGATAGTTACGGTCGCCACGGATGGTTCTGAGCTGTACAACTCAGAACGAGAAAAAGTAATGCGGCGCGACTATCCGCAAGGATTCGATGATGCCGAAGGCGAAGATACCGTCGTAAAGCATCTCGCTAATATCACTACTGACGACCTACTCGATATGGACGAGACGAACAGGAATCGCGTGTTCAACCTTGGGTATTTCACCTGGGTCGAGCAACAGGGGATTTCAGTCGAAGATTTTGAACGACGCAGAAACCAAAGCTGGTGGAACGATCTCCGCCCACTGATTGATAGCTGGGATAACCGAATCGACGAATTCAACGAAGCAACCGGGGCAAAGCACCTCAATTGACGTGACCGAGACAAATCCTTTTATCGTGTACCGCGAGCAGCTCGACTCGTACAACAACGCAAAGCTCAGCGGTTGGAGCGACCAACAATTTGTCGACTTGGTAAGTCGACTAGACGAAGAAATAGCAGTCATTGACGGGAACGGATTTTCGGTAACACCCGTTCTTGATGGGTCAGAGCTTGCCGAGGCCCTCGGTCTTCGAGTTGAACTAAAGATAAAGGTAGAGATTGATTCAGTGGGTGGATCGCACAAAGCAAGGCATTTATTTGGAGTTGCGTTGCATCTGGCAATTGAGGAACGCACCAAAGAAGAAACCCAACCATTAGCAATCGCCAGTTGCGGTAATGCAGCAATAGCAGCAGCCATTGTGGCTAAAGCAATCAACCGGCCAATAGAAGTTTTTGTACCAACTTGGGCTGAAAAATCCGCTCTTTCAACGCTGCAAGACTTGGGGGCTCAAATTCAAGTTTGCGAGTCAACCCCAGGCGAAGTAGGTGACCCTTGTTACGCACGTTTCATCGATCAGATGCAAAAAGGTTCACAGCCCTTTGGCGTGCAGGGAATTAACACTCCTTCAACTTTTGACGGTGGACGCACGTTGGGATGGGAGCTCAGAGACCAAGTCGATGATCTTGAGCGAATTTTCGTCCAGGTCGGTGGAGGTGCCTTGGGAACTGCTACTGCAAGAGCTCTACCAGACGTATCGATTCATCCGGTTCAAGTTGCTGGGTGCGCTCCCCTCAAACGCGCTTGGGATCTGTTGGCCCCAAGCTTTAACCTCGAGCGGGCTCGCTCTAATCCTGACGAATACATGTGGCCATGGGATCAGCCCTCAAGCGTTGCTTCGGGCTTGCTCGACGACGTTACCTACGACTGGCTGCCATTATTGGAAGCGACCATAGAGAGTGGAGGGACACCTGTCGTTGTTCCTGAAACAACACTTATTGAAACTCATCAAATTGCCACTAGCGTTACTGGATTAAATGTATCGCCCACCGGGGTCGCGGGACTGGCTGGTTTGTTGGAGGCCTCCGTTGAGGACGGATCAATAGTCGGGGTTTTGTTCACAGGTATCGACCGTGAAAATGAGGTATCGCCGTGAATTTTGAAGAGATCCAAATAAACGGACATGAAGGCATCCTTCACCTTCGGTTGTGGAGCCCTTCAGAAAAACCGCGAGCGCTTGTGTTGATTCTTCACGGGTACGCGGAATACGGCGGACGCTACGCGCATGTAGCGGAGGCCCTAGTGGAGAACGGACTTGCGGTTCTAGCACCAGACCATGTAGGTCATGGACTATCTGAGGGTGAACGCGCACTCATTACCGATTTTGGGCTCGTTGTAGATGACTTAGGAGCTGCAGCGGCGGCAGCATTTGAACGTTTACCGAGTCAGATGCCTTTGGTTCTGGTGGGACATTCAATGGGTGGTTTGCTAGCAGCTCGTTTCGTACAACGATGGCCAGAACGAGCATCAGGAGCAGCATTTTTCGGAGCGGTAATAGGCGACTGGAAATGGGCTCGTGAAGTTCTTTCTCTTCCCGAATTACCCCCCGAAGATTCGGATCCTTTGGGAATGTCTCGAGATTTGGAGGTGTGCGCCGCATATGAAGCCGATCCACTTGTGTATCGGGGCTTATACAAACGAGCGCTCCTTGAAGCAGAAGTGATTGCTTTAGATCAATTTCGAGAAGAGATCGACAACATTCAGATTCCGGTGGGGTTCTTCCACGGCACCGCTGACCCATTTGTACCTTATGGCGACTCTCTCCAAGCAATTGAGGACATGCCCAGCCCAGCAAAGACAATCAAACTTTATGACGGAGCGAAGCACGAGCTTCTAAACGAGATCAACAAAAAAGAAGTTATGAGCGATCTTCAAAGATGGGTGGACGACACTCTTAGAGACCTGAAAGAAACGTCGACATGAATCTAGAAGCGGGGCTTCTTCATGAGTCTCAGCGACTGGGGACACAAATTGAGAGGGTATTGAGACCGACGAGTTGGGCAGAAGCACTTGATATGTATGCCGCCTTCCCTAATGCACGGCCACTCGCCGGCGCAACAGATCTTGTGTTGGAACTTCAACGCCAAACAGATGAAACCGGTGACCGTAATGCTGTTCTCCTAGATCTATGGGGTCTCCCCGAATGCACTCAAATCGATATCACCGACAGCGAGATCGAAATTGGATGTTCGGTAACACACAACCAGGTAATTAACTCCACAGGTTTAGATCCCGCCTTTGATGTGCTGCGGATGGCGTGTCTGGAAATCGGATCAGCACAGCTTCGCAACCGAGCAACAGTCGTCGGTAACATCGTCACGGCTAGCCCTGCTAACGACACTATTTCGGCGCTTGTTGCTCTCGACTCGAAGGTCATCATCGATTCATTAAATGGGAGTCGCGAAATCCCTATTCGCGACTTTTTTACTGGGTTTAGAAAAACTGCTCTCAACAACCTCGAACTAGTCCGATCTATCAAGGTGCCAAGATGGGACAGCAACACCATCGGAACTTGGTTCAAGGTTGGGAATCGAAGCGCACAGGCGATTTCAGTTGTGCACGCTGGAATTGTTCTTGAAATTGATGATGTAACAGATGCAATCACTCGTGCCGACATAGCAATCGGCAGCGTTAGCGAAGTCGTTTCTGTCTCAAAAGTTCTCAAAGAGTATTTAATTGGCGAAAAACTCAGCGACGAGACAGCAAAGGGCGCCGCTCAAATTGCGGGGGAAGCCATCTCTCCTATCGACGACATACGCGGCACAGCGGCATACCGTCAAATCGTTACCAAGACCGCTATCGAACGGTCTCTGGTGGGACTTTCGGAAGGTTTTGTTCCAAACCCAGAGGCTGCCCCGCTGCTTGGTTGGAACACCGGTCATTCTCTCCCAAGGCAAAGCAACATATCTACTCTGTCAGATATTTCTTGCGAGGTGAATGGGAAGGCGGTTACCGCCCCGGTGGGCGCCAATTCCACTCTTCTTGGATGGCTTCGGACAAACGGCTCCACAGGCACAAAAGAAGGCTGCTCCGAAGGGGAATGCGGCGCGTGCACAGTTCAGTTGAACGGTTCAGCGGTAATGAGTTGCCTTACACCTACAGGACAAGCCGACGGCTCGTCGGTGTTGACGATCGAAGGTCTTGCGGCCGAGGGACAACTCCACCCAGTTCAAGAAAGTTTCCTTGAAGAGTTCGCTGTTCAATGCGGATTTTGCACACCTGGTTTTCTAGTTGCGGCCGCCACCTTGTTGGAAGAAAACAACAACCCATCAGATGACGAAATTGAGTCGGCTCTAGCCGGAAATCTTTGTCGGTGCACCGGGTACTACTCGATAATCAAATCGCTCCGGAACAGCGGCGATACAGGAAATGGTTTCTAATGGCAGTCGGCACAGACCCAGCACGTGTCGATGCAGTCGACAAAGTCACCGGTCTAGCGTTATATCCAGCTGATCGAATACCAAGCAACGCGCTACATGCTGTGGTTGTCTTTACCAACCAGCCTCACGCCCGTTTAGTTTCCATAGATCTAACGAAAACTGTGGCGTCGGCTGGAGTCGTAACAGTTGTTACAGCAGCCGACGTACCGGTAAACGAATATGGTCTCACCCTATTTGACCAACCAGTATTCATTGGACTGGACGACACTGAGCGCAGTTCAGTTCCCTGTGACGTAAGTCGATGGGAAGCTGATCATCTTGTGGTCGTGGTCGCAGAATCCCTCAACGAGGCGCGCCGCGCTTCAGAACTAATCGATACTGAGTGGGAGCCATTGCCGATGGCGAGCGACATCGCTTCTGCAAAGACCGACGAAGTTTTAGTGCACCCCGGCTCTTCGACAAACACCTATCACACCTTGCAAATTCGCAAAGGCGATACAACTCAAGGGATGGCAGCTGCTGATGTAATGATTGAAGGGACTTACGAGCTACCGCATCAAGAACACGCTTACCTTCAAGTAGAGGCAGCCACAGCGTGGATCGACGAACAAGATCGCGTCACCGTCGAGACAAGCGGCCAATGGGTGCACGAGGATCGAGAGCAAATTGCTCATGCGCTCGATGTAGACGAAGAAGAAGTGCGCGTCCGATACGCCGCAATCGGAGGGGCATTTGGCGGCAAAGAAGACATGAGTTTGCAGATTGTTATGGCGGTTACAGCCCATAAACTAAGTGTTTTGGGGATTAATCGGCCTGTTCACTGCGGCTGGTCCCGAGAAGAATCAATTGTTGGTCACCACAAGCGACACCGGGCCACCGTTACTGCTCGGCTGGGCGCCACATCTGAAGGTCTCATTACCGCCGTTGAAGCTGATGTGTGGCTCGATGCTGGTGCCTACAACTACACCTCCAACAAGGTTTTAGGAAACCTTCATTTGTCGGTGGCTGGTGCCTACAACGTTCCTAATGCTCGCATCGAAAGTAGAGCTGTGTACACCCACAGCGTTCCGGGTGGCGCGTTTCGCGGCTTTGGTGGTCCTCAGGGCGCGTTTGTCGCCGAGTCACAAATGAACAAGCTGGCAAACAAACTGGGGATGGACCCTATGGAGCTGCGTCACCGCAACGCGCTTACTGACTTATCTGATGGCATTACTCAGTCGGGTCTACCAGAGGGTGTAGGCGTAACAAGAGTGATAGATGCATGTGTCGAACGCGTTCCACCTTCGCAGGATTTACCTAAACATCCTCCCTTCGCTCCGATCGCATCGTTACCCGCACAAACTGACCAGCTCCGTCAAGGACGCGGATACGCGGTGGGCATGAAAAATGTGGGATTTAGTTTCGGATTCCCAGAAGCATGCGAAGCAGATGTCGTCTTCCATGGCGACGTAGACGACGAACGACCTAGTGGCGTTGAGCTTTTCCATAGCGCTGCTGAGGTGGGTCAAGGTGTTCACACGGCTCTAACCCAAATGGTTGCTGACGCGGTTGGTCTTGATTTTGAATGCGTCGAGGGTTCCTTTAGCGATACTTCCACGGGTGGGGACTCAGGGTCAGCTTCAGCATCTCGATTGACATTCATGGCGGGGAATTCAGTATTGGGTGCAGTAGAAGAAGCAGAAAAAGCTTGGGCAGATGGAGCGAGACCGGCAGCAGGACATTTCCGCTATAAACCACCGATGACCGAAGCGTTAGACCCAGAAACCGGAGAGGGGCAACCAAACTTTTGCTACGGCTACATGGCCCAAGCAGTCGAACTCACCGTAGATGTCGGTACTGGTCACATAAGAGTTGATCGTGTCGTGTCGGTTCATGACGTCGGCAGAGCAATCCACCCTCAAATGTTGCGAGGTCAGATTGAAGGAGCTATAGCCCAAGCACACGGTTATACCTTGAGCGAACAACTCGTGGTAGAGAATGGACGAATTCAAAACCCTCGTTTATCGCAGTACTTAATCCCCGGAATCGGAGACGTTCCAGGCCACGTGGACTGTGTGATTTTGGAAGCCGCCGATCCCTTGGGTCCCTGGGGAGCACGCGGTGTATCGGAGATGCCGTACATCACGTACGCACCCGCCGTAACTGCAGCACTTCATGATGCAACCGGCGTTTGGATTAACAAATTTCCATTAACACCCTCAGTAGTGCTCGACCATCTGATTTCTACCGACCCTTAGGGATCACGCCATATTTTCAAGCTTCGCAAAAAGCCGTTGAGCTTGCTCTGCGGCCTTATTTCGAATTTCTGTCGCGTCTACACGAGTTGGCGCCCCTTGGTTGTAGACAACCTCTCCGTCAATTTCTACTGACTGAGGTTTCATATTTGTATGAAATGCCAGTCGCCACGGATCGATAGGTTCATCGAGCCATGTGACTCGGTCATCTGCAGCCTCAGGAGTTATCCGATACCCAGTTTCTAGCCAAGACCATGGAAGCTCAGGGGTCGCCGTCACGTCATGCTCGCGAAGTCGAGCATACGCGATCCGAAATTCCTCGAGCATTGCCGCGCCTATACCGTCAGTTCCGAGGACTATCGGGAGACCAAGTCTGTGTGGTGCTGCATAGCCAACTGAGTTGTTCATATTCGATCGCGGATTATGCACGATATAGCCGCTCAGCCCATGATCGTCTTCCAAATGAACTCCATGGACTAAGAGCCAGTCATCACGACTTAATTCTCTCAAACGACCACTTGCTTGCAAATCCTCAGGTCCCTCAGCGACATGTATGTGCACTCCGACACCATGATTTTGAGCTAGTTCGCTAGCTGCGAGGAGCGTGTCAGGTTCACATGTAAAGGCCGCGTGAACGCCGACCATGCCGGTGCCTCCTGAAGCTAAGTACCGCTCATTTTCTTCGAGACCTCGTTGAGCGCCTTTTTTCCCATGGCGATCTGTAACCCCATAAGAGCAATTCACTCGCACGCCTACTTCTGCACAAGCATTAGCAATCACATCCAACGAACCTTCGATCGCATTGGGTGATTCGTGATGATCAACTATGGCAGTAGTCCCAGATTCGATCGCCTCAAGGGCTCCGAGTTTTGCTGACCATTCCAACATTTCTAGATCTAACGCTCGGTCTAGGCGCCACCACACGAGTTCCAGAATGTCTCGAAAAGAAGTCGGGGTCCGCGGTGGTGCTGGCATGCCTCGGGCAAGCGCGCTGTATAGATGATGGTGAGCACAGACCAAGCCGCTGGTTTGATTGGCCGCTAAGTCTTCTAACGCCACGCGTCGGCTCGCTCACGGTTCGCTGTGTTTTGAATCGGCAACTCGGTTGGCCATTCTTGACCTGTTGAACGAATAGCGGCGGCGACCGCGCCGGCAGTGGGTACAAGCCCGATTTCACCGACGCCTTTGATCCCATACGGAGAACCTGGTTCAGGTGATTCAACGATAATGACATCAACTGGGGGCATGTCTTTTGGTCGAATGATGTCGAGACTTCGAAGAGTGCTATTGAGGGGTCGACCTAACGAATCGGTCGGAAATCCCTCGGTTAGTGCATAACCCAGACCCATATGGACAGCACCTTCAATCTGCCCTTCGCAAAGCAGTGGGTTAACTGCTCTGCCGACGTCGTGAGCAGCGACGACGCGTTCGACTTCGCCAGTTTCTGGATCAAGTAGCACCAGTTGCGCTGCGTATCCGAAAGTGGAATGAATTACGGGATTTTCGATGCCTTCACTCAGAGAGTTAGTCCAGTTGATGCGATAGCTGCCTTCGTAGTCGACTCCGATCCGGCAATCGTCAAGAAGTGCTATTCGGCAAGCATCTTGCACTGCGCCAGCCCCCATAAGTGTGCCTCTACTTCCAGTTGTTTGGCCGGCACCCAATTCGCGGGTCGAGTCGACAATCACCTTGACCTGATCCGCGGAGACTCCTAGCTCCTCGACCGCTACTTGGAGAGCCACATTATGAACACCCTGCCCCATTTCGGTCCAACAGTGACGCACTTCTAGAGTTCCATCTTCGTGAAAACGGACTACCGCTTTAGCAAGTTCATCAAACCCGTTGCCAAGTCCCGAATTTTTCAATCCCAGACCTACCCCTACTGGCACCTTTGATTTAAGAGCAGCTTCATAAGCAGGTTTGATTGCCTCAAGACAAGCTCGAGCGCCAAGACTTCCATCGTCCATGATTTGACCCGGACCCCAAACATCTCCCGGCTTGACAACATTTCGAGATCGAATTTCCCAGCCGCTGATTCCTACTTGTTCTGCAAGGCGGTCCATTACACCTTCCATGGCGAACTGAGCCTGGTTAGCGCCAAACCCTCGGAAAGCACCACAAACCGGATTGTTGGTGCGAACAGCGATCGCCTCAACGTCTACAGCTGGAAGAACATAGGGCCCAGTGGCGTGACCTGCGGCGCGCTCCAAAACTTTCATTCCGACTGATGCATATGGTCCTGAGTCGCCAAGCATTCTTGCTCTTACGGCAGTCAGCTTCCCTTCGGAATCACACCCAGCTTCGTAGGTCATGCGAATCGGGTGTCGCTTTGGGTGCATCAGCAACGATTGTTCACGAGACAACGTGATTTGAACCGGACGCTGGAGAAGCCATGCGGATAGCGCCGTATGAACCTGGTTTGACATGTCTTCCTTGCCGCCAAATGCCCCACCGTTGGTGACTAGTTCAGTGACAATCGTTGTTGGTTCTAGTCCAAGTACTCGCGCTATATCGTTCCGGTCATCCCAAATTCCTTGTCCTCCGGTGTAGACGTGTAAACCCTGGTCCGTCGGAATTGCGAGTGTCGATTCTGGTTCGAGAAACGCGTGTTCCACTCGTTGGGTTTGAAATGTTTCAGTTACTACATGGGCCGACTGTTCTAGAGCTAAGTCAACGTCACCTCGTTGGTAGGTCGACGTCGACAAGATATTCCCTTCAAGCCCCCAGACTGCGTCCTCGCTGTCGGTTACTACTCGGATTGGATCGGTTTTAGGTTTATGCACTTCATACTCAACGTGAACCAACTCAGCTGCTTGAACGGCAATGGATTTATTGGTTGCCACCACTACGGCTAACACGTCACCGAGATAAGACGTTCGTCCTCCTTCGGGAATCATCACTGGCCAATCCTTATGGATTAACCCAACTCGAATTTCTCCCGGAATATCCGCTGCCGTGAAGACTTCCACCACTCCTTCCATAGCGCGAGCGTCGTCGACGTTGATTGTTACAACATCGGCTCGGGCATGGTCACTGAGTTTGAGCGCCCCGTGGAGGAGCCCATCAACATTCATGTCGTCGATGAAAGGTCTTACTCCTGCAGCAAGTGCCTCGGCTTCATATTTCGTACCTCGAGAACCCACTCCTTTGGGTGGCTGCACTGCTACCGGCACGCCAGTTGCTAGGTCCTGAATCGCGTCCAGGATTTTGACATATCCCGTGCAACGACATAGGTGTGCGCCGAGGTGTCGCGCTGTTTCATCCCGGGTGAGGGCGTCACCTTTTTTCTGAATTAACGCTTTGGCACGCACAAGAATGCCTGGGATACAAAATCCGCACTGGAGGGCTCCCTTTGCGGCGAACACTTCGCAGTATCGGTCTAGTTCCTGCTGGTCGAATCCTTCGAGTGTGGTTATCTCCTCTCCAGCGACACGTTCAAGAGAAGTCTGACAAGCCACGCGAGCTTTATCTCCCACCAATACGGTGCAACAGCCGCATTGACCGGAGGGGGCGCAACCATCTTTCGGTGAAATGACACCGAGTTCGTCTCTAAGAGCGCCAAGGAGATGTTCGTGTTGATCTGAGACTGAGACAGGGCTGCCGTTCAGGTTAAAGGAAGTCATTATTCGCTCTTTGTCTCTGCGATCAGGTTGTACATTTCCGGTCGGCGATAGCGATCGAAGTCGAACAGCGTTTCTTTGTAATGCTTGCACCAGTCAAGATCGCAATCCGCCACGACTAGTTCATCTTGGGACGTAGTTGCTTGGGCGATTATTTGACCGGACGGCGCGATGATCATCGACTCCGCGAGGGAATCAACCCCTTCTTCGACTCCTCCTTTTGCGACTCCAACAATCCAGGTTCCATTTTGGTATGCCCCTGCCTGCATGACCAGCTGATTGTGGAACGATTGGAGCGCGTCTTGTGATGGATCCGGTGCGTAGTGCATTGGCGTGTTGTATCCAATGAGGATGACCTCAACGCCTTGCAGCGCCATTACTCGATATGTTTCTGGCCATCGACGGTCATTACACAGTGCCATACCGATAACTCCACCGAAGGCATCAGATACATCAAAGCCATCAGGCCCTTCTTCGAAATATCGACGTTCTAAATGCTGAAAAGGGCGATCCGGTTCATGCTCTTCGTGACCGGGTAAATGGACTTTGCGATACCTACCGACAATCGATCCGTCACGTTCTACAAGGACAGAACTGTTGTACCGGTTACCTTGGGGAGTTCGTTCGGCGTAGCCGAGATAGAAGCCGACGCCTAATGATTGGGCTTCATCGAATAGAGCCTGCGTTTCCGGGCCAGGCATAGCGGTTTCGTAGTAAGCATCCAATTCGGTTGGGTTGTCGTCAAGATACCAACGTGGGAAAAAAGTAGTTAACGCGAGTTCCGGGAAAACAACCAGTTCACATCCCTCATCGCTCGCCTGTCTAAGCAGCGCAATTAGGCGTTCTATGACTTGGGTTCTACTTTCGGTTCGTTCTATGGGCCCTAGTTGAGCGGCTCCTATTCGCAGGGATCTCACCAGGTCACCTCAGTTAACGCAAGCATCGCATCTGCAAGCAGTTGCGCACCGGCTATTAAATCTTCGTCGTCGGTATGTTCGGCGGGGTTATGACTGATGCCGTCAAGACTTGGAACAAAAATCATTCCAGTTGGGCAAATGCGCGCCATCATCTGAGCATCGTGACCTGCTCCTGAGGGCATCCTTCGCGTTGATAGACCCTTTTGTTGCGCTATGGCCTCGATGGAGTCAACAACTCTCTTATCGAATTCGACCGGTTCAAAACGTGCTAGGGAACGACTTTCAACAGTGATGTCTTCACGATCAGCGATTTGTTGGACGCTATTCATCAACTGTTTTTCAGCTTCACGAAGCAAGGTTTCATCTGTGTTCCGCAAATCTACGGTCATGGTTGCATGCGCCGGAACGACATTTACAAGGTTTGGATGAAGGGTAAGGGATCCCACTGTTGCAACCTGGGGGCCACCTAGATCTGTTGCTATGGATCTCGCCGCTACCGTTACTTCAGCGGCAACTGCCATTGGATCACGACGAAGCGCCATAGGTGTTGTACCAGCGTGGTTGGATTGACCAACAAATTTGAGCTCCGTCCACGAGATCCCCTGTACTCCTTCGACGACTCCTATTTGGATCTCTTCGTTGTCTAGGACTGGTCCCTGTTCGATGTGTAGTTCAACAAAGGCGTGAGGGACAGCTCCAGGACATGGCGCTGGTCCTCGGTACCCAATTCGTTCTAATTCGTCTCCGACGATTGTCCCGTCGGCTCCTTCTACTTCGAGAACAGACTCAACGCTCATTCCCCCCACGTAGGCAAGGCTTCCCATCATGTCCGGTGGGTAACGAGAACCCTCTTCGTTGGAAAAGAAGGCCACAGCAAGCGGTCGCTTAACGTCAATATCAGCAGCGAGAGTCGCTTCAATGACTTCTAGGCCAGCAAGAACACCAAGGTTGCCGTCAAAACGGCCTCCAGTCCCAACTGTGTCGATGTGCGAACCTGCCATTACAGCTCCAGCAGCGCCAGCGTTACCGGTTGAAGCGATGACATTTCCAACCGCGTCAACGGTGACTGTTAAGCCCAGATCGGTCATCCACGTAACCACGAGATCTCGGCCTTCACGGTCGGCGTCGGTAAATGCCAACCTGGAACAGCCTTGAGTACCTTCAATCGCTCCAATTTGCGCAAGTTCCGCTATGCGCGCCAGAAGGCGAGTGCCGTTGATCACGACCGATGGTTGGGATGGCAACTCCATGTGTTTATTGAACCCGATTCGGTCCCAAAATAGCTAGTGATTCCTGTTAGCTCGATATTTCGTTAGTGTGCACTCTGCACCTAAACATTGGAGATTTTGTGACTAGACCCGCTCTATACCTCCAGGACGCACATGCTATTTCCGAAGGAATCAACTTCTCCAAATACGCCGAGGAGCGGGAATTTGACGCAGTTTGGCAGGCGGATTCTCGATTGGTGAGAGAAGCATCCGTGCCAATGGCTGCCTTTGCAGCGTCAACTGAAAGAATCAAGATTGGTTCGGGAGTCATCGATGTTTGGACACGAAATCCAGCACGTCTTGCTTCAATGTTTGCGACGCTTGACGACTTAGCTCCTGGTCGAATTCTCTGCGGTTTGGGCGCTTGGTGGGATCCACTAGCTACAAAAGTCGGCGTCTCGCGCGATCGACCTTTGCGAGTCATGCGTGAGGTTGTGGAAGTTGTGCGCGCTCTGCTCGCGAACGAAACCGTCACCTTTGAGGGAGAATTTGTTCATCTTGACGGAGTTGAACTGGATTACGTGTACCAGGAACGCAGACCTAAGGACGTCCCAATCTACATCGGTGCAACTGGTATGAAAATGATGGAGTTGACGGGTGAAATTGCTGATGGCGTAGTTTTGAATTACCTCGTTTCTCCTGACTACAACAACCGGGCTATGGACGCATTGCAGAAAGGAGCGGAGAAAGTTGGACGATCTGTAGACGAGATTGACCGTCCCCAGCTAGTTGTGTGCTCTGTCCATGAAGATCGGGACACTGCACTCAGCATGGCGAGAAATATGGTCGCTCAATACCTAGGACAGCAACCCCACATAATGGAAGCATCTGGTGTTCCTAAGTCATTGCTTGACGATGTGGGACAAATTTTGACCTGGCCAGCTACTCATGAGCAGGTGGAAGCGGCAGCAAAATTGGTCCCCGATGAAATTGTCCAAATGTTGACTGCTTCAGGAACACCCGCGGAAGCTCAAGAGGCCGTCGCTGGTTATATGGCGAATGGTTGCACATCACCGGTTCTGTACCCACTTGGTGACGTATACGCAACTATTGACGCTTTTGCCGACTGGGGCAGCAACTCTTAAACACCGCTCCGTGGCTACATTTGTAGCCCTTTTAAAAACATTTCTGAGTAAACAACTTTCTTTGTTAACTCTTGGCTCTAAGGGCTCATCAATCTCTCAGAGTGTGGCATGATGCGGGGGTTCGATGTCGAAACACTTAGAGATAGGGCGGTAGAAATGCGGAGGAAGATTGCAGCACTGCTAGCGGTCTGTATTGGACTGGGCTTTGTCCTCACCAGTTGCGGTGGCGACGATGGTGAAGATACAAAAGCTGCGTTTGTGTACGTGGGACCAGTTGGGGATGCCGGCTGGACTTACGCTCATGACGAAGGTCGAAAATACGCTGAAAGCGAGACCGGTGTAGAAACCGCGTACGTTGAAGCAGTCCCAGAAGGAACAGCAGATTTCGCGAACTATGTTCGCGACTTCATTGATCAGGGCTACAACGTAATCATCGGTACCTCCTTTGGGTACATGGATGACATGTTGTCGCTTGCTGATGAATACCCAGACGTTGTTTTCGAACACGTATCTGGCTACAAAATGAATGAAACTAACTTTGGTAACACCTTCGGACGAATGTACGAGCCTCGTTACCTCTCAGGAATGGTCGCAGGTTCTGCAACCAGCTCAGGATTAATTGGCTATGTCGCAGCCTTCCCAATCCCTGAAGTCATCCGAGGAATTAACGCATTCACTCTTGGTGTGCAAGCCACTAACCCCAGCGCTCAGGTCGAAGTCATTTGGACTAGCACATGGTTCGATCCAGCAGTCGAGGGCGACTCTGCTCAAGCATTACTGGATAAAGGCGCAGATGTCATAGCGATGCACCAGGACTCAACAGCGGCAGGCGAGAAAGCTGAAGCTGCCGGTGCCCGATGGGTGTCCTATAACTCTGACATGAGCGCTTTTGCTCCAAATGCCTTCCTGACCGCTCCGGTCTGGAATTGGGGTCCACGCTACGCAGAGATCATTAACGACGCTAAAGCCGGTAACTATTCACCGTCTGCCTACTGGGGATCGATGGCTGAGGGAATCGTCGACCTTGCACCTATAGCAAGCGATGTTGATCAGTCAGTAGTCGACATGGTTATGGACGCAAAGGCGGCAATCATCGCCGGAGACCTGCACCCATTCACTGGCCCCATCAACGACCAAGACGGCAACCAAGTCCTTGGAGCTGGTGAGGTCATGGACGATGGATCAATGCTTGGCATGATGTTCTTCGTCGAAGGCGTAATCGGATCCACAGGCTGATTTAGCCAATCTAAGAACAACGTTTAGCGGCGTCGGCGCGGAATATCCACGTCGGCGCCGCTATCGCGTTCTCGCAAACAGAATCTTGTTTTATGAACCAGGCTCCCTCTTCGACCAACGACTCCACATTGGCGGTGGAGCTATCCGACGTTTGGAAATCCTTCCCCGGGGTGACAGCAAACGCGGGAGTTAACCTGAGCGTACGAACAGGGACCATCCACGCACTTCTAGGAGAAAACGGGGCTGGAAAATCAACCCTAATGAATATTCTGGCCGGGGTTTATCGACCAGATCGCGGCGAACTTAAGATCCACGGTCAATCTCACCACTTCCGGAACCCCGCTGACGCTCTCAGTGCTGGGATAGGAATGGTTCATCAAGAGTTCCGGCTAATTCCCTCTTTCTCGGTAGCAGAAAACGTAGTTCTAGGATCAGCCGCGACAGTGCTTCGAACCCGACAGGTCGAGTTGCAGGTGTCAGAACTAGCTGAACGTTTCGGACTAAAAGTCGATCCTTCACAGCCACTTTGGCAACTCTCTATGGGCGAACGTCAAAAGGTTGAGATCTTAAAAATTCTTTGGCGCAACGCTCAAGTATTAATTCTTGACGAACCGACGACGGTACTGACGCCAAGCGAAGTTGGTGAACTAGGCGATATTTTGACAAAAATGGCCAACGACGGCAGATCGATAATTTTTATTAGTCATAAGTTGCACGAAGTTTCTGGAATCTGCGATGAGGCAACCGTTCTTCGACAAGGAAAGACTGTCGCTAGTGCCCTACCGATTGAATCAACCGGCCAGCGAGAACTAGCGCAATTAATGGTCGGCACTTCCGCGAGTAGCACTGACCGACCCAGTCCCAGCACTCCTGGCGCTCCTCTGTTAGAACTTGACGGTTTGAGCGCCTTAGGAGATCGGGGGCTTGAAGCCTTCTCCAATCTCACTTTTCAAGTTAACTCTGGTGAAATCGTGGGTATCGCTGGTGTCGCTGGTAACGGCCAGCGTGAGTTAGCCGATGTGATTGCAGGGTTGAGACCTTCCACTACTGGCTCGTTGTTGATGGACGGAGCCGACATCACCACAGCCAGTCCCCAATTTCGATTTAAGTCCGGGCTCGCCTACATACCCGAAGATCGACTAGGAGTGGGGTTAGCCCCAAGACTGTCTATAACCGATAACGCCATTCTGCGGGTCTACCGTCAGCAACGCCGCGGCCCGTTCATCTTGGCTGAGAAGGCACTGTCATATTGCAAAGACATCGTTCACCGATTTGGTGTTAGATCGGCGGACCTTGAAGGCCCTATTGCAGCGCTCTCAGGGGGCAACCTTCAACGCTTGTTAGTTGGTAGAGAACTCGATGGAGAACCATCGGTAGTGGTCGCTTCGCAGCCAACACGCGGCCTTGATGTCCAAGGCGTTAAAGCAATACAAGAACTACTTATCCAACAAAGAGATTCCGGTGTTGCTGTGATCATGATTTCTGAAGACTTAGATGAGCTATTAACCATTACTGATCGACTTCTGGTCATGGAAAGTGGCGTCATTCGAGGCGAATTTGATCCTCGAACTGCGTCGCGGGATGAAGTTGGAATGGCAATGCTCTCTGATGGACAGGCAATCACTGATACATGAGACGACCACGACTAAGTCTTCGAGAACAGCCATTACCTGGCGGTCAGCCACTTGCTTTTGGCACTGGACTGCTTATCGCTCTCATTGTTGGAACAGTGCTCCTACTCGCTGCCGGACACGAACCACTGAAGATCTACTCCCGTATGTTCGAAGCCTCACTCGGAGATCCTGATGCTTGGGCAGTGACCATCAACCGGGCAGTACCTCTTGGTTTAGCAGGACTCGCAGTGGCAGTAGCGGGATCGATGGGGCTTTGGAATATTGGTGCCGAAGGTCAAATAATGGCAGGTGCTATCGCTGCTGCATGGGTTGCACGAATCGGTGGGGATTGGCCTGGCATCGTCCTAATCACAATGATGCTCATTGCCGCTCTAGGCGGTGGAGGCATTCTGGCGCTTGGCCCAGCGTTAGCCCGAGCAAAACTTGGCGTTAATGAAATCATCACGACGTTGATGTTGAATGAGGTCGCAATTCGCCTGGTCCAATGGCTCATACACGGCCCGTGGAAAGACCCCGACTCCTACAATTTTCCACTGGCACCTATGCTTCCTGACCAGGCTCGCTTACCTACATTGTTCAGCAGAGCACATTTCGGTCTTCTGATCGCGGCCGCTGTTATCGTCATCGCTTCAGTGGCAGTCCGTTACACCGCGTGGGGCTATGAATTAAGGATTGCTGGATCTTCGGAAGCTACGGCCCGTTACAGCGGAATTTCTCTATCCAAAAAAGTACTGACGGTTCTAGTCTTGAGTGGCGCTATTGCAGGGCTAGCAGGCGGCGTTGAACTCACGGGTACAGCTGATCGTCTAACTGAAACTATTTCGAACGGGTTCGGTTTTGCTGGCATCATCGTTGCTGCCCTGGCATTGATGCGTCCATCGGGTGTTGCTGTCGTAGCTTTACTCTTTGGAGCCGTACAAATTGGGGGACAGAGCATCCAAACCCTGGGCGTCTCTTCTTCCGTTTCCACAATCTTGCAAGCCTTCGTTTTGTTTGGAGCCATAGGAGCAGGCGTCTTTAGCCGTTACCGCGTTGTTCTAGACACTGACGCGCGTTCTACGAACAGGGAGCTAAGCGATGACTGAAGCATCACTCATTGGGCTTTTTGTTGCGACAGTGTCTTTCGGTGCACTGCTCTATCTCGCCGCATTAGGTGAACTTTTGGCTGAGAAAGCAGGTGTGCTCAATCTTGGTGTTGAAGGCATGATGGCAGTTGGCGCTGTAACCGCGTTCATAGCTGGAGTCGAACTGAAGAACCCTTGGGCTGCGTTATTAGTTGCGATGTTAAGCAGCGCGATATTGGCTTCAGTTCACGGTTTCTTTACGGTGGGGTTAGGTGCTGAGCAAGTTGTTTCTGGTTTGTCACTAACTATCTTGGGCCTAGGGCTCGCTGCATATTTGGGCAAGGATTACGTCGGTTTGCCTCCAGGCGCCGAGTTAGTTCCCGTCGAATGGGCGGGCCTGTCGGATCTGCCCTGGGTTGGGCCAATTTTCTTCAGCCAGGCTCCAATTGTTTATTTAGCTCTTCTAATGGGAATTACAGTGAGCTTTGTTCTGTCAAGTACGCGGCTCGGCCTCGCTTTGCGAGCTGCAGGCGAATCAGCTTCTTCTACGGACTCTGCCGGTCATTCGGTGCTGGGTCTACGACTGTCAGCTGTCGCCGCTGGTGGCGCCTTGGCTGGGGCATCCGGAGCATATTTGACACTAAGTATTACCCCTCAATGGGCAGAAGGGCTCACTGCGGGAAGAGGTTGGATAGCTGTCGCGCTGGTCATCTTCGGAGCCTGGCGTCCGGGACGTGTAGGAATTGGTGCTTTGATCTTTGGTGGCACTCTTGCATTGAAGACGCGTTTACAAACATTCGGCGTCGATTTTTCGCCAATTATTCTTTCAATGCTCCCCTATGTACTCACACTCGTGATCCTTCTTGTAATTTCCATACAAGCGCGCAAAAGGCCTTCTCCCGCCCCGTTTGGGTTGGGGCTGGCCTACCGCCGTGAAGAACGCTAGTCACTCTTTAGGGTACGACTGGCTAGAGGATCGCTCTCGCTGCCGCCCAGATGTAAGCGACGACAATGATAAGAAAAGCAAAACGCCAGATCCGTTTCCTCACACGCTCTAACTTAAGCGTCCCCTTTTAGGACTTCCAATCCTCCCTTATGAGACCTTTAGGGTCATAGCAACAAGACAATGCGGCGGGAGTTCGACCATAAGAGCCGGACCACTAGACATTTCCATTCCCGACCGCCGAACTAAGTCAGGGCTGTCCCAAGTGTTTTGCGCTGTTGGATCCGAATGATGCAAGAGATCACACGAAACGGGCTCAAGATGTGAACCCGACAACTCAACCGTCAACTCCACTTTGGAATCAACGGAACGATTTACCGCGAAAACATATAGCTCGTTGTCTCCATTCAATATTGCGGCGCCATCCACCATCGCTACGGATTCAAATTCAGGCGAAGGTATTACCGGTCCGCGATAGCCCAAGCGCAACGAATTTCCAGTGCGTCGCCCTACGAACATTGCTAGAGCTTCAAAAATAGTTTGTCGAAGCAAGTTGTCGCCGTTTGTGAGGACAGGTGCAATCACATTCGCAATTTGTGCGAGATTGGCGACTTTCACGACATCAGCGTTCCGAATAAAACTCATCAAGAACTGGGCGCATACCAGAGCGTCCTGAAGGTCGTAGACCTCTTCCACTAAGTGCGCTGGGAATTGCCCATCGGCCCACATTCCTGCTCGATTTCGAGTTCGATACCAGACGTTCCATTCATCAAACGCTATGAATGGTCGTCTACTAGAGCGTCGTCTCCCAGCGACATAACGACATACGGAATCAATTTCAGCAATTTGTCGATCGATCGCAACTCCCGAGGTCAAAAACGCTGCAGTGTCTCCCGAGTAGTTGTCTAGATATCGGTGAGTAGATAAGTAATCGGCGAAGCCTCCCACTGACTCCAACGCGATCTGATCCCAAGCGAGGTATGTCGAACTTTCGGGTAGAGATGTGCCTGACACGACCAGTTCAATCGTGGGGTCAACGAGTTTCATCATGTGCGCTGCCTGCCGTGCTTTAGTCCCGTATTCAGCAGCTGACATGTGTCCTATTTGCCACGGCCCATCCATTTCATTACCCAAACACCACAGTGGGACCGGTTGCACCGACATCGGATCATCTTTCGCACGTTGTCTACCAAGTTCCGTAGTCGGATTACCGTTCGTGTACTCCACCCAGTCAGCGGCTTCTTCAGGCGTGCCGGTGCCTAGGTTCACTGCAAACATAGGGGACCATCCCGTTCGTTCACATAATGACAAGAACTCGTTCGTGCCAAAGGTGTTTGGTTCTATTGTCCCCCAGGCCAATTCACGACGAGTTGGGCGTTCATCAACAGGCCCTACGCCATCTCGCCAGTGATAATTAGAAACAAAATTTCCGCCCGGGTACCTCATAACGGTGAAATCAAGCTCACTTAAAGCGCCAACGACATCTGTTCGGCACCCAAACTCATCAGCTTGCACCGATGGGGGGTCGAATATTCCCTCGTAGACAGCTCGACCCATGTGCTCTAAAAACCCGCCAAAGATGCGAGAATCTACCAAGCCCACATGGTGCTGTTGATGAAGATTGAAAGTGGCTTTGGTCACGCCGGGAGCGTAGTTCCAAACGGACACTCGCTGTCTTTAGCCACCAATAACTAGTAAACCGCGACAATTGCTTTAAGCAACGTCGATGGTTCTGGGGCAATCAACGCAGGCACCCATGCACTAATTAGGGCTCCCGGTGCGGGAAGGAAATGTATGTGCACCGAGAGCCCCAAACCAGAAGGAGTTACCTCTAACGACCTCCACCTCCTGTCACGATTCCGGGGGTTGCTCCCGTGACAGCATCGTCGAGTGCGAGACCTGGACCTCCGTGTTCTGAAACATCCAGTCCTGCGATTTCTTCTTCTGGCGACACCCTCAGGCCCATAGAACGTTTGAGAGCGCCGAACACAATAAGACCGGTCACAATCGTCCAGGCAGCAACAATGAGGACCAGAATTGCTTGCATGGCGATTTGGTCTACGCCCCCTCCATAAAACAATCCCGCGTCGTCGCGACCCAGGAACGCATCGTCATATTTTGCAAATAAGCCAACCGCTAAAGTTCCCCAAATACCGCAGGCTCCGTGGACAGCAAATGCTCCGACTGGATCGTCAATTTTGAGTTTCCGTTCTACGAAATTAGCGGCAGCAACTGCTACAAAGCCTGCTATAAGGCCTGTGAGCACCGCGCCCCAGGGGGTCATTGTCCCACAGCCTGCAGTGATGCCGACTAGGCCGCCCAAAGCGCCGTTACCTGCAATAGCGATATCTGGTTTCCCAGTCCGTAGCCAGTTGAATGCCGTAGCACCGATAACTCCAGCGCAGGCAGATAGCGCTGTATTCAGGGCTACGAACATTACCCAGTTGTCAGCTGCCAGCTCGGAACCTGGGTTGAATCCAAACCAACCAAACCACAATATGAAGACGCCTAGTATCGCAAGTGTGATGTTGTGTCCTGGGATTGTGCGCACGCTTCCGTCGGCGCCGTATTTTCCTATGCGTGGACCGACCATCAACGCTCCAACCAACGCTAACCAGCCCCCTACGCTGTGGACAATGGTGGAGCCTGCAAAATCGCTATACACAGCATCGCCGATTGTTATTTGAGCAATTAGACCCCCACCCCATGTCCAGTGGACAACAATCGGGTAGATAAGTGCTGTGGTAACAAGACTGAAAATCAGATATGTACTGAATTTGGTGCGCTCTGCAAGCGCTCCCGAAGCGATCGTCACAGCGGTGGCAGCAAAAACAGCTTGGAAGAAAAAGTCTGTGGCGCCGCTAAGTCCATCACTTATGTCGAAGAGGTCGACACCGCTAAGGGCGAATGAACCCCAACCAAACCAGTCGCCACTGCCTGAGTCGCCACCATATGCAAGGCCATAACCAACGAGGAAAAACGCCATAATCCCAATCGCAGCATCAGCAAGGTTTTTCGCCATGATGTTGCCGACATTTTTCGAGCGGGTTAAGCCAGATTCGAGCATCGCGAAACCTGCCTGCATCAAGAAAACGAGTACCCCGGCGAGGAAAACCCAAAGGTTGTCCATTACCGCTTGCACCGCTGCCGCGGCTGCGTCTGGGTCGTGACCATCTGCAGTTGCTGGTCCAGCAAATAGAAATAGGCCGCCGAGAACTCCGACGACAGCAATAATTAGTTTGCGTTTCATTTTTTCCTTCCTGAACGCACGAACAAGACGCAATGTAAAAGGGGCTTGTTTCCAATCCGTCAAGGAAGGGTTAAGCGAAGGTCACTATCTTTTTTCCAGGGTGCTTCGACCCTGTTTCAATGGCGTTAACAAGTCATCCGAAAGAACTCTCTCAGGCAGAAAACAATGCTGGTAAAGCTCCAACTTTCATTGCAGATTTGCAGCAAAATCCGCACCAAGCGCTGAGGTATTTGTTGATCAGCTAGCAGGCCGAAGTCTTGAAGCAACCGCAACAGCTGCAATGACCACTACTGCCAAAAACAGGAAAGCAGCTCGAAAGGAACTCGGGTCCGCCGAGCCACCAATGATAGCTACCGCTAACGCGATGCCTATAGCACCTGATAGTTGGCGAGAGGTTTGTGCCACAGCCCCAGCAACGCTGAAGTCACCCGGATCCACTTCCGACACCGAAGCTGCCGATAACAACGTTGGGCCGGATCCAATTCCTAAACCAAGAAGCAGTAAGGCGGGGAAGACGTCTATAAAGAAAGTGGGATTGCTTCCAGCGTTTTGGTAGAGCCACAGACAACCACAAACAAACAAACACATCCCCGGGATGGCGACTCGCCGATAACCGAAACGGTCTGCCAATCGACCAGAGAAATTCGCAGTAGTGAAAGCCATGACTGCAAGGACACTTATTCCGAACCCTGTCCTGACAGTCGAATAATTCGCTATTTCATCTAGGTAAAGGACAACCATCAACATTGAGGAAAAGAACCCAAGTCCGAACAAAAACAGCGACGAGATGGCAACTCGAAATGATGGCACAGCCAGCAAAGGCCTTGGAAGGACAGGATCTGCATGATGCATAACGCGGCGGACAAGAAAACCTGTTCCCACAACGGTCAAGGCGATCAGAACAAGGATGCCCACAGACGACCATCCCCATTCATTCCCTTTGACAATTAATAAAGCTAAGCCAGAAGTGGTCCCGGTGATGAGTACCGAGCCAACAAGATCAGGTCGACGCGCGTTCGGATCACGATCGCTTTCGGGTAGCACTCGCACCCCCCAGATCAGAGCGATGATTCCAATAGGAATGTTCAGGGCGAACGCCCAGCGCCAAGAACTGAGTTCAATTACAAACCCGCCAATTACGGGCCCCACAGCAGAAGAAAGAGCCAGGGTCGAACTCCAAATTGTCACTGCAGTCGCGCGACGTTCAGCAGGCCACGCCGCAATTGCTATGCCGAGAGACGCTGGAGCCGCCATAGCCGCTCCGACGCCGATTAATCCTCGGGCTACAACTAATAACGGAACAGTCGGAGCCAGAATCAAAAGACTGGATCCGATGATTAGACAGATGAAGCCACCGTTGAGCACTCGCACACGCCCAAATTGGTCAGCCCAACGACCACTCACGATTAATGCCCCCGCATAAGTGAGCATGTAGAAAGTTAGACACCACGAAATATCAGCGGTACTTGCCGTTGGGAAACTGCTCTGAATATTCGGGATAGCGACATTCGTGATTGATAAATCAAGCCCAATCACGAAATTCGTCAAGCAGGTCGCTAAGAGAATCTTCCAAGCGTTAGCTGAAACTTTTGGTAGTTCTAGCGAGCGCTCTTCTGAAGACAACGATGATCAGCCCCTCAATCCAAATTCGCAACAGGTAATTCTTTCGAAGGCCGCACTCAAAGGCCAGTAACACATTTTCTTTGTGGAGCTGATCGGATTCGAACCGACGACCCCCTGCTTGCAAAGCAGGTGCTCTAGCCAACTGAGCTACAGCCCCAACGAATATCTGAGGGTACCCAAGGAATCGTAAAGTTGCGGACCATGCAAACAAATGAATTTCCAGGCATGATCAAGAGACCAAGTTTTTATGAAATGAACATTCCTACGAAGGAGGCATGCGAATGACTATGCCAGCGATTTCCCTAGCTGCAGTACATGGTCGACGTCAGCAAACACTCGAAATAGCAGCTGAAATCGAGCGCCGCGGTTTTACAGGTATTTATTGTCCATCTATGGGCGACTGCGTCGCCTTATGCCAGTCAATTGCTTCAGTAACCAACGAAATAACATTTGGTACTTCGGTCCAACCTATTTATTTCCGCAATCCCGAAGATCTTGCTGCTACGGCAGCGTTTATTCATGAGATCAGCAATGGGCGCTTTCGTCTTGGGATCGGTGTGACTCATGGCCCGGTCCATCAACGTTTAGGGATCACGCCCGGTAAACCATTAGCTGATATTCGCGAATACGTCGCAGAGATGCAGCAAGCCGCTTCCCATCATGGTGAATTACCTCCAATCGTTCTAGCTACCTTGCGGCGAAAAATGGTCGAGCTGTCGGTGGACATCGGCGCTGGGGCAGTATGGGCTAACGCCAGTCGGAACGATTTCAACAATTCAGTCGCTGACATTCCCCAAGATATTCAGAACAGTGATTTTTTTATTGGGAACATGATTCCCACGGTGATCGACCCCGATCGAGAAGCTGGAGCGGCCCGTAATAGGAAAACCCTTCAGGGATATGTCGCCTTACCGAATTACCGCAACTATTGGAAACAGGCAGGCTATGTCGAAGAAATGGAAGGTATTGAATCAGCTCTTAATGACGGAGATCGTGAACGCGTTATGACTTGTATGACTGACGCATGGCTTTCAAACGCGACTCTTTATGGATCTCAGGATGAGGTTCGAGAAGGCGTGGAGGAATGGTTCGACCAGGGATGTAAGACACCTATTTTGGTGCCGTCCAGCACTAGTGGTGGGCAAATGCATGCAATCCAGGAGCTTTTCGATTGTTTCGCATGAGTCGCCACTGCGGAGATGTCAGTGTCTGCTGAGATAGATCTGGATGCTGCAATGAGTCGCCTGAAAGGCGTCGTCAAGCAAACTCCAGTACTGAGATCTCGTTTGCTTGATAATCATGTTGGAGCTGAAGTCCATCTCAAGGCGGAGAACTTGCAGAGCACGGGCGCCTTTAAATTCCGTGGAGCCTTCAACGCGATTGCCGCGCTGGACGCCAAAGTACGTGAGAGGGGAATCATCTCGTTTTCTTCCGGAAATCATGCTCAAGCTGTCGCCCGAGCTGCCCAACTCTTTGGTGTCCCAGCGACGATCGTTATGCCTTACGACGCTCCAGCTTCTAAACGTTCAGCGACAGAAGATTATGGCGCTGAAATTATTTCCTATGACCGTTATGTCGAAAGTAGAGAAGATGTCGCAGCACAGATTCGTGACGAGAGAGAATTGACACTCGTTCCTCCTTTTGACCACTTGGAGGTTATTGCCGGTCAGTCAACATGTGTTCAGGAATTCTTCAATCAATCGGGTGCTATGGATCAACTCATCATCTCCGTTGGAGGTGGAGGGCTTATTGCTGGCAGTGCGTTAGCAGCACACCGACAAAACCCTGATTGTCAGGTTGTCGGTGTCGAACCAGCTGCAGGGAACGATGTGCAAATGTCACTTCAACAGGGTCAGATCGTTCAAATTGCAGTGCCAGAGACGATCGCAGATGGGCAGCAAACTACGTCTCCGGGGGTTCACACTTTCGAAATAATGCGACGCCACGTCACTCATGTAGCGACCGTGAGTGATGCGCAAATACTTGATGCCATGGATTGGCTATTCCGCTACCAGAAACAGGTTGTGGAACCTAGTGGAGCATGTGCTTTAGCCGCTTTGTTAAGCGGCGAAGTCCAACCGGTAGGACAACGCGTCGGGGTAATTCTCTCCGGTGGCAATATTTCGCGCGAACGGTTTACCGAGTTACTTCAGCAACACACTGCTCACTAGATGCAGTTCAGCTGGCCTTACTTAGTGACCGAGTTGGACTGGAATATCGGATTTCTTCGTCGCGCCCAATTTCGGGGTCACTAACCCATGGTTCTAGAAAAGCTCGCCATCTCTGAGCCCATGTGTGGTCAGCAGTTACTCGTGACCAAGCACCTTCACCGACATTCCGCAGCTCCTTGGGATCAGCCAAAAGCAACGGGACTAAGTCCGACAAATCATTGAGTGACTCATAAACGAAGATTTCATCTCCTGGAGTAAACACTTGAGGGACTGCGGGTCTTCCCTGAACCAACGAGGGAGTGCCTACAACTGCTGCTTCATACACACCATCAGAAAGACCTAGCTCTAAATGTGAGCGTCGAATAGCTGACTGGTAGGAAAGAGCTGTTTCTAACTCGATCAAGAGATCAACCCCTGCGAGGAGTGAGGCACGGTCTGGTAGGGGTAACGGTTCTACGATCGTGATTTCTAAGGGCAACTCAGACCACCCCTCCCCCATTACCAGTAAGTCCTCAAGATGATCGAGCGATGCGACAGCATCGACGTTGGCCGGATTCGCATCTCCTATAAGCAACATTCCAGCCCGAGTTGATGGAACAAAGTCCATTAGTGCTGGAGGGTGAGCCGCTGGTTCCATTAATGAAAGTCGATACGTACCAAGAGTGGAATATTCCTCAAATATGTCTCGATCTGGAACGGTAACGAGGTCATATTCACGAAGGTCATCATCCAACTCAGTGAAATCTGTGGATACCTTGACTTCTGTTGGGCCTGTGTGCATGCACACGGACACAGTTCCACTCTCTGCGGTCAACGTTCGAATTTTGCTCCTGTCGGGGCTGCCGGCTGAGGGAACTACTACAAGTATTTCTGGGCAGTAACGATTCAATCCCCATTTGATAGCAGCTTCGGTCGGCGCAACAGCTACGACCTCATGCCCTAAAAACCTCAACGGATCGGCTATCCGAGATCGTAAAGGTGAATCGCTTGCATCTACTCCATAGCCGCTTACAACTATTCGCATTCTGGAAGGTGTCCCTATTGGTCAGGTCGATCGACCCGCTGTGGGGCCTCCCACTTCAGTGTGGAACACTTTCAGCTGTTTTTCGATGACCTTCAGGGTGGTTATTTCGTAGACCGTTAATTACAAGAAACACAGCAGCGACCAAAACTACAAGTGAAGTCCAGACATTGATCCTCACACCAAACAATTTGGTTGCCTCGTCGACTCGAAGTAGCTCGATCCAAAGCCTCCCCGCTGTGTATCCGGCAACATACACGGCCCATGTGTAACCCTTTTTAAGACCTGGGAAAAGTCTCGGGACAGCAAATGCAATAAAGGCCGCCAGGCCGAGGTTCCAAAGCGCTTCGTAAAGAAAAGTTGGGTGAAAGGTTGGTGACTCTGTGTAACCCAAAGGCCGTTTGTTCGCCTGAATCTCAAGGCCCCAAGGCAAGTTTGTTGGTTGACCAAACAGTTCTTGGTTGAACCAGTTACCGAGTCGTCCCACTGCTTGCGCTACTGGAATCCCCACTGCTGTGGCGTCAAATACGGCTGCGACATCACCACCATCGCGGTGCACCGTCCACCAAGCAACTAGCGCTCCTCCCCCTATTGCTCCCCAAATTCCAAGGCCCCCTTTCCAGAGTTGTGGAATTTCTAACCAGTTATCTTGAAATCGGTTGAAGTCAGTGGCGACGTGGTACAGGCGAGCGCCAACAATTCCGGCGGGAATCGCCCAAGTCGCCATCCGATGAACTATCGCCGGATCCCCTCCTAATGATTCGTATCGACGGCTACTTATCCACACGGCCAACAAGGCACCTAGAGCGATCATTAAACCGTAGGCTCTCAACTCAAATGCTCCGATTTGAATTGAATTCGTCGACGGACTCGGAATTGCGGCAAGTATCACGATGTTCACCTCCGCTGAGGATATAACGACATGTGATGGTTCTCGGTCGTCAGAGTCATTACCCCAGAATCATTCGGGGTGATTCTGAAAATTAAGCTGCTGAAATCCCCTCATAGACTGCCGCTGTCACGCCTCTTAGCTCTAGTTCTTGCAGCCACGGGACAGGATCATCAAGCATTCCTAAACTCCACGCACCGTGTGGCAGCGCCTCTGCCAGTAACCATTCTGCGGAGATAGATGCCAAAGCTCCGGATACCGCTGACGGGTAATCAATCGCTCCGATGACCTCTGTTGCTTGGACGCCATTGAGAGTTCCACGCATCTCTACTCGGATTGCACCTGGACCACCGTCGTTATGAGGAGGTCTCAGCATTGGTAACCATGCAGTCAGACGGTCTCTTCGAGTTGCTGAAACTTTGGCCGTGATGCGGTCAGCATCTGAAAAATTTGCTGCTAACAACAGCGGGTCAGGGAGTGCAGCCCGATAACAATCTCTGGCACCCAGCGGGTCGGGGAACCAAACGAGTTCTCTCCCAGTTCCACCTGGGCGTTTAGCCCAGCTTCCGTCGCGCCACTCAATGGCATCTTTCGTCCGAGCTCGGTGCAGCTGTCGTTGACAGGCTGGCCCCCCGGTACCCATTCGAGCAACATGAACTTCCTGAACTTCATCGAATCGCTGACCGCAATGGCGCGCTAGTAGACAGCTCATACCCGGCGAGAAGGCAGCGCCAATAATTACCGCTCGCTCAGCCTTAGTCGCAAGTGCATCGAGGTTCAGAAGTGCCTCAACATCGTCGATAGCTTCTGAAACGGACACAACATGTGAGCCGTTGCTAATAGCTTCTTCCGCTAGTTCCGCATGCCCACCGCTGGGTTGAGTCAGTACCGTAATATCACTTTCGGGGAGTGGACCGGGAGCGATTACTTCGACGTCAACATCAATTAGTTGCCGGACAAATCCGTGTAGCCGTTGAGGTCGACGTGCCCCCAAAATAAGGCGATCAACTAGCCCTGACGCCGCTAGTTGCCGCGCGACTCTTTTACCTACTACTCCACAACCGATAACAGCGACCGTCGCCACTTCAGCGAAAGTCCGGTCCGCTGAGTTGTCTCCATTTACCCTGTCGGGGCGGGACACCACCTGAACCTCTTAGTCGTAAAATCGCGGCAACGATCGTTCCGACACCCATTGCCAAGATCGCTCGGCGTAGTGTTTTCACAACTGCCTCCGCTAAAAATTTCAATCTCTAATACGAGACTAATCGTTCGAACCGTGGGGCTAGCTGGAGTCGAACCAGCGACCTCACCCTTATCAGGGGTGCGCTCTAACCAACTGAGCTATAGCCCCGAACGAGTTTCTGATGGTAGCGCCGCTGGCTAGCTGTATCCAACGTCACGGTATATCGCTTGGTGCCTGGTCCTCTTCTAAGAGTGTCACTCGGACGCCTCCCACAAGGTCACTAATCAAATTAAAAATAATTGTGAGGAGAACATTTAGCGCTACACCTGCGACGAAAAGCACTGCTCCAATAACAGTTGCTCGACGGAAAACTTCGTCACCGTTGATCTCCCAAATCTCATAGGAACCGACCTCAGCGATAAATGATTCGATGTTTGAGATAACTCCCGACTGAACTGCCGCGGTCCAAAGTAAGTACCCCGCTAATACCGTGGCTCCATATAGGCAGGCGTAAAGCAATATGGACACTTTAAGCACGGACCATGGGTCAATATGTCGTAACGTTCGCCGGGTTCTTTTGACGCGTGCTCGCCGACGTGACAGCCAACCTAAATTATTGTCCGGGAGAGTGATGTCCGTGTCTGGGGGGGTTATCGAAGTCTGCGCCACCTGAAGATCTGTGTCTTCTAGGACCGGTGCCTCTACCGCAGTACTTTCAGCAGCTTCGATGATCGGCACTACGCCCGTGACATCTTCTGGGGGTGAGATTTCGCTGTCCTGACTGGTCTTGGACCCTGAAGGAGGGCGTCGAACCACTGTCCGTTCTCTAGAACGGCGTTCCTGCTTAGCGCTGGAACGCCTCCCAACACCTGTTGTTCTTCGTTTCCGATTTGAGGTTTGATCAGCGTTCGGGTTGTCTAAGCCCACCGCTCTTGCGAATGTCTCGTCATCAACTCCATCAGAGTGAGGAGGATTTTGGTCAGCTTTATCTGAGTCATCCACACCTCAAAGTGTATGACAGACCCTGTGTTAGGTGGTCGCGGACGTTATGACGCTGATTGGGGTTCAGCCATTTCATCAAGGTCCAATGTGACTGGTGATAGTGCCGCAACCGTTTCTTCTTCACCCACATTCATTACCTTGACTCCAGTTGCATCTCTGCGTTGCTCTGCAATCTCCGACACTGCTGTTCGTATCAGTACGCCGCCTGAGGAAACCATGATGACTTCGTCGTCTAAATCGACCATGCGAGCACCAATGACAGATGCTCCACGCGCTTCGGTGAGCTTGATGCCCTTCACGCCCATCGTGCCGCGCCCTTTTCTAGGGTAAGCATCTATAGGCGTTCGTTTTCCATAGCCTCCTTCGGTAACTGTTAAGAGATGTCGTTGATCATCTTGTGATGTCGCTGCCGCTGCAACGACTACGTCATCGGGGCGAAGCTTCATTCCTCTCACTCCAGCAGCGCTGCGTCCCATCGGACGAACTTGATCACCGGCAAAGCGGATCGCTTGTCCGCCCCTACTTACCAAGAGCACGTCATCGCCCCCACGAACTTGGATGACTCGGACCAGTTCGTCTCCTTCGCGAAGATTAATAGCGATCAGGCCATTGGTTCGATTCTTGTCATATTGAGTGAACTCAGTTTTTTTAACTACCCCTTTACGGGTTACAAACAACAAGAACTCATCCGCAGCAAATTCTTCGGTGTCGATTAGTGCTTCGACGACTTCGTCTGGTTCTAGTTGCAACAGATTAACTACCGCTGTTCCCCTTGCTGTTCTGTCCATCATTGGCACCTGATATGCCTTGAGTCGATAAACCTTTCCCTTATTGGTAAAGAACAAGAGGTAGGAGTGGGCTGTAGTGGTCAGCACTCGGACCAAAATGTCATCTTCTTTTAGTCGAGCTCCCTGTACACCTCTCCCTCCACGTCCTTGGGTTCGGAAAGTGTCAGCAGCCACTGATTTGATATAGCCGCCTTTGCTCAAAGTAATCACGACCGGTTCGTTATCTATCAGGTCTTCAACTTCCATATCCCCTTCGTCAAACACAATTTGAGATCTACGGGGTGTGTCGTGTTCTTCTCGCACTTCAGAAAGCTCATCTTTGATAACTGACCTCAACTGTGTGTCGTTGTTCAGAATTTCTTCGAGCTCTTTTATCCGCTCCTGTAACTCCACCAACTCTTCCTCAAGGCGAGTTCTTCCTAATCGGGTTAAGCGGCCTAGTTGCATATCGAGGATGTGATTTGCCTGCCGCTCACTAAATTCAAAAGGTTCGAGTTGAAGCTCAGCAAGAGCCGATGCTCTATCTTCGCTAGCGCGTATCAACGCAATGATCTCATCAATCAGATCAAGCGCTCGCAAAAGCCCTTCCACAATATGGGCTCGATCTCCTGCTTGTTGGAGTCGATATTCAGAACGGCGAGTGACTACTTCGACTTGGTGCTGAACATATGCGTTGAGAGCATCGGCGAGGTTAATTGTGCGCGGAACACCGTCAATCAACGCCACCATGTTTGCCGCAAAGCTAGTTTGCAGCGGGGTGTGTTTATACAGATTGTTCAGCACAACGCTCGCTGGGGCGTCACGTTTGAGTTCTATAACAAATCGGGTCTCACCTTTCGCCGACTCGTTACGAAGTTCGCGGATTCCATCAAGAATTTTACGATCAACAGCATCAGCTATTTTCTGTTCAATATTCTCGACAGATTGTTGGTACGGAATCTCCGTAACCACAATCTGAGTGTTGCGTCCGTCCTCGACTATTTCTGCCCGAGCCCGTATTCGAATCGAACCACGGCCCGTGGTAAATGCGCTAGTTAGACCTGCGCGTCCCATGATGAGGCCACCCGTCGGGAAATCAGGACCTTGCACAAATTCCATGAGGTCGTTGACTGTGGCATCAGGGTGATCAATGAGATGGAGCGTCGCATCAATAATTTCAGTCAAGTTATGGGTAGGAATATTGGTAGCCATCCCTACCGCTATGCCTTGGCTTCCATTGACAAGCAAGTTTGGGAAACGAGCTGGCATCACCAACGGTTCTTCGCCTGAACCATCGAAAGTTGAAACGAGATCGACTGTTTCTTCATCGATGCTTTCAACCATTCGCATCGCCAAATCCGTTAAACGGCACTCTGTGTATCGATACGCAGCTGGAGGATCACTAGGTGAGCCAAAGTTGCCATGAGGATCAATGAGTGTGTTGGCCAAGCTAAACGTTTGGCCCATTCTGACCATGGCTTCATAAATCGCGTTATCACCGTGAGGGTGATAGTTACCAATGACATCTCCGACGACAGTTGCGCATTTTCTATGCGGGCGGTCAGGACGAATGCCGGTGGAAAACATGGACCAAAGAATCCGCCGGTGCACTGGTTTCAAACCATCTCGGGCATCAGGGAGGGCACGTGCAGTGATAACCGACATCGCATAATCGAGGAACGACTGTTCCATCTCATGCTGTATTTCTATGGGTTGTACCGAGAGATGGAGTTCATCGTCAGGTGGTGGCAAATCAGTCATCTTTGTCAAATATCCAGGAATCGAACGTCATGGGCGTTGTTTTGAATAAATCCTTTCCTGCTTTCGACATGCTCCCCCATTAGCACGCTGAAAATATTGTCAGCTATGGAGGCTTCGTCCACCGTCACCTGGAGCAGAGTTCTTGTCTCGGGATTCATAGTTGTATCCCAAAGCTCCTCCGCGTCCATCTCACCAAGCCCTTTAAGCCGCTGAAACTCACTCTTATGATTTGGTCGATCACTGAGGAACGCTGATTTAGCAGCATCGTCTTTAAGGTAAACGGTGTCATTTCCAGCTTTGGTCGAATACAGCGGTGGCTGAGCGATATAAACATGCCCAGCCAAGACCAGTTCCTTCATTTGTCGCCAAAAGAAAGTTAGGAGAAGTGTCCGGATGTGGCTTCCATCAACATCTGCATCACAGAGCAAAATGACCTTGTGGTAGCGCATCTTTTCAGCGTCAAAGTTTCCTTCACCTACCCCAGCGCCGATCGCAGAAATTAACGCTTGAACTTCGGTATTTTGGAACATCTTTTCTAAGCGGCCACCGAGACGTTCAACATTCAAGATTTTGCCACGTATAGGGAGGATCGCCATAGTTCGAGGGTCTCGGGCATCTTTAGCTGAACCTCCCGCGGAGTCGCCTTCGACTATGTAGAGCTCTGTTTCAGCCGGATCACCTGAAGAACAGTCGGTGAGTTTGCCTGGCAGACCAGCTCCCGCGAGCGCGGATTTTCTTATCGTGTTTTTTGCTTTTTGTGCAGCTAGGCGGGCGCGGCGAGCATCGATGGCTTTACCAATGGTTCTCTTTGCCTCTTTCGGATGCTCCTCAAGCCAGTCGGTGAGCGCGTCATTAGTGGCTTTTTGAACCAGGCTACGCATTGACGTGTTGCCAAGTTTTGCTTTGGTTTGTCCTTCAAACTGAGGCTCTTGCAGCCGGACGCTTACGATTGCCGTGAGACCTTCGCGAATGTCATCACCTTGTAGGTTGTCTTCTTTTTCCTTTAAAAGATTTTTGGCACGGGCATACCGATTCACAGTTGACGTCAACGCTGTTTTGAATCCTTCTTCGTGCATCCCACCTTCAATGGTGCTGATCCCATTGGCGAACGAGTGAATACCATCAAGTTGATAACCGGTATTCCACTGAAAGGCTATTTCGACTTCGTCGCCTTCCTCAGCGGCCGCTAAATATCCCACATCTTCGAAAAGTGGATCCTTAGCGTCGTTTAAATGGCGCACAAAATCTCGAATCCCGCCGTCATATTGGAATTCCGCTTCAACTGGAGAAGTTGCTCGCTCATCTAGAAACACGATTTTTAGTCCCGCGTTAAGGAAAGCCATCATTTGAAACCGTTCAAGCAAGGTTTGAGATCGGAATTCTGTGGAGTCAAAAATTGTGGGATCTGGAGCGAAAGTCACAGTGGTACCAGTGCGAGAATCGGGACTGTTTCCTTCTTCTGTTATTGAACCTTCCGGTTGTCCTCCATCACGGAACTCTTGTTTCCACCGCTTACCATCCCGGTCGATTTGTAGCTCAACGTGAGTCGATAGAGCATTAACTACAGATACGCCTACTCCGTGAAGACCTCCTGAGACCTTGTAGCCGCCGCCTCCGAACTTTCCTCCAGCATGAAGCACTGTCATAACAATTTCAGCCGCTGATTTGCCTGGGTATTTAGGATGTTCATCTACCGGGATGCCGCGCCCGTCATCTACTACGCGACATCTTCCGTCAGGAAGAATGGTGACTTGGATAGTCGAACAGTGGCCGGCCATCGCTTCATCGACCGAATTATCTACGACTTCATAGACCAAGTGGTGCAGCCCGGCAGGTCCTGTCGAGCCGATATACATACCTGGGCGTTTACGGACGGCTTCTAATCCTTCGAGAACCTGAATGTTTTCTGCCTGATATGTAACGTCGCTCACTTAACCCCTTTTCGTGAGCAAAACATTACCAGCAGTAGGGGACCCAAAGAGGTAGGGTCGAATCTCTTAAATAGCTTCTCAGAGCCTCTGAACGAATTTAACTATCTTGTATGCCTTTGACATGAACTTTGACTCCCTCAAAATGCAACTCTGGGTCAATCTGGGCCAAATTTTCCAATAGCTCATACTCTAGATACTTAATTTCAGTTGCCCAGCCGGGATGATCAACGTAAACAACGAGGTGGCCATCAACTATTTTTTGAGGCTTACAATGTTCGGCGACAGTAAGGCCTACTGCCTGTTCCCAATGTTGGTGAAGCAAATAGAGTAGTCCCCCATCCCCAAAGTCATTAACGAGTCTTTTAAGAACGTCGCGTATGGAACGCGGCTCCCTAACGCGCTCCTCGGCCTTACGGTCACGGCGCATGAATTTGACCTTCGCTGATATTGAGGGTTTGAGTAGGATTGACACCCTCCGGGACAGTTCCTGTAGCTGAAGTTAGAACAATTTGCGAGTTCGGTAAGCATTCAACTAGACGTCGAGCTCGAGTCTCATCAAGTTCAGAAAACACATCGTCTAACAAAACCAACGGTTGGTCTCCTGACACTTCTTCAATGTAGAGATATGTCGCTAGCCGCAGGGCTAGTGCCAAACTTCTTTGCTCCCCTTGGGACGCGTGGGAACGAGATGGAAGTGAATTTAGGAGAATCAGTAAATCGTCACGATGCGGGCCAACTAGCGTCATACCCCTTCGCACCTCATCACTATGAGATTTAAGGAGCGCCTCGGCAAGGCCTGTTTGTCTCCATTCAGCATCGAGTTTTAAAATCACAGGTTCATCACGACCGGCCACTTGTTGATAAAAATTCGTGACTGAGTGACCAAATTGATTGATGAATTCTTCCCGTGTATTTCCGATGAACTCTCCAGCTTTAACAAGTTGATCATTCCAAATCGTGAGATTTGTTTCAAGATCTACTGACATTCGTCCTTTTGCTTGTTTGAGAAGGTTGTTTCTTTGTCGCAAGATGTGATCAAAATCTGTTCGTACAGCGCGAAATTCTGGATTGGTAATAGCAATTGTGTCATCAAGCATGGAGCGGCGTATTGCCGGCGGACCTTTGATGAGGTCAAGATCATCAGGACTAAATACCACTGAGCGAACCGTGTCTCCAAGGTCGCGAAATCGTTTCACTTTTTGTTTGTTTACTTGCGCTTTAGAACGTCCTTGGGTTGTGAACTCAATTTCAACCAATGACGTTCGACTTTGTTGTTCTACTTCAGCACGAACATAAGCAGAGGTATGCCCTGAACGAATTAAGGCATCAACCTTTGCGCCACGAAATGAACGGGCGCCACTAAGCAGATGCAGCCCTTCAATTAAATTAGTTTTCCCGTGACCGTTTAAACCAACTACGAGTGTTGTGTTGTTGTTTAACTCAACCTCAGTTTCATGATGGTTACGGAAGTTGGTTAGCCACAGGCGCTTGATAATCAAGGGCTCAACGACTGGTTAGGAAACTCGAACAGGCATTAGTAAATATAAGAAGTCCCCGCCCTCGCTTGAACGAAGCACTGCTGGTTTCAACGCGTCTAGCGTCTCAAGAATAACTTCATCTCCAGGCGCAGCTTCCAATCCTTGGATCAGATAGTCAGGATTGAAAGCAACGGTGAGTTCATCGCCGCTGTATTGAGCGTCAACTTCTTCGTGTGCTTGCCCAACGTCTTGTGTAACGGCCATCAACTCAACAGAGTCAGACTTTTGGGTAATCCTGAGTGGTGTTGTGTCTCTCGCCATTAACTTCACGCGACGCACTGCCTCTAATAGCGGTTCACGACCAATCGTCAACTGATTGGGATAACTACTCGGAATTAGCTGTCTGTAGTTAGGAAACTCACCTTCAATCAGTCGAGTTGTAACTTGAACTCCACCATCTTCGATGGACACATCAAAGCTGACTTCGCGTTCACCCAACCTCACATTCACTTCTTCAGAATCACCTAACACCCGGCTTAGTTCGTCGAGAGCTCTAGATGGAACTAAAACTTTTTGACCCTCACTTAGGACCGTTGCTTCTGGTAGGTCTCGCACAGCGAGCCGATAGGAATCAGTCGCGACAAGTCGCAATCCACCATCTTCAGCTGACATCAACACACCGGTCAAAATCGGACGAGCGTCATCACCACTCGCTGCGCGTACTACTTGCTTTAACCCAGATGCAAGGTCAGCAGTCGCAACTGTCACTTGATCCCCTGATGGATCGGTCAGAGCTGGAAAGTCATCAACAGGCAATGTTCGTACTGAAAACTGTGAACGTCCTCCAGAAATCTTGGCTTCTTCTCCAGAGACTTCAACTTCAACCGCCCCAGAATCCAAAGAGCGAATAATGTCCACAACGATACGCGACGGCAAAACCGCCTCTCCTGATTTCTTGACATCAACAGCGACTGAAGCCCGAACGGTAATTTCTAAATCGCTTCCGGTCATCGTAAGCGTGTCTTTGTGAGCTTTAAGGTGGATCCCTGTTAACACAGGCAACGCGCCACCACGACTGCTTACAGCTCGACTAGCCGTACCCAATTGTTCGACGAGCGCATCGCGTTCACATCGAAATTTCACTTCAACTTCTTCTTTCTATTTGTTTATAAAATTTAATAGTGGCAATAGGTCCTGTGGATTGTGGATAACCGCTTATATGGCCTGGTCAGCAGCAGTTTCTTTATTGACACTACTGTCCACCGCTACCCACAAGAGACCGTTTGTGTTAAGCAAAACGTCTAAGTCGTGTGGATAAACATAAATTTTCCACTTCATCTCCACAATGTGATCCAGAACTTTATCCACCTCTCAATTTGATTTGATATCTGAGATCAAAGCACTGACTTGATCGTAGACCTGTCGCCGCTCAGCCATTTGATTTCCCACTTTCTCAACTGCGTGCATCACTGTCGTGTGATCTCTACCGCCGAATTCTCGAGCGATCGCTGGGTAACTTAAGTCGGTCAACTCCCGAACTACATACATGCTGATCTGTCGAGCTTGGACCAAACTTCGGTGGCGCCGTTTACCTTTCAACTCATCTACGTCGTAACCAAACATTGATGAGGTCGCGTTCAGAATTACATCAGGTGTAATTGGTCGCGACTCATTGTTGTGAACAATGTCACCAAGCACTCGTTCTGCCAGGTCGACTGAGATGGGCTCGTCGGTTAGGGAGGCATACGCGCTTACGCGAATTAAGGCTCCCTCGAGCTCTCTAATGTTGTTCGTGA
>TARA_B100000686_G_scaffold352639_1_pt1 | contig 53203 bp, 60 predicted proteins | sample TARA_B100000686 | Tara Oceans TARA_B100000686 (sample SAMEA2622733) | marine metagenome | biome: marine biome (ENVO:00000447); feature: marine epipelagic mixed layer (ENVO:xxxxxxxxx); material: "saline water (ENVO:00002010), including plankton (ENVO:xxxxxxxx)" | depth 150 m
GCGGATTTACAGTCCGCTGCCTTTAACCACTCGACCACCCCTCCATAAAGAGGAATGAACTTACTAAGTATTATAACTCTTTTGTCAACGGCAAATTGAAAATTCCACGTGCACTAATGTTTGTTCTTAAAGCATAGGTCTTCTAAACAAAAAACTATATTTTGTATAGAGGTGTATTTCAATAATTTACTTTTTTTTATTATAGCTTATATTTAATTAATTTATGGCTAAAAACGGTAGATTTTTAAAGAAAAGAAAGGCTGAGATGCTAGTTTATGGGTATCACTCAGTAGTAGCCTCTTTGGAAAATCCTAAAAGAAGGGTAAAAAACCTCATTATCAGCGATAATTTGCCTGAATCTCAGATTAAAGATTTTTACAATAAATGCGATAAAATTAAAATTTTACCTAAAAAAGAGTTTGAAAAAATTTATGGAAAATTTGATAATAATCAAGGTGTAATTTTAGAAACCCTTAATCTTGAAAAAGTAGATTTAAAATCAGAGCTACAAAAAACAAAAAAGGGGAATAGTTCTATAATTATTATGCTTGATCATATTCAAGATCCTCAAAATATAGGTTCTATAATTAGATCAGCTTCATTATTTGACTGTAAAAATATAATTGTAGCTAAAAAAAACTCTCCTAATTTAAATTCTACAATTTTAAAATCTGCATCAGGTGGTGCTGAAGTAGTAAATTTCATAAGTGTAGTAAATTTAGTTAGAACAATAAAAGAAATAAAAAGGCACGGTTTTTGGGTTGTAGGTTTAGATGAAAAATCAGACTATAAAATTGATGAATTTGAGATGCCAAAAAAATGTTTGTTAGTAATTGGTTCAGAGCATTCTGGGCTAAGAGATTTAACTAAAAAAAGTTGTGATTACCTAGTATCAATAAAGTTTAGGAAAAATAACAAATTAAAAATTGATAGCCTCAACGTAGCTAATGCAACGAGCATCGCATTATACGAGTACTTTAAAAAAATAAACTGATTAAGCTTCAAAAAAAAAATAATTCTGCTATTAATATCTAAACTAACAGCCGGCTTAGCTCAGTTGGTAGAGCAGTTGATTTGTAATCATCAGGTCGAGAGTTCGAGTCCCTCAGCCGGCACCAGAAATCAAACTACTTACAGACCAGGTATGTAAGGTATTCCATCGCCTTTAACTCTTTCATTTATATCAGATATAGTTGAACAACTGCTGATTGAAAAAACAAAAGCTAAAATTATAAATATCTTTTTCATGCTTCGTTTTAAAGCATATCTTCAATATAAAAAAAACAATTTTTTTCAAAAAAAAAAAATTTATTGGGATAAGTTTTCAAGTTTTGCTGCGCAAAATTTAAATTCTGGTATTTTTCCATAAGGATCTAGGGCGGAATTTGTTAGAACGTTTGCTGCAGCCTCAAAGTAGCAAAAAGGTATGAATATTAATCCTTTAGGAACTGAAGAATCATTTCTAATTCTCAATTTAATTGAACCCCTTCTTGTACTAACTTTAATAAAATCTCCAGGTTTAGAATTAATATCTTTAATATCTTCTGGAGATAAGCTCACGGTCGGTTCAGGCTCTATGGCATCTAAATTTGATGCTCTTCTTGTCATTGCTCCTGTATGCCAGTGCTCTAGTTGCCTTCCAGTTGTAAGAATCATCGGAAACTCTTTATCAGGTAGCTCGTCTGATGGAATAATATCTGCAGCTACAAATTTACCCCTTCCCCCTTCAGTAGGGAAGCCTTCACCAAAAACTACGTCTGTACCTTTCGATGTTGGTGAATCACATGGATAAGTTACTGAATTTTCTTTTTCTAAGCGTTCCCATGTTATATTATTTAAAGAAGGCATAGCCTCCTTCATTTCATTATAAATATCTTTTGGATGAGAGTATTTCCAGTTCAATCCTAATTTATTTGCCAGTTGAATAATAATCCACCAATCTTCCTTTGCATCACCAGGAAGATTTAATGCTTTTCTTCCCATTTGAACTTGTCTATTTGTGTTAGTAACTGTCCCATCTTTTTCAGGCCACGCAGAAGCTGGTAATATTACATCTGCATAACTAGCAGTTTCAGTAAAAAAAATATCTTGAACAACCAAATGCTCTAATTTTGACAAAGCTTTTCTAGCGTGTGTTACATCCGGGTCTGACATAGCGGGATTCTCACCAAGTATATACATACCTTTTATATTATTGTTGTGAACAGCATCCATTATTTCTACAACCGTAAGTCCTTTCTCAGGATTCAAAGCTGTGCCCCAAAAATCCTCATAAAATTTTTTATTTGAATTATCATTTACCAAATTATAATCCGGATACATCATTGGTATTAATCCTGCATCAGAGGCTCCTTGGACATTATTTTGGCCCCTTAGTGGGTGTAATCCTGTGCCGGCTCGCCCTATATTGCCTGTCATTAATGCTAATGAAATTAAACATCTTGCATTATCCGTTCCGTGAGTATGCTGTGAGATTCCCATACCCCAAAAAATTATTGCATTGTTTGATTTTCCGTAGAGTCTGGCAACTTCATATAAAATTTTTGTCTCTATCCCGCATATATTCGACATTTTTTCAGGACTAAAATCATCTAAATGTTCTTTTATTTTTTCAAATCCTAAAGTGTGTTTATTAATATATTCCTTATCATACAGATCCTCCTTCAAGATAACGTGCATAATTGAATTTAAAAGAGCAACGTCTGATCCGGGATTAAATTGTAACATATAATCAGCCTGTTTTCTAAGAGACTGACCTCTAGGATCCATAACAATAAGCTTGCTTCCATTTTTTTGTGCATTTTTAAAAAAGGTAGCTGCTACTGGGTGATTCTCGGTAGGATTAGCACCTATTACAATGATAACATCTGAATTTTTAACTTCAGAAAATGGTGCAGTTACAGCGCCGGATCCAATTGTTTCTAACAATGCGGCTACTGAAGAGGCGTGACAAAGTCTGGTACAATGATCGACATTATTTGTTTTAAATCCTGTTCTAATAAGTTTTTGAAAGAGATATGCTTCCTCATTGGAGCATTTTGCAGAACCAAAACCAGCCAAACTATCGCCCCCTTCTTTATCTTTTATGTTTAATAAACCTTGTGAGGCAAAATCTAAGGCTTCTTCCCACGTTGATTCTCTAAAGTGACTCAGAGGATTTGATGGATCAATTTTAAGTGATTCAACTTTATTGTTGGAATTTATTCTAATTAATGGTTTTGTTAGACGATCCTTGTTATTAACGTAATCAAATCCAAATCTTCCTTTTACACAAAGTCTATTTTTGTTAGCAGGTCCGTCCCTTCCATTAACGTATAATATTTTATTATCTTTTATGTTATATTCCAACTGACAACCAACTCCACAATATGGGCAAATACTATCAACTTTTTTGTCAATCTCTATGTGTCCAACTCCTTTTTCGTCTACAACTGTAGCTGGCATTAAAGCTCCTGTGGGGCAAGCTTGGACGCATTCTCCACATGCAACGCATGTGCTCTCTCCCATCGGATCGTCAAAATCAAAAACTATTTTTGAATTTTCACCTCTGTAAGCCATACCAATAACGTCATTAACTTGAACTTCGCGACAAGCTCTGACGCATAAATTACATTGTATGCATGCATCTAAATTTACAGCCATAGAGGGATGGGATGAATCAGGTAAAACTGAATCTTTTTTTATGAATCTTGATTTTTCAATATCAATTTTTTCTGTCCATTTCCAAAAATTAGACTCTGGATCATGTGAATCGTTTTTAGATGGTTGATCCGTTAGCAGTAGTTCAAATACTAATTCTCTTGATTTCTTTGCCCTATCAGTTGAAGTGAAAACCTTCATACCTTCCGTAGGCTTGCGAATACAAGAAGCAGCTAAAACTCTTTCTCCTTCAATTTCGACCATACAAGCTCTACAATTTCCGTCAGCTCTATAGTCTGGCTCTGGCAAATAACAAAGATGGGGGATTTCAATTCCTAATCTTTTTGATACTTGCCAAATAGTCTCATCCTCATCTGCAGTTACATTTTTATTATTAATTGTAAATTGTATATTTTTTTTAGTCATATAATTCTAACTCTTCAGGAAAATGCTTAATAATAGATTTTAATGGATTTGTTGCCGCTTGACCTAATCCACAAATTGAAGCCTCGGCCATAACGATTGACAAATCTTCTAATGTTGATCTATTCCATTTATCTTGTTTCATTGCTTTTACAGTTTTCTCTGTACCAACACGACAGGGTGTGCATTGACCGCAACTTTCTTCTTCAAAAAAATGCATCAGGTTAATTCCCACATCTTTCATCTTATCTTTATCTGACAAGATTATAACAGCTGCAGATCCTAAAAAACATCCCTCGTTTTCTAATTCTTTTTCCCCATAATCAAGTGGGATATTGTTAAAAGAAGCGGGAAGGATTCCTCCTGAAGCGCCTCCTGGCAAATAAGCCTTAAATTTATGCCCCTCCATCATACCTCCTGAATGATTATCTATCAGTTCTTGAACTGTTGTGCCAGCAGGGGCAATTTTAACTCCAGGATTTTGAACTCTTCCAGAAACAGAAAAACTATGGAATCCTTTTCTGCCATTTTTACCTTTATCAGCATACCAAGCAGCACCATTCTCAATAATGTCTCTCAGCCAATAAATTGTTTCTACGTTGTTTACTAATGTCGGCTTACCAAATAAACCAACCTGGGCCACATAAGGGGGTCTGTGCCTTGGCAGACCTCTTTTCCCCTCAATGCTCTCTATCATCGCTGATTCTTCTCCACAAATATATGCTCCGGCACCTCGCCTAATTTTTATATAATGTCTTTCAATAATATTGTTATTAACTAATTCTTGTATTTCCTTTTTTAATATTTCTAAAGCTGCGGGATATTCGTCCCGTAAATAAATATATACATTTTTAGCATCAATAATTTTAGAACTTATTAACAGACCTTCTAGAAAACGATGGGGGTCAGATTCTAAATAGTGACGGTCTTTAAACGTGCCAGGCTCACCTTCGTCCGCATTTACTGCTAAGTATCTTGGGCCTTTGTTATTAATCACAAACTCCCATTTTTTTGATGTTGGAAAACCTGCTCCTCCCTTTCCCTTTAAACCACTTTTTTCTATTATTTGTCTTATTTCGTTAACTGAAATTTTTTTGTTGATTAGATTATTAAATACTTCATATCCATTTTGAGCTCTGTAATCTTTAAAATTTATATACTCAGGAATTACCGTATTATATTTCTTATTCTCAACTAATTTTAAAACTTTATCTATGTCAGCTTTATCAACATAATTTTTTCCTACACTAACAGTTGGTGCATGCTGGCACCTTCCCATACAAGGGCCGGGTACAATATTTAATGATTCTTTATTTAAAGATAAAAGTTTTTTTAATATTTTATTGGACCCAAACATTTCACAAGTTAAACTTTCACAAACTCTTATAGTAGTCTCTGGAATTTTATAATTAGGATCTTTGACAATTTTAAAATGTGCGTAAAAGGTTGCAACCTCATAAACTTCTGATAAAGGAATTCTTATTAGTTCTGCTAGAGCAACAAGGTATCCATCTCGCAAAACTCCAAACTCTTCTTGAATTAAATGTAAATATTCAATTAGCAAAAAACGTGAATAATTATTGTGACCTATAATATTTTGTATTTCTAGAACAAGCTTTGGATCTGCCTGCCTTCCCTTAGGCTGCCATCTTCTTCTTTTTTTCTTAATCGCAAATTTGTTTTGCTGGGTAAATTTATTCATAATATTATACTGTTTTAGTGTATAGTTATTGAAAATTAAAGATGAAATATAAAAGTAAAAAAAACGAAGTTATTTTAGATGTTAGAGGACTGGAATGTCCAATACCAGTGTTAAGAGCTAGAAAACTAGCCCAAAGTGCTAATAATGGCGATAAGATTAAAGTTATATGTACCGACCCTCTTGCTGAAGTGGATTTTCAGCACTACTGTAAGCAAGAAAAGTATAAGTATATTGGTTGCTTAAAAGAAAATGATCAAATCACTATAGAATATGAAATAGTATCAAATTAATCAAATAAAGATTCATTTGGATAAAAATTAAATACATCACCAATTTTAAGTCTGGAAACATTTTCGGGAATTTCAATAATTCCATCGGAGAATTCAATTGAACTAACAACGCCCGATCCTTGCTTCAAGTATCTATTTAAAACTATTTGATTGATATATTTTTTTTCTATCTTTACTCTTAACCATTCCATTCTCATACTTTTTTTATTCATATTAAAATTAATTTTTGCCGGAAAGCTTCTAGGCTCTTTAAAAGTAGATCCTGACAATTTATTTAAAAATGGCTTGATAATCATTAAAAACAAAAGAAAAACTGAAACTGGATTTCCTGGCAAACAAATTATTGGCTTTCTTTTTACTATTCCAAAAGCAAATGGCCTACCCGGTTTGATAGCAATCTTCCAAAATATAAGATTTCCAATTTTTTTAATAATTTTAACAAGATGATCTTCATCACCCACTGATGCACCGCCAGTTGTAATAATAACATCAAATTTATTAATTTTTTTTATAATTGAATTATTTATATTTTTTGGGTTATCTGTTAAACGTCCTAAATATGTTGGTTGAAAACCAAATTTAGAAATTAAAGAAAAAAGTGTGTACTGATTTGAATTATTAATTTTAGATCCAATTAATTTTTTAGACGGATTAACTAGTTCATTTCCACTTGTAAAAAAACCTATTTTAAGTTTATTAAAAACCTTAATTTTTCTTATACCCATAGAAGCTATCATACTTTGAGTACTAGTTTTGATCATAGTTCCTTTTTTAAATATTAATTTGCCTTTTCTTATGTCCTCTCCAGCCCTGCGCCAATTAGAATTTTTTGAGGGTTGGGATATAAAACTTACAAAATTATCTTTTTCAATAGCAGCTTCTTGCATAACAACAGTATTTGCGTTGTCGGGCATTTTTGAACCTGTAAATATTCTTACTGCCTCTCCGGTACGAAGTTTAACAACTTTATTTTGACCAGCAGCTATTCTCGCAACAACTCTATAATTATTAAATTTATTAATATCAACATTTTGAATTGCATAGCCATCAACGGCAGAATTATTAAATGGAGGAACATTAATTGGGCTAGTTATATCTTCAGCTATTATTCGATTTATTGAATCCTTTATATCAATCTTTTCAACCCGTCTTTTTAATACCTTAATATTATTTAGAATATTTATTACTTCTTTTTTTTTAAGTGGTTTTTTGTTCATTGGCACTCTGAAAGAATAAATTCTCCTATCTTTTTAAATTCGTTATCTTTAAATTTTGGTAAATCTATATCTATCTCTTGATTTGTTACAACTGCAACAATATTAGTTAATGAATTATATAGTGGTTTTTGATTTCTATCAATTTTTCTTACAACCTCTATCTTCTTGTGGTTTTCATTTTTAAAACCTTCAACTAAAACAATATCCGCTCTATCAATTTTTTTTAATAAATCAGATAATGTTAATTCTTTTAAATTTTTTCTTTCATCAATTTTTGCCCATCTTTTTGATGAACTAATTAGCACCTCAACTGCTCCTGCATTTCTGTGAATAAAACTATCAGTTCCATCTTGGTCAATTGCAAAATTATGATGTGCATGCTTAATTGTACTAACAAGTATATTTTTTGTTGCAAAATATTTTATAATTTCTTGCATCAATCTTGTTTTACCAGAATTCTTATATCCTACTATGCCCATTACTTTCATAATCTAAATATTTTTCCTCTTATTAAATTTATATATAATAGAATATGTAATCATTGATATTAATACCAGAATTAATCCTAAAGACGTTGCCTTCTGCAAATTTCCAACACTTGTTTCTAGTGCAATAGCTGTTGTCATAACTCTAGTATAATGATCTATATTTCCACCAACAATCATAACAGCTCCAACTTCAGATATTGCACGACCAAATCCTGTTAGGACAATTATTAAAATCATAAAAAAAGAATTTTTTATAAAAGTAAATAATATTGCTAAACCAGGCATATTAAATAGTCTTAGTGTATCTCTATATCTATTCCAAAAGTCATAAAATACTTCATACAATAGTGAAGAAATAATTGGATAGACCAAAATAATTTGAGCTATTACCATTGCAGTGGGCGTATATAAAATTGAAAAAACGCCTAACAAGCCGCCTTTAGAAAAGATAAAGTATACTATCAGTCCGACAACTACTGGAGGAATACCCATCAAAGAATTAAGAAAAATAATTAAATAATTATTAATTTTTGATTTATTAATAACCAAAAAATATGCAGTCATTACTCCAAATATTAAGGACAAAAAGGTTGCCAATCCTGAAATTCTCAAAGAAAGTAATATTATTTCATAAACTTCATAATCAAATGAGATTATAAGAATAATAGATTGATAAAGTATTTCTAAAAATTCCATTTTTGGATTATTTTAAATTGTTTATTAAATTTATCTATAATCATATTTAATATTGTTATGAAAAAAAATAAATATATTATTCAACCAAATATAGAAGATATCTCATTATACGAGAAAGTTAAAGGACTAGACCAAGAAGGAGAAAGAATATCGGCTAAAGTTGTTCAGGAAAGGCCATTAACTATTTATTTAAATAATCAAGAGATAGTAACATTAATGACAATAAACGATTATCCAGAGTATCTAGCAATTGGATACTTACTAAATCAAAATATGATAAATCCCAACGAAAGAATAAGAAAGGTCGAATACGATAAAGATATACAAACTATAGTTATTAGAACTAATAGAAAGACAAATTATGAAAAATTATTAAAGAAAAAAATTACTACATCAGGTTGTGCTCAGGGTACTGTATTCGGAGATATTTATGAAGAAATTGAGAAGACAAAAATTAAATCAAAGACAAAAATTAAAAAAATTTGGATATATGAATTATCAAAACAAATTACTTTAACCCCAAGCTTGTACCTAGAAGCGGGTGCAATACATGGATGTGTATTATGCAAAAATAACTCACCATTGATTTATATGGAAGATGTAGGCAGGCACAATGCAATCGATAAAATTGCGGGATTTATATTTAAAAATAAAATTACGACAAATGACAAAATTTTTTATACTACAGGAAGGCTTACTAGTGAGATGATTATAAAAACTGTAAAAATGGGGATACCTATTCTTATATCTAGATCTGGCTTTACAGCATGGGGCGTGGAGTTAGCTATGAAAACAAATCTTACATTAATTGGAAGGGCAAAAGGAAAAAGATTTTTGGTACTATCGGGTCATACTCGAATAACTTAATTTTTAATATAAAAATGGAAAAGGTAACAGGTTGCATATTAATTGGTGGCAAATCTTCAAGAATGGGAGGTGGGATTAAGAGTCTAAAAAAGATTAATGGTAAAAGCATTCTCCATCGCATTATAGAAAAATCTCAAGATCAGGTAACTAATTTGGTAATTAATTCTAACATAGATGATGATAATATAAAAAAATTTTCAATACCCATATTTTCAGATTTAATAAAAGGTTATTTAGGTCCTTTAGCCGGAATTCACACTGCAATTAATTGTGCAAAAAATAATAATCATAAATGGGCAATAACATTTCCAGGTGATACACCTTTTTTTCCAATAAATATTGTTAATTTATTCCTAAAAACATCGATAAGGAAAAATTGTAGCATTGTTTTAGCCAACAGCAATGGTAAAAATCACCCAGTATTTGGAATTTGGCATACTAGCTTAGAAGAAGATTTAAAAGAATCAATTGAAAAAAACAATATTCGTAAAATTGACGAATGGGTCAAGAAACACAATTACGCTATAGAGTATATTAAAAATACTAAATATGATCCTTTTTTTAATATAAATAATTTTAATGATCTGCTAATTGCAAAGGAGATTGATGATCAAATTCTTAAAAAATGATAATAACGAGTTCCTTGTTTATTTATTTTTTTGCAATCTCGGTTTAATCTAAATCCTTTTTTTAAAAAAAAATATGGAAAATCTGTCCATTGAAAATTAGTAAACAAAGAAATTCCTTTTCCAAATTTTATTGGCTCAATAGTAATAATAGCTTCATTTAATAAATCATTATCCATAAAATAATCGTGTATTTTCGTACCACCAAGTATACATATTGTTTTGGCCGGTTTAATTAAATCAATCACCTCGGCAAAAGAAATTGCGGAGGGATTAAATAAAATATTATTATCACCAGCATACTTATATTTTTCAACAGAACTTGTGAAAATTATTCTTTTGCGTAAATTATTATAAGATAATTCATGAGTTTTTCTGCCCATTACCGACCATTCACAACAATTTAAATCTTTTTTAAAATTTTCTTTTTCTTCCTTAGAAGTCCATGAATATGGGAGATGCCCGCTATATTTTGCTATAAATCCATCACTGCTAACCACAACAATAAGCCTATATATCATAATTAATATTCTTTAATTTTTTCACTTTCATGCCATTTTCTTAAAACAATATAGCTTATAAGATTAACTATTAAGAAAATACCAACGCCTGTTAATGCAATTAAAACAAGAGCGGAAAACATTTTGGGAATTTCTAGTCTATAACTTGATTCTATTATTATATATGCTAATCCTGAAGAAGAGCCGCCAATACCTGTAACAAATTCAGCTACAATAGCGCCAATTAATGACAGTCCTGCACTAATTTTAAATCCAGATAAAAAGTATGGAAGCGCAGATGGTAACTGTAAGAAAAATAGTTTTTGAATCCTATTTGTTTTATACAACTTAAATAAATCGTCTAAATTATGATCAACGCTTTTTAAGCCAATTAATGTGCTTGATAAAATTGGAAAAAAAGAAACTAACCATGCGCAAATTAATGCAGCAAAAAAAGTATTATCAACCAAAATTATTATAAGTGGGGCAATAGCTATTACGGGTGTAACCTGGAGTATAATTGCATAAGGCATTAAACTAATTTCAACTATTTTAAATTGAAATATTAATATTGCTACAATAACCCCTAAAACTACAGCTAGTAATAAAGCTAATATGGTTACATAGAGAGTAACAATAAGTGCAGGGAACAAAGTATGAAATTCATTAAATAAGGTCTTTGCTACTAAAGATGGCCTGGGAACAATATAGTGGGGAGTGTTTGTTAGATTAATCGAAATTTCCCAAAAAAAAATTAGAGCAATAAATACTACTATTGGCGCTATAAGAGATAAATATTTTTTATTCATTTAAATTTTCGTTTGAATATTTTTGTAATTTTTTTGATATATATTTACAATTGTTAGAATATTCAGTGCTCAGTCTATATTCATCAGTTCTGCTATTATTAGATAAATTAATAATTTCTTTTAGACATCCTGGCGTATTAGATATTATAGCAATTTTATTTGATAAATAAGCTGACTCGAACACGCTATGAGTAACAAAAATAATTGTAAGATCATATTTTTTATATATTTTTAATAAATCATTATTTAATTTAAACCTTGTTATTTCATCAAGTGCTCCAAATGGCTCATCCATAAGCATAACCTTCGGTTTAGTTACAAGCGCTCTTGCTATTGCAGTTCGCATTTTCATACCTCCAGATAATTGATTTGGAAAATAATCTTTGTAGTCATACAATCCTACTAGTTTAAGGCAATGACTTATAGGCTCAGACGCTTCTTGAAAGGTAACATTATTTAATTTTAATGGTAAAAAAACATTGTCAAAGACATTTAACCAAGGCAAAAGATTTGGATCCTGAAATACAAGACTAAGATTAGCTGGGTTATTTTCTGAATTTGTAAATGTAGACGTTGGCCAAACAACTTTTCCATTTGTGGGCCTTAGAAGGCCGCAAAGAATTTTTAATATTGTCGTCTTTCCACATCCGGATTGTCCTAACAGAGTTAAAAAATCAGACTTAAATATGGTAAGATTTAAATTTTCTATTACAGGTAACCTATTGTAAAAAATTTTAGTTACATTTTTTAACTCTGCTATAATTGAATTAGTGCTGTTAAAATTATTTTTATTTAGCTCGGATATCATTAAAATTTATTTTCAAATCCAACCCATTTTTTTTTATTAACAAATTGAAGTGTATAGGCATCGGTATAATCTAAGTCATCTGGTAATAATCCCTGCTCTCTCATTAGATCATAAAATTCTTTCCATCTTTTATGACTCATTGATCCAATTCCAGAACTTACAGAATCACCGGTCATAACTATTCCTCGTCTTTTGATTTCACTTATTGCATATTTTAACAGGTTGTCAGTCATTTCATTATTATCTTTTTTAATTAAATCGTTAGCTGGTTTCGGATTTCCATAAAGATAGGAATACCAACCTTCTATAGATGCATCTACAAATCTCTGAACAAGATCGGGGTTATTAGTAATTTTTTCATTTGATGTTTCTATAGTTGTTGCGTAGGGCATATAACCATAATCTGCTAGCAAGTTAACGACAGGATCAAAACCAGCCTGGGCCTTAATTGAAAACGGTTCACTTGTTAAATATCCCTGTTGTATAGATTTAGGATCTTCAAGGAATGGCTGCAAACTAAAGTTGTAAGGCTTTACCTGGTCATCTTTAAAGCCAAACTTTGACCTCAAAAAAGGCCAAAAGGTTACCATATTATATTTTGAAATTAGAATTGTTTTATTTGTAAAATCTTGCAATGTATCATTCCCTTGATTAGGATGGGATATCAAAACTTGAGGATCTTTTTGAAATATTGCAGCAACTGCTTTAAATGGAATATCATTATTAACGAAATTTAATGCCCCAGCACTTCCACCAATATTAAAATCGACTTTTCCTGCAACTAGTAATGCTTTGGTATTAATACCTGGCCCTCCCTGTCGTATAGATACCTGAATATCATATTTTTCATATATACCTTCGGCTAGGGCTTGATAAAACCCACCGTGCTCGGCCTGCGCTAACCAGTTTGTAGATAATACTACTTTATCACTTGAAATAAGTTTTGTTGGAAAAATTGTAATAATAATTACTACAACAACTTTCCTTAAGTTTTCAAGATTCATTCGACACTCCTTAAAATTTTTTATTTAAAGAGAGGCAGATCTTGAGTATCTTACTTAAGTATTCTCTTAAGATAGGATTCTCTTGATTGAGTCCTCAATATAATTTTATAATATATATCCTTTTTTGTTATGGAAGCCTTAAATCAATTTTTTTGTTGATAAATCTAGAAATATTTAACTCGTATTAATTTTACTTTTATCGTTAAATTCTGTAATTAGTTAATACAATGAGCATCTATCTTCCAATAGCAGAAATGAACGTAAATATATTTTTGATAGTATTTATTGGCATTTTTGTTGGTGGTTTATCAGGGTTGTTTGGGGTCGGTGGAGGATTTCTTATGACTCCACTACTTATTTTTTTAGGTATCCCCCCTGCAATTGCCGTTGGAACCGAGGCCCCCCATGTTCTAGCAGCATCTATTTCTGGCGTAATAGCGCATTGGAGGAAAAAAAATGTAGATTTTAAAATGGGCTTCTTTCTCCTTTTTGGTGGAATTATAGGTTCAACATTGGGAGTAAATTTATTTAAAATTTTAAGAGGGTTTGGACAAATAGATATGGTAATTCAATTACTCTTCATAATATTTTTAGGAATTATTGGCTTATCAATGTTGTTTGAAAGCGCAAGGACTTATAGAAAATATAGAACGACATCATCAATTAGACAGAAACTTCACCAACATTCTTGGTTGCACGGACTGCCCTTTAAATTTCGTTTTCGTCGATCTAAACTTTATATCAGTGTAATCCCACCTATATTAATTGGATTAATTGTTGGAATGCTCTCAGCAATGATGGGCGTTGGGGGTGGATTTATAATGATACCAGCAATGGTTTATATTTTAGGAATGTCAACAAATGTTGTTGTTGGGACCTCTTTATTTCAGATCGTATTTGTAACTGCTAATTCTACTTTTTTTCAATCATATTTAAATCAAACAGTGGATATTGTTTTAGCATCTTTAATGATTGTAGGCGGTGTTATTGGGGCTCAAATTGGTGCAAAATTAGGTACAAAATTAAGAGGTGAAGAGCTTAGGGGGATTCTGTCAATTTTAGTTTTAATAGTATGTATCAAAATAATATTAGATTTAACTTTAACGCCAAAAGAGTTTTACTCACTAAGTTTTTTAATTTAAAAAATTGTAGCTCCAAAAATTTTAACTTCTTCACCTTCCATGCCTAATACCAATCGACCTAGAAAGTCACCGGGAATCGTATCGCTCTTCTGCTTAAAAAGAATAGTAACAAAATCATTTCTTCTTAAACATCCTAAAAACTCTTTCTTAATTGATAAATTTGTCAGTAGTTTATTATTTGCCCACTGTTTTCCCAGTTCAACCTCATTTGCTCCATATAACATTTGTGATGAAAAATCTTTTGTGAATCCACCATAATCTTTCATATTTGATGATTTTATGAGATTGTCCCATAGGGGTTCGGCAATTTTAAATATTTCCTCGTCTTTTTTATTTTCAAGACTCATGAATTAAGATTGTTAAATTATGAAGCTTTCTTTTTCTCTTCATCACCAATTATATGATAGACCGGCATTTTTTCCATATTAAATTTTCCAGTTTTTGGATCACGGCGTGATACTGTCAGGCAATGCCAATTATCATCATCTAGTTTCATATGATCGCCTCTATAATAATATCCCGGCCATCTTGTTTCTTCACGAAACAGCGTATGCTCAGTTACGCATTGCGAAGTAATTGCACGATGTTTTAGCTCCCAGGCACGCATAAGTTGATGGTAATCTTCGGCACCAATATTCTCCAAATCTTCTTCTAACCAATTTAATAATTCCAAACCCTTTTTAAGCAGATTTTCGTTAGTCATATAATTAACTGAAATTCCACCCACATATTCGTCCATAATTTTTTGGAGACGTTGCAGTCCTTGTATAGGAGAAAAATAACTTGGAGAAACTGTCCCTCCTGTAATTTCGTTACGATTAACAGTATAATTTTCCAAAGGTTTGTAAATTATTTCTCTAAAATTTTCACATTGTTTTTTGCTAACTTTAATATTTATTGCTTTTTGATCTTCTATATATTTGACAGCAGCCTTAGCTGCTAGACGACCTTCAGTAAATGAACCAGATGAAAATTTATGAGCACTTCCTCCAACAGTATCTCCAGCACCAAAAAGACCTTCTATTGTCATCATTCTATTATAACCCCAATAATATTCCGGTGGAGATAAATCCTCTGGACCACTTACCCATGCGCCAGAGCATGTGGCATGAGAACCCATTACGTATGGTTCTGAAGTGGTTAATTCAGGATTAATATATTTAGGATCTATGTTTTGAGACGCCCATACAACAGCTTGTCCAACTGTCATACCAAGGAAATTTTCCCAACCAATTGTTTCTAAATGTGGATCTTGAAATGCTTCTTTTGTAACCATTTGGATAGGACCGCCACCTGCCATAACCTCCTGAACAAACGCGTGATTCCGCAAACATGTGGGCGTTGGGTGATGATCAATATACTCTCCTACTAATTGCTTTGTATGATCATACCATTTTTTTTCATAATTCTCGCCATTAGCATTTTGTGTGTAAGTTTTTAAATGCAAAAAATAGGCTCCTACAGGCCCATAGCCATCTTTAAATCTACATAAAACAATACGGTTCTCCATCTGAGTCATTTTTGCACCTGCTGCAATTGGTAGTGCATACGCAGAACCATTGCTCCAAGGCGCATACCAAGTTCTTCCCATACCTTCGCCAACGGCTCTTGGTTTAAAAATATGAGAAGCACCTCCAGCTGCAACAATAACAGTTTTAGACCGAAAAATATGAAAATCCCCAGTTCTCATATTAAAGCCAACTGCTCCCCCAACTCTGTTTTCATTATTTTCATCAATTAATAAGTGCGTTATCATTATTCTGTTATAAATTTTATCTGCTGATTTTTTAGCAGCTTCCGCAACTATCGGTTTATAGCTTTCCCCATGAATCATAATTTGCCATTTACCTTCTCTTTGATAACGTCCTGTTTTGGAATTTTTCATCATAGGCAAACCCCATTCGTCAAACATATGTACAGTTGAATCAACATGACGAGCCATATCATAACCTAAATCTTCTCTTACTAATCCCATTAAGTCGTTACGAGCATATCGAACATGGTCTTCAGGTTGATTTTCATCCCACTGCATCCCCATATAACAATTGATAGCATAGAGACCTTGAGCGACAGCTCCACTACGATCAATATTTGCTTTTTCTACACAAATAATTCTAAGATCTCTTCCCCAATGTCTTGCTTCGAATGTCGCGCCTGTACCAGCCATGCCGCCTCCAACCACAAGGATGTCACAATCCTCATAATGTGTTTTATTCTTAGGCATTAATAGTAGACCCCTTTTTTAAATGAATCTTTGCTGATCGTTGGCAAATCTTTGTTTGTATTTAATCCTTTAGGTTCTGAATAAAGAATTTGAGAGTTAATCTCTCCTTGATTTGGTTTTTCTTCTTCAGAAAGTTTTGGTATAAACTCACCCCACGGTTTAGTTGTAATTGGAGAAACAAAGTTTTTTTCGGTTCCATTCCTAAATTTAATTTTCCATGAAATAGTGCCTTTTTCTTCCTCTCTTCTAACCCTAACGCTATGTCCCATAGGAGCGAAGTCTGCATATCCACGAACATCAATTGCGTGATTAGGACAAGCCTTTACGCATGAATAACATTCCCAACAAAAGTTAGGTTCAATGTTTACTGCACGTCTAATTGTTTCATCTATATGCATAATATCAGAAGGACAAATGTCAACACAGTGTCCACAACCATCACATCGAGTCATATATACAAAAGTTGACATATTATTTCTTCCTTTCTTTAAAATTTATGTATCTAGTATTCATATTAATAATGTTTTGGCACCTCTCTTTTTATTCCCAACCCAAATTGTTCTGGAGCATCTGAAGGAGGTGGGAGATTATCTCTTGAGCCATCTGCTTCGGCTAAATTCTTTTGTATTGCTGCTCCAGGCTTATAAAACATATGGGCAAATTTAGACCAGTACACTCCTCCAAATAACACAAGGTTAGAAACAATAAAAAGAATAAAAAATAAATTATCCAATCCCTTAATGTTTAATGACAGGCAAAAAGACCAAATTAAACCGAATGAAGCTGAGGCCAAAAGTGATAACACAAATAAATCGGCCTGGACTATTCGGTACCACGGGTGCGCTTCAGAATAAACATCTACTCTTAGAAAAAGCCAAAACCAAAAGCCTCCTAGACAAGTCATTATTGCTCCAATATGCCATAGTATTGGCCATAGATTAGGTGTTGTAACTGAATTAGTTGACGAATAACAAAAAATCAAAACAACTGAAGAAAGCCAAAACAATATTGTTCCATACATACCTAACAAATGAGCAGCCCGTCTTTTACCTGCCCCCAATTCAGCTGTTGTTAAAATATCATTAGCTACAGTTTTAACTATTACAGAAGTTTTTTCTCCTTTTGTTAATGATTTCTTTGCTGACTTTTTAGCTTTTTTTGCATTCTCAAAAAAATATCTAACATTTTTCTTATGAATCATATCAACTACAGTTCCTAGCACTACCAATATAATCATCAAAAAAACAAATGCTTGCATTGCCTGTGGAGGTATAGAATTAGAGAGCTGAGAAAACGGATTGATATTAATCATATAATAACTCTCCTTAGGTTGGTCATTTCTTTACTCCTGAAAGCCTCTTGCAGATTTATCTTTTGCCAAAAGCAAATCATTGTGAAATAGTGAGTTTTTTAAAATTATATATATGTGTTGATAGAATTTACAATAAAAATCTTATTGATTATTTTTGACTCGCTAATATTTGCTGGGATGATTTTGTTATGTATTTTTTTTATTTTTGATTATGACCACTACTTTCTATCAACTTTCCTTAGGATTTTGATACCCTCTGCATTATTAACTAAATTATTATTCTGGATTAAATTAAGAAAAAAAAATGGAAGATTGGGCAAATCACTTATAGTTCGACGTTTTATGGCCATAATTCTAGCCTATATTGTTCCAATACATATTTTATGGAATACCCAAATACTATATATTAATAAAGACGTTTTAGATATCATTTATATTTTGATGTTAATATTTTTTATATTTGGGGTCTTAATAGAAAGAAGAATGTTAATCAATAGTTCAGGAACAAATTAGGTATGCGTGATGAATATTAAAAAATCCATATTTGCAAAAAAACAGATTTTTGTGTTAATAACATTTTTTGCTTTTATCGACAGTTCATATGCTGAGAAGGCGTACTTTGACTTATCTCAAAATGAGATCAGCATTGATACAGATTTTAAAGGTCAGGAATTAATATTATTTGGGTTAACTGAACCAGATCATGATATTGTAATAGTAGTGAGAGGCCCAAAAGAAGATTTAACTGTAAGAAACAAAAAAAGAGTACTTGGATTTTGGTTTAATACAAAAAGTGTTACCTATCTTAATGTTGCAAAAGTTTATTTTATTTCTTCAAATGCTCAAATCGAAAATTTATTAAATCATAAAGAAAGATATGAACAACAAATTGGATTTGAAAACATCAAACTGATTCCAAAGGATCAAAAAGATCTTTTTATTGATTTAACCCAATGGAATGAAAGCATTATTAGAATTCAAAAAGAAAATAATTTATATAAACATTTTGAATTAAAACTTGTTGATGATAAATTGTTTCAAACAAGGTTATATTTTCCCTCTAACGTACCTACGGGAAAATATACTGTTACAACATATAGAATCAAAAAAGGCAAAATACTAAGTTCTAACAATAAATTAATATGGATAAATAAGTCTGGTGTTGGTAGTAAGATTTTTCAATTTGCACAAGAAAGCTCTATGCTTTATGGAATCGTAACAATTATTCTAGCAGTTATTCTTGGGGTTGGTGGTGCAGTAATGTTTAGAAAGCTATAAAAGGAGGTCAAAATGTCTAATCGTAACTTTCTTGTAATTGTAGATGGAACAAAAGAAATGGACGTAGCACTTCAATATGCCTGCGTAAGGGCTAAAAAAACTAATGGACACTTAATTTTAGCAAGTTTCATTAAACCAATTGATGTTTTAACAACAAAAAGTGTTGGTGATATAATGAAAAATGAAGCTCGAGAAGAAGCTGAGGCAAATTTGCATAAAGCTAGTGCTTACGTAAAGGAGGAGACGGGAATTGCAGCGACTTTGCATGTAAGAGAAGGGGAAATACTAGAAGAGTTGCTGAAATTAATCGAAGATGAAAAAAATATCTCAGTATTAATATTAGCAGCCAATATTGATGAAAAGAAAGGACCTGGACCAATAATAAGTTCTATATTAACTAAAAATTATGCTCGTTTTAATATTCCTGTTATGATCGTTCCAAGTAATTTTTCTAAAGATCACATTAAGGAAATAGGTTAAAGTATTTAATAGTGCATTACAGATCTATCACAGCAAAAATATTAATTGATATAAAAGCAGTTAATTTTAAACCAGATGATCCCTATACTCTAACTTCGGGAAGGAAAAGTCCTGTTTATGTAGATTGTAGGAAAATAATTTCTTTTACAAATGAAAGAAATACTATTCTTCAGTTTGCAGAAGATTATATATCAGAAAATAAACTAGATTTTGATATAATAGCTGGTGGAGAAACAGCAGGAATTCCATATGCAGCATTTCTTTCTGAAAGACTTAAAAAACCAATGATTTACGTAAGAAAAAAACCTAAAGGTTTTGGAAAAAAATCTCAGATTGAAGGACAGTTTAAAGAAAATCAAAAGTGCATACTAATTGAAGATTTAGCTACTGATGGAGCCAGTAAAATCAGTTTTATTAAAGCAATGCGAGATAACAATTTAAGCATAACTGATACCTTTGTAATATTTTATTACGATACATTTAATAGTAGTAAAACAGAATTGGAAAAACTTGGAATAAAAATTCATTGCCTTTGTAACTGGAATGATATTTTAGAAATTGTTAAAAAAGAGAAAATGCTATTAAATAGTGAAATTTTAAAAATAGAAAAATTCTTATTTGATAATGATGAGAAAGATTATGAATAAAATTGTACTTGTTAGCGGTGGTTTTGATCCAATACACAGCGGGCATATAGCATTGATAAAAGATGCGAGTAATTATGGTGAAGTTGTAGTGTTATTAAATTCTGATAAATGGTTGATAAACAAAAAAGGAAAATATTTTTTACCTTATCAAGAGAGAGAAATTATAATGTTCTCATTAAAATATGTCATTGACGTAATTGCTTTCAATGATGACGATTCAACTTGTATAGATGGTATTAGAAAGGCAATAAATAAATTCCCCAATTGCAAATTACAATTCGCCAATGGTGGCGATAGAAATGACAAAACAACAAATGAAAGTAAATTTTGTGAAAATAATAAAGTTGAAACTTTATGGGAAATTGGTGGAAGTAAAAAAAAGAATTCAAGTTCTTGGATTTTAGCTGAGTGGAAAAAATAATTTAAGGATATAGTTTTCTAGATTTCCATTCGCCTTTTATCTTTCTAAATTCTAATCTATCGTGAAGTCTAAATGGCATCTCTTGCCAAAATTCAATAAGATATGGCTCTACTACATATCCAAGCCAAAATGGTGGTCTATTAATTTTTTTATCTTTATATTTTTTCTTAAAAAATTTAAATCTTTTTTCTAATAATTCTCTGCTGAGCAAAGAACTAGATTGATTAGATGCCCAGGCTCCTATTTTGCTTTCCATCGGCCTAGTTTCAAAATACTTATCCGATTCAATTTTTTTTACTTTTTTTATCCGACCCTCAATACGCACTTGCTTATTTATAGTTTTCCAGTGGAAATTTAGACAAACAAAAGGATTTAAAAACATATCTTTTCCTTTTTTGCTATTTGTATTTGTATAAAAAGTAAAACCTTTTCTGTTAAAGGATTTCATTAATACCATTCTTGAACTTGGTCGGTTCTTTTTATTTACAGTTGATAAATTCACGGCATTGGGATCGTTTATTTCTTTTTTTTCTGCAAGTAAGAACCACTGTTTAAATAAATTAAAGGGATCCCGGCCTAAATTAAGAATTTTATTGTTATTTTTCATGTTTTTATTCAGATAAAAAGATAACTGGTGTATATACATTATATAACAATTTATTCATTATAACCAACAATGTTATCAAATTTATCGAAAAAAAAAATGTTAATGAAAAATAAAAAAGGTTTAATTATGGGGGTTGCAAATGAGAGATCAATTGCGTGGGGCATAGCTAAAGCTTTAAGCGATGAAGGCGCAGATCTTGCATTTACATATCAAAGCGAAGCATTAAAAAAAAGAATAGAACCTCTTGCAAATTCTGTAAACTCCAACTTAATAATACCCTGTGACGTAAGTGATTCTGACAGTATTAAAAAAACATTTGATATAATCAATGATAAATGGAAATCTATAGATTTTTTAGTACATGCAATTGGATTTTCAGATAAAGATGAGCTAAGAGGGAAATACATTGATACATCATTTGAAAACTTCAATCAAACAATGAGAATTTCGTGCTATTCATTTACAGAAACCTGTAGAATGGCCGTTCCCCTTATGAGCAAAGGGGGTTCAATTCTAACTCTAACTTATTTCGGTTCTGAACAAGTTATGCCTCATTACAACGTAATGGGTTTAGCTAAGTCAGCATTAGAATCCAGTGTTAGGTATCTTGCTGTAGACTTGGGCAAAAAAAATATTAGAGTAAATGCTGTTTCGGCTGGGCCTATAAAAACACTCGCAGCTTCTGGAATAGGAGATTTTCGATTTATATTAAAATGGAATGAGCTAAATTCACCATTAAAAAGAAACGTAAGACAAGAAGAAGTTGGCAAAACATCATTATTCTTATTGAGCGAACTTGGTTCAGCAGTAACTGGTGAAATTCATCATGTTGACTGTGGCTATCATACAGTAGGTATGTTAGCTGTAGATGAAGCAAAAAACGTAGCAGATTTACTTAATGAATTCGAAGAAAAATAATGTCAAATAATAAATTTGGAAAAATTTTTAATTTTACAACGTGGGGAGAGAGCCATGGATTGAGCATTGGGTGTGTAGTAGATGGAGTTCCTTCCAATATCTCATTAAATGAAAAGGATATTCAAAATTGGTTAGAAAAAAGAAGGCCTGGTAAGTCCAAGTTTACAACACAAAGAAAAGAATCTGATAAAGTTAGAATATTGTCAGGAACTTTTGAAGGACTAACAACAGGTGCTCCTATATCATTAATTATTGATAATGAAGATCAAAGATCAAAAGATTATGAAGAAATTAAAGATATTTTTAGACCAGGTCATGCTGATTATACATATCAAATGAAATATGGAATAAGAGATTATAGAGGGGGCGGAAGAGCTAGTGCGAGAGAAACAGCAATGCGCGTTGCAGCTGGCGGTATAGCTAGAAAAATTCTTGATTCATTATCTAAAAACAAATTTAAAATTACTGGTTATCTTACTCAAATTGGTGATAGTAAAATAGATTATAAGAATTGGGATGAAAATCAAATTGAAGAAAATAATCTATTTTGTCCAGACAAATCAATAGTATCTGTTTGGGAAGAAAAAATTGACAATGCTAGAAAAAATGGTTCTTCTATTGGAGCAATCATAGAAATTAAAGCTAAGGGAATACCTGTGGGTTTGGGTGAACCAATTTATAGCAAACTAGATTCGGATTTAGCTAAGGCGATGATGAGCATAAATGCTGTAAAAGGAGTTGAAATTGGTAATGGGTTTGAATCTGTTCTACTATCAGGAGAAGACAATATTGATGAAATCAGATCAAAAAATAATGAAATTAATTTTATGTCAAACAAATCTGGAGGAATATTAGGTGGGATTTCAACTGGACAGGAAATAGTTTTGAGATTCTGCGTTAAACCAACAAGTTCAATTCTAAAATCAAGAAAAACTGTTGACAAAAATTATCAGGAGATAGACATAAACATAAAGGGAAGACACGATCCTTGTGTAGGAATTAGAGCTGTTCCTGTAGGTGAAGCAATGATGGCAGCAACACTAGCTGATCATTGGTTAAGAATGCTTGCAACTAAGATTGCTTAACACCTATTAAAAAAAATTCGATATTTCCTTTGGGACCTTTAATTGGACTTTGGATTATTTGGAGAATTTCTATATTTTTTTCATTCTCAAACCAAAATTTTATTTCAGAACATACCCTATTGTGAACCATAGAGTCCTTTACTATTCCTTTTATAATTTCTTTTCTGTTAGCTTCAAATTGTGGCTTTATTAAACCAATTATTGTACCATTTTTTTTTAAAAACTCTATAGATTTACTTATAGATTTTTTTATACTTATAAAACTCGTATCACAAACAATTACATCAACCTTATCTGTGATTTCCTTAGTTGTTAAATACCTCGCATTAGTTCTTTCTAATGAAACAACTCTTTTATCTTGTTTAATTTTTTCATGAATTTGCCCGTATCCTACGTCAACTGAATAAATTTTTTTTGCTCCAAATTTTAATAGGACATGTGAAAATCCTCCAGTCGATGAGCCTAAATCTATACAAATTTTATTTTTTATTTCAATTTTTTGATTAATAATAATTGGTGCTAATTTCAAACCACCCCTAGATACCCATTCTAATTTATCTTTTAAAATTTTAACTTCCTGATTTTGATTAAGTAATTGACCAGCCTTTTCTATCCTTTTTTTATTGTGATACACCTTGCCAGTCATTATTAGTGCTTGAGCTTTAGCTCTTGAACTGACAAGTCCCTTGTCTAAAAGTATTTGGTCAATTCTTTTTTTTTTTATTTTTATATTATTCACTAATAATAGTTTTTGTTTTTACATAATCATATTTATTTAAATTAAGTAATTCATAGACCTTTTTTTCTATTCCCTTTGCGTCCATTTCAATTGATTGATATTGATCCTCCGGAGTGGCATGGTCAACAAATTTATCAGGAAAAAATATAGTTTGTACTGTTGAGGTTGTTTTATTTTTTCTATTATTATGAATATAATTTAAAACCAAAGAACCAAATCCGCCTATAGAACCTTCCTCAATAGTTATTAGAAACCTATGATTATCTAGCAAAGAATCAATCATCTTTGTATCTAATGGTTTTGCAAACCTTGCATCAGCTAGTGTAATATTTATTCCTTTTCTAGATAAATCTTCTCTTGCCTGTATGCATTCTTTTAGCCTACCTCCCAAGTTTAATATTGCTATATTTTTTCCTTCATATAAGATTCTTCCTTTGCCAATCTCCAAGATCATTGATGTTTCCTCTAAATTAAGACCAATACCTGAACCTCTTGGGTATCTAAATGCAGAAGGTCTGTCGTTTATTGAAACTGCTGTTTTGACCATATGTTTTAATTCTAATTCATCTCCTGCTGCCATTATTACAAAATTTGGTAGGCATGATAGATAAGTTATATCAAAAGAACCTGCATGCGTTGCTCCATCTGCCCCTACTAATCCTGCGCGGTCTATAGCAAACCTTACTGGTAATTTTTGTATTGCTACATCATGAACTACTTGGTCGTAAGCTCTCTGTAAAAAAGTAGAATAAATTGCTGCAAATGGTTTTAATCCTTCAGCAGCCATTCCTGCACACATAGTTACTGCATGCTGCTCAGCAATGCCAACATCAAAAAATCTTTTTGGGAACTTTGCTGCAAAAGAATCCAAACCGGTGCCTTGAGACATTGCTGCTGTAACAGCAACAATTTTATCATCTATCAATGCCTCCTCTATTAGAGTTTCAGAAAAAACTTTAGTATATGTCTTTATGTTTGATTTAGATTTAATTGGATTACCAGAAATAACATCAAATTTTTCTACTCCATGAAATTTATCATATGAATTTTCAGCCGGAGGATATCCTTTGCCTTTTTTTGTGATAATATGAAGAAGGATAGGTTTGTCTATTTTTGAATCTTTAATCTTTCTTAATATTGACACTAGATCATTTATATTATGACCGTCAATTGGCCCGACATAGTAAAATCCCAATTCCTCAAAAAGAGTGCCGCCGGCCACAATCCCTTTTGAATATTCTTCTGCTCTATATAGCGATTTAGCAATTTTATTTGGAAGCTTTTCTGCAATTTTTTTTATTACAGATCTTAAGTTAGTATAGGATTTTGACATCAATAATTTAGACAAGTATGTGCTCATAGCCCCTACCGGTTTGCTGATTGACATATCGTTGTCATTAAGTATGGTCAAAAATTGACTTTTAATAACCCCAGTATTATTCATTGCTTCATAAGCCATACCAGCACTAAGTGCGCCGTCACCAATTATTGAAATAATATTGTGATTCTTATTTTGAATATCTCTTGCAATACCCATACCTAACGCTGATGAAATAGAAGTGGAACTATGAGCAGCCCCAAAAGGATCATATTCACTCTCTGATCTTTTGGTAAAACCATATATTCCATCTTTTTGCCTCAAAGTATGAATTCTATCTTTTCTGCCAGTTAATATTTTATGAGGATAAGATTGATGCCCAACATCCCAAATAATTTTATCATCTGGAGCATCAAAAATATAATGGACCGCTATTGTTAACTCTACAACTCCAAGACCAGCTCCTAAATGCCCCCCAGTCCTAGAAACAACTTTAATTGTTTCATTTCTTAATTCTTTGGCAAGTATTTTTAATTCAGCTATTGATAACTTCTTTAGATCTTTTACTGAATTAATTGAATTTAAGATATTTTTTTTTTCCATTATTATATGAAATTAACTTTTCTGTAAATTTTGTTTTATTATTTTCCCATTTTCAGACTTAATTTTTGTAATTTTTAACTCAACCTCTTTAAGCTTATCTTCACAATATTTTTTTAATTTTATTCCTTCTTCATAAAGAGAAACTGATTCTTCTAATTTGACTGATCCTGATTCTAGCTTATCTACAATTTCTTCTAGTTTTTCCATTGCTTCTTCAAAAGATAAATTTTTATTATTTTTCATTATGGTTTTTACCTTATACTATTAGTTTAAATCTAGCCAGTGTTTCAAAAAATTATTAAACCATAATTCAACTTCTCTTGAATAATGTTTATGATCATTCAGCTGATCGTTTTTGCTTGAAGCACCTGCTCTCTTTAACATATTGAAAGATTTATTATTCCAATTTAATATAGTCTCCTCGGTTACCTCAGGATGAAACTGAAATCCAAATATTTTATTATTAATTGAAAATGCCTGAATATCAAAAATTGAATTTGTGGCAATATGAGCTGCATTATTTGGCAATGTTGTGCCTTGAGCGTGCCAGTGAAAAACTTTTTTTGGAAATCCTGAAAAATATGCATTATTATTTTTAATAATTACCTCTTTATAGCCAATCTCAACCATATCTTTAATATGGGGACCAACTTTTGCTCCGCTTGCTTTTGCTATTAATTGAGCGCCTAGGCATATTCCTAATGTAGACTTTTGATGGGAAATAATATTTTTTATCCAATTTAATTCATCAATTAATTTTGGATATTCAACTAAATCTCCAACATTCATAGCTCCTCCTAAAATTATTACACCTCTCCATTTTTCTAAATTTGAAGGCAAGGTTTCTCCATGAAGAGGTTTTATAATATCAAAATCAAATTTATATTCTATAAAAAAATTTTTCATTGAACCAAGTTCGACATCTTTATGATGAGAAATAAATAAAATTTTTTTATTAACAGACATATAAATTAAATTTTTTATAAATTGGTAAATACATTATTTAGTAATTAACCTGATAATTTTATTTTTTTTAATATCGTATAAAATAGCGTATTTCTCAGTATGATTAATTTCAATATCTTTATTTATTGTTACTAATATATGCTGCTCATCTATTATCTCAAAATCATGAATATAATGACCTTCTTTAAGATCTAAACTAATATCAAAATTATTCTTATTATAATTACCACCTAATTTAAGATAAAATCCATAAATTGTTGCAATAAATAATATAAATATTAGAACTCCCAAAAATATAACAATATATTTTAATAATTTTTGACCCATGACAAATTTTAAAAAAATAATTTGCAAAATAAACAAAAATCATACTGGGCAGCGGTTAGACCAGGCACTTACTGGGCTGTCCAAAAACTTAAGTCGATCACAAATAAAGATTTTACTTGATAATGGAAATATAAAAAAAAGCAACAAAGAGTTTTATGATGCATCGTATAAAGTTAAATATGGAGAAAAATTTTATATGAATATCCCACTTGCACACGAAGATAAATTTAAATCACAAAAAATACCTTTAGATATAATTTTTGAGGATGAGGATATCATTGTAGTAAATAAAAAAGTAGGAATGGTTATGCATCCTGCTCCCGGAAATAAAGAAAATACACTAGTGAATGCACTATTACATCATACAAAGAATAAACTTAGTGGGTTTGGATTGACTAATAGGCCTGGAATAGTTCATCGCATAGATAAAGATACTAGTGGATTAGTAGTGGTTGCAAAAAATGATTACTCCCATTTAAGTTTATCAAAACAATTTAAAGAGCACACGATTAATAGAAAGTATCATGCATTGGTTTGGGGACTTCCAAAAAAAAATAAAATAACTGGGTATATTGGAAGACATAAAATTAAAAGAAATAGAATGACATTAAACAATAATCAAGTAGGGAGATATTCTGAGACTCATATAAAAATAATTAAATATTTTAATTTGTGCAGTTTAATTGAATGTAAGCTCCTGACAGGTAGAACACATCAAATAAGAGTACATTTAAGTTCAATAAATAATCCTTTAGTTGGTGATAAGGTCTATGGAAAAAATAAAATCAATAAGTTTTTAAAAAATCAAAAAAATATTAACAAATCTCTAATATTAAAAAATTTTTCAAGACAAGCCTTGCATGCTGGTCTTTTGGGGTTCATACATCCAAAAACGAAAAAATATAACGAATTTATAGCTGATCTACCTAAGGATTTTTCTTATTTATTGGATTATTTAACAAAGTATTAAAAAAATTATTATAATATGCTATAGCGGCATTACAATGATAACAAGAAGTATGAAATTACCGGTTCTTTCAAGTGAAGGAGGACTTGCACTTTACTTACAAGAAATAAAAAAATTTCCTATGCTAACTGCTGAAGAAGAATATATGTTAGCAAAAAGTTTTAAAGAACACGGAGATACTGAAGCAGCACATAAACTCGTCACAAGTCATCTAAGATTGGTTGCAAAGATTGCAATGGGTTTTCGAGGTTATGGTCTTCCACTTGTCGATTTAATATCAGAAGGTAATATTGGAATTATGTTAGCGGTGAAAAAATTTGATCCAGAAAGAGGCTATAGATTAGCAACTTATGCAATGTGGTGGATAAGGGCACAAATTCAAGAATATGTTCTTAAAAGTTGGTCGCTTGTAAAAATTGGTACGACTGCCGCACAAAAGAAATTATTTTTCAATCTTAAAAAAATAAAAAATCAATTAAAAGCAATCAATGATGGAAATTTATCACCTGAGAATGTTCGGGAAATAGCTAGAAAACTTGATGTTAAGGAAAGTGAAGTTGTTGAAATGAATAATAGAATGTTTTCTGTAGATCAATCTTTGAATGCAAAATTAACCGGGGATAGCGAAACTGACTGGCAAGATCTTATTGCCGATGAAAGAGAGAATGCTGAAGTTATTGTCGAAAATGAAGATGAAAATAATTTTAGAAAAAAAATATTATATGATGCAATGTCAAATCTTAATCAGCGTGAAAAAGAAATAATTATTGCAAGAAAAATTCAAGATAGTCCTAAAAAGTTAGAAGAATTAAGCAAGAAATATAAAATTAGCAGAGAACGAGTGCGTCAAATAGAAGAAAAAGCATTAGAGAAACTTAAAAGAGAAATCAGAAAAAGTAACTAATTTAAAAAGGGCTTTCTAGAAGTATAGTACCATTTCTTTCAGGACTAGTTGAAATAACAGTAATTTTACAATTAGTAAGTTTCTCAATAGTTTTTAGATATTTTTTAGCTTTTGCCGGTAATTTATCCCACCTTTTTATACCTACTGTTGAAGATTTCCATCCTGGCAAGGATATGTATATTGGTTTAATCAGAGATTGTGAATGTTCATCGGCTGGAAAATAATTAATAATTTTTTTATTTATTCTGTAACCAGAGCATATTTTAATATTCTCTAACTTATCAAGTACATCAAGCTTAGTAATTGCTAAAGAGTTTAAACCATTAAGAATTTTAGTTTGATTAACCAATACCGCATCAAACCATCCGCATCTTCTTTTTCTGTTTGTAACTGTGCCAAATTCATTCCCTTGTTTTCCTAAAAATTCACCAATTGAATTTTTTAATTCTGTTGGGAATGGACCACTCCCAACTCTTGTTGTATACGCCTTAGTTATTCCTAAAACATAATTAGATGAATTTCCTAATCCTGTTCCTGAATAAATTTGACCGGATAGAGTATTTGAAGATGTGACAAAGGGATGAGTTCCAAAATCTATATCCAATAAAGATCCTTGCGCTCCTTCAAAAAGAATCTTTTTATTTTTTTTCATTGATTCGTTAATAAGCTTCCAAACAGGGTAAGAATATTGATTAATGAAATTTGAAATTTTTACGAGGCTATTGTATATATCTTTTGTACTTAATAATTTTTTATTATGATATTTAAATCTAGGATTATGATACTCTACTAATGACTGAACCTTAATCCTTAATTTTTTTTTATTCTTTAAGTCACATAATCTTATGCACCTTCTTCCAACCTTATCTTCATAGGCTGGCCCTATTCCCCTTTTTGTGGTTCCAATAATATTTTTTCCCCTCAATGATTCATTTAAGGAATCAATATCCTTATAAAATGGAAGTACCAGTGTTGTATTTTCTGCTATGTATAATATCTTTGGATCAACCTTAATTCCCTTTTTTTTTACACTAGCAATTTCTTCCTTTAATGCCCATGGATCTAAAACTACCCCATTTCCAATTACTGATATCTTCTTTCTAACTATTCCAGAAGGGAGTAAGCTTAATTTGTATATTTTATCTTTTATTTGAATTGTATGGCCTGCATTGTTTCCTCCCTGAAACCTTACAACTAAATCAGCTTTTTCAGATAGCCAATCAACAATCTTTCCTTTTCCTTCATCTCCCCATTGCGTGCCAACTATAGTTACATTAGACATTTTATATTTTTACAATTTTATTATTAATTAAAGCATAATTACAGTTTTTTTTAAAATCTGACTTTGTTGTTTTTGTCAAACTCTTTATATTCAAACTTTTTTCAATAATAAAATTTCTTTTAATTAGATTTTTTAACATTTGATCACTTATATTAAATGGGACTATTATTCTTTTATTACTATTTTTTGCTGATGAGGCTCTTAAAACTGTATCCATATAACATGTAAATCCTACTGAGTATTCGCCTTCTTCATTATTTGTAAGATAACGACCCCCTCTAGCAATCTCACCTCTTATATTTTTAGCAAATATCGTGTAATTAATTCCAGAGTAATAGCTATTTGTTTTTACTTCCGTAAAATCAATATTAACCTTGGTATCTCCAATTTTTCTTTTTATTAAATTAAATATTTTTTTTATATTATTAATCTCAGTTGTTGCTTGTTTGCCAATCATCATTTGATCAAGAAATTTAATTTTACTTTCTAATTTTCCACTAGAATTAAACAAATTCTCTATCAATCTTTTTTTTGAGTTATTTTTTAAATATGACAATGTTTTTACAACGTCTTTTCTTTTTATATATTTTAAAAATGTATTTTTTTTATTCTTGTCAACTAATTCATTATTTATAATATTATCTAGAAATATCGGTGTTGATAAATCAATAGAAATGTTCTTAATTCCTACTGATTGCAAACTTCTTACTGCAAGTAATAAAATCTCACAGTCTGCTAATATGCTTTTTTCTCCAATACACTCTGCTCCAACCTGTAAAAATTGCCTTTCTGGCCTTAACATTGATCCTTTGCTCCTCACAACTTCTCCATAATAGCAAAGTCTAAGAGGCCGTTCTATTTTCTTAAGTCTTGTAGAGGCTATTCTTGCAACCTGCATAGTAATATCTTCTCTAATTTTTAAATTACTTAGCTCATTCTCATCAGAAATTAAAAATACATTTTTTTCCCTATCTAATTTTTTGTAAAATTCAATTAGAGGGGGCTTTACCATTAAATATCCATTTGAATTGAATATTGATATAATTTTATTGGTATATGCGTGTTCTTTTTCTACAACTGGAGAAAGATCATCCCTAAAGCCTGGTGGTATAAGATTTTTATTCATTGTTAACCTTCATCCAACAATCATTTTTTGAACTTCATTTGATATTGATTTTAAACTCTCTAGATTATTACCTTCAACAAGAATTCTTATAACTGGCTCTGTTCCTGAAGGTCTAATTAATAATCTTAAATTATCATTCTGATCATTAAAATTCATAATAAATTTTTGTAAATCTTTATTTTTGTAAAATGATTTATTTTTATCGATAACTTCAACACTGGTTTGAACCTGTGGTAATGCCTCGTAAAGGTCAAATATTTCGCTTGTTTTTTTATTACTAGAAATCAATATGTTAGAAATTTGAACAGCGACTAATAGTCCGTCTCCAGTTTTTGAGTAATCTTTTATTATTATATGTCCAGATTGCTCACCGCCAATACTTGCATTGGTTTCTCGCATTTTTTCTATAACATATTTGTCTCCAACTTGGGTTCTAATTAGATTCAAACCAATTTTATTTATATATTTTTCAAATGCCATATTAGACATATGAGTAGATACGACTAATCCATTTTTTAGTTTTTTTTGTTTTAAAAATTCGGTTGCTAATAATGCTACTATCTTATCACCATCCATAATTTCTCCATTTTCATCAACTACTATAAGTCTATCTCCATCGCCATCAAATGCGAATCCAATATCAGCATTTTCCGAAATTACCTTTTGAGATAATTTAGATGGGTTTACTGCTCCACAATTTAAATTTATATTTTTTCCATTTGGAGAATTTTCTATAGTTACAACATCTGAACCTAATTCCCACAATACCTCTGGCGCAACCTTATAATTAGCTCCATTTGCGCAATCTATAACAATCTTTAACCCTTTTAGAGACTTGTTTTTTGGGAATGAATTTTTTATTGATTCAGTATATCTACCGACTGCATCTTCTAGTCTTTTTGTTTTACCAGTTATGAGATTTTTTTGTATAATTAAATTATATTTATCTTCATTAAAAATAATTTCCTCTATTTGATTTTCTAACTCTTGTGGGATTTTATTACCATCTTTGTCAAATATCTTTAAACCATTATATTCAAATGTATTATGGGATGCAGTTATCATTATCCCTATATCTGCTCTCAATGTTCCAACTAACATAGCCAAAGCTGGAGTCGGTAACGGACCAACTAATAAAACTTCAGAACCCATAGAGGAAAATCCTGAGGCTATTACTGGCTCAAAAACATAACCTGACAACCTTGTGTCTTTACTAATCACAACTCTGTTTATTTCATGCTTTTTTGATAATATATGCCCAACCGATCTTGCAATTTTTAAACAAGTCTCAGTAGTCATAGGTTCTGCGTTTACCTTTGAGCGAACTCCATCAGTACCAAATATTTTTGCCATAAAGTCTTTTAATAAATTAGCTTCTATATTGGAAGGATTTTAAATCAACTAAATATTTGGCTGGGTTTCTGGCTTAAATTTTCTGCCAGAATTGGGAACTGAGGATGACGGCTCATATTTCTTATCTGGATCCTCATTATCAAAATCATCTCTTGATGGTGGTATTCCTTTAATTAGATTTTTTATTTCATCCCCGCTAAGCGTCTCATATTCCAATAATCCTTTAGCAACAATATGTAATTCTTCAATATTATCTGAAAGAATTTTTTTACACCTGCTCTCAGAATCATCAATTAATTTTCTTATTTCTTCATCAATTATTTTGGCTGTAGCATCAGAAAGATTTTTAGATTGAGCAACTGAATGACCTAAAAAAACTTCTTCACTATCATTATTGTATCTTAGTCTTCCAAGTTTTTCACTCATACCCCATTCAGTAACCATTTTTCTTGCAAGATTAGTAACCATCTGAATATCGCTCGAAGCGCCACTTGTTACTTTATCTTTCCCAAAAATCATCTCTTCTGCAATTCTTCCACCAGTCCCGATAACTAAATTTGCCATACATTGCTCAACTCTTAAAGTATATTGGTCTCTTTCTGGCAATCTCATAACTAAACCCATAGCCCTTCCGCGTGGGATAATTGTAGCTTTGTGAATAGGATCAGATGCTTCTGAATGAAGGGTTGCTATTGCATGTCCTGCTTCATGGTATGCAGTTAGTTTTTTTTCATCTTCTGTCATAACCATTGATCTTCTTTCTGCTCCCATCATAACTTTGTCTTTTGCTTCTTCAAATTCTTCTGAGGTTACCATTCTTTTATTCTTCCTAGCTGCGAGTAATGCAGCCTCATTAACAAGATTAGCAAGATCAGCGCCTGAAAAACCAGGAGTGCCTCTTGCAATAATTTTAGAATCTACTTTTGGCGCTAATTTAATTTTTCTCATATGTACCTTTAAGATTTGATCTCGTCCAATTATATCAGGGTTACTAATAGTAACCTGACGATCAAACCTTCCAGGTCTTAAAAGTGCTGGATCTAAAACATCTGGTCTGTTTGTGGCTGCTATTATTATTACACCTTCATTAGTCTCAAAGCCGTCCATCTCTACCAAAAGTTGATTTAAAGTTTGTTCTCTTTCATCATTTCCGCCTCCTAAACCTGCCCCTCTATGTCTTCCAACTGCATCAATTTCATCGATAAAAATTATACACGGAGCATTTTTCTTTCCTTGCTCAAACATATCTCTAACTCTGCTGGCTCCCACGCCAACAAACATTTCTACAAAGTCAGATCCTGATATAGAAAAAAATGGAACCTGAGCCTCACCTGCTATAGCCCTTGCAAGAAGGGTTTTTCCTGTTCCAGGAGGGCCAACTAGTAGCGCGCCCTTAGGTATTTTACCTCCAAGTTTTGAGAATCTTTGTGGATCCCTTAAGAATTCTACAACTTCTTCCAATTCTTGTTTTGCTTCATCAATACCGGCAACATCTTTAAATGTCACTTTACCAATTTTTTCTGCTAATAGCTTTGCCTTAGATTTGCCAAAACCCATAGCCTTTCCTCCACCTGATTGCATTTGTCTCATAAAGAAAATCCATACCCCTATTAAAAGCAACATTGGAAACCATGAAACAAAGATACTTAACAAAGGGTGCATACCGGTGCTGACTGGTTCTGCAGAAATCTTTACACCTTCTGAATTTAATTTATCAACTAAATCTGGATAATTTGGTGCATAGGTATTAAAGGATCTTCCGTCAGAAAAGAATCCTTCAACATTATTTCCCTGTATATTAACTTCGCTAACATTTCCTGAATCAACCTGTGCCATAAAATCTGAAAAGGAAATCTTAGTTTGAGAGTTTTCTCGAACTGATCCTTGGAATAGATTAAATAATGATATTAATAGAAGGCCTATTATTACCCATAAAGCTATATTTTTTCCAAAATTACCCAACGTTACCTCATTATGTCTATATTAAATAATAATTATTTATCAAAACACAATATAACTTTAATAATTTATTTTATAGGATAAATATCAATTTTGTTGGAAATACTGGCAAAAATTGTGCTGTGAGTCCTAAAATTGCTATTTTTCTTTGATAAGCCAGTATTTATGAGGTCAATTTTCCGATTCTTTATCCTAATTGAATTATTATGTACATATTTTGTTAATATAACGAGAATTTTAATAGCTACACCTTTCGGCAACTTGCAAAAATAGTTTTTGTTTATCTCTACTTTATTATTGGTAATTTTTGTTATTAAGTATGATAAATGTCTATTTATCATTGATAAATAATCAATATAAATTAATTTTTTGTTTTCAAAATCTTTCTTTGCAATTTTTTTAAATTTTAAAGTGTTTTCTATCTCATATCTAATCTTAGAACGAGAATAACTCATATTCTCATTACTGGGATCTTTAATCCATTGTAAATTATTTTTTTTTGCAAATCTTATAATACTTTCCTTTGTGCAGTTTAACATAGGCCTTAAAATCCTAACCTTTTCAAATATTGCTTCAGAATTCATTGAATTTAGGCCCTCAATATCACTGCCTGCAATTTTTCTTAATATAAATGTTTCTAAATTATCATCAAAATGGTGACCCAAGAATAAATGAATAATGTTGTTATTTTTGCAATAATTATGCAATATTTCAAATCTTGCATTTCTCGCTTTCTCCTGACTAGCTTTTTTATTTTTTTTTCTTCTCCAGGATAAAACCTTATTATTTATTTTATTTCTGGTTAAATAGTCAGAAACTTCTTTTGCTTCTTGGGAGGATTCCAATCTTAAATTATGATTAACAATTAGTGCAATTACTGTATAGCCTTTTATTTTTGCAAATTTAGATAATAGAAATGCTAAAACTATACTATCCGGTCCGCCTGACACCCCTACGGCAATTTTTGCTTTATTTTCAAAAAAACCAATCTTATTTATTTCAGTTGTAAAATTATTATAATTTAAAAGCATTTATTTAATAAAAAATCTTAAGTACAACTAAGATTAGACAGTTCTATTTTTGCCTTAGGTACAAGACGTGATTCTGGATATTTAGCTATTAATTCATTTAAAGTAATGCAAGCTTGATTTTCTTTATTAATTTTTGAAAGTGAAACACCCAATCTTAAAAGCATTTCAGGAACTTTAACGCTGTCAGGGTACTTTTGATAACCTTCTGCAAAAACTAAAGCGGCTTCTTTGTAACTACCTTCTAAAAATATAATCTCACCCAACCAGTAATTTGCTGATCCTGCTAAAGAATGATCATTATTAATATTGATAAATTCTTTTAAAGCTATCTTTGCCTCATCAAGCTGTTGAGCTCTTAAAAAATCAAAAGCATACTGAAATTGCTCTTCAGGACTTACGTCGGGTAATAATTTATCTTTGACTTCTTGCAATTCAACTGATTGTTCAGTTGAACTTTCATTTGTAATAGACAACGTTCCCAAGGATTGATCTTGATTCTCTGTTTCAGACTGGCTCTCTAAATTATTTTTTTCAATATTATTATTTATAAGATTTTGCGATTGTTGAAGAAGTAAATCATTTAATTTTTCATTAAGTTCATCTATTCTAATTATATATTCTTCAACATAAGTATTAAGATATTTAATCTCATTTTCAAGATCTCTTATGCGCATATCGAAAGCTGCAAAATTACCATCTAAATTATTATCAGCAGTTATTTCAAAGTTATTGTCACCACTGTAAACTCTTTTTTGCAGATCAATTACATTCTTTTCTAATCTTTCTAAAGATTGCAAAACATTCTCAATATTTTCAGCTTTAGCAATACTACCTAAAGTTATATATGCAAAAAAAACAAACAGGATTGTTTGTAATTTATATTTAATAAAAATTCTCATTGGATATTAATTTAAACGAAATTTTAGACACAAATAAGGCGCCACCATTTTTAAATCAATTATGATTTATAAGGTGACGCCCCAAAAAGATAAAAGGATCTGCGTTTTAATTTACTACAGCTACCGCTCTTCTATTTTGTGCATAAGCAGCATCGTTAGAGCCTAAAACTGCTGGTCTTTCTTTGCCGTAGCTTATTGTTGAAAGCCTTCCAGCCTCCACGCCAAGTCCAATTAAATAGTTTTTCATTGCTTGTGCTCTTCTTTCACCTAATGCAATGTTATATTCTCTTGTTCCTCTTTCATCACAGTGACCTTCAACTGTTAATGAAACTTCAGAATATTGTTTCATCCACGATGCTTGAACTTGAAGTTGTTCTTGTGCATCACTTGATAAATCATGACTGTCATATCCAAAGAAAACTCTATCACCTACATTAATAACTAAATCATCTTGAGTTCCACCAGCTACACCTCCGCTCACAGATGATGTTTCTGTGATCGTCCCCGCGTCTGAACTCGAAGCAGTGTCTTTTGGTGTTGATCCACAAGCAGCTATAAAAAACAACATAAACACTGTACTTAAAATTCTTAATAACATTTTGACTCCCTTATTATCTTTTTTTTGCGCAAAAAAAATCTTTATAAACTTTATTTATCTCGTAATTCGCTAATTAACAATAAGAATTTAACCAATAATTCTTCAATTTCAATTAAGAAAACACATATTCCAAGCTATTTTTATATAAAACTGAGAGTTTTCAGGAAAATTACTGCAACAAAGGAGACCATGCTGGATCAGAACCTTCAAGGGGAGTTATTACTTCTCTTTCATTGTATCCAGTTATATCAATCATAAACAAGCGACTTTCACCTCCAGATTTTACGTTCCCTTCACTATCAGTAAAAGTTTGAGACTGCTTGTAGTACATTAAGTACCTTCCATTTGGCGACCATGTTGGACCTTCCACATGAAATGCTTTAGAGATCATTCTTTCATTTTTACCATCAGTCTCCATAACACCGATGTAAAACTGTCCACCTTCAACTTTTGTAAATGCGATTAAGTCTGATCTAGGAGACCAGACAGGTGTAAAATAACTACCTGCCCCTTTGCTTATTCTTTTAACATTCTTTCCATTTACGTCCATTACATACAAATGTTGTCTGGTGCCTCTATTTGAATTAAATACAATTTTTTTTCCGTCAGGAGAAAAACTAGGTGAAACATCAATACCTGGATTATTAGTTATTCTTTCATCCATTCTAGTCATTAAATCCATTACATATATCTCAGAATTTCCAATTGAGGAATCTGTGTATGACATAACTATTTTTTTACCATCTGGAGAAAATCTTGGTGCAAATGTCATACCTGGGAAATCTCCAACAATTTCTGATTGACCTTTTTCAATATCATAAAGATAAACCCTTGGTTCGTTGTTTATATATGACATATATGTAATTTTTTGAGATGTAGGAGAAAACCTTGGTGTTAAAACCATATATGATCCATCAGTCAAAAATAAGTGATTTGCCTGATCTTGATCCATAATTGCTAATCTTTTTTGTTTTTTTCCTGCAGGACCACTTTCAGCAACATAAACTATTCTGGTATCGAAATATCCTCCTTCACCTGTAATTCTTTCAAATATTTCATCACTAATTATATGTGAGACTCTTCTCCAATCATTACCATTTTTTCCAACCCTGTAACCTCCTTCGACAATCATTTTTCCTGCGTAAACATCAAAAAGTTTAAATTTAACTATAAAATCATTTCCATCTATATTTACATTTCCAGACAGTAAATGTTGTGCCTTTATTATTTTCCAATCCTCAAATCTAGGCTGTTTATTTAATGATTCATTATTTTGAATAAATGATTCTTTGATTAGAGGTATAAACAAGCCTGATCTTTCTAAGTTATTAGAGATAACTTCAGAAATATCTCTTCCAACCTTAACCGCATTTAAATTGTTACTATAAAATTCTGTTATTGCTATTGGTGTTGGCTTAACACTTCCTTGAGAAATACCAATCTCTAATTCTTCTGAAATTAAAGAATTGGAATTAAATAATAATAGAATAGCAAAGAATAATATTTTTATTTTTTTCATATTTTTAAATTACATATATTAATTACCTAACATCCAGCCTAATTCAAACTTAAATATAAATTTTTTCCAAACGTCATACTTTTCAGCAGGGAGCTTTAGAGGACTGCAAGCTGGATTTAATACAGCTCTCAGCGCACTTTCAGCTACACTTCTAAAATATGGGTCATTTTGCATCTTATTTGTGTCAAGAATGCGAGCCTTATTAACTGTACGGTCTGGATTTACCCAAACACGAACCTTCACTACCATGTCTTTTGCTCCTTTTGCACCCGCAGGAACGGTCCAACATCCGTATAGTTGTTGTTTAAGAAGGTCAATTTCACTAATTGTAAAGTTGTTAACATCTTTATCTGAAATATCTTCTCCGGTTTCATCGTCTTCAACCTTTTCTTTGTTTTTATCATCTTCTTGAACTGGCTGGATATCATCATTTCTAATGTCCTTTATTACCGATGACAATATATCTTTAAATTTTGGTTTTGGCTTTTTTTTAATTTTAACAGATATGTCTCTTTCTGTCACTGAAGAGGTTTTAGGTTCGGGCTTTGGTTTTAATTTTGGTTTTATGTCTTTAGAAGGAAGGGTTTCATATTTTTCATTATTTTCAATAATTTGATCTTTCTGCACAATATCATCCTTAACTATTTCAGGATCCTTAGGTGGCTCAATAATCAATTCTGGTTTTTCAATTTCTACTTCCTCAAATTTTTCCGTTTCTTCCTGAATTTTTATAATTTCATTTTGCTCAGCAGCTGAAAATTTTTTTTCTTCTACTTTTTTAGGCTGAGCTTCATCTAATTTATTAACATCTTCAGTTTTTTCTGGAATTCTCGTAACATCATCAACTGTTAATATTTCTATGGGTATTATATTTGGAACGCTAATTTCTGTTGGACCAAAACAAGTTGGCATTCCTAAAGCAATAAATATAACAAATAAATGAAAAATAGATGAAATATAAAAACCAATTCTATCTGTATTTCTTTCAACAATTGCACCAGATAATAAACTTGAGTAATCTATTCTATTTATTAAATTTAAGCTCATACAAGACTTATTTCTATTAATAATTTATATCTTATTAGAATTTTCTGTAACTAAAGCTACTCTTGTATATCCTGCAGAATTAACAATTGACATGATTTCCATAATTCTACCATATGCAATAACTCTATCTCCTCTTATGTATATTCTTGTTTCATAATTTTGTTCGGTGACAGCCTCTAACTTTGTAATAAGATTTTCTATTTTTGTTTCACTTTCGCCAAGATAAACCTTTCCATCTAATTTAATTGTTATTTCAAGTGGATCTTTTTGATCAGTAAGTGCATTCGCTTTGACCTTAGGCAAGTCAACTGGAATACCGACGGTTAATAGTGGTGCTGTAACCATAAAGACTATCAACAAAACTAACATAACATCAACAAACGGTGTGACATTAATTTCACTCATTGGTTGGCGATTTTTTCTTCCTTTTATATTATTTACTAACATAATTTTTTCCTAGCTTTGACCTTGCTCAATTTGTCTGAAGAAAATTGTTATGAATTCATTTATAAAATCCTCAAGAGATAAAGAAAATTTATTTATATCACTTGAAATTTGATTATACGCAACAACTGAAGGGATGGCGACAAACAAACCAAGAGCAGTTGCAAACAAAGCCTCAGCAATGCCGGGAGCCACAACAGCTAAATTTGTATTTTGTGCAATTGCAATCGATTGAAAACTATTCATTATTCCCCAAACAGTTCCAAAAAGACCCACAAAAGGAGCTGTTGAACCTGCGGTGGCAAGAAAAGTTAAATTTTTTTCTATCGCTTCCATTTCTCTACTAAAACTTGAATTCATAGCTCTGGTCATTCTATCCTTTAAAGAATTTATAGAGCTAACTTGGGTCATTCTGATTTTTTTCTTTGATTTTTTCCATTCTTCCATACCTGCACAAAAAATATTCACTTTAGGATCCTCTGAACCTTCTTGAACTGTTTCGTAAAGATCTTCTAAAGAGTTGCCAGACCAAAATAATTCTTCAAATTCAGCAGATTGAATTTTTAACTTTTTGACTCTTAAAATTTTTGAGAAAATTACTGTCCATGACCATACTGAAGATAAAACTAATATTATTATTACCGATTTTACAACCAGATCTGCCCTAAGAAAAAGCGCCATTAAGGAAAAATCCACTCCACTGTTCACTACTTCTACTGCTTCAACTATGTTATTTTCCATTAAATTCACCTATTAATTTTTCTAAATCATCACTATGAACCATAAGCCAAAACCCTGGTCTATTTTTTTCACACAATGCAACAACTGGCGTTTTGCCTTCTGTCTTCGCAAGATCAGCTGTGCTGTCCCAAAGCGTAACTACTGTGTGTTTTTTCTTTAATTTACATTCTATGAAAAGTTGATCATGTATCACATCTGCCCTAGTAACTTTAGAATTGCCCCCGCTAAGCGGGGTTCTCGTTCCTTTAAAAAAACTAGCCACGTCACTTTCCCTCTTTTTCCACGTTCTTCTAGCTGTCACTTTATATTCCTTTCTATGTTATTAATTTTTTAATTACGCTTTCATCAACCTCAAAATTCGAAAAAACATTCTGTACGTCATCGTTCTCTTCAAGATCATTTATCAGTTTAATATTTTTTTGGGCACTATCTAATTCTAAAAATACACTATTCTCACTCCTCCAAACTAATTGAGTACTGTCCGGTTCCTTAAATTTATCTACAAATTTATTAATAATTTTATGAAAATCACTGACCTCACAAAAAATTGAAAAATTTTGATCATCAATATCAAAATCTTCCAAGCCATTTTCTATTGAAAAATTAATCACTTCATCTTCATTTATATTTGACTTACTAAAAGTAATATTGCCAAATTTTCTAAAATTATAACTTACACTTCCATTCTCTCCTAAAGAACCTCCATTTTTACTAAAAGTTGTTCTTATTTCTGATGCTGTTCTATTTTTGTTATTAGTTAGCCCCTCAACAATTATTGCCGTACCTGCTGGTCCATAACCTTCATACCTTACTTCTTCATAGTTTGAATCTGGATCATTACCAAGTCCTTTGCTGATTGCCCTAGAAATGTTTTCTTTTGGCATATTAGAAGATTTTGCTGCACTAACAGCAGATCTTAATCTGATATTTTTATCTATTTCAGATCCACCAATTTTAACCGCAACTGAAATTTCTCTACCAAGTTTTGAGAATAGTTTTGCGCGCACACGATCCTGGGCACCTTTTCTGTGCATAATATTTTTAAATTTTGAATGACCTGCCATTGATCAAATTTATATATTTATTAAGCTCGTTATTAGTAAAGTACTAATATTAGTTTGTGTCTAAGTTATGGTAAATTACCATAAAAGCTAGGTTTGTTGCCATAATGTATCATCACAATTTTTTTTGCTAAACCTGTTTCGTCGTCGCTTTCAACAAATGTTCCACAGAGTATTGCCTCTTTTTCGGCAACCTTAAAGCGACCTTCCTGCCTATAACCATGAACAAATTGATAAACCGGCCCTTCTTTTTGAAAACCTATTACAGAATTATAGTCACCTGTCATACCGACATCAGTCTGGTAAGCGGTTTTATTTGATAAAATTCTTCCATCGGCTGTTGGAATATGAGTGTGAGTTCCCAGAACTGCAGTTACTCTTCCATCAACAAAGTGTCCAAAGGATTGTTTTTCTGAAGATGCTTCACCGTGCATATCTATTAAGATTGCATTTGTAGATTTACCAAGACTATTACTTTGTAATATTTTGTCAGCACAGGAAAAAGGATCATCTAATGCCATGTTCATAAATAAACGAAGCATAATTTGTATAACTAAAATATTTTTACCATTCTTTAATTGTATATTAATTTCACCCTTTCCTGGAACAGTTTTAGGGTAATTAGCGGGTCTTATAATATTATTTTTCTCTTCAATGTATGATAGCATCTCTCTTTGATCCCAAGCATGATTTCCAAGAGTAATTACATCTACCCCTAGAGAAAAAATCTCTTCAGCAATTTTTTTTGTCAAACCGTAGCCAGCAGCTGCATTTTCTGAATTAACAATTATCGCATCAGGCTCAAAGTCATTCTTTATTAGTGGTATATATTTTGCCAGAGCATCTCTTCCCGATCTTCCAACAATATCGCCTATAAAAATAATTTTCATAATAATTTAGATTTTCTCAATTTATCTTCAGTCAATATATAATCTATTTTTTGATCATTATCTTCAATTTTTATTTTATCAATTTCTTGGGAGTTAAATGCAACAATTACAGATTTAAATTTTGAAGAAGATAATTTTAATTTTTTTAAAGTTCTATCATAGTATCCTCCGCCATAACCAATCCGATGACCAAATTGATCAAAACACAAGCAGGGCACTAAAAGCAAATCTGGCGTAGTACATTTTGAATCTCTATCAGGATGCTTAATGTCGAATTTACCAGTTTTCATTAAAGTTTTATCGTTAAAAATTCTAAAAAGTAAATAATTATTATTTTGTTCGATTGATGGCAAGCAAAGTGTTTTTCCTGAACTAATTATATTTCTATTTAAATCTTCAGTCTGAATTTCATCTCTAATTGAAGAGTAACTAGCTATTATCTTTGACTCTAAAAATAAATCACTCTCCTTTAGAATATTAAAAAGTTTTTTATTTGCCAATCTATTTAGTTCAAAAATTTCTTTTCTTTTTTTTGCGGCCAGCACTCTTTGTTCAACTTTTAACATAGCAAATCATTTTTTATTAAAATTCTCAATCTTACTTAAAATATTATTTATTTTTATTGATATGTTATCTAAGTCTTTTACAAAATCAGAGTTTTCGTAACTAATTTGATTTGATAAATCTTCATTTTTTATTTTTTCACTTTCAAATTTTGAAAGAATAATTTTTTCTTTTTTAAGTAATTCGTTTATCTGATCCTCTAATGAAAGAGAGATTAACAACAAGCGGTGAGTATCAGTAAAATTATTTTTTTTATTTATATCTTTATTAACCTTATCGTTTAGTCTTGCCTCTAGGATTCTAATTTTTTGCTCCTCATCGTCGCCACATTTAATTTCATAATTTTTTCCTAGAAAGTTTATTTTAACTATTTTCATCTATTTTCTTAATTATTTTATCTAGTTCATCTAAGTTTTTACTTATCTCGTTTAGGTCATCTTTGCTTAATAATTGAGCACTTATCTCTTTTTCAGAGTTCATTGAAACTAGTTTTTCATCAATTTTTTCATCTAATTCATCTAAATTCCGTTTGATTTTCTTTAAAATCAACTTTATTTTTTCCATATATTAATTATAAATTTTTTTACAAAAAAGTCACTTTAATGAGAATAAAATCTAGTGTAATCTTCGAATCTAGTTATAATTAGGTTTATATTGAATAGTAATTCTCCTTCATTAAATGATCTTGCAAATTCTATAAGATTTTTGTCTATGGATGCAGTGCAAAAAGCTAAATCTGGACATCCTGGAATGCCAATGGGAATGGCAGATATTGCTACGGTTTTATTTAAAGATTTTATGAAATTTGATCCCAAAGATCCTTTTTGGCCAGATCGTGATCGTTTTATTCTTTCTAACGGACACGGATCAATGCTGCTCTATTCTTGCCTGCACCTATTAGGTTATAAGGGGCTAACCATTAATGAATTAAAAAATTTTCGCCAACTCAACTCTATAACTGCAGGTCACCCTGAATATGATCTTTCAAAGGGGATTGAAACAACCACTGGACCACTAGCACAGGGATTGTCTAATGCAGTAGGTATGGCTTTATGTGAAAAAATTCTTAATGCAAATTTTGGTAATAATTTAGTAAACCATTATACATATGTGTTTGCTGGTGACGGATGTTTAATGGAAGGATTAAGCCATGAATCAGCAAGTTTAGCGGGTCATTTAAAACTTAACAAATTAATTGTTTTTTTTGATGATAATGGAATATCAATAGATGGTCCGACAAGCCTATCAACTTCAGATAACCATATGAAAAGATTTAAAGCCCAAGGTTGGTCAACAATAAAAATAAATGGTCATAATTACACAGAAATAAAAAATGCGATTAAAGAAGCTAAAAAAATTAATACCCCCACTTTAATATGCTGCAAAACCAAAATTGGGTTTGGATCACCAAATAAAGAAAATAAAGCGTCTTCACATGGATCGCCATTAGGCGAAGATGAAATAGAACTTACAAGAAAAAGATTGAATTGGCATCACAAGCCTTTTGTTATTCCAAAAAAAATTAAGTCTGAATGGGAAAACTTTAGTGCAAAAAATATAAATATTAAAAATAAGTGGAAAATAAATCTAGAAAAATCAAAAAAGAAAGATAAATTCTTAAGATTAATTAATCAAATTCTACCAAAAAAAGAAATTAATAAAAAAATATTAAATTTCAAAAATAAACACATTAAGCACAACACAGAATGTGCTACGCGTAATGCTAGCGAAGAAGTTTTAAATTTATTGTTTAATCAAAATCTTAATTTAATTGGCGGCTCTGCTGATCTAACAGGATCTAATAACACAAAGACTTCAAAAATGACTGCGGTTACAAAAAATAATTATAAAGGGAATTATATATATTTCGGAGTTAGAGAACACGCTATGGCAGGAATAATGAATGGTATAGCTCTTCATAAGGGTATAATACCATATGGAGGAACTTTTTTAGTTTTTACAGATTATTGTAGGCCATCTATTCGTCTTGCAGCTCTAATGAAACTTAATGTAATATTTGTTATGACTCACGATTCAATAGGGCTTGGTGAGGATGGTCCTACTCATCAACCAATAGAACATCTAGCCTCGTTAAGGGCAATTCCAAATTTAAATGTATATAGACCGGCGGATATAGTTGAAACTGCAGAAGCCTGGGAATGTGCAATTTTATCAAAAAGTAACCCCTCAGTTTTAGTGCTCACAAGGCAAAAATTAAAATTATCCAGAAGAAAAAAATCAAAAACAAATTTGGTAAGTAAAGGTGCATATATTATCAAGAATTCAAAAAAATATGATGTAACTATAATTTCAACAGGTTCGGAGGTTTCAATTGCATTGGATACATCAAATATGCTCGCAGAAAAGAATATTAATGCTAGAGTAGTTTCTATGGTTTGCTGGGAATTGTTTGAAGGGCAAAGTCAAAACTACAAAAATAAAATCATTGGAAATAAAGAATGTTTTGGTATTGAAGCTGGTTCTGAAATGGGTTGGACAAATTATATAAAAAAGGGAAATTTTATAGGAATGAATAGTTTTGGTGCAAGTGCCCCTTATACTAAATTGTATAATCATTTTGGAATAACTTCAAAAAATTTATTTAATAAAATTTTAAAAAATATAAAAAATAGAAAATGACAATAAAAATTGGAATTAATGGTTTTGGGAGAATTGGCAGATTAATATTTAGAGCATTTCTAGAAAAAAAACCTAAAAATTTAGAGGTAATAGCGATCAATGACTTAGGTTCTATAGAATCAAATGCGCATCTTTTAAATTTTGACTCAACTCACGGAGCTCTAAATATTAAAATTAAAACAAACAAAAATGGATTCGTTATTGGTAGCAAACAAATTAAAATCTTAAGTGAAAGAATGCCTGAAAATCTTCCATGGAAAAAATTAGGAGTTGATGTTGTTTTAGAGTGCACAGGCTTATTTACTTCAAAAGAAAAAGCTTTGAAACACATTAAGGCAGGAGCAAAAAAAGTGATAATTTCTGCACCAGCAGTAAATGCTGATGCGACAATTGTTCAAGGTGTAAATAATAAAATTTTAAAAAAGAATCACCAAGTTGTTTCAAATGGATCGTGTACTACAAATTGTTTGGCACCAGTTGCTATGATTTTAAATAATTCATTAGGAATAATTTCAGGATATATGACTACTATTCACAGTTTTACTGGCGATCAAAAAGTAGTTGATACATTACACTCAGATTTAAGAAGGGCTAGAACAGCATCTGAATCGCTAATACCAACTTCTACAGGTGCAGCAAAAGCAATAGGAATTGTCGTTCCAAGCTTAGCAGGAAAACTAGATGGAACTGCAATAAGGGTTCCAACTTCAAATGTTTCTTTGATTGATTTCACATTTACATCAAAGAAAAAAACTTCTACCGAAGAGATTAATAATATTATTTTAAAAGCATCAAAAACAAAAGAAATGAAAGGTATTTTAACAACAAATAAACTTCCCCTGGTCTCTAAAGATTTCAATCATAATTCTCATAGTTCAATATTTGACCTAACTCAAACACAGGTAATTAATTCAAATTTTTGCAGAATATTATCCTGGTATGATAACGAATGGGGATTTTCTAATAGAATGATTAGCACTGCTATTGATATTGGAAAATACGTTTAATTGAATAAAACTAAGAATAAAAAAATTGCATTTTATGTTAATAGTTACTATCAAGCAAGAGACGTAATTTATACTGCTAAAAAATTTTCAATCATACCATTCATAGGATTTAAGTATTATATTGTTAAAAATATAGGAATAATATGGATTGCAGAAATCAATAAATTATTATTAGAGGAATTTAATAATAATGATTATAAAGTCCTTATAGATTGCAGAAATAATCCTGCATTGGTTATTAATTGTATTAAAAAAGGTTTCTTTTATATCAATTTTAACGCTAATCAAATTATACAAAAAAATATTAAAGATATTAGCAATCAGTCTAAAACTACACTAAATCCATTAGTTAAAATTATAGATATGAGGCAAATTAAAAATTGTAAAAATTATACAAATAGAATATTGATAAACTTTAAGGAAGGAAAAAATGGATAGCAGCAAAGAAGTAAAGGCAATTCTAGAAAAATACGAATCTGATAATTATGAAACATTAAATAATTTTAATAAAATATTAATGCATGGAAATCTAGGTGGAACTGGAAAGTTAGTTATTCTTCCAGTAGACCAAGGCTTTGAACATGGTCCTGATAGAAGTTTTGCTATTAATCCTGATTCTTATGATCCCCATTATCATTTTAATCTTGCTATTGAGGCAAAACTATCGGCATATGCGGCTCCGCTTGGCATGTTAGAATCTGGAATAGGTACTTTTAAGAATAAAATACCCCTGATATTGAAATGTAATAGTTCAAATTCTCTAACAAAATCTGCTGATCAAGCCAAAACAGGAAGTGTAAAAGATGCTTTAAGATTAGGTTGCGCAGCTGTTGGATTTACTATTTATCCTGGTAGTGACAAAATATTTGAAATGATTGAAGAAGCTTGCGATCTTTTCAGAGAGGCAAAGGAGTCAGGACTAGTAACAGTCTTATGGTCTTATCCAAGAGGTGGAATGTCTAAGGAAGGTGAAACAGCTGTCAATGTGGTAAGTTATGCAGCACATATGGCAGCACTTTGCGGAGCACATATCATTAAGGTTAAGATTCCTTCAAATTATTTGGAGCCCGATGCGACTAAAGATTCTTTTATAAAGAATAATATAAAAACGGAGAAAATTTCAGACAGGGTAAGTCACATAATCAAATGCGCATTTAACGGAAGACGTGTTGTTGTTTTTTCTGGCGGAAATGCAAAAAATGATGATGAACTAATTGAGGAAATAAGGGGGATTAAACATGGAGGTGGTTTTGGATCTATAATAGGCAGAAATAGTTTTCAAAGACCAAAGGAAAACGCAATAAAATTATTAAATGATATTATGGAAATTTATAAAAAATGAAAATAACTTGCAATCAAATCAAGGTTGGCAATATTATCAACCATAAAGGAAAACTTTGGAGAACAGTAAAAATACAACATACTCAGCCAGGAAAGGGCGGCGCTTATCTTCAAGTAGAATTAAAAGACATCGCCGAAGGAACAAAACTTAATGAAAGATTTAGAACTTCAGAAACTATAGAAAAGATACGTCTTGAAGAAAGAGAATATCAATATCTTTATAATGATGATTTTGGGTATCATTTTATGGATAATGAAAACTATGAACAAATAATTTTAGACTATAAAATTATAAATGATCTTCAAAAAAAATTTCTAAAAGAAAACTCCTTAGTGAAAATTGAAAGTTACGAAGAAAAACAAGTTTCAATAAAGTTACCAGATACAATAAGCTTAGAAGTTATTGAAACCGAATCTGTGGTAAAAGGTCAAACTGCTTCATCTTCATTTAAGCCAGCAATACTTGAAAACAATGTTAAGGCTAGCGTACCTCCACATATATCAGCAGGTGACAAAGTAATCATTAATACCAATGATGGATCATACGTAGAAAAAGCAAAACAATTATGACATCATTGCATCAATCTCCAACAATTAATATTATGGAAAATGCTGCTAGAAAAGCGGGAAAAAATCTTATTAGAGATTTTGGAGAATTAGAAAAACTACAAGTTTCGTCAAAGAGTCTAGGTAATTTTGTTACAAACTCAGATATTAAATCAGAAAAGATAATAAAAGAAACGCTCCAATATCATTTCCCTGAATACGGTTTAATCATGGAAGAATCAGGTGAAGTTCAGGGCAGTGAAAAAGATCATACTTTTATTATTGATCCAATTGATGGAACAAATAATTTTATTCATGGAATCCCACAATTCTCTATAGTTATTGCAAAATTAACATTTGGCAAAATTACAGATGGAATTATTTATAATCCAATTACTGAAGAATTTTATTGGTCAAGTAAAGGAAAAGGAGCTTGGTTAAACAATACTAGACTAAGAGTATCTAATAGAGACAAAATTGATCATTGTGTAATAGCTACTGGTCAAAAAAATAATGAGAATAATGAGCGTACGTTTTCCCAACAACAAAATATTTTAAACTTAAATGCAACGCTAAGGTGCATGGGATCTGCAGCACTTGATCTTGCTTTTGTTGCGTCAGGAAGATTTGATGCATTCTGGCAGTACAATTTAAACTTATGGGATATTGCTTCAGGAATATTACTTGTTATGGAAGCAGGCGGCAAGATTACGCAGGCAAATGGCGAGGATTGGAATACATCATCAGACAGTATATTAGCCTCTAACTCAAAAATTCATAATAATCTGGTTGATTTACTGTAAAATTATATAATTTGGCTTACTTGTATTAATTTATATTTGGTTTATAAGATCGATAAAAATATAAAATGAAAAAAAATATTCATCCAGATTATCACGAAATTGAGGTCACTATGACAGACGGAACCGTATTTAAAACTAATTCAACATGGGGCAAAAAAGGCGACAAGCTAAGACTTGAGATTGACCCAAAAAGTCATCCTGCGTGGACAGGCGGTGGAGTAAAACTCGTTGATTCTGAAGGTCAAGTAGCTCGTTTCAAAAGAAAATATCAAGGAATAAAATCAAAATAGAATAGTAGATATTTTAATTAATCTAATCTATTCTATATATTTATGAGGTTTAAATTATGAAAAGACCACTAATGCCAAAGGCTACAGCAATTTGGCTTATAGATAACACCACATTAAGTTTTGAACAAATAGCAGAATTTTGTAAATTACACTTATTGGAGGTGCAAGGAATTGCTGATGGCGACGTCGCAATTGGTATTCAAGGTCATAATCCAATAGACAGCGGCCAATTAATAAATGAAGAAATAAAAAAATGTGAAAGTGACCCCAAAAGAAAACTTGAGCTACTTAATAACAACCTGCCAGATCATAAGGTTAAAACCGATGGCACAAGATACACTCCAGTTGCTTTAAGGCAGGAAAAACCATTTGCAATTTTCTGGCTTTTAAAAAAATATGGTGAAGAGCTTAGTGATTCACAAATAGCTAAACTTATTGGTTCTACAAAATCAACAATAGATGCCATAAGGAAGGGAACCTATAAGGAAGCAATAACTGAGGGTAAAAGTCCTATGGATGTTGGACTTTGTACTTATGAAGATTTGCAGAAAGCTGTTGATAAAAGCAGAAGAAGAAAACAATAAAAATTTTTATTTGCTATGTGGTGGCATTTTTTTTTCTATAAACCACACATGCTTTTTTAAAACTGGATCGAATTTTTTTAAACGTAATTTTTCTGTTGCCTTTAAACCTTTAGTAGGTTTTCTAACAATATACTTTGTTCCTGTAGATTTTTCCTCAGGAACCATTTGCTTTAAAGCATAAGAAGATTTTTTTGCCATAATTATTTATAAGCATATATATTTTTATTAAAAAAAATAAAGATCTTATTTGTAATCAGAGGTACTATAACGAATATAAGGATTATAAAGTCCTCTTTTTTTTGCAATACCTATTTGCCTGTTGCGCTCTCTTAATTTCTTCTTTTTTTCTGTGGTTAAATTGCCATAACAATAGGAACAGGTCACCCCTTCTTCAAATTTGGTGGATAATTTATCTTTTTTATTAATTGGCATACGACAGCCATGACACAAATCATAAGAACCTTTTTTCATCTCATTCTTTACAGATACTCTATTATCAAAAATAAAACATTCACCCTTCCAATTTGAATTACTTTTTTGAACGGTTTCTAAATATTTTAATATTCCTCCCTGTAATTGATATAAATTTTTAAACCCTAATTTTAGCATATAAGAAGATGCCTTTTCACAACGAATTCCTCCTGTACAAAACATAGCTATTTTATCATATTTATAATTAGTAAGATTTTCTTTTATATATCTCTTAAATTCATTAAAATTCTTAGTGTTTGTTTTTTTTGAGTTAGAAAATGTACCCATCTTGCTTTCATAGTCATTTCTTACATCTATAATATGAATATCCTTTTTTTGGATTAATTTATTCCAATTCTCTGGAGAAACAAATTTAGCAGTATTTTTTTCAACATCAAGCTCTGTATTGCAGAAAGTAATAATTTCTTTTTTAATTTTAATTTTTAGGCGATTAAAAGGCATAATTGGATAATATGAAAGTTTTATTTCTAAAGATGTAAATCCCAAATCAATTAATTTCTTTTTAAAATTTTTAATTGAAGTATCAAATCCTGATACATTAGCATTTATACCTTCTTGAGCTATCAATATGGTTCCTTTTAATTTGTTAAATTGACAAAATTCCTTTAATAGGTTTTGGAGTTTTTGTGGATTTGCGATTTTTTTAAATTTATAAAATGAGGCAATTGTAAATTGATTTTTTTGCATAATGCTTTTTATACTTTTTTTACTATATTTAAGAAATACATTTTATTAAAATATGGATTTAACAAAAGAAAAAATACTTACTCTTTTTAAAAAAGTCGCTATTCCAGCAAGTGTTGGCACATTCTTTCAAACTATGTACAATATTGTCGATACTTATTTTGCTGGCAAAATTTCTGCAGAATCACTATCTGCATTAGCGAAATCTTTTCCTTTATATTTTATGATTGTAGCTACCGGTATTGGTTTAAGTGTTGCTTCAACTGCAATGATGGCAAACAATATTGGTGAAGGAAACAAAAACAAAGCTTCGTACTTTTTAGCTCAAGCTATTACATTTGCAATATTTGTTGCAGTTATTATAACATTTCTTGGTCTTAACATTTCAGTTCCACTTCTAAAATTAATGGGAAGCAGCGATGAAAATATAATTTTAACACTAGATTATTTAGATATCATTTTTATTGGATCCATTGTTATTTATATTCAATTTGCAGTAAATTCATCGTTGACTGCACAGGGGGACACAAAAAGTTATAGAAATGTACTTATTTTTAGTTTTTTCCTTAACATATTATTAAATCCTCTTTTAATTTTTGGTTACGGAATTATTCCAGCAATGGGTATTACAGGAATAGCATTATCTACAATTATATCTCAATTAATAGGAACATTTTATCTAATTCATAAAGTTTTAAAAACAGATTTACGCAATTATTTGTATTTTAAATGTTTTATTCCTAAGTCAGAGTATTTTCTTGATCTCTTTAAACAAGCGTTCCCTGTTACTATTGGTATGATGACAATTTGTATAGGTGTTTTTATATTTTTATATTTTATTGGAACTTTTGGTGAATATGCAGTTGCAGGCTATGGAACAGCAATAAGATTTGAACAGATTCTACTTTTACCAATTCTGGGTCTTAACACTGCAGTTCTATCTATTGCTGGACAGAATTTTGGAGCAAAAAATTATGATAGGGTAAGAGAAGCTTATTATAAGGCTATATATCTCGGAAGTGGGTTTATGGTTTTTGGAGGAATTATTATATTAATTGCTTCAAATTTTATTGTTGGATTATTTACTGATAATGCTGAGGTAATAAAATTTGGAAGCGATTACCTTAAAATAGCTGCTTTAATGGGGCCAGTTTATCCGATTTTTTTTATTACATCCGCCCTCGTTCAATCTATGAAAAAAGCAATTTATACAATGTATATAAATGTACTTAGATTGATTATTTTACCTTTTTTAACCTTATGGTTTGTTGTAAATATACTTGAAGGAGGATTTC
>TARA_B100000686_G_scaffold340841_1_pt1 | contig 53043 bp, 53 predicted proteins | sample TARA_B100000686 | Tara Oceans TARA_B100000686 (sample SAMEA2622733) | marine metagenome | biome: marine biome (ENVO:00000447); feature: marine epipelagic mixed layer (ENVO:xxxxxxxxx); material: "saline water (ENVO:00002010), including plankton (ENVO:xxxxxxxx)" | depth 150 m
GACCCTCGGTTTAGAAAACCGATGCTCTATCCACTGAGCTAAGGGCGCTAATTTATTATTAATATCATAAATATTTTTAAATTATAAATATATAATCTATATCATTCAAATAAAGGAATAATTTTCATTTTATTTACATCCACTAACCCTTTATTGGTTATTCTAAATTCTGGTATTACTGATAAAGGCAATAAATTAAAGCCCATATAAGGTATTGCGCACTTATATTCATCCCAATATTTTTTAAAATTTCTTGTTTCCTCTGCAACAATATTAGCTCGTTTATCAGATAAAAGTCCTGCAATTGGTAAATCAACTTTTGATATAATTTCACTGTTATCAACAATAACTACACATCCTTGTGATTTATAAATTTCATTTAATGCAATTGACATATCATTCTCATTAGTTCCAGCTATTATTATATTATGGGCATCGTGGCCAACACTACTTCCAACAGCTCCGGATTTAAGATTAAAGTCTTTTATGAAACCATGTGCAATTTCAGATGTCTTTCCATAGCGTTCAATAACTGCTATGTGAGTTAAATTATATTCATTTAAAACATCACTCCAATTACTAAACTCTTTATCAATCTTAATTTTATGATGTTTAGTTACGATTCCTGGCAGTTCAGTCTTGATAGTATTAATTGTGACTGGAAATTCTGGCAAAGGGGGTAATAATTTATAGTCTTTTGGTATCTTAATTGTTTTATATGCTTTTGATGGGTATTTATATCTACCTGTTTCTAGCTGTCTCTCTAATAAGTTAGTTATTTTTTTATCTTCAACAACCAATTCACCACCTAGCCAAGTATTTTGTACCTCATAATTTTCATTTAAAAGAACTATATCAGCCCTTCTCCCGCCCCCTAGTGCACCATAATCTTGATCAATATTATATCGTTGCGCAGGGTGTAATGAACCCATACTCCATGAAGATTCTGGAGTTATGCCTGATTTTATTGATTCTCTTACTACCCAGTCGAGACCAAAAAAATGTAAATCATCTGCATCCCTATCATCAGTGCAAACACAAACTCTTTTATTACTTGCACCCATCTCTGTTATAGCCTTAATAGCTTGTGGTAAACTATTCCAAGGAGTAGATGGATTGCCTCCTCTCAAAAAAATCCATAAACCAGAATCTAATAAATCTGATGTTAAATCTTTATCTTCTGATTCATGGGTATCAGTAATACCACTAGATGAATAAGCGGCAACAAATTCTCTTCCAAACATATGCCCAGATATAGGTTTGTTTCTTTTTAGAGATTCAGAAATTATTTTATGACTTCTTTCATTGCTGTCACAAACAGAAACAAAATCCATCTTTTCTCCTAAGGCAACTGCTTCAGGCCATTTATCAAAAATGTTACCAACCTTGTAAGCTGTTAGATCTCCACCTGCAGTTTCAATGGTATCATTTGTTGCGGGAATTGTACTTGGTATTGTTAAAAAAATAGATAGTGGAGCAAGTCTACAATCTTCCAGCATCCATTCAATACCCTCAGTATCACATACATTACCTATCTCATGGCTATCACAAAAAATTGTTGTAGTACCATTAAGTAATGCTGGTTCAGAATATGCACAACCAGTCATCATACTGCTTTCTATATGCATATGAGGATCAATTAATCCAGGCCCTATTAATCCTCCTTTTGCATCATAAATATTTAAGTTTTTATCAAATACTTTTGTAGAATCTCCATTATCTTTGATACAGGCAATTCTTCCAGATGATATCCATACTTCTTTATTTTTTAAAATTCTGTCAGTATAAACAGATAAAATATCACAGTTTGTTATTATTAAATCAGGTCTTAATTTATTTGAAGCAACACTTGATAAGGTAATAGTAGAATCTGATAACGGTTTAACGGAAAAACGATTGATCATATCTTAAAAAAATCAATGAGTCCAGGGTTCTTTTTTATTATATGCAAAGTTTGCAGCATAATTTTTTGGAATAAGATTTCTATCTTGTGATTCTATAACTTCATATTGATAATGTTTTTGTTTTGCCCAGTTAATTGCTTTTTCCTTGGTATCAAAAAAGATTTTAACTTGGTTGTTTGTATAATTAGAGCTTATCCATCCCATTAAAGAATCTTTTTCCTCACTATTTTTATCTACGTATTCAACTAGCCATTTTTTGGTCTTGTTTCTAGCAGATTGCATAGATGTTTTTGTAGGTTTATAAATTTTGACAATCATAATTTAAAAGCTGAATCAAAATGAGAATCTTCAAAATCATTATAAGTTTTAGCTCCTGATAGTATACTAGACATTATTGATCCAGTTTCTGGCAATATTTTAGTCATAAAGTATTTACCAGAGTTAATTTTAGCTAGATAAAAACCATTTGGATCATTGTTAAGTTTATTGAATGCAATTTCTGCATAACGTGTCCAAACATATGCAGTTGCTACAAGCGCAAACATTTTTAGATAGTCACTTGCAGGTCCTGATGCTTCATCTGGATCTTTTAATCCTGTGGATGCAATATATGCTGTAACTTGTTGTAATCTATTAAATGATTTAGTGAGAGAAGGCATAAAATCTTTTAAGTTATAATTAAAACTATTCTTTTCAATATATTCTTTGACAAGATGAAAAAATGCTTTCAACAATCTGCCAGTATGTAAAGGCATTTTTCTACCAACAAGATCTAAAGCTTGAATACCATTTGTTCCTTCATAAATTGGAGTTATTCTAGAATCTCTTACTAACTGTTCAATTCCATGATCTTTAATATAACCATGACCGCCATAAATTTGAACTGCAAGATTTGATGCTTCACAACCAACATCAGTTGCAAATGATTTTAAAATTGGAGTCATTAAAGAAACCCAATCATCAGCATTTTGTTTTTTAAATTTATCTTTTTCTTTTTTAGCAATATCAACTTGTAATCCTGTCCATAACATCAAACCTCTAAGACCTTCAGTTAAAGTTTTGATTTTTAGTAAACTTTTTCTTATTTCTGGATGCACTAATATTGGATCTGCGTCTTTATCTAAGTTTTTAGAACCTTTTAATGAACGTCCTTGCAATCTTTCTTTAGCATAATTTAGTGCTGACTGATATGCTATTTCAGCAATTCCCAATCCTTGAACTCCAACCATTAAACGTGCTCCATTCATCATTATAAACATCGCTTTCATTCCTTTGTGAAGATCGCCAACTAACCAACCCGTTGCTTCATTATAATGCATTACACAAGTGGGGCTTGCATTAATACCCATTTTTTTTTCGATTGAGCCACATTCTAAATTATTTCTTTCTCCTAGAGATCCGTCCTTTTTAGGAATAATCTTTGGAACAACAAACAAGCTTATTCCCTTAATTCCCTTAGGGCAATTAGGGGTTTTTGCTAAAACTAGGTGAATGATATTTTTACTCATATCGTGTTCACCACATGTAATAAATATCTTTGTGCCAGATAATTTATATGATCCATCATTTTGAGGATTGGCAATAGTTTTTGTTAATCCCAGATCTGTTCCGCAATGTGGTTCAGTTAAATTCATAGTTCCGCTCCATTCACCTGAGGCAAGTTTTGGCAAATAAAGATCTTTAATTTCATCAGAAGCACTTTTTTCAATTGCATCAATTGCATTAGATGTTAATCCTGGATATAAACCAAATGACATATTTGAAGAACTTATCATTTCATCTAAGAACATATTCATAAAATAGGGCAGCTCTTGCCCGCCGTACTTCTTATTTACAGTTAATCCTTGCCAGCCATTATCTACAAATTCTCTATAAATTTCTTTAAAACCTTTAGGAGTGTTAACGTTTCCGTTTTCATATTTACATCCTTCTTCATCCCCAGATTGATTTAATGGCAATAATTTTTCTTCACATAATTTAGAAGCTTCCTCTAAGATCATTTCTAAATCAGATAAATCTATATCTGAATTTTTTAACAAACTGTTTGATTCAGAGTTTATAAAATCTCTTAAGATAAACTTCATATCATTTAATGGAGCTTTGTAAGTTTGCATTTAATTCCTTAAATATTTACCAGTTTCTAAAATGTATTCTAAACGTTCAATTGTTAAATTTTCCTTTAATAAGCTATAAATAGCATTTTTTTCCAGTTTTAAAATGTATTCTTCATCTACTTCGCTAATAAAATCAGTATTTCCGCCTGAAATTACCTCTGCAATGCGATTTCCAATCTTAAGATCATGATCAGAAATTAATCCATTTGAATGCATATTATTCATAGTTAATTTTAAAGCAGCGACCCCACTTTTTCCAGGTAAAAAATATTTGTTCTTTAAAGGTTTTTCATAAGTATTTATCATTTCTAATGCTTTATTTTTAGCGTCAAACAACAATCGATTTCTATTCATAGTAATACCATCATTATCTTTTAAATAACCTAATTCTATTGCTTCATGAGCAGAAGTAGATACTTTTGCATTACCGATTAGATTGAAAGTTTTTAAAACAGATGGCATTGGACCTTTAGGCGATTTAATATCAGATTTAAATCTTGATAACATTTCTTTACAACCTCCCCATGCAGGTATTATACCTAAAGCAGCTTCAGTTAATCCAATATACGATTCTATATGTGCTTGAACAAAATCAGAATGAAGTAAAATTTCACAGCCTCCACCTAAGGCAATATTTGAAGGAGCGGCAATTACTGGAAAATTACTGTATTTCATTTTTTTATATACATTTTGTCCTTTAGAAATAATATTATTATATATTTCTTCATCAAGACCAATATTTCCAAGAAATAAAGCTTCTCCGAGATTTGCTCCTGCTGAAAAGAATTCGCCTTCATTATAAATTATCATTGCTTTGTAATTGGCTGAAACAATGTCAATTGATTGATCGAGAAAACTCATAGTGTTAATATCAATAGAATTTCCCTTACTATGTATTTCGAAAACTGTAATACCATCACCTATATCCCATAAACTTGCTGTAGAAATAGATTTAATTGGTTTTGATATTCTTTTGAAATCCGACAATGATAAAATGCCGTCAGGTACTTTTAGTTTTTTGTATTTATTTATTTTAAAATCATAAAGAAATAATTCATTATTTATAACCTTATAAAATAAATCATCATTAATTTTATTTAAAAGATTAGGAATTTTTCTACCTGTATTTGAAATATGTTTTTTTAAAAAGGATATACCTAATTTATCGATCATTTCAAAAGGACCTAATTTCCAACCAAAACCATCACGCATAGCGGAGTCGATAGCGTATATATCAAGCGAAATTTCCTCAGCAATTATTAATACATAATAGAGAACATCTATTAATATTTTGGTAGCATAATTTATGTATTTATCGTTTATGTCATTTTCAATTAAATTTTTATAATGATCAAAATTTATAATTATTTTATTAATTTTTTTACTTTTTTCATACTTTTTTGATTTAAGATTAAGTGAATATTTAACTTTTTCTCCATCTGTAATTTTTAATTTATAGAAGCCACCATCACCTTTTCTTCCAATCATATTATTTTTGATCATATAATCAAATAATTCAGGTTTTTCGTGTAATGAATGATAAAGATCATTTTTAGGTATATTGGAAAGTAAAGAATTAATTACATATGGGACAAGATCTAACCCAACAACGTCTATTAAGCCAAAAATTCCTGTTTTTGGAACATTAAAAATATTTATTATTATTTGATCTGCCTCTTCGACTGATAAATTAAATTTAATAGCCTCAACTGCTGCTCTTTCAATCCAGTAAATACCGATTCTGTTTCCTATAAAGCCGGGTGTATCTTTAGATTCAATAACATTTTTTCCAAGTCTAATATCACAAAATTTAATAATTTTATCCTTTATATCCTTATTTAAATTTTTTGATGTAACAATTTCTAATAATTTTAAATATCTAGGAGGATTAAAAAAATGAGTAATTAAAAAATTATTTGCAAACTTTAAAGACATACCTTCTGTTAACTGTGAAAGTTTAATTGTTGAGGTATTGGATGAAATTATTAGGTCATTTTTCATAATTTTTTCAATTTTTTTATATAAATTCTTTTTAATATTTAAATCTTCAAAAATAGCTTCTATAACCCATTCGGAAGAATTAATTACTTCTAAATTATCTTCTATATTTCCAGTTTTTATGTACTTTAGATTTGATTTTAAAGTGAGAGGAGATGGTTTAATTTTTAATAATTTTTTTAATGATTCATCTGCTAAAAAGTTTCTATTTTTTTTATCCTTTAAAACTATGTCCAGCAAATAAACATTACAACCAGCATTTGATAAATGAGCAGCGATTGTAGATCCCATTAATCCTGAGCCTATAACAGTTACATTGTTAAACATTAATTTATTGATTCTAGAATCGTTGCTATGCCTTGACCTAATCCGATACATTGAGTTGAGAGAGCATATTTTTTTCCCTCTCTTTTTAATAATTGTGCGGCTTTACCTGTAATTCGCGCTCCGGTAGCGCCAAGAGGATGGCCTAATGCAATTGCACCACCATCCAAATTAACTTTTTTTTGATCGATACTCAAATCTTTGATACACGCTAAAGACTGTGATGCAAAAGCTTCATTTAATTCTATAATATCTATATCTTTAATATTTAAACCTGCCCTTTTAAGAGCTTTTTCTGATGCTCCTATGGGTCCTAACCCCATAACTTCAGGGGCGCAACCTTCTACACCAATTGAAATAATACGAGCAAGAATTTCTAAATTTTGGCTTTTAGCATATTCTTCTTCACATATAAGTGTTGCTGCTGCTCCATCTGTAAGAGGTGATGATGTGCCCGCAGTAATTGTTCCATCTTTATCAAATGCTAACTTTAAACTGTCCAAAATGTTTTGGTTTGTATCTGGCCTAATTCCGCCATCAGTTGAACAATTATTAATTGTGGTTATTTCATCATTAAATTTTCCAGACGATTGTGCCTCAAATGCTTTTTGATGACTTGATATTGCAAATTCTTGCTGCGATTTTCTTGTAAGTTGATATTTTTTTGCAACATTCTCTGCGGTAGAACCCATAGATAAATAAACATTTGGGTTATCTTTTAGTAATTCTGGATGAGGCATTGGATTAAAGCCAAGCATTGGAACTCTTGTCATACTTTCAACACCACAACTTATAAATGCTTTTCCAGCACCTAAGGCGATAGCGCCAGCAGCAATATGTACAGATTGCATAGAAGATCCGCACCATCTATTAACTGTCATACCTGCAGTTTTTAAATTCATTCCTGACATAAATGTAACAACTTTACCTATATTAAATCCTTGCTCACCTTCAGGAAATGCACAACCTGCTATTATATCCTCTATATCTTCTGGATTAATTTTTGATTTAGTAACAAGATCTTTTATTACTTCAGACAATAAATCTTCTGGTCTAATTGAAACTAAATCACCCTTATTTGCAATTGTAAATGGTGATCTTGAATATCCTACTATAACTGCTTTATTCATCTTTTAATTTTCTTCTTAATATTTTTCCAACATTTGATTTTGGAATTTCATCAATAAATTCTATGATTTTTGGTATTTTATATCCAGTTAAATATTTTTTACAATGTAAAATTACTTCTTCCTTAGATATTTGTTCATCGGGAAAAGTTGAAACAAATAATTTTACTGTTTCATTGCCATTATTTATTGTCCCTATACACCCAGCTTCAAAGATTTTTTCATGCATCATTGCTACTTCTTCAATTTCGTTGGGATAAACATTAAAACCTGAAATAATTATCATATCTTTTTTTCTATCAATCAATTTTGGATAACCTTCATCATTAATAATTCCAATGTCGCCTGTTTTGAACCAGCCATCAGCACTAATAACTTTTTTTGTTTCTTTTTCGTTATTCCAATATCCTTTCATTACTTGAGGTCCTCTAATGCATATTTCTCCTGGTTTATTGGGTTCTAGAAAATTTCCATTCTCATCTTGTATTGAAATTTCTGTTGAAGGTAGCGGTAATCCTAAAGTATCTGAGAAGTAGTTTACGCCAATTGGATCAATTGAAGCAGCAGGTGATGTTTCTGATAAGCCATATCCAACACTTAAAACGCATCCAGTAACAGATTGCCAGTGTTCAGCTACTTTTTTTTGAACAGTCATTCCGCCTCCTAATGTTATTCTGAGTTTAGAGAAATCACACTTTTTAAAATTCTTGTCATTAAGTAATTTATTAAATAAAGTATTAACACCACTAATAAATGTAAATTTATGTTTTTTTAGTTCTTTTATAAAAGATTTTATATCTTTTGGATTAGAAATTAAAATATTGTTAGCTCCAAAATAAAAAAATGTTAACGAATTACATGTAACAGCAAAAATATGATAAAGAGGAAGTGCACAAATAGCTATATCTTCACCAAATTTTAAATGAGATCCAAGCCATTCTTTCACTTGAAAAACATTTGATAAAATATTTTTATGAGTCAACATAGCAGCTTTAATCTGACCACTAGTTCCACCCGTATATTGCAAAAAAGCTATATCATCTAAATTTGAATCAGGAAAATCATAATCTTTACTTTCTTTAATATTTATCGCATCAGAAAAATTATAATAATTATTAATATTAAAACTTGGTACAGCTTTTTTTATTTTTCTGATCATAAAGTTAATCATAACACCTTTAATACCTAACAGTTCACCCACAGAAGTGATAATAATATTTTTAATTGAATTATTTTTTACTGATTCTTCAATAAGATGAACAAAATTTTCTAAAATTATGATTGTATCAGTCTTTGAATCTTGAATTTGTAATTCTAATTCCCTTTTTGTATATAAGGGGTTGATATTTTCAACAATTAAGCCAGCCTTTAATATTCCAAAAGTGCATATTGGATATTGCAATATATTTGGCATCATTATTGAAACTCTTGAACCTTTTTCTAATTTAAGCTTATTTCGTAAAAAAAATGCTAAAGAAGTTGATTTGATCTTTAATTCTTTAAAAGACATTTCAACACCAAAATTTGTGAATGCAATTTTATCATTAAATTTGTCGCAGGTTTTTTCAAACATATCGTTTAAGGATAAAAATTCATCAAATTTAATTTCGGGAGAAATTCCTTTAGGATAGTTTTTTAACCAAATTTTATTTAAATTCATAATTAAAAGAATATATTACTTTTTATAATAAATGAAATAGCTAATATTAATCAAGAAAAAGATCTTCGAATAATTTGTTTCCTGGTTTAACTGCATATTTATCAAAATCATCTTCACCATCATTTCTTAAAACATCTTCATCAATAAAAAAATTTCCTGTGCAAGTCTTTGAATTTTGTTTTAAGATTGAATATGCAGCATCTGCAACTATTAAAGGTTGCCGACATTGTTCTGGTCTTACAAAGCCTCCTAACATAGATAACGCTGATGTGTTAATCGCTGTTTTAGTCCATAGTGAATTTACTCCAATATTAAATTTTTTATACTCTGAAGACATACCTAAGGTGCACATGCTCATTCCAAACTTAGACATCGTATATGCAGTAAAGTTCTCAAACCATTTAGGTTTTAAGTTAATTGGAGGACTCAAATTAAGAATATGTGGATTTTCTGATTTCTTTAAATATGTTAAACAAGTTTTTGAACATAAGTATGTACCTCTCACATTAATATCAAACATTAAATCATAACGTTTCATTGGAAGAGATTCTGAATTAAATAAATTTATAGCGCTAGCATTATTTATTAAGATATCTATTTTTCCAAAAGTATTAAATGATCTTAAAATTGCTTCTTCAACTTGATCAGAAAAGCGAATGTCAGTTTTTATTGGCAAAACTTTTGTTCCAAATTCTTCAATTTCTTTTGCTGCAGTAAAAATTGTACCTGGTAATTTTGGATGTGGTAAATCTGTCTTTGCTAATATGGTAATGTTAGAGCCCTCTGAAGCTAATTTTTTTGCAATAGATAAGCCTATACCTCTACTTGCCCCGGTAATAACAATGTTCTTATCCTTAAATATAGACATTAAAATTCCATTAAAGTATGGATTTTTATTCCAATATTTTCTAATTTTTTTTGACCTCCAAGTTCTGGTAAATTAATAATAAATCCGGCACCAACAATATTTTTGTTTGGAAATTTATTTATTAGATCAACTGCAGCTAATGCGGTGCCACCAGTTGCTAATAAATCATCAATAATTAATAAATTCTTATGATCATATAATGCATCTTTATGTATATGCATTTCAGTTGAACCATACTCTAAAGTATAAGAAACTTTAAAAGTAGGTCCTGGTAGTTTATCAGGTTTTCTTAGTGGAACAAAAGCCGTTTTAAGTTTATATGCTATTGCACCTGCCATAATAAAACCCCTAGATTCAATGCTTAATATTGCATCGATTGTTGTATTTTGCCAGGGTTCAGTCATTTCATCGATTACCTTTTCAAAATGTTTTGAATTTTGAAGTAATGTGGTTATATCTCTAAATTGAATACCTTTAACTGGATAATCAGAAATAGTTCTTACAAATTCTTTCATTTATATTCTCTTAATTCTTTAATATTAAATATAGATACAGGTGCAAAGGTTGTTTCGCAATCATAAGTTTTAGTATGTGGATATTTTTCAAATGCTATTTTAATTTCACCAACTATTCCTAAATGTTTTTCAAACATAGATATCATTAATTTATTTGGATTTGCATGAGGGGCAATTGATCTTAAATATTTAATATTATTTTCAACATTATTAGGGTTTAATAAACACAAAATAAATGTTGCTGTTGCCATTGATCTTGAAACACCGCACCAACAATGAATTACAATAGGCTGAGATTGATCCCATGTAGAAACAAAATCTACAATATTATTAATATGATTGTCATTTGGAGGTATTTGATGACTTAATTTTTCATTTTGCCTATGGATAATGTTATTTTTACTAACTGCAATAATATCATCAAAGCCAAGCTTAAGGTGTTTTATTGTGCTGTTTGGAGTGGATGGCTCAAAACCTGGATCAATAACAGAAATTAAATGACTGGGGTTAACGCTTTCACATACACTCAGGTGATCTTTTAAAGAAGTTACTATAATCATAATATGTAAAAAAGGGCGGTATATATTCCGCCCTTAAAAATTATTATAAACAATTATTGAGCTATAGCATCTGCGAGTATTGCGTTAGCTTCATCATTAAGGGAATCCAATGTTGATTTAATATCATCACCATTAATAATGGCAGCATATGCTTTCTCAATTTCACCACGTACTGAATAATAACCAGGAACTGACGGTTCACCTTTGCCGTATTTAATATAACTTAAAGATCTGTCATATTGAGCTAAGTCATTCCTTTTTTGTTGAATTAATGGATGATCAGCAGATGATGTTCTAACAAATCCATAACCACTTTCCGTAGACCAAACTGCAGAATTTTCAGTATTAGAAATATATTTCATCCACTGATAAGCAGCAACCATTCTATTTACGTCTCCAGTATCGCCCATAATTAGACCTCCACCATATAAATTAAGCACAGGAACAGGAGTTGTATGAGGAACTTTTGAAATTTCCCAATTACCATTATAACCTTCTTCTATGGCTTTTTGAAAATAGGTTATTCCAGATGTTGAACCAAGCGCAAACATTACCGAACCTAATCCTAAATATTGTTGATCGCTATATTTTCCTCTTGTAACTTGAGCGCATCCTTTATTTGACATACCCTGAATAAATTCCATTGCTTGAATTGCTTTGGCGCTATTAAGGATATATTCTCCCTTATTATAATCAAAAACATCTCCACCATGTGCAAAAACCCAAGCAGCAAAATTACTTGCATCAGTATCAATTTCATAACCTAAACTTGGTGTATCACCAATTCTTCCACTATAAACGCTGTTTGTTGCAGCGCAAGCAACTTCTGCAAACTGTGAAGGATTTTCAGGTTCTTTTAAACCAAGTTCATTTAACCAGTCTTTATTATAATAAACAACTTCAAGAGACTTTCCAACTTCATGTAGTAATTTTGGATTGCCATCGAAATATGGAGAGAACCCAACTTTCCAATTAGCACCCCAATCATTTATGTCATCTTGAGTAACACCCCATTTTTTGCTGTTAGCAAGTAATGTTTGATCAATTGAAGCACCTATCATATACATATCTGCAGCTGCATTACCATATCCACGTGCAACGTCACCAATATCCTTGGTACCTGCTGCTGACATCATAGCTGACTGAACTTTTCCATAATGACCTTTGTAAATTACATTGACAGTAATTCCAGATTCATTTTTAAATCTTTCTGCGCGAGCCTGCATAGCTTCTAATCTTTCATCAGAATATTGGACCCAAAAATTAATAGCCTGACCTGATGGGTCTGCGCTTTCAATCGCTTCTGCAGTAATATGGCCATCTGCTTTAACTTGAATAGTAAAAATGCAATTTAACATAATTGCAATTATCATAAAAATTTTTTTCATATTTAGCCCCTATTATTTAGTAAGAAAAACAATAAATAATACACTCTTTATTAAATATTTATTACATAATTAAGTAGATTTTATGCACATTATCCTTTTAGTCCAAAATTTGATATGCTCTCTAAAAAAAGTCTTTGTGTAAAGAAATATAAGACCAAAATAGGTAAAATTGAAATTACACACGCTGCCATTAAAAGATTAAAATTAGGACCGACTTCCCTAATAAAACCGTATATTGATACTGTAACTGGGAACCATTTATCTTCAGTTAATATTAATAATGGCCATGCAAAAGCATTCCAAGCGAGTATAAATGAAAAAAGACTTACTGTAACAATGATAGGCAGGCTTAATGGAATAATTACCTTATATAGAAAATAAAAGTGACTAGCTCCATCCATTCTGGCAGCCTCCCATAGTTCTTTTGGAATCTTTTTAAAATATTGTCGAAGAAGAAAGATAACAAAAATGTTGCCCATAAATGGAACTGTTAAACCTTGTAAACTGTTCATCCAAGAAGGACCGAAGGGTAAGGGTATAATCTCACCTCTAATAATTAACAAGTGTGGTAAAAGCATAATAATTTCAGGAATCATAAGTGATATTAATAAAAAGTAGAAAATAAAATTTTTAAATGGAAAATCAATTCTTGCAAATGAATAAGCTGCAGGAATGCTTGTAAACAATATTCCAGCAACAGTTATAAAGGCAATAATTAAACTATTAATTGTATATTCTTGAAAATTATTTGACTTCCAGACTTCAAAATAATTTTCTATAATAATTTTTTTTGGAAATAAGTATTGGTTAGTAGCTTCACCAACTGTCATAAATGAAGTCGAAATCATATAGAAAAATGGGTAAATCGAAAAAAGGACTATAAAAAAAAGTATAATATAGGGTATTCTAGTTTCTGTATTAAAAATTTTATTCATAGTTTAATTTCTTTCTAAAAAAAACAAATTGTGAGATTGCTAAAACATTTAATAATATAAATAGTATAACGCCCTCAGCCGCCGCGTATCCATATTTAACTCTTCCCCAGAAATGATCAAATATTTCTATAGTAACAACATCCATACTATCTCCCGCTGATGATGTCTGCATAACAAAAATATGATTAAAGGCTTGGAATGTATTAATAAATCCGGTTAACATTAAAAAGAAAATAATAGGAGTTAAAAGTGGTACAGTAATTTTAATAAATGTCTGCCAACGTGATGCTCCTTCTGCCTTTGCAGCATCATATAAATCGTTTGGAATAATTGAAAGTCCCGCTAGTAATATTATTGCATAATAACCTGTGTAAGACCAAATTCCATAAATAATTGCAGATACTAAAGCAAGACTTGGTCCAGCAAGAAAACCATTTATTTTAATTCCAAATAATATTTCAGTAATTGGTCTTTTATCAAATAACCATAATTGTGGATCATATCCAAAGAAACCAATAAATTCATTTAGAATTGAATTTTGAGATTTTCCAAAAATTATAAAAAAAACTGCAGCACCCATAACAGCAGGAGTAATATAAGGAAATAATAATATCATTTGAAAAAACTGCTTGCCTCTTAATTTTTGATACAAAGAAAAAGCAATTATTAATCCTAACCCAACTTCAAAAGTAATTGTAAAAAATGAATAATAAAATGTATAAATTAAAGAGTTTAAGAAATCATCGTCACCTTTGATTATCATATTGGACCAACTAATATTAATTATAAGGATGGATATCAAAAATATTATTATACTTAATAAAAAAATTAAATATTTATTCTTAAATTTGTCTTTGAATTCTGACCAAGTCCAATAAGATAAAATTAATAATAATAATCCAAATACGAATAGCCAAAAAGAAGGAATATCACCTAATATCCTTTGATAATTTTCAAATCCTAAGAATCTACCTTTAAACACTTTCCATTTATGAAAACTCATATAGAAACCAAAAAAAACGGGAAAGATTCCAAATAAAGATATTAATATTACTGCTGGGCTAATAAATAAGTAACCTGTTATAGGATCAGAATATTTTCTTAAAAAATTCATATCACATTTTATATTTACAATATTAATAAATTGATAATATTAAATACTTTATTTTAAATTATTGTTAAATTATCATTATTATGAATTATGCCAGAATTTAAGGGTTTTAAATAAACTCCAAAATCGCTGTGGCCAAAATTATTCAGTAATTCCCTAGGTATATTCATATCTAAATCATAGTTTTGTGGATTAATATTGGTTATTTTGCATCTTGGGATTTTTCCAGAAACTTCAAATTTTATATTGCCAATCAATAATTTTTTATCAATAAAATTAAATTCTTCCCAAGGTTTAAGATTTTCAATGTATAAATTTGCTCTAAAACGTTCAAAATGAATATCTTTATTTAAAATTTTTTCTAAATCTTTAATGGTATTAAGATTAATCATTGAAATTGAAATATTAGGAGCAGTATCAAAAAAAGGGATTTTGTTATTATGAATTAAAAAAACTGGTTTCTTTATTTTTGAGTCAGTATTAGTTATAAAATTTTCAATATTTTTAATATCATTCTTATTAAGCATATTTGTATTTAATATAAGCTTGTTATCTTTATATAATTTTATAAATTTTTCTTTATAATCAAAAATAAAATTAAATTTTTTTAAAGATGGTGTATTTCTAAGAGTTAAAAAATTATTAAGATTTCTAGTTTTAGGAAAATTTTTATGTTCATTTGATTGAATAAGATTTAATCCACGGGTGAATGCAAAACATCTGTCATTTATTATACCAATATTTTTATCAATTTTAGCGAGACTTAATTCATTAAATGACAAAGATTTGATAGGACAATAATATATTTTTTTTAAATTGCCATTATTCATTGTCTGAAGATTAAATTTTATTGTACGATGAGATTGTTAAAAAATCTACAAAATTATCTGATGTGCAAATTTTTTCAAATATGTCAGAAGCTTCAGTAAATTTTCTTTTATTAAATTCAATATCGCCAATTTTCTTTTTTATGTTAATTATTTCACCTTTTAATAAATCTAAAAAATATTCTTTCGTTATTGTTTCACCTGATTCAATGACCGATTTATGTTTAATCCATTGCCATATTTGAGCTCTTGAAATTTCTGCTGTTGCTGCATCCTCCATAAGATTGTAAAGTGGCACACAACCATTTCCGCTTAACCATGATTCTATATATAAAATTCCAACATTTATATTTGTTTTAATGCCTTCTTCAGTAATCACACCCACCCTACCTCCTGAAGTTTTTACAGGTAATTTTAACAAGTCACTTGCTGTAATATTAACATCTTCTCTTTTGTTGCCTAATTGATTTTTAAAATAAAGATGGTTGTCAAAAATTTCTTTTACCATATTAACTAGTCCCGGATGGGCAACCCAGGTACCGTCATGACCATTATAAGCTTCGATTAATTTGTCATCATAGACTTTTTGAAGAGATTTTTTATTAGCTTTATCATCATTTTTAATAGGTATTTGTGCTGCCATACCTCCTATCGCATGTGCTCTTCTTTTATGACAAGTTTTTATAAGAAGTTGACTATATGATTTCATAAAATGAACTCTCATTGAAACCAAAGACCTGTTAGGTAAGACAAAATCATTGCGATTTTTAAATTTTTTAATAAAACTAAATATATAATCCCATCTGCCACAATTAAGTCCTACTATATGATTTTTTAATTCATATAAAATCTCGTCCATTTCAAATGCAGCCAATATAGTTTCTATTAGTACCGTAACCTTTATAGTACCTTTTTTAAGATTAAACTTATCTTCTGTGAAACTAATAACTTCTTCCCAGAGTCTTGCCTCATAGTGATTTTCAAGTTTTGGCAAATAATAGTATGGCGCTGTATTATTCTTTGTTAAAGTTTTGTAATTATTAATAAAATAAACACCAAAATCAAACAAGGATGCAGAAATTAGTATATTGTCATATTTAATATTTTTTTCATCTAGATGCCAGCCTCTCGGTCTAACGATTAAAACTGCATGTTCTTTATTAAGCTTATATTCTTTTTCAGTTTTATTATCTTTGAAATCAATTTTATTTAAATTAGCCATTTTTAAATTTATTTGACCATTAATTATATTTTTCCAAGTTGGTGATAAGGAATCTTCAAAATCGGCCATAAATGTATTTGCTCCTGAATTTAAAGCATTCACAATCATTTTTCTTGACGGCGGACCGGTAATTTCTACCCTTCTATCTAATAAATCTTTTGGAGTTGATAAAATTTTCCAATTTGAATTTCGAATATCATTTGTTTCTTCTAAAAAGTCAGGTAACCAGCCTTCATCAATTTTTCTTTGTATTTCTTTCCTTTTTTCAAGAAGATTTAAACGTTTATGATTAAATTTTTCATGAAGTAATTTAAGAAAATCTAGACATTCTGAATTTAAAATATCAGAAACATTTTTATCTGAAATACTATTAATTTCTATATTCATATTTAAGCTTCATATTATTTTAAAGGAATATTTGTTGAATTTTTTATTGACTGATAATTTTCTGAAAGTTGAGAATAAGAATTTTGTATTTTTTTCATCAATGGTTTAATAATATTTTTTTCGTCGTCTGACAAATTATTTATTAAATCAATAATATAGTAACTTTTCCAATAAGAATTATGCTTCCTATAATTTCCATCATTAATATTAAAAACTTCTCTTAATATATTTAAATCATGTGGAATATTGTATTTAGAAGCAGTTTCATTATATGAATAAAGATAATAAAATTCAGTAAAACCTGCCCATGTAATAGCTGAAAGACATAATGAACATGGTTCATGTGAAGATAAAAAAATGCAATCTTTTGGAGAAGGACGTATAGATTCTGATAATTCATAATATTTATTTAAAGTATGGATTTCTCCGTGCCATAAGGGATTTTCTATTTCATTATTACATTCAGAAATTACTAAAGAAAAATCATCTCGTTTTAATATTGCTCCACCAAAAATCTTATTTCCTAACGATACTCCTTGCCTAGTTTTAGGAATTATTTCATTCATAAATATATTTAAAATTTTTAATAATAAATTAAGATGCATTATTTTACGAAAAAAGGGCGGTTAATAAACCGCCCGTAATATTGAGTTAAATTAATCTTTTGGAAGTATTGCATTTAAAATAAATGCAAGCACACCTGCCGGAATTAAGCCTGTAGTCAAAAGCAGAGGCAAATTAATACCAAGATCAGGAATATGACTAGCAAATTCTGGCTTTAAATACATTCCAATACCAAATGAAAGAGAAAGCCCGAGTATTAATAAATTTCTCTTATTTAATTCAGATTGAGCAATTAATTTAATACCTGCTGCTGTAATTAAACCAAACATTACTATTGCTGCTCCACCTAATATTGATTCTGGCATTGCTGCAATTATTCCTCCAAGTTTAGGAAATAATCCTAGTAATACTAATATGATCCCTGCAATTGTTCCTACAGCTTTATTTACAACTCCGGTGAAAGCGACTAAACCAGCATTTTGTGAATACGAAGTATTTGGCATAGCATTAAATAATGATGCAAAAACTGTTCCTAAACCATCAGCCATTATTCCTCCAGAAATTTCATCATCAGAAGCTTCTCTATTTGCACCACCCATTGTTGTGGCACTAATATCACCAATTGTTTCAATGGTGGTTACCAAGGCCATAAACAGCATTAAAATTATTGCGCCTGGAACAAAATCAATACCATATTGCAAAGGCATAGGAAGAGCAAACCATCCAGCATCAGCAATTTTTCCGAATTGTATCATCCCCATAGGAATTGCAACAAGATAGCCTACACCCATACCGATTAATATTGATGCTGAACCTAAAAAACCTTTTGAATATTGGTGGACTAATACAGTAACTATCAAAACAGTAAATGCTAAAAATAAATGACTACCGTTTGCAAAAACTTCTGGCTTATTATTTAAAAGCCAAGCACCACCACCTGCATATTGGAATCCAACACCCAAAAGACTTACACCTATCATTAAAACAACTATTCCAGTGACTAATGGTGGAAACATATGTCTTATCGGTTGTAAAATTCGACCAAGTATAATTTGAAATAATCCTCCAATAAATGCAGCAGTAAATACTGCTCCTAAACCGACTTTTGCAAATGGAGCCATAACTGGAATGAAACCAAAACTAGTTCCTTGTATAATTGGAAGTCTTGAGCCAATTTTTCCAATACCAACAGTTTGTATTAAAGTTGCAATACCTGCTACAAATAATGCCATTTGTATCAAAAAAATCTTTTGTTCAGGTGTTTGACCAAATATTCCCGCTATAATTATTGGAACTGTAATATTGCCTGCAAACATAGCTAAAACATGTTGAATTCCAAGCGGTATTGATCTGGATAATGGAATATTTTTATTACTATCAATCATAAATCCCCCTAAGTTAAAAAAACATACTACACTATTTTTAATAAAATCTATTAAAAATTGCCCTTTAAAATGTCTTTAATTGTGGACTTAATTATTAATTATAAAATTTATTTATTTGAAATTGCGAGAAGTAATTTTTTTAAAAAACAAATAAATTAGGAATATTAAGACTAATAGAAAAATATGGGGTATATATGCCCTTACATCAAATTTATCCCAATACACAACGTCCATGACTGGGCTTATATAAAATAGTATTGGCACCCATATTAACATTTGTTCAATAATGTTAGAGCCAAAAAATTCAATTTCACCAATAGCTAAAGAATATGCGCCATAGTTAGTATTATTAAATATTTTAACTATATAACTGCCATTCTGAAGAGGAATACTTTTTTTAAATTCGCCTCCAACATCTTTACCAATTTCAGGTCCCTTATAATACCAATCTCTAGCATATGGTTCGTACCACGGCTTCCATATAAAATTATTTCCATCAGCAATAAAAATTATTTCATTATTATTGTTTATCACTTCAATAGAAAGCTTATTAAAATTTTCATCAATTTTTGGAACTAATATTCCTACATAAAACATAAAATCTATATCTGATTCTATTTTGTAATAATGAGGATCACCGGAGAGTTTTCCATAAAAGGCTTGTGAAATTTCAGGATCAGAGACTGTATATATATTATCTTTATTGGGGTTATCAAAAACCAAGCGCGGCTGATGTGCTATTGCATTATTTGTAATTAAAATAAAAAATAAAAATAAATATTTCATTATAATTTATTAAAATATATTTCAATTACTTTTGAGTATAAAGACATAAATAATCCCCAAAAGAAAAACATTAAAATAAATGCTAGATAAATATTTGTTGTATAAGAAATATTTAATGGAATTCCTGAATAATATGAAAGTGGTCCTAAAATTGATCCTAGTATGAAGGATAATATAATCCTATTTCTCAAGAAAATTAAAACTGAAAGTAATAAAGTATTAAATGATAACCATAAGGTTAAAAGCCAAATTGGTAAATATCCTACATTAAATGCTGAATTAAAATAGTATAAGTTATTATATGATAAGATTGTATCAAATGTATATCCAATTATAGAAAAAAATAAATATAAAAATAAAAGATTAGTTTTTATTTTAATAAAACGAAAAAAAATAAATAAATACAAAATTCCAACAATGAAACCTAGTAATGGATAATTGTAATATTCTCCAAATATAGATGATAACCAAGTAATTTGAAAACCAGATAAAATTAAAAAAATCTTCATTTTTTTATGATAATATTGAAGAGTTAAATATGTCTATTTCATTATCAAGATCAAGAAATTCATTATATTTATTGTCCCAAAATTTTTGACTTCTTCTTATATCAAATTCTTCTATAGATATTCCTTGTTGCTCAACCCAAGTATAATATCCTAGATTAAATATCCTATTTTTATCAAATTCTGATAATTCTAACATATTATCTGTATCAAGAGATTTGAAAAATTTGTTGAAAATATTTTCACATGAATTGAAATTAAACTTTCCATCAAATTCACATAAGGATTTATCCAATTCGGTTTCATAAAGATCGGAACCATCAGTTGCTACTGTAATAATGGCATCTTCAGATGATAGTTTCATATACTTTGCCAATTTGATGGAAGCGATTATATTTGCGATCGAAGAAAAACCAAAATTAGGAAGTTTTTCTACAAATTTTTTATCATAACCATTAACCTTCAATAAATATTTGTGACCAATTTCTGTATTAAATAATATATTTAAATTATTAGTAGCTTTGTCGGAAACAGCAACGACAAAGTCAGTATTCATCACATTATGAATTAAGGGTATATGCTTATCTCCTATACCTTGAATATTATGATCCCCGTAACCATTATCTAACATTGTAGAACATTCAATAGGCTCTACAGCTGCTATAGATAGATTAAATTTTTCTTTAAGATAATCTCCTGCACCTAATGTGCCACTTGATCCCGAAGCTGCAACATATAATTTAGGCACAAGATTGGTATTACCTTTAAATTTCAAAAAAGAGTCTTCAAATGATGGGCCAGTAACTGACCGATGAACAGAATAATTATTATATTCTGTAAATTGATTAATAATTTTATTTTTTGGATCTTTTGCAAGATTGTTGCAAGCATCGTATATTTCTTTAACATTACTTTCCGTCCCAGAAGTCTTTATTATATTTTTTGAATTTGAAAGCCATTTCTCTAACCAATTGAAACGTTCTCTGCTCATTCCTTCGGGCAAAATGGCAATACTATCAAGTCCTAATATTTTTGAAATTGCAACACCGCCCCTACAGTAATTACCTGTAGAGGGCCATACAGCTTTATCATTTGTATAATCAAATTCACCTCTTAATAGACGTGGTAAAATACACGCATAAGCAGGTAGTACTTTGTGAGCTGATATTAGTGGAAAAAGTTTTCCAATATTTACAATAATTTTTGCATCAACTCCCGTAAACTCAGAAGGTAAAACTATAAATTCAGGGATTTTTGCAAACTGTGTTTGGTTTAAATTATTATACCAGTGAACTCTAAATAAATTTAAAGGATTTGTGTCATTTATATTAATTAATTCTAATTTGTTTTGAATATCTTTGTTTATTGAATGAGGATTTCTTAATTCAGATATTTTTGGAAGTATTATACCTTTATTCTTAAAATATTTTATAGTTTGATCAATAACAGATTGATTCATATTCATTAAATTTTATTTGATATAAATAAATTATAAGTGTGCCTGGCAATTGCTGTATCTTGAACTCCAGTTCCTGTCAAATCACAGATAGTTATATCATCATTTGATTTTCTTCCCAAAGTTGGGTTATTTATTATTTCACCTAATTCATTAAATTTTTTATCCTTATTAATTAATCCATTTTTTATAGCATGATGTAATTCACCTAAAATTATTGTCTGGGATTGTTTATCTGGAACATATGAGTCGCAGTTACGAATAATTAAAGGATCAATTTCATTTTTATGTTCAGCATCAGAACCCATAGCGGTAATATGAGTACCTTTTTTTACCCAATCATTCTTAATTAATGGTTTGTCGCTTGGAGTTGTGGTGATTAGTATTTGACAATTTTTACATAATTCCTGAATATTTTTAGAATTAATAAAGTTAACATTTATTTTCATTTTCATTGTTTTTATATATTTATCTGCCTTAGCCTGATCCCTTGCCCACACATATACTGTTTTTGGATTTCTAACCATCATCAATGATTCTAATTGAAGTTGGGCTTGCATTCCTGATCCTATTATTCCAACATTTTCAATATCTAAATTTGACAAATACTTAGAAGCAATTGCACCTGCTATAGCTGTCCTGACGTCAGTCAAATATCCTTGATCTAATAATATTGCTTTTATTACACCTGTTTCAGAATTTAATAAAACCATTAAGCCTCCAGAAGACGGGAGTCCTTTTGAAGGATTATTAAAATATCCTACTGCAATTTTAATAGCAAAACTGTCTAAGCCTTTAATATAAGCAGCTTTAACATCTGCTTCTCCATAAAATTCTTCAATATCTAGTCTCATAATTGGGGGAGTAACTGTTTTATTTTTTGATAGGTTAATAAATCCTTCCTCTATAATTGGAATTAAAGATTTATTTAGAGGAATAATTTTTTTAATCTCATTATAATGCAAAATATCTGTCATGAGATAATCTTTGCAAATAATTCTGAATTTATATTACCACCACATATTAAACAGATTACATTCTTACCGATAGATTTAGATAAACGATCTCTAATTGCTATAACGCCGGTTGCTGCAGCACCTTCAGAAATTATTTTATGTTTTTCAAAATTAATTTTAATTCCTTCAGCTATTTGATTTTCATCTACAAGTACAAAATCATCTATATATTTTTTTGCTATATTAAATGTATATTTATTATTTAAACCAATACTACCACCTAAACAATCTGCAAGAGTTTCCTCTTCTATTACATCAACAGGTTTTCCATGTTTGAGACTTTCATACATTGATGGACCTTTTTTCATAGACACACCAATAATTTTTACACTTGGTGTTTGAAGTTTTACCGCCATAGCGATACCTCCAATTAATCCGCCTCCAGAAGTAGGTACTACAATAGTGTCAACTTCAGGTAAGTCTGAAAACATTTCTAAACCTATCGTTCCTTGTCCACAAATTATATCTAAGTCATCAAATGGATGAATAATTTCTATATTATTTTTTATAGCATAGTCAGTGGCATACTTATCAGCCTCATCACTGTTATCTCCAATAATCTTAACTTGTGCTCCCAAATCTTCAATTGCTTTTTTTCTATACTCAGGAACTAATTTAGACATAAATATTAAAGATTTAATTTTAAGAATATTAGAAGCATAAGCAACACCTTTACCATGATTGCCAGTAGATACCGCTACAACGCCTTTTTCTTTTTGGTCAGCAGAAAGATTTAATAACTTATTAAGTGCCCCTCGAAATTTAAAAGAACCTGTGATTTGCATAGATTCGAGTTTTAAAAATATGTTAGATTCATTTTGAGATAGATAATTAGATTTAATTAAAGGAGTTTTATTAATATAAGGAAGTATTTTACGTTGTGCTGATTGAATTTCTTTAAGTCCTATCATTATTAATAATCTTTTAACAATTTACCATAACCTATGATACTATTATTTATATTAGCAGAACGAAGACTATCCCATATCATAGCCTGATTACTAGAAAGAACCGGTTTTGATATATCTTTTTCAACATAATTAATGATTTCTAATGCCTTTAAAGCAGTACATGAGATAAATATAGATTCTGATTCATCATTATTTATATTTAATAATGTTTTATATAAAAAATCTTTATCGACTCTTGCTATATCAAAATCACTTTCAAGATTAAATGAGTAAAAATTAACAATTTCAAAATTATGTTTTTCTAAATATCTGTGAATTGATTCATTAACATTAACAGGATAAGGAGTTAAAATTGAAATTTTGTTAATTTTCATTTTATTATATGCCTTGATCGCTGCTGTAATAGGTGTTGTAACATAGGCATTAGGTTTTGCTTTCCTTATTTCTTTAAATATTTCATCTTCACCAATAATAATAGTGCCAGAAGTGCAACCATAAGCCACAACTTCAATTTCCTGTTTGGGAAGAATATTATAAGCAACATCTTTGAGATATTGCTTCATAGCAATATAATTTTTATTATTTAAAGGATTTGAAAAGGGTATTCGATTAAAAAAAATATCTACATTCAGGTTATGACATATTCTATTATAATCTTGCTCAATAGTAAAATCAGTAGATAATGCTATTACTCCAATTTTAGGAATTTTAAAATTATTAAATTCTACTGATAAATTTTTTTGCTCAAAATTTTGTTGCATAGTGAAATTAGAGATATAATCTTTGATAATAAAAATTGATACAAATATATATAAATTTCTTATACTTCTAATACTAAATTAAATACTTTTAAATGCCTTTAAAGCTCTTTTTCTGGATACTTTTAAATCAATAATGGGATTTGGATAATCTTTTCCAATAATACATTTAAAACGTATTTGATCTTTTAAATTTATATTCCAAGGACTATGAATCATCTCTTTAGGTATGTTTTTTAGCTCTTTGATATATTTTTTGACATACTTACCATCTGGATCAAATTTTTGACCTTGAAGAACAGGATTAAAAATTCGAAAATATGGAGCAGCATCCGCTCCACAACCAGCAATCCATTGCCAACCTGCAGAATTTGACGCTTCATCTGCATCAACCAAATTCTCATAAAACCATTTTTCACCTTCACGCCAGTTTATTAAAAGATTTTTACACAAAAAAGAACCTACTATCATTCTTACTCTATTATGGATCCATCCAGTTGCAAGTAATTGTCTCATTCCAGCATCAACAATGGGAATACCTGTAATGCCACATTTCCATAAATTTAAATGTTTATTATTTTTTATCCAAGGAAATTTATTAAATTTTTTTCGAATCGAAATATTTTTTATATCAGGATAATTATAAAATAAATTGTAAGAAAATTCTCTCCATCCTATTTCTGCAATATATTTTTTTTTATCTACAATGCTTAATGATTTTAATGAATATATTTTATTATATATTCTTTGTGCAGATATTTGTCCAAAATGAAGGTATGGAGAAAGTCTTGAAGTTAGATCTTTATCTGGTCTGTCTCTTCCAAAAGAATAATTATTTATTTTATTCTTGATAAAAACATCAAGTAATTTATTTGATTCAGATTCACTGGGTAACCAAATCTTTTTTAAATTATTAATTCTAATTGAATTATTTGTTTTAATATTCAACTTTTTTAATTCTTTATCAAAATCATTTATTTTAATATTATGTAAAAATTTTTTTGGATATGTAGTTAATTGATTTATTTTAATATTTTCTAAACATTTATTCCAAAATGGTGTAAAAACTTTAAAAAAAGATCCTGAATTATTTTTAATTATCCAAGGATCAAATATTAAATAACTATTATAAGTTTTTACTTCAATATTTAAATTAATAAGATTCTTTTTTATTTTATTATCCCGACTTATTGAATATTCATCATACAATCTATTCCAATAAACACAGCATACTTTTTCTTTTTTTATAATTGAATTTAAAATTTTATAAGGTGATCCATAAAATAAGTTAAGATGAGAATTTAGTTTATTTAAACTGTTATTTAAATTTTTAAGTGATTCATGCAGCCACCATTTTGAAGCTTTACCAATTTTTATTTTTGGATCAATAATATAAATTGCTGTTATTTTTTCATAATCTTTAATTATGTTTGATAGCGCAAGATTATCTTTTATTCTGAGATCATTTCTAAACCAAATAATAGCATTTTTTTTAAGCATAATTATTAGATAGTGAAAAATATAATAAATAAAAGTATGTTTTTAGGGTTTTTTTACAATTATTTATTCTTGAAAATTAATATAAATTACATAGTATTTATATTAAATATTATGATTGCAAATTTTGGCGGGTTTACATATTTTATTTCGTTTCTAATTATACTTTCGTTATTAGGATATTATTCATATAGATTTTTATTTACCAATTTTCTTACTAATCTAGGTTTTAAATCTGAAATTAATACATTGGGGAAAATGTTTGGTTCTTATAACCTTTCACTTTTTATTGTTGGAATTATAATACTTTTTAAAAATAATGGTCCGAATGGCATGTGGTCATATTTTTTAATTATATCTTTGGCGTCGTTTCTCATATGCGCAATTAATTTATTGTCGAATCTTGGAATAATTAAAAGATATGGAATACCTGAATATTGGCGCTCTGTTATAGCAAGTGGTTTAATATTTATATTATCAATTTATATTAGCTTATTTGGCATATACGACTCTCTATACTATTCTTTTATTAATTAATTTATAGATTGGTCGGGGAGAAAGGATTTGAACCTTCGACCCTCTGGTCCCAAACCAGATGCGCTACCAGGCTGCGCTACTCCCCGAGAAAATAGCTTATAATTGTTAATTTTATTAAAAACAATGGAAAATTTTAACTTGTATTATTTAAAAAAAACATTAATTTACAGATAACTCTACGGGGTGCTGAAATGCTGAGATTAAAACCCGAGAACCTGATCCGGGTAATACCGGCGGAGGAATATGAGCTAAATTCAAAAAGAATTAAGTTTTTTATTCATCTGTTTTAAGAGAAAACAATGAAAAAATTTTTAATATTTATATTCTTAATAATTCCAATGCATGCAAAAGCAAATGATAAATTAGTTATTTATACATATGATTCATTTGTCTCTACATGGGGGCCTGGACCTGAAGTTAAGAAAAGATTTGAAAATTTATGTAATTGTGAATTATCATTTGTATCAACAGATAGTGCAGCAAGTTTATTATCAAGAGTTATTTTAGAAGGTGAATCCACAAAAGCTGATATAGTTCTAGGTCTTGATATGAATCTTTTAGATCAAGCTAAAAATACAAAGCTATTTAGAAAACATTCATTGATAAAAATTGAAGACAAATTAATACTTCCTATTAAGTGGTTGGATGATACTTTTATTCCATTTAATTATGGTTATTTTGCATTTGTGTATAACAATAAGAAATTTAAAAATCCCCCATCTTCGTTTGATGAACTTATTTCAAAAACTAATGCTAGAATAGTTATACAAGATCCGAGAACGAGCTCACCTGGATTAGGACTTCTTACTTGGATGAAGGCAATTTACGGCGATAACGCTAAAATAAAATGGAAAAATCTGAATAAAAAAATTATTACTGTAACCAAGGGTTGGACTGATTCTTATTATAATATCTTTTTAACAGGAGAAGCTGATCTAGTTTTTAGTTACACAACATCCCCAGCAGCCCATATTATGTTTGAAAATAATTATGATTATTCATCAATAATTTTTAAAGAAGGAAACTATTTATCTGTTGAATTTGCAGGAATAATAGAATCATCAGAAAAAAATGAATTAGCAAATGAATTTTTAGAATTTATGATATCTGAAGATTTTCAATCATTGATTCCTATTACCAATATAATGTATCCAGTAATTAACATTGGAGATCAGCTACCTGAAGCTTATAAAAAGATTAATAAACCGCATAAAAGTATTCAAATAGATCCTAAAATAATAAATAATAAAAAAGAGATGTGGATTAACGAGTGGAAAGATTCCTCATATTAAATAATTGGTAAAAAAATTATATTATTTCTATGTCCTAATATTGGGAATTATTATATTATTTCCGATTTCAGGAATAATTAATAAATTTAATTTTGATTATACTTATATAAAAGATTTCTTTCAAAATAGGTATAATTTGAGATTAGTATATTTTACATTTTATCAAGCATTTTTATCTGCATCAATAAGCTGTATTTTAGCAATAATATTTTCTCTATCAATGTTTAGAAGAAGAAAAAATTTCTTTACTAAAATTGCTATATCTCTTAGTGGCTATTCATTTGTATTACCAACAATTTTAATTGTATTTAGTGTAATAGGAATATTTGGAATAAATGGATTATTAAATAATATATTTAATTTTTATAATCTATTAAACATTAAGTCAATTTTTGGTTTAAAGGGAATTTTAATAGCACATATATTATTAAATACACCTTTTGCAACGAGAATATTTTATCAAAATCTTAATTCAATACCAAAAAATTTTGTTGATGTTGCTAAATCAATGAACTTTAATTTTTACAGTAATTTTATAAATATTGAATGGCCAATTATTAAACAAAATATTTATTCAACATTTTCAATAATATTTATTATTTGTTTTTTAAGTTTTCCAATAGTTATGGCATTAGGAGGTGGCCCAAAAAATTCAACATTAGAAGTTAGTATTTATGAATCTATATTTTATGAATTAAATTTTAATAAGGCAATTATTATAAGCTTTGTGCAAATAATTATTTGTTTAATTTTTCTAATTTTTGGTTTCATTAAATTCAAAGGATCGGGTTATTTTAATATCTTAACTGATGATTTTGATTATATATTCGAAAATAATAAAATTATTAAATTTTTAGATAATGGAATTATATATACATTTTCATTAATATTTTTTTCACCAATTTTATTTATATTAGTAATTTTTTTAAAACAAATAATAGAATTGGATCTTAATTTTAATGAATACATTATTCACCCTCTTACAAACTCTATAATGCTAAGTAATTTGACTGCTATATTAGTAACTTTTAATGGATTAGTTTTATCTCAAATTTTAATTTTAATGAGAAATGATTATCTAAAACAGCAATTTTTATTCTTATTAACTTCTATAATTTTAGTTGTTTCACCTATAATTATTAGTCTTGGTTATTATATAAATCTTGGGGAATTGCGGTATTTCAATGGTATTAATTTTTTTATTATAATATTAATTAATTTTATATTTATACTTCCCTTCTCTATTCTTATATTTTTTACAAAATTAAAAAATATCTATATTGACTTCCAGGATATAAAAAATTCTTTTAATATTTCTAATTTAAGCTTCTTTAAAATTATATTTCCTTTAATAAAAAAAGAAATTTATTTTATTTATGCTTTTTCAACAGCATTGAGCTTTGGTGATTTTACAGTAATATCTTTCTTTAAAAATGAAAATTTTCAAACATTGCCTACTTTATTATATAGACTCATAATATCATATAGATTTGAAGAAGCTTCTTACGTGGCCGGTCTGATATTGATAATAAGCTTATTTTTTTATTTAATTATTGATTATAAGTTTTACAAGTTTATGCCGGATAAAAGAATATGAACATAAATGCTTGCTATATAACCTAAAAAGATCACTGGTGACCATTTTAAGTGTCCAAAAAAAGTATAATAGCCTCTAGCTTGACCCATAAGAGCTACTCCTGCCGCCGAACCTATTGATAATAAACTTCCTCCAACTCCAGTTGTTAATGTTACGAGTAACCACTGTTCAAGTGGCATTTCAGGATTCATTGAAATAACAGCAAACATAACAGGTATGTTATCAACAATTGCTGATAGTATACCGACTAAAATATTTGCATATGTTGGTCCTATTCCAATATAAAGATATTCGGAAACAACTGTTAAATAACCAATAAAGCCTAACCCTCCGACACTTAAAATAATTCCAAAAAAGAACAAAAGCGTATCCCACTCAGCTTTAGAAACTTTTCTCATAAAATCAAATTTATTATCTTCATATTTACTATTATAAGTAATTTTTAAATAAAAAGAATAAAGGCCTAATAACCCCAAGCCAAACATCATTCCAAGCATTGGTGGTAGATGGAGAATGTTATGGAAGTTAACAGCTGAGAATATTGTAAATAATCCTAAAAATATTATAAATTTTCCACCTCTTTTAATTACAACTTTTTCAGAAGTAACTTTTGGCATTTCGTTTGGTATATATAAATACATTATTGCAGCAGGAATTATATAATTTACTACTGACGGTAAGAAAAGTTTAAAGAATGTAAAGAACTCAACTATACCTGCCTGCCAAACCATTAAAGTTGTTATATCGCCAAATGGACTGAAGGCCCCGCCTGCATTGGCAGCAACAACAATATTAATACATCCAAGAGTTAGGAATCGTGTATTTCCCTTTCCACAAGCCAGTACGACTGAACACATAACTAACGCAGTTGTTAAATTATCAGCTATTGGTGAAAGAAAAAATGTTATTATGCCAGTTAATATAAATAGTTTTTTAAAATTATAACCTTTAGATATTAATTTGTATCTAATTACATCAAATACATTTCTTTCCTGTAAAGCATTTATATAAGTCATAGCCGTTAACAAAAACAGGAATAACTCTGCAAATTCTAATACATTTTTTTCCAAAGCATGTTCAATTTCGTGAGTAAATGAATCGGGTTGGAATGAATAATATGCTCCTATAAGTGCCCAAATAATAGCAGCAGATAAAATAACTGGTTTAGATTTTCTTAGATGAGTAAACTCCTCAATCATAACAACAAAGTATGCTATTACAAAAAATATTAAGCTTAAATATCCAATAAAATGTGTGGTTAAATTAATTTGGTGCATTTTATATTTTTTCTATAAAATTAATAATTTTTTTAGCAATACCATAATCATATAAATTGTTATGCATCGCTTCGTCAATATATAGATTAAATTTTTTTATTTTAGTTTTTTTATACAATTCAACACCCATATTAAAAGGAACTATTTCATCTTTTTTACCATGTATAAATAATATTGGTGAAATATTATTATTAATTTTTGATAAATTATCGAATTTATCTAAAACTAGATATGTAACTGGATATATCGGATACATTTTTTTTGCAATATCAACAATAGATGTAAACGGCGCCTCAAGAATAATTGATTTATATTTTTTATTTTGACCTAGATGGATAGCGACTCCAGTCCCCAATGATTCACCATATAAAACTATCCTTTCATCATTTATTGATAGTTTTTTTTTAACCCAATCAATCATAATTTGTGAATCTTTATAAATGATAGTTTCATTAGGTGTGCCTTTATTTCCACTAAAACCCCTATATGCAGGAAGTAAAATTCCATAACCATCATCAACATATTCTTTAACCCTATATGCCCTTTCGCCAATATCAAAAGAATTGCCGTGAAAATATATTATTATGGGTTTATTTCCTCTTGGTGGACAATACCATGACAATAATTTCAAATCTTTTGAAACTCTAATATATTGTTCTGAAACGTTAAATAATCCATATTCACTAGGTTTATAAGGTTTGCCAGACCTATTATATGTAAATTTTCTTTGAAATACGAAAAGTCCTAATCCAACAAGTGTATAGATTAGAAAACCTGATAATATATATTTTAGCATTTTTTTATAAATAAATTGAATAAATAATGATATAGGTTTAATAAAAAAAAGATGAACAGGCGAGAAAAATCATTAAAAATTAATGAGTCATACCATAAGGCCATAAATATACTTGAAAAAACTGGTATTAGAATAACTAGTCAAAGGAAAATACTAACAAAATTAATATTTCAAAAAGGAAACAGGCATTTAAGTGCTGAAGAATTGTTTCATGAAGTCAAAGATATGAAGGTAAATATATCTTTAGCAACAATATATAATACTTTAAGAAACTTATCAAACTATGGGTTATTGAGAGAGATTGTTGTAGATCAGAATAAATCTATTTATTGCACAAATCATATGCCTCATTACCATCTGTATATAGAAGATGAAGAAAAGATTATTGATATTCCAAATCAAAAGATTGATCTTTCAAATATTCCTGAAATTCCAGCATGTTTAAGTCTTCACGATATTGATATTATTGTCAGAATTAGAACATTAAAAGATAAAAAAATAAATTAAACTTCAATGACTAATGATTTTTTATGGTCACCAAAGAATTTAAAAACAAATTTGAAAGATTATATAAATTATTTAGAAAAAAATAATTTACATAAGTATGAAAGTTTTACTAAATTACATAAATGGAGCATTGATAAAAAAGAGTTATTTTGGAAATCAATTTGGAACTATACAGAAATAATAGGAGATTATAAAAATCCTATAATTAAAAATAAAAATAATTTTATTAAATCATCTTTTTTTATTAACTCAAAAATAAATTTTACTGAAAACCTTCTTAAAAAAGATAATGATGAAGACGCAATAATATTTTACTCAGAACAACAGAAATCAAGAAAAATTTCATGGAATGAGTTAGGGAAACAAGTAAATAATTTATCAAGTTTTTTTAAAACCTTTGGTATAAAAAAAAATGATCGAATTGTAGGTGTGCTTCCCAACATACCAGAAACTGTAATTTCTTTTTTAGCAACAGCTAAAATTGGAGCTATTTGGTCTTCTTGCTCTGCAGATTTTGGAACAACCGCTATAATTGACAGATTTCAACAAATAAAACCTAAAATTTTAATTGTGTGCGATTATTATTATTATAATAATAAAAAAATTGAAACACTTAGTAAAATTAATGAGGTATTAAATAAAATTAAATCAATTAAAGAAGTAATAATTATTCCATACGATGTTTCTTACAAGAAATACAAAATTGATTTTAAATATATAAATTGGTTATCTATATTTAAAGCAAAAAATAAAATACTTAAGTATTCAAAATTTAATTTTAACCATCCATTGTATATACTTTTTTCTAGTGGGACTACTGGGAAGCCAAAATGTATTGTTCATAGTGCTGGAGGAGCATTAATTCAACATAAGAAAGAACATATTCTGCATTGTAATATTAAAAATAATGATAAAGTTTTTTATTTTACAACTTGTGGCTGGATGATGTGGAATTGGCTAATTAGTTGTCTGGCTTCAAATGCAACAATTTTGCTTTATGATGGTTCTCCTTTTTTTCCAAATAATAAATATTTATTTGAAATTATAAATAAAGAGAAAATAACTTTTTTTGGAACTGGAGCTAAATATTTAGATACAATCAGACAAAATAATATCAATATAATTAATAAATTTAGCTTACCTAATTTAAAAACTATTTGTTCGACAGGATCTCCATTAATTCATGAATCGTTTAATTACGTTTACAAAAAAATTAAAAAAAATGTTCATCTCACTTCAATTAGTGGTGGTACAGATTTAGTTTCATGTTTAGTTTTAGGAAATCCTAATTTACCTGTTTTTAGTGGTGAAATTCAATGTAAGGGTTTAGGAATGGATGTTGCTATATTGGATCAAAAGGGTAGAAAGTTAAAAAATAAAAAGGGTGAATTAGTATGTTTATCAACATTTCCTTCAAAACCAATATATTTTTGGAACGATAAAAATAATAAAAAAATTAAAAAAGCATATTTTTCTAAATATAAAAATATTTGGCATCATGGAGATTATGCAGAAATAACTAAAAATAATGGTTTCATAATTTATGGTAGATCTGATGCAACTTTAAATGCTAGTGGCGTTAGAATTGGGACTGCAGAACTTTATAGAGTAGTGGAAAATATAAAAGATATTAATGAATGTATTGCAGCAGAGCAAAAATTTAATAATGATACACGTATAATAATGTTTATTAAGCTATCTAATAATAAAACTTTAGATAATAAATTTGAAATATATATTAAAAATGAAATAAAAAGACTTCTTTCGCCAAAACACATACCATCTAAAATATTTCAAGTAGACGATATACCACGAACAAAAAGTAATAAGATAGCTGAAATTACTGTCAAAAATATTTTAAATAATAATAAGATAACAAATTTGAGTTCTTTGCAAAACCCTGAGTGTTTAAAAATTTATCGACAGATTAAAAAAATTAGTCTGTAGTGGCGACCCCTACGGGAATCGAACCCGTCTTTCCAGGATGAAAACCTGGTGTCCTAACCGATAGACGAAGGGGTCATAAATATTTGACAAAATATCTTATAAACTAAAAAAACATCGATTCAATAATTTTAATTAGAATAGCAACCGTCTATGATTAATAATTGAGTTGAATTATTGCCTAAAAAATTATCTCTTTTTACAGAAGTAATTATATTAATTTTATTTTTATCATTATTTGTTAAGTAAGAACCAAGCCTTGTATTAATACTATTAAATGACATTGCCTTTATTGAATTTTTTCTTTGATCAGTTAAAATTAAGAAAATATGCTTATCATTTATAACTTTAAATTGAGTAATTTGTAAATTCTGTATGAGAAATATAGGTTCAGGATTTCCTTGACCATATGGCTCTAATATTTCAAGGTTTTCTAGAAAAGTATCATTAATTTGTTCTAACTCAATAATAAAATCATATTTTAAGACATAATTATTAATAGATTTTTTATAATTATTAATTTTATCATTAATATATTGGGAAAATAATTCAATTTTATTATTAAAAATTTTTAAACCAGCTGCCATTTTATGGCCACCACCTTCAATTAACAATCCTTGATTTTTAGATTCAATTATTAATGAACCTAAATTAATGTGAGGTACAGATCTTGCAGATCCAATTCCAAAATTTTTATTCTTAGATATTATAATTACTGGTTTAGAAAATTCTTCTACTAATCTGCTAGCTACTATTCCTATAACGCCTGGATGCCAATCAAAAGAACTAACTATAATTACATTGCTTTTATAATTTTTCTCAGCCTGAATTTTTGCCTCTTGCAAGATTTGTGTTTCTATTAATTTTCTTTTTTTATTTAATAAATCTAGCTTTTTTGAAATACTTTCTACTTCAACAATGTTGTTGCTGTATAGTATTTTAGCGGATAAAGTTGAATCTCCAATCCTACCTGCTGAATTTAGTTTTGGTCCTATTAAAAATGATAAATCAAACACTTTTGGTTGATGACGAATATTTGAAGAATCAATTAAATTTGATAAACCAATGTTTAGTCTTTGGTATAAGATTTCAAGCCCTTTTACAACAAAAGATCTATTAATATTTTTAAGAGGAACAACATCGCAAACTGTCCCTAATGCGACTAAGTCTAAATAACTTGTTAAATTATGTTCTTTAAGATTATTTTTTTTATAATAATTTTCTTCTCTTAGCTTCCTCCTTAAAGCTACAAGAAAAATAAAGGTGACTCCAACTGCTGCTAAATCTTGTAAATTATTATTTTCATCATATCTATTCGGATTTATTAAACCAAATATAATAGGAAATTTATCTTCACTTACATGGTGATCAATAACTATTGTATCAATTTCTTTTTTTAGTTCTTTATCAAAAACTTTAAAAGCAGTTGTTCCACAATCTAATGATATTATAAGTTTTATATTATTTTTTTTAAATAAATTAATTATTCTTTGATTTGGTCCGTAACCTTCGGTAATTCTTTTTGGTATTTCAATGTTTATATTAATATTAATTTCATTAAAAAACCTAGTTAATATTGCTGCAGACGTTGAGCCATCTACATCATAATCAGCTATAACACCAATTTTTTCATTAAAAATAATTGATTTATACGTCCTTTCAACTGATTCTTTCATATCTTTTAAAGTAAAAGGTTCAGGAAAATTATTTCTAATGTTAGGATTTAGAAATTCTTGAATCTTGTTTTCCTCTAATTTTCTATGAGTAAGTATTTTACTTATTAAATCTGACAAACCGTATCGTTGAGCAATCATCAAGGATTGCCTTTCGTCTAATTTTTTTAGTTCCCAAGTCTTATTTGAAAATGATTTTTCAATTAACAAAGTATTTATTGAATTATTTTTTTATTAGTTAAGTTATGAATAGCTTCAATAAACCTTACTGTTTTTGTTTTAGATCTCATAACTATAGAATGTGTTTTGGCTATATTATTAGTTATTCTAACACCTTTTAGTAAAGTTCCGTCTGTTACTCCTGTTGCTGCGAACATTACATCTCCGGAAGCAAGTTCACTTGTCGAATATATTTTGTTAAAATCTTTTATACCTGATTTTATAGCTCTTTTTTTCTCATTTTCATTATTAATTAATAGTTTTCCTATTATTTTTCCACCAAGACATCTTAAAGCTGCAGCAGCAAGAACTCCTTCAGGTGCTCCACCTGAACCAATATATAAATCTACACCGCTATCTTCTATTGTTGTGGAAATCACTGCACTTACATCACCATCCATAATTAACTTTATTCTTGCGCCTGTCTTTCTAATATCTTGAATTAGTTCTTTGTGTCTAGGTCTATCTAATATACATACAACAAGATTTGCTGTATCTACACCTGATTTCTTACTTAGATTAAATACAATTTTATCAGGGGGCATATCAAAGTTTATATCAACATCTTCATATTTTTTCCCAACAGCAATTTTATCCATATAAACATCTGGTGAATGAAGAAAACCATTATCTTCAGCCATAGCAATGACTGATAATGCATTTTCACCACCATTAGCAGTTATTGTTGTTCCCTCAAGTGGATCCAATGCTATATCTACCTTTGGGCCACCAGCACCTACTTTTTCACCTATATATAACATTGGTGCGTTATCTCGTTCACCTTCACCAATTACAACCGTACCCTCAATAGATAATTTATTTAAAAAAAAACGCATTGCATTGACTGCATTGCTATCTGCTGCTTTTTCATCTCCTCTGCCCATTAAAAGAGAGCTTGATAAAGCTGCTGCTTCAGTTATTCGTACAGCCTCAAGAGCTAGATTTCTACTTAAACTGTTATTCATATCTTAATATTTATACTTTATCTATCTGAATCACAACAGGTTCGTTATTAATATTTTCAAGAGAAATAATTTTATTAATACTATTTTTAATATTATAAAAATATGTTTTATGAGTGATAAAAACCAAAGGAATAAAATCATCTTGAAATTCCTCATCTTTTGGATTTTGTATTAAAGTTTCAATCGATATATTATGATTTTTTAAGTGGGAAGTAATATCAGCTAAAACACCTTTTTGATCCTTAACATTTAATCTAATATAATAAGAATTATAGTGTTTTAATGGATCAACTATAGATAAATTATCAGATTTTTTTAAATTATCAAATGACATTCCCAGGGATGGTTGAATATTATTCTTAGATATTTGCACTATATCACTAATAACAGAACTTGCAGTTGCAGGACCTCCAGCGCCATTTCCTTGAAAAAAAATCTTCCCTAATTCATTGGATGTTATTTCAATTCCATTTAATACACCGTCAACTTTGGCTAATTGTAAATTCTTGTCAATCATAATAGGTTTTACATATTGGATTAATTTATTTTCTATTATTTCAGCAACTGAAAGTAATTTAATTACAAAATTTAATTGCTTAGCATATTTAATATCAATTTTATTAATTTTTGATATTCCTTCACAATAAATAGAATCAAATTTTGTAAGTTTATTTTTAAAACATAGTGACGATAGAATAGATAATTTATGTGCACTGTCAATTCCATTAATATCAAAATCAGGATTAGCTTCTAAGTAACCTTCATTTTGAGCATTATCAAATGCTACTTTATATTCTAATTCATTATTAGTCATATTTGATAATATATAATTAGTTGATCCATTTAATATGCCTGAAATTTTAGTTATATTATTGCCTAAGAGGGATTCTTTTATGATTTTGATAACAGGTATTCCACCTGCCACTGATGCCTCAAACAAAAAATTAATATTATTTTTTTCTGCAAGAGGAAATAATTCATTTCCATAATTAGCAATTAATGCCTTATTTGCAGAAATTACATGAACATTATGTTCTATTGCATATTTAATGGAATCATAACTAATACCTTTTTCCGTTCCAATTAATTCAATAAAAATGTTTGGTGATGTTTTTTTTATCATATCAACTGGATCATCAAACCATACATATTTATTTATATCAAAAGACCTACTTTTCTTAATATTTGATGCACATATTCCCACTATTTTAATTTGATTATTAATATTTTTAGATAAATAATTATTATTCTTTTCTAAATAATTAATTACAGAAGATCCTACCGTTCCCAGACCAGCTATGGCAATTTTAATCATTTTCTTCATTGCTTTGAATAAGTTTAAAAATATTAATACGATCTTTGGTAGTAATTTCTAAATCTTGATTTTCAGGAATATCATCAACATCTGGATAATTACAACTTGAAATAAATATAAATAATAAAATAATTAATCTCATAAATAAATTCTACTATATAATAAATTCTAAAGATTGATTTTCAGGAAAATTCATCATTATATTCATATTTTGTACTGCTTGTCCACTAGCTCCCTTTACTAAATTATCAATTACACATTGTAATAATATTCTATTTTTTGTTTGTTTTTTAATAACTTTAATTAAACATAAATTAGTATGAATTACATCAAATATACTTATATCTTTATCTTTTTCAATTTTAATAAATGAGTCATTTTTATAAAATTCTTCTAAGAAATTTTCAATTTTATTAGAATTATTACCATTTTCAATTTTACAATAAATATTTGTAAAAATTCCTCTTTCAAATGGTAAAATATGAGGATTAAAAAATATATTAATTTTCCTGTTTGCAATTAACGATAGCTCTTGCTCTATTTCTGGAATATGCCTGTGATTGTTTGTTTTATAACTATATAAATTTAAGAATTTATCATTTATTAGATTATCTAAATTAAATTTTTTACCTGCACCACTGTAACCTGATTTTGAATCTATTATTATATCATCTTTACTAATTAGAGAATTTTTTATTAATGGAATAAGTGGCAATAAGATTGAAGTAGGATAGCATCCAGGAACGCTCACATTTGATGACTTAGAAATTTTAATTCTGTTAATCTCACTTAAACCGTATGTGAAAGGATTATTTCCTTTGTTAGTAATTTCTGATTTTCCATACCATTTTTCCATTTCATTAATATCTTGAAGTCTAAAATCTCCTGATAAATCAATAATTTTACTCTTATTAATTATTTTAGATATAAATTCTTTTGAATCACCACTTGATAAAGCAACAAACACAACATCAATACTATTAAAATCTAACTCGCTTCTTTTAATTAATATCGGAAGATCAAATGAAGAGAATTCTGGTATTATTTCAGATATTGTTTTTGAATAATTTGTTTCACTTGTAATGCTACAAATTTTAATTCCTTGATGTTTGCTGAGAATTTTAATTAATTCAATTCCAGTGTAACCAAGTGATCCAACGATAGCTACGTTTACCGGTCTTGACATTTTAATAAAATTATTATCTTTTAGAAAATTGGAAGCTTCTTCTAGCTTTTGCTAATCCAAACTTTTTTCTTTCAACAACTCTTGAATCTCTAGTTAAAAAACCTATTTTTTTTAACGGTGGTCTAAAATTTATATCGTAGATACTTAATGCTTTGCTAATTGCATGTCTTAATGCACCTGCCTGTCCGGATAATCCGCCCCCTTTAACAGTCGCAAGGATATCAAATCCATTTTCAGAATCAATAACTTCAAAAGGTTGATTTATCATCATTCTAAGAACTGGTCTTGCAAAATAATCATTACTTTTTTTTCCGTTAACTAATATTATACCATTTCCTTTTTTAAGCCAAACTCTTGCAGTAGAATTTTTTCTTTTACCAGTAGCGTAAGACCTATTCTTAATATCTAGATTTGGTTCTTGATTTTGATTATTTATATTTATTTCTTCCATTATTATATACTTATATTCTTTTTATTAATTTCTTTGATATCTATAATTTTTGGATTCTGCGCATTATGAGGATGATTATTATCAGGATATATTTTACAGTTTGTTAATTGTTTATAGCCAAGTGGTCCTGTTGGGATCATTCTTTTAATTGCTAATTGAATAATTTTTGATGATTTTCCTTTTTTTATCATATTCTCTGGATTATCTTTTTTTAATCCACCAGGATATCCAGTATGCTTATAATAAACTTTATCTTTCATTTTTTTCCCAGTAAGTTTTACTTTATTAGCATTAATAATTATCAAATAATCGCCACAATCTTGATTGGGAGTGTAATCGACTTTATTCTTTCCTCTCAAAACATTTGAAGCTATAACAGCAAGTCGACCCAAAACTGCATTCTCAGCGTCTAGTAAAATCCAGTTTTTCTTAATTTCTTTTTTCTTTAAAAATTTTGTATGCACGATTTGGGCTATTATATACAAATCATAAATTAGTCAATTATTTATTAATACATACTAAAGAATTAGATTAGGTTTTATTAATTATTGATCTGATTTTTGACGAAATGGTTTTAAGATTATCCATATAATTGGGTAAAACTTCATAATTAGATTTTGAATTAAGCTCTTTAACAACCCCTTTCATTGTTAATTTTTTATTATAAAGAAGAAATTTTATTCTTTTTAACACGGTAATATCAGTATCTCTATAGTATCTCCTGGCATAATTTATATTTCCACTATTTTTTTTGTTACCTTTTGTTATTGATAAAACATTGCTTCCAAGTTGATTTAATCTATTTTCCCAATGCCTTAGAACATGTTTTTTCACGCCAATTAGCTTTTCTACATCATTAATATTTTTTAATAATTTGTTCTTATTTTCCATAAATTTTATTTAAGATCATTTAATAGATTCTTTAATTGATCACTAACCTTAAATAAAATAACATTTCTAGAAGTAATATTAGCCGGTTCTTTAGTTTTTGGATTTCTTCCCATTCTTGATTTCTTATATCTTAATTTAAAAGTACCAAAACTTGGAATTTTCAAAACTTTATCTTTTACTAATCCTTCTGATAGCATGTCAATTATTTCATCAACTAATGAAATGCACTCTGACTTAGATAATCCTATTTCAGCGAAGATTGTTTCGGCAAGTTCATTTCTGGTAATACTATCAGTCATTTATAAAATTAACCATTTTTAATTCATTTATTATAAGATTATTAACATCAGATTTTAGAAAATTAAAACAATTATTTAAAGCTTGTGCAAAACCTGCTGAATCTGTATTCCCATGACTTTTAACAACTACTCCGTTCAATCCTATAACCATTGCTCCATTATACTTAGTTGGATTTACAATACTAGAGAATTTTTTAAGGTCTTTTTTAATTATTAAATATGCAAGATTATTTATTATATTTTGAGAAAAAATATGTTTAAAATTACCCATAATGAACCTTGATAGACCCTCTGCAGTTTTTAATGCAATGTTACCTGTAAATCCATCGGTCACAATAACGTCAGCCTTGCCACTTGTTATTTGATCTGGTTCTATAAATCCTATAAAATTATTTTTTAAGAAACTTTTAGTTATTAAATCTGATGCAGCTTGCAAATAACCCTTTCCTTTACCTTCTTCAGTTCCTATGTTTAAAATTGCAACTTTAGGTTCTGAAATATTATTAATTTTTGCAAATGCATGTCCCATAATAGAGAATTGCAACAAATGATTTTCATTACTTTCCTTATTAGCGCCAAGATCTAACATAATACAAGCACCAAAAGATGTGGGTATCATAGAACAAAATGCAGGCCTTTTAATATTTTCTAATGTGCCTAATAGTATTGTAGATAAAGCTGTAACTGCACCGGTGTTTCCTGCAGATACAAATCCTATATTTGGATTTTGTTTTACATATTCTAATGCTTTCCTCATACTGCTTTCTTTTTTTGATCTCAAAACTGATGAAGGTTTATCTTCATCTAAAATTACTTCATCACAATGAATAAACTCTACAATTTTATAATATTTTTCTAGAAAATTATTATCTATACGACTTTTATCACCAAATATAATTAAATTTGTATTATCATTTTCTTTTAAAAAAATATCACAACCATCAATAATTTTTTTTGGAGAATTGTCTCCACCCATAGCATCAATAGCAATTGAATAATTTCTTATTTTGTTCATTTGATTTTATAGATTAATTAATAATTATTTTTTTGGATCAATAATTAAACGACCCTTATACATTCCTGTGGAAGCATCAATTCTGTGTGAAATCCTAGGTTCGCCAGATTCTTTATCCTCGATAATATTTAACGATTTTAAACTATGATGAGACCTTCTCATATCTCTTTTAGATTTAGATGTTTTTCTTTTTGGTACTGCCATTTTAATCAATTATGTGTATTATTCATAATATTATATTTTTCAAGTTATTAATTATATTTAAAAGAAAAATTAGATAAAATGTCACTTTTTAGATATAATAATAATTATTATAAAATGCAAAAATTACATATTATTACTGTATTAATTTCGTCATTTATCCTTTTAAGTTGTAGCAGTCATATAAGCAAAAGTGGCATAAGTAACACTGAAAGATTTTCTATGAATTTCGAGGGTTTAACTGATGGTGAAATTAAAGAAATTTTAGGTGAACCTAGTTATATTGATCCTATTGATAATAGTTATATTTATTATAGTGAGGTTATTTTAAAAAAAAATATCTTTAATAATAAAGTTATATCAAGAGATATATATTTAATAAAATTTGATAATAATTTATTTAAAGAAATAATTGCTCTTAATCTTGATAATAATAATGAACTTAAAATATCAAAAAATTCTACACCTAATAAAATAATCAAAACTGGAATATTAGAGAAGATATTTGGAGGGGTTGGTAAGAAAAGAGATTTACCTGGAGGCATTCCTACAACAGGTACACCCTAATTAGCTAGCAATTGCTACTAGTAAGAGTAAAGCTACAATATTAGTAATTTTGATCATTGGGTTTACAGCTGGTCCTGCAGTATCTTTGTAAGGATCTCCTACAGTATCTCCTGTAACTGCAGCCTTATGTGCTTCACTGCCCTTACCTCCGTGATTACCATCTTCAATATATTTTTTTGCATTGTCCCATGCTCCACCACCTGCTGTCATTGAAATTGCAACAAAAAGACCAGTTATAATAATGCCTAATAACATTGCTCCAACACATGTAAGAGCTGACGCTTGATCTGAAACTAATGATATAATTAAATATATAATAATTGGTGAAAATACGGGCAACAAAGAAGGAATTATCATTTCCTTTATTGCTGATTTTGTTAATAGATCAACGCATTTTCCATATTCAGGTTTAGATTTGCCATCCATAATTCCATCTATTTCTTTGAACTGCCTTCTCACTTCAACTACAACTGATCCTGCGGCTCTACCAACGGCTGTCATGCTTAAAGAGCTAAAAAGGTAAGGTAATAAACCACCTATTAATAAACCAACAACAACATAAGGATTTGATAGTTCAAAACTTACGTTTGGAAGAAGACCCTCACTAGCAAAATGTTTTAAGTCTTCAGTATAAGCTGCAAACAATACAAGTGCTCCTAAACCTGCAGAACCTATAGCATAACCTTTTGTAACTGCTTTAGTAGTATTTCCAACAGCATCTAAAGCATCTGTGGTTTTTCTGACACTATCATCTAACTTTGACATTTCCGCTATACCGCCAGCATTGTCGGTTACTGGACCATAAGCATCTAAAGCTACTACCATTCCTGCTAAAGCTAACATTGTAGTAACAGCTATTGCTATACCAAAAAGTCCTGCCATTGAATGTGTGACCAAGATACCAGAAACTATAATAATTGCTGGTAATGCTGTAGATTCTAGGCTTATTGCTAGACCTTGAATTACATTTGTTCCATGGCCTGTCGTCGACGCCTTTGATATACTTTGGACTGGTCGAAAATTAGTTCCAGTATAATATTCAGTTACCCATATTATTAATCCGGTGATAACTAAACCTATTATGCCGCATATAAATAAGTCAAAACCAGAAAATGTAATAGTATTTACGGTTAAATTTCTATTCATACCAATTACATATTCAGTAACTGGCCATAACAATATACCGGAAATAATTGCTGTGGCCAAAAACCCTTTGTAAAGAGCAATCATAATATTGTTATTTTTTCCAAGTTTTACAAAAAACGTTCCTAAAATACTTGCAATAGTACAAACACCTGCAATCGCTAATGGATAAAGCATAAATGTATAAGTATCAATATCAGCAAAAAATATTGATGCTAACACCATTGTTGCAACAACTGAAACAACGTATGTTTCAAATAAATCTGCTGCCATACCAGCACAGTCACCTACATTGTCTCCAACATTATCAGCTATTACTGCCGGATTTCTAGGATCATCTTCAGGAATACCTGCTTCAACCTTTCCAACAAGATCGGCCCCAACATCTGCTCCTTTTGTGAATATTCCACCTCCAAGTCTTGCAAATATAGAAATTAATGAAGCTCCAAATCCTAATGCGACCAATGGTTCAATTACATCCCTTCCAGACATATTTTGTTGACTCGTTAAAAAGAAAAAATAACCAGCAACAGATAGTAACGCTAAGCCTGCAACTAACATTCCTGTTACTGCACCAGCTTTAAATGCAACAGATAGACCTTCTTTTAAACTTGACGAAGCTGCGCTCGCTGTTCTGACATTTGCTCTTACAGATATATTCATTCCAACATAACCAGTAGCACCTGAAAAGAATGCACCAATTAAGAAACCGAATGCTTCTAACGCCCCCAACGTTATCCATACAATTGCAAATATAATTAACCCAACAACTGCAATAGTAGAATATTGTCTATTTAAATATGCTTTAGCACCTTCTTGAATTGCATAGGAAATTTCCTGCATCTTATCGTTACCGCTATCAAGAGATAATATTGATCTGGAAGTCAAAACTCCGTATGCAACAGCTAATAAGCCACAAATTAAAATGAATGATATCATAAATATATAATTAATTGACGCGATTTAATGCCAGAAAGATTTAGAAAAGGCAAGTAATTAAATCTTATGTGTATAAGATTTTTTAATACCTTTTAATTTATATCCTATAAATTTTAACTTTTTTGAAGAATCTATAAAACCAATTTTAGTAATTTTTACATCATATAATTTTGAAAATCTTCTTATTTTTCGCTCGTTTATGGGACTGCTAGTAAATAACAACTGATAATCATCACCACCAGATAAGATATCTTTATAATCTAGCTTTTTTTTATTTATTAACATTTTTAGTTTTCTAGAAAGTGGTATTTTATCTGCAAATATTGTAGATCCTTTATTAAAATTTATGGATATTTTTTCAAGATCACCCAAAAATCCATCTGAAATATCAATAGCGGAAGTCATTATTTTATTTAGTTTATTGCCAATAATGACTGGAGGTTTAGGAAAATAATACGAATTAATAAAATAATTTTTAATTTTTTTATTTGAAATAGTTTCCTTCTTTTTAAGTATTTTAAATCCTAAATGCGAATCACCAATATTTCCCGTAATCCATATGTCATCATTGATTTTTGCACCACTTCTGAGAATATTTTTATTTTTATTTGTAAGACCAAAAATAGTTATTGAAATAGATAAAACCTTGCTTGCAACTATATCACCACCAATTAAATAAATTTTATATTTTTTTTGCTCTTGATACAATGCATTTGAAAATTTCCGTAACCACAAATTATCAATATTCTTACTTAATGAAAGAGACATAGAATAAGAAATAGGAATTGCTCCCATAGACATAATATCAGATAAATTTGTTCTTATAGATTTTAGAGCAATTGATTTGGGAGAATCATTTTTAAAAAAATGCACATTCTCAATTAAAGTATCATTAGAAATAACTAATTCCTTTCCTTTAGGAATTGTAATTGAGGCACCATCGTTTTCAAAATTAAATACAGTTTTTTTATTAAAGTTTAATTTTTTTAAAAATTTATTTATTATATTAAATTCATTTAGAGGTATTTTTTTGGATTTTTTATTTGGAATCATATATTTTGTCCAGAATTGCATTTATGAACGATACTTCAGGTTTATTTAAAAAACCTTTAGCTATTTCAATATATTCATTTATTATAATATTTTTTTTGATATTTTTATCATTGTAAATTTCACTAGCACCAACTATTAAAATTGATTTTGTTATAATATCCAACCTTTTATATGGTCTTTTTTCCTTTATATATAATGAAAAAAAATCTTCATAATCATATTTTAAATCAAATTTCTCAATATATAAAATTAATTTATTATAATAATCTTTATCATAATTTAATTGAACGTTAAGTTCTTCATATTTCTTATTAAATCTGTGTTCGTTAAATTCCAAAGCAACTCTATTTAAAGATTCTTTAGTAAATAAAGATTGAAATAAAGATTGTACCGCAGCTAATCTTGATAAAGTTTTAGGAATCATTTTATTAAATTAAGATGATATTAAGTTGATATTCCGGCATATTTTTTGCATATTAACGCATGCTATTGCGGCTTCAGCACCTTTATTTTTATTATTTTTTCCTGACCTTTCTTTAGCTTCATCCATATTGTAGCAAGTAATTATACCATAACCAATTGGCAATGAATGCTTTAACATCAACGAACTAATTGCTCTTATAGATTCATTAGATATAAGTTCAAAATGATAAGTTTGGCCTTTAATGATACATCCTAAAGCAATATATCCGTCGTAAATTCCTTTATTGGCTTTAATTTTGCAACTAATTGCCAATGGAATTTCAAAAGCACCTGGAACTAATAGAGTATCAAATTCTATTTTTTTAGAATTTAAAACATCAGATGCCCCAGATAACAAACCTGAAGAAATTCCTTTATAATAATCAGATACAACAATTAAAAATTTCATAATTTAAAAACTTTCCTGTTTTAAAATTTTTATACCAAATCCATCTAAACCTATTACTTTTTTTTCATTATTTGTAAGTAAAATTATTTTTTTTAATCCAATTTTTCTTAGTATTTGTGCGCCTACTCCATATTCTTTTAATTCAAATTTATCATCCTTTTTTCTACTAAATTGCTTCTCTATTTTTGGAGCATAATTTCCATTAATTATTACAATAACACCATTTTTCTTTTGTTTAATGATTTCAATAGATCTTTTCATCTGATCATCAAATAAATTTTTATCCGTCAAGATATCTTTTACAATGCTATGTTTATGCATTCTAACAAAAACTGGGGAATCAATATTCGTATTTTTATAAACTAAAGCGTAATGCTCTTCATTGGATAAAGTATTTTTAAAAGTATAAAGTTTAAAATAATCTTCGAAATATTCATTAAAATCACTTTCAGCTATACACTCGACAATTGTATTATTTTTTAACCTATACGCAATTAAATCTGTAACGGTACCTATAGGTATTTTATGTTTTTTTGAAAACTCAATTAATTCTGGCAATCTTGACATTGTACCGTCATCATTCATTATCTCACAAATTACTGCCGAAGGATTAAGACCAGCTAGTTTTGCGATATCAACTGATGCTTCTGTGTGACCCGCCCTAACTAACACTCCACCATCCCATGCCATTAAAGGAAAAACGTGGCCCGGTGAAATAATATCATCTTTTGATTTATTGTTATTTATAGCAACAGAAATTGTATGCGCTCGATCAGCAGCAGATATGCCTGTAGAAACACCCTCTTTAGCTTCTATTGACACGGTAAAGGCGGTAAGGTCATTATTTTGATTAATAGGATTCATAAGGGGTAACTTTAATTCATTAATTCTTTTTTTAGTTAACGACAGACAAATCAAGCCTCTACCATATTTTGCCATAAAATTAATTGATTCAGGAGATATTTTTTCAGCAGGTATTATTAAATCCCCTTCATTTTCACGATCATCTTCATCAACCAATATAAATATATTACCATTTTTTGCATGATTAATTATTTCATGAATTGGTGAAAGATATTTTGAATATTCTGTTGAATTGTCCATAAAAATTATTTTTTAAATATATATCTAGCCATCATATCATATTCTATATTTACTTTGTCATTAATAAATATATCAGAAAAATTTGTCACTTCAAGGGTATGAGGAATAATATTAACACTAAAAGAATTTTTTAAAATTTTTGCAATAGTTAATGATATGCCATTAATAGTAATTGAGCCTTTTTGTACAAAAAATTTTTTTTCATTTAAATTAGGGTAAGAAAAATAAAAATACCAACTGTTAGGAAGTTTATTAATTTTTTTAACAATAGAAACACCGTCAATATGCCCATAAACAAAATGACCTGAAATTTCTTGATTTAAAATCATAGATTTTTCAAGATTAATTAAAGTATTTTTTTTCCAATATTTAATATTAGATTTATTTATAGTTTCTTCGCTGAAATTTAATCTTACCATATATTCCTTATTAATTTTTTTCTTATTAATTATGGTTAGGCAAATTCCATTACAAGATAAAGAGGAGCCAATTCCAGTACTATGTAAGTCTAATTTAGTTTTAATATCAACAAAATTATCTTTTCCAAAATGTATTTTGAAAACTTTTCCTCTTGATTGCACGATACCATTAAACATATCTTAAACTATAAATTGTAATTATAATATAAGTCATTTCCAAAGTTTTTTTTATATATAATCTTATTTTTAATTTTATTTAGAAAATTAATTTCTTTTCCCAAATACATCGGTAATCCATCTTTGCCAATTATTTTTGGTGAAATAAATAAATGAAGTTCATCAATAAGATTGTTTTCATACATATTAGTAAATAGTTTACCTCCTGCCTCGACCAAAATATCACTTATACCAAGTTTGTAGCATTCTTTTAATATCTTTTTTAAATTCAATCTCTTATATGAATCATTAAGAGCAATAATTTGACAATTTAATTTTTTTAATTTCATAATCTTTTCTTTAGATCCAGATTTTATAAAGATAATAATTTTTCTTTTCTTTGAACTTTTTATTAATTTAGAATTAATATCAATTTGAAGTTTTGAATCTAAAATAATGACAGGATTTTTATATCTGGGATAATTTCTTAATCTTAATGTTAATCTCGGATTATCATATTTGACAGTTTTATATGTTGTAAGAATAGCATGACTTTTCAATCTTAAATTCTGAGAAAATTTTCTGCTAATTTTATTAGATATCCATTTACTATCATAGTTTTTATATGCAATTTTTTTATCATATGAAATTGCTAATTTATATTTAATATAACTTCGATTTAATTTTTTATTAAGAAAAAAAAACCTATTAATTAATTTAGTATCTAGTTCTTTTATTCCTATGTATACTTTTATGTTATTTTTTTTTAATTTTTTTATGCTTTTATTGTGTGTTCTGTTATCAGGATCTAATGAAGCTATAAAAATTTTTTTTATTCCTGAATTAATAATTTGATCTACACATGGTGAGAACCTTGATTTATGAAAGCATGGTTCTAAGGTTAAATACATAATCATATCTTTAGAAACATTATTAATTTTCTTTAGCGCAACTTCTTCTGCATGTGGTCTGCCAGATTTTCCTGTTACTCCAAAGCTTATGATCCTACCTCTAGAAATATTTTTGTAATCAACAATGACACAACCAACAGAAGGATTTGGGTGCGTCCAACCAAGAAAATTTCTTGATTTTTCTTGTGCTAGATTCATATATCTTAGATGATCCTTAATATTTGGCATAAAAAGGATTATTTTTCTTCTAAATTTCCTAAAAAATCTTCAAAATCTTTTGCTTCTCTAAAATTTTTATAAACGGAAGCAAATCTTACATATGCTACTTGATCAAGATTAAATAGCGCATCCATTATCAGTTCACCTATAAGGCTAGTTTTGATTTCTGTTTCACCTAAATTTTCTAATCTTCTTACAATGCCATTGACAATTCTTTCAATTTTTTCTTGTTCAATATTTCGTTTTCTTAATGCAAGAGAAATAGATCTGAAAATTTTATCCCTATCAAAAATTTCTTTTTGATTATTTTTTTTAAGAACAATCAAATCTCTAAGTTGAATCCTTTCAAATGTAGTAAATCTTGCACCACATTCACAAAAACGTCTTCTTCTTATAGCTGTATTATCCTCTGTGGGTCTTGAATCTTTAACTTGAGTATCTTCATTACTACAATATGGACATCTCATTTAATATGGTTCCTTATAGATTGGATACTTTGAGCATAGACTGATTACACTTTCTCTAATTTTTTTAGATACCATCTGTTGTTTTTCATCATTTTCTAATAAAGCATCTAATACATCCCCTATCATATTTCCAACAATTCGAAAATCTTCATTATTAAAGCCTCTTGAGGTTGCTGCTGGTGTGCCAAAGCGTAAACCTGATGTAATTTTGGGTGGATTTGGGTCATATGGAATTGCATTTTTGTTACAAGCTATCCCTACTTCTTCCAATATTTTTTCAGCCTTATCTCCTGTTAGATTTTTAGGACTTAAATCAAGCCAAACGATATGAGAGTCAGTTCCGCCTGTAACAATTCTAAAACCTCTTTCTACTAAGACCTCTGCAAGAATTTTAGCATTACTAACGACATTTTTAATATAATTCCTAAATTCAGGTTTCAAAGCTTCTCCAAAAGTCACTGCCTTGGCAGCCATAACATGCATTAAAGGGCCGCCTTGAAGTCCAGGAAATACGGCTGAATTAATTTTTTTTATAATCTCTTCATTGTTTGTTAATATCATAGCACTTCTAGCGCCTCTTAGAGTTTTGTGTGTAGTAGAAGTCACAATATCAGAGTAATCTATAGGATTAGGATATTCCTTAGCTGCTACTAAACCAGAATAATGAGCCATATCAACAAGAAGATAGGCATCGATTTTGTTTGCTATTTCTCTAAATTTTTTCCAATCAATAACTCTAGGGTATGCCGAAGCTCCAGCTATTATCATTTTAGGGCGATGTTTTTCCGCCAACTCCTCAACCTCATCATAATCAATTAGGTCTTTATCGTTACCATCTTTTTTGACACCATATTGAATTGCATTAAACCACTTACCTGACATATTTGGTTTTGCACCGTGTGTTAAATGTCCTCCTGAAGCAAGTGACATCCCAAGAATAGTATCGTGTGGTTGAAGTAATGCTAAAAAAACTGCTTGATTTGCTTGTGCTCCACTATGAGGTTGAAGATTTGCAAACTTACAATTGAATAGCTCCTTAACTCTTTTTAAAGCCAATTCTTCTGCTTCATCTACAAACTCACATCCGCCATAATATCTTCTACCAGGATACCCTTCAGCATACTTATTTGTCATAACTGATCCTTGCGCATTTAAAGTAGATAATGACGCTATATTTTCTGAAGCAATAAGTTCAATTTGATTTTGTTGTCTGTTAAGTTCTTTTCCTAAAATTAAATCAACATCGGTATCTGTTTCTTTTAATCTTTTAAAATATAAATCTGATGTGTTCATAAGTCTATTTTTTTAATCCTTCTACTATGTCTTCCGCCTTCAAAATTTGTATTTAAGAAATTATCTATACATAATTTTGCAGTATTAACATCAATAAATCTTCCTGGTAAGACTAATATATTAGCATCGTTGTGCTTCCTGGCCAATATGGCCATATCGGAGTTTGAACATAAGGCTGCTCTTATTCCTTCATATCTATTAGCAGATATGGACATACCTAAACCGCTCCCACATATTAGTATCCCTTTTTTATTTGAATCTATTTTCATTTCATTAATCAGTTTTTTTACATAGTCAGGATAATCAACACTTTTATCTGAATCGGGACCCAGATCTTCAAAAAATTCAGTACCCATTAAATCTATTAGTGAGTTTTTTAGTTCATATCCTGCGTGATCTGAGGCGATTAATAAAACTTTACTCATTATTTAAGATTTATTTATATATCCTTATCTATATACAATGTAAAATATATCTATGAATAATCAAAGCATAAATTGGAAAGATCCACTTTATTTACATAGTTTTCTTACTGAAGAGGAAAGAAAGATTTCCGCTACAGCTAAGGAATTTTGTGAAAAACATTTGTTTAATAGAGTAAAGTCGGACAATAATAACAAAAATTTTGATAAGAACCTATTTAAGGAATTTGGAAGGCTAGGTTTTTTAGGACCCACTATAGAAGGGTATGGCTGTGCAAACGTTTCCAATATATCTTATGGTTTAATCGCTAAAGAATTTGAAGCAGTCGATAGCGGATACAGATCAGCTATATCTGTACAATCATCTCTTGTTATGCACCCAATTTATAACTTTGGATCTGAAGAACAAAAGAAGAGATATATACCTAAACTTTCCAAAGGTGATCTAATTGGTTGCTTTGGCCTAACAGAAAGTGAAGCTGGTTCAGACCCATCGTCAATAAAAACTAAATTAATTAAAGATGGAAAAAATTACAGGCTAAATGGTTCTAAGAATTGGATAACAAATGCTCCAATTGCTGATATATTTATAATTTGGGCAAAGGATGAGGATAATTCTATAGTTGGAATTATAGTTGAAAAAGAAGATAAAGGAATTTCTACTTCTTTAATTGATAACAAGCTAAGTCTTTTACTTAGCCCTACTGGTCAGATTTATATGCAAGATATCATAATACCAGAAAATAGAATATTACAATTAACAAAAGGTTGGAAATCAGTTTTTTCATGTCTTAATAAAGCCCGGTATGGAATAGCATGGGGAGTAATGGGTGCAGCAGAATTTATTTGGCATCAATCTAAAGAGTATGTAGAAAACAGAATTATGTTCAAAAAACAATTAGCTGGTAATCAATTAATTCAAAAAAAATTAGCTGATATGCAAACAGAAATTACTATTGGCTTAAATGCCTGTTATCAACTTGGCAAACTAATTGACCTTAATAAGGAAGTTAATATAGGCATAAGTATGTTGAAAAGAAATAATTGTAAAAAGGCAATCGAAATTGCGAGGGAGGCAAGAGATATGTTAGGTGCTAATGGTTTAACTGAAGATTATCATATAATGAGACATCTTATAAATCTAGAAACTGTAAAAACCTACGAGGGAACTGAAGATATTCATGCCCTTATATTGGGCAAATATCAAACAGGAATAAGTGCCTTTTAGTTGATTTTGTTAATAATTGGCTCTTTTCTGTCTGTTTTTAAAATATTATAAATTATTAATATTATTTGTTGTTTTCATAATAATCATAAACTGATAGATTTTTTTCATTAATTTTTTTTCTCGGGAGGAAATAAATGAGTAAAAATATAAAACGCCGTGACTTTCTTAAAAAAGCAGCAGTTGGAGGTGCGGCTGTAGCTGCATCATCAACTTTAGCTGCTCCAGCTATTGCAGCTGATAGAGTTGATATTGCAATGGTTGCAACGT